>ODAI012856791.1_pt1 | contig 78192 bp, 61 predicted proteins | sample 1539321 | NCBI WGS metagenome assembly ODAI01 (sample SAMN02144231, study PRJEB22623) | gut metagenome | biome: sheep rumen | host: Ovis aries | place: New Zealand | reverse complement strand
TCCACGCTCATGGTCTCGGGCATCACGATGATGATGCGGTAACCGCGGGCGGCAGCGACGGAAGCAAGACCGATACCGGTGTTACCCGAAGTCGGCTCGATGATGACGGAGCCGGCCTTGAGCTTGCCGCTCTTCTCGGCATCGTCGAGCATCGCCTTCGCGATACGGTCCTTCACGGAACCTGCGGGGTTGAAGTACTCGAGCTTCGCGAGAATCTTGGCTTCGAGGTTGTTGGAAGCTTCGACGTGAGTGAGTTCGAGGAGGGGGGTGTGACCAACAAGCTGGTCGGCAGAAGTGTAAATCTTAGACATTTTGAAATTCCTTTTTTTTTGTGATCCCCGCTAGTGCGCGTAGCCATCAGAGCGGGGATCTTGTTTAAAATTTTGTTGATGTTAAGCCGCGGTCGACGGCCCGAATGAAAAGCCTACTATCAGGGCCAACATCGAACAGAATTAAGGTAAAGTCCGTACATACTATAATTCCTTAGATTGCGTTCAAGGCCTGGTCGAGGTCGTTGATGATATCCTCGTAGTGTTCCGTACCGATGGAGAGGCGGATCGTGGCGGGGCTGATGCCTGCGGCGGCGAGTTCATCCGGAGTGAGTTCGGAGTGAGTCGTCGTGTAGGGGTGCACCACCAGGCTCTTCACGTCGGCGACGTTCGCGAGCAGGCTGAAAATCTTGAGGCTGTCGATGAACTTGAAGGCTTCTTCCTGGCCGCCCTTAACGTCGAACGTGAAGATGGAACCGCCGCCGTTCGGGAAGTAGCGTTCGTAGAGCTTGTGGTCCGGATGGTCCTTGAAGCTCGGGTGGTTGACCTTCGCGACCTTCGGGTGCTTCACGAGGAACTCGAGGACCTTCTTGGTGTTTTCCACGTGGCGGTCGAGGCGGAGCGAAAGCGTTTCCGTACCCTGGAGCAGCAGGAAAGCGTTGAACGGGGAAATCGCGGCACCTTCGTCTCGCAGGAGAATGGCGCGGATGTACACGATGTAGGCAGCGGCGCCAGCAGCGGCCGTGAAAGGCACGCCGTAGCTAGGGTTCGTCTCGGTAAACTGCGGGAACTTGCCGCTGGCAGCCCAGTCGAACTTGCCACCGTCAACGATGACACCGCCGAGAGTCGTACCGTGACCGCCGATGAACTTCGTAGCAGAATGGATCACGATGTCGGCGCCGTGTTCCAGCGGGCGGATCAGGTAAGGAGTACCGAAGGTATTGTCAATGAGCACCGGAATCTTGTGCTTGTGGGCAATTTCAGAAATGGCCTCGATATCCGGGATGTCGGAATGCGGGTTGCCGAGCGTCTCGATGAGCACGAGCTTCGTGTTGTCCTTGATGGAAGATTCGACTTCCTTCAGGTCACGGGTGTTCACGAAGGTCGTGTCAATGCCGAACGGACGGAGCGTGTGTTCCAGGAGGTTGTAGGTACCGCCGTAGATGGTGCGCTGGGCAACCACATGGTCACCCTTGCGGGCGAGAGCCGTGATGGCGTAGGTGAGGGCTGCGGCGCCAGAAGCGACGGCGAGACCTGCGATACCGCCTTCGAGGGCAGCAATGCGCTTCTCGAAAACATCCTGCGTGGTGTTGGTGAGGCGGCCGTAGATGTTGCCTGCATCCTTCAGATGGAAACGGTCGGATGCGTGCTGTGCGTTATGGAAAACGTAAGAGGTGGTCTGGTATATAGGAACCGCGCGGGAATCGGTTGCGGGGTCTGCCTGTTCCTGGCCAACATGGAGCTGAAGAGTTTCGAAGTGGAGCTTGTTCTGAGTAGTCATGTGTGAAATTCCTTTTTTCTGTTTTGTCATCCCCATGCAGGATGACTGTTAAATAGTGCCCCTATATTTCAAGCCGGGGCCCAGCCTGGCGGATTTAAGCTCCGCGAGCCTCACTTAGGGTACACATTCGATATTTCATAAGCTATCCTGCCTTCGCAAATCTTTCGTCTTGCTGTTTCTAGGTTTTAAAGTTTCTGGGCGGCGTTTCCGCCCGACGTGGAGTAAATTAGGATTTTATTCCTACCTTTTCAATAGGGAAATAACGGAAGACGCAGGAATTTTGCTTATATCTTTCTTACTAATAGGTTTTGTCTATAACTAGATTCCAAGAAAAGCTATAGAGGCGCCTCTTTGCGGCATCAATGCTTAAAATTTTATTCAGTACTTGCTTTTTTGTACACTAGATATTATATTTATACTGCACAAAAGTTCAAGTGAAAAGATGAGTATGATATGGATGTCCGCGAAAAACTGAATATTCTTTCTGCTGCAGCGAAATACGATGTTTCGTGCACATCGAGTGGTTCCAGGCGATCTGCGCCTCCGAGGGGGCTTGGCGATGCTTGTCCGGCGGGAATTTGCCACACGTGGTCTTCCGATGGCCGCTGCATTTCGCTCTTGAAGATTCTGCTTTCGAATGCGTGCAAATACGACTGCGCTTACTGTGCGAATCGTCGCAGCAACGATATTCCGCGTGCGACATTTACGCCGAAGGAAGTGATTGACCTGACTCTCGAATTTTACCGTCGCAATTACATCGAGGGGCTCTTCCTGAGTTCTGCGGTGGTGGGGTCGCCCGATGCCACGATGGAACGTCTTGTGAAAGTCGTGAAGGAATTGCGGACGGTCCACAGGTTCGGCGGCTACATTCATTTGAAGAGTATTCCTGGAGCGTCCGAAAAGCTGCTTCACGAAGCGGGACTTTATGCGGATCGCACTAGTGTGAATATCGAGGTCCCGTCAGAGCGTTCGCTTACCTATCTTGCTCCTGAAAAGAATTACGCTTCGGTTTATGCCCCTATGAACTACTTTGCCGAACGCAAGATTGAGTACGGGGGTTCGCGGGGGAGGTATACACCGAACTTCTTGCCTGCGGGGCAAAGCACGCAGATGATTGTAGGGGCCTCCGGCGAAACGGATTTTCAAATTCTCACGCTGTCAGCAGGGTTCTACAGGCAGCAGCGGCTCAAGCGCGTCTACTTTTCGGGCTATGTGCCGGTAAATGCGGACAAGCGCCTCCCCGCGCTTACGACGAAGCCGCCGCTCTTGCGGGAACATCGGCTTTATCAGGCGGATTGGCTCATGCGATTCTACAAGTTCGATTACGACGAAATTTTGGATGCGAAGCATCCGAACCTGGACTTGAATCTTGACCCGAAGGCGGGGTGGGCGTTGCGTCATCCGGAATTCTTTCCGGTCGACTTGCAGACGGCGGATTACGAAATGATCCTGCGTGTTCCCGGAATCGGGGTGAAATCCGCCCAGCTGATTGTCTCGAGCCGCAGGTATTGCAAGATACGCCTCGAAACACTAAAGAAAATGGGAGTGGTGCTGAAGCGTGCGAAATATTTCATCTACCATCCCGACATTCCCGCGGGAGTGCGACAGTTCTATCCCGAGATGATCCGGCCCTTATTGCTTGCGCCCTCGAAGACCCAGCAGCTCGACCTCTTCGATAGCACGCCTCTGCTGTTGCCTTCCGCGCCCGCAACAACAAACTCGTTGCCATCTGTATTCCCCAGCACGAATGTCATCCCCGCGAAGGCGGGGATCTCCTTGCCAAAACCACACCTTCTAGCAGCAGGATAACACCATGTCTCTTTGTATTTCTTACGATTCCTCGTTTGATGGCTTCTTGAGCGCCGTTTTTGAAATCTATTCCCAGCATCTGGATGTGGAAAGCTTTGTCCCTGACCGCGACACGGGAGCGACAGGGGACCTGTTTCAGCAGAACTTCCGTGTGGAGACGAACGACGAATCTGCTTCGCGCCTCCGTCGCGCCGTCGTGAATTATGCGGGCGATGACGTGCTTAACCTGTTGTATGCGGCGTTCCTTTCGGAAGAACCGGGGGTCGAGATGAAGATTCTCGCATACCTTCGCAAGTTGTTTGCGGGTGACGATCCGAATTTTGCAAAGAACGTGGCTTCGACGGAAATGCTCCCGCTATACAAGCTTGCGTATTCGGTGCGTCACGAGGCCGGGGGGCTTCTCGGCATGGTCCGTTTTTCGAAAGCTCCCGGGAACTTCTACGTCTCGAAAATCGACCCGAAATATGATGTCCTCCTCCTCATCGAACCTCATTTCCGCAACAGGTTTTCCAATGAGAACTGGGTCATCTACGACGAGAGACGGAAGTATGCCCTTCTGCATGACCGAACGGGAGAAAGTCGCGTTGTGACCCTGCCCGATGCGACCGCCTTGACGGATGCCATCCAAAGCGACTCCTTTACTCAGTTGTGGCAGGATTACTACAAATCCATCGCCATCAAGGAACGCGAGAACCCGAAACTGTTGCGCCGTTGCCTTCCCGTACGCTATTGGAAGAACCTTACCGAGCGGCAGACCGTCTGCGTCCCCGCGCTGTAACTCCGGCCCTCGCCAAACCTCTTAAATGAAAGGACCCGCCGATTGGCGGGCCCTTTTCGAATTCTAGGCGCTTGGACTTAGTTGATGCGGCCAACGAGGTTGCCGGAGAGCATGAAGTCCCTCGTGCTGCCGTAGCTGTGGAAGCCGGCGGAGAGGCTGAAGCGGTCCGTGAATGCCTTCTCGAGGTAGATGGCTCCGAGAACGTCCTTCACGTGCTTGGCTGCGAACTTGCTCTGGAAGTCCTTGTGCTCGTGACGGTCGCCCACGTATTCGGCTTCAACGATGATGCGGTCAACGATGGGCGTGACGATGGAGATACCACCGGTCAGCGGGATGACGAGGTCGTCGTCGGCACTGATGTTCATGAGGGCCGCTTCACCGAAGAGCGAGATGAAGTTCTCGGAGAGCGGGACGTTGAACTTGAGAGACACGTTGTGCTTTACGGTAGCGTCGGCGTCGTAGACCATGTCGAAGATGTTGCTACGGTAGCCGAGCTGGATCTTCAGGTCCTTGAGGCTTTCGAGGTTGTGGAAGTTGAATACGGCACGGAGGTCACCCTTGTCGAGGTTTGCCGACTGGCTGATGAAGGACACGTTCAGGTCCATCGTTTCGGACGGGGTGATGCCGAGCTGCAGCTGGTTTTCGGAGGGCTGCGTGGACATGAAACCGTTCAGGTAGCCGTCGATGTAGCCACCGAAGTAGTCACCGTTCTTGTCGGTGTTATCCCAGCGACCGACCTTGAAGTTAATCAGGTCGTTTTCCTGGAAAGCCCAGGCTTCGTCGAGGGAGTAGTAGTCGTCGAGCTTGCCGTTCTCGTCGTTACGGAAGGCTTTCTTCTTGGCGTCCTTGTCGGCGAATCCTTCGTCCTTCAGGTCGCCGGGGTAGAACGCTACGGCGATCTTGCCCTTGAAGTTTTCACCTTCGGCGAGGACTGCGAAGTTGGCTTCGCCGTTCCACGTTTCGAGGTTGTCCCTCATTTCGTCTTCTTCGCTTGCCCAGAAGACCTTGCCAGCTTCCAATTCAAAGTCGGCATTGATATCGAACGCGAGCTTCGGGGTTTCGAGCACGGCGTTCTTGATCATTTTCTTTTTCTTGCGGCGTTTTTTCTTCTTGGCGGGCTTCTGCTCGTCGGCGGCTGCGACCTGTTCTTCGGCAGGGGCTGCTTCGGCGACGGCTTCGGTTGCCGGTGCTTCAGCGGCGGGAGCTTCTGCTACGGGAGCGGCTTCAGCTGCAGGTGCTTCTGCTACGGGTGCGACTTCGGCGGCAGGGGCCTCGGCAGCGGGAGCTTCGGCTGCAGGAGCGGCTTCAGCGGCGGGGGCCTCGGCAGCGGGAGCTTCGGCTGCAGGAGCTTCTGCTACGGGAGCTTCGACAGCGGGTGCTGCTTCGGGGGCTGCTTCCGGGGCAGCAAAGACTGCTGCAGCCAGAACGCAAGAAGCGAGGATCATCTTTTTCATCTTCGGAATTCTCCTTTGTAAATTAATATGCCGAAAGTTTAGAAAAAACAATGGACAAATGGGCGAATTGCTTCCGAAAATGGGAGATTTTACCTCAACTTTTACAAAAAAAGTTAATTTTTCGTGCCATGAAGATTAGTCTTAAACGAATTATTTGTTTTGCCACCGCTTTGTTCGTAACATTTGCGCTTGCGCAGGAAACGCTTCCTGTTTATAAGAAAGTAAGAAACGAGGTCAACGAGGCCGCTCCTGTTGGTGAACTTTCCAAGTCCGACTGGATCAAGGAACTCCCGATTCCCAAGGATAAAGTAAAGAAGGTCACCTGGGTCAAGGAAACGGTCGAGGTGACCGACAAGAAGGGCCGCCCTGTCAAGGACAAGAAGGGACGCGTCAAGACGAAGGTCAAAAAGAAAAAGGTGGAAACCTGGGTCGAGGTGGAATCGAGCGAACCGCCGAAGTACGTCCCAATCGAGTGCAAGTACGGAAGCGCCTGGGTGCGCCGCGCGGAACTTGCCCGGTTCCAGCAGGAATCCCTCGACCTGAGTGGCGAGTACGCCTCCGCGACGGGTAGCGTTTATCTGAAAAAGTCCCCGAACAACCCCAAGCGGTTCGACGTGGTTATCCAGAACGGTCCGGAAGGCAACCGTGCTGAAATCGAGATGGGAAACCTCGAAATTCGCGAGGCGGGCCGCAACGCTCGCTTCGCATATCAGGAAGATGGCTGCACCGTGGATGTCGCCGTTACGGGCCGCAAGGTGAAGGTCGCGCAGCGCGGCTGCAACGAGTATAATGCGGGGCAGTACAAGCTTGAAGGCGATTACGACAACTACAAGGGCAATACCCGCAAGGTTGCGAAGTTCAACATGCCTGAGGTCCAGTTCAAGTACAAGAAGTTCTTCTGGTGCGGCAGCGGTTTCGATAGCTGCGAAGAGATGAAGGATGAAAATGGCGCCGTCTACATCACCTGGAGCAAGGGCGGGAACGGCTTCATCGAACGCAAGGCGGGGGAGACCGTGCATACCTACCGCCCGTTCGAACACGTGATTCCTCACAAGCGCGAATTCTACAAGGGTGAAAAGCCCATCGCTATCAAGACCAAACGCACCGACATGGCGGGCGAGTGGATGATCTGGTATTACTACCCGAAGGCCGAACGCTTCAAGATGGTGCGTGCCGGCATGCGCGAAGACATCGCCTACATGGAAATCTACGAGTGATAAGGGATATCGGACAGAGCCGCGTTCTTTTCCTGGATTCCGGCCCGCTGGTCCGGCTGTTGCAGATGCATCCAGATTACTACCCGGCGGTGTCGGGCGTACTCGACATGGTGTACGAGAAGAACGTTCAGGTTCTTGTTTCTTCCATTACTTTGTTTGAGATTAGCCGCAAGGCGTTCGGTGCGAACGAGGGCGTACTCGCTCGCCAGTACCGCGAGTTCTTTGAACATTCCGCGAACGTGAAGGTGTGTCCGGTAGATGCCGAAGTTTCCGTAAAGGCCGCTGAACTCTATGCTGCCTCGCAGAAGACGAACCACAAGATTACCGAAGCGGAATCCCTGCGCCTCGCGACGGCTTTTGTGAACGGCGCCGACTGCATCCTTACTGAATGTGCGAATTTCCGCACCCTTACCGACGCCCTCGTCGTGACTTTGGACGAAGTCTAGCAAAAAAAATGCTATCTTTCCCTCCGTAAAATTACGGAGTTTTTATGTCCAACTATTGTCCTGTTATCGGTCTTGAAATCCATTGCCAGCTCGCGACGAAGACGAAGATGTTCTGCGGCTGCGAAATCGAAGTGAATACGACGCCGAACAAGCACGTTTGCCCTGTCTGCCTCGGTATGCCGGGTGCCATGCCCGTGCCGAACAAGAAGGCGGTGGAATACGCGATTCGCCTTGGGCTTGCGCTCAACTGCGAAATCGACCTGAACGCGATGTGGACCCGCAAGAACTACTTCTATCCGGACCTGCCGAAGGGCTACCAGATTACCCAGACGGGCGGACTTCCGGTGTACGACCACCCGATCTGCAAGAACGGCTGGCTCGAGATTGTCAAGGAAGACGGCACCAAGAAGCGCGTGGGCATTACCCGTATCCACATGGAAGAAGACGCCGGCAAGCTCATCCACGACATGAGCCCGACCGAATCCCACTTCGACGCGAACCGCTGCGGCACTCCGCTCTGCGAAATTGTGACCGAACCGGATATCCGTAGCCCCGAAGAAGCCGTGCTCGTGCTGAAGAAGATCAAGCAGACGCTGGAATATACCCGCGTTTCCAACGCCAACATGGAAAACGGCAACATGCGCTGCGACGGCAACATTTCTCTGCGCAAGAGCGAAGACGCTCCGTTTGGTATCCGCGCCGAAATCAAGAACCTGAACAGTTTTACGAACCTCGAGAAGGCACTGTACTGCGAAATGAACCTGCAGGCCTCGACCCTCGATGCTGGTAAGGAAGTGGAACAATGCACCAAGCGTTACGACCCCAATGCGGACAAGACCATCGTCATCCGCTCCAAGGAAGACGCCCACGACTACAAGTATTTCCCGGAACCGGACATGGTACGCCTCGTGACCGACCCGGCCTTCGTGGAAGAAATCCGCCGCACGCTTCCGGAACTGCCGGATGCCCGCCGCAAGCGCTTCATGGACGACTTCGGTGTTTCGGAATACGACGCCATGGTGCTGACCGAAGACCGCGACGTGAGCGAATGGTACGACACTGCCGCGAAGAACTGCAAGAACGGCAAGGTGCTCGCCAACTGGGTGATTACTGAACTCCTTGCCAAGGTGAAGGAACTGGAAGGCGGCCTCAGCGCCCTCAAGATCAAGCCCGAAGACCTCTGCAAGCTCGTGAACCTCATTGCCGACAACACCATCAACGGTAAGATTGCAAAGACGGTCTTTGCCGAGATGTTCGAGACCGGCAAGGATCCCGAAGCCATCGTGAAGGAAAAGGGCCTGGTGCAGGTGACCGACACCGGTGCCATCGAAGAAGTGGTCCGTGCCGTGTGTGCCGAAAACGCCGCCCAGTTCGCCGAATTCAAGGCAGGCAAGGTCGCGCTCAAGGGCTTCCTCGTGGGTATGACCATGCGCAAGTCCGGCGGCAAGGCCAATCCGGGTCTCGTGAACCAGATTCTCGACAAGCTCGCGAAGGAATAGTGCCTTAATGCGTCTTGCGTTTGCTGTCTTGCTTGTTCTGTTTTTTGCGCTTCCTGCCCTTGCGGAAGACGTTCCGAACAAGTGCGACAGCCTCGGCGTGAGCACGTTGAACATGACCGAGGAAGAGATTGCAGAAATCTGCGGAATTGACTCGACGAAACTTGCCCAGGGGCCTACGCTTCAGGAGTTGAACGAAGAAGACCCGAAATACATCAAACGTGATTATGACCACCGGCAGCAGGTCGTTGTCGGTAGCGTTATTATGTTGTGTGTAGCGCTGGCGATGGTCTTGATGAACAACTACAACCCGAAGCGGTAGCTCTATTTTCCCGTAATTTTGTAATACGCTTTGTTCGGCGACTCTTTTGAGTTGCCTTGCGTACGGCCCTTGAGGTCGGTCATGCGGACTTTGTCGCAGCCGTATTTGTTAGAAGCTTCGGTGGCGCTGTTTACGCGGATGCCGCGCCCGATGGCGGTGGTGCCTTCCTCGATAAGCCCCGCGATGACTTCGGCGTCTGCGCTGAGGTTTGCCTTGTAGGGGATGGTCGCGTCTTTCAAAAGCTTGTCGCCGGTGATGGTGGGCTCGGGCGTTTCGCTATCGCCGATTGTGAGGCCCACGACGGTGAAGGTCGCTTCTTCGCCGGGGAGGAGGCCCTTGAGCGATTTTTCGCTGCGAACGCCGTTCACGGTCACGTAGGCGTTGTGGTAAAGCGGTGCGATGCCGATGTTCTTTACGCGCACGGCTGCAGAAATTCCGTTGACCGCATAGCCCGTGATTTCGAACTTGTAGCCTGCATAGGAACTGGCCTCGTACACGCGTTCCTTGGTGGCGAAGCTGCCTTCGGGCGCGTCGTTGCCTATCACGTAGGTCATGTGGTATTTGGCGGCGGCATCTTCCCAGGTGACTCCGTAAAGGCCTGCCGGGTTCAGGAACTCGCGCTGGTCCTTTTCGGTGTAGTAGCTGACTTCGCCTCCGCCGGGAGCGGTTTTCCAGCGGTCCGTACCCAGGTCGCGCCAGTTACGCTCGTTGTCGCCGTTGCCCTGCGAAATGTCGTGTTCCTTGTGCATGAAGGAATCGTCGAATAGCCCGAAATTCAGTGCGAGTAATGTCTTGTTGCCTGCGACGGGCGTGTAGTTGTTGTCTGCCGCATCGATGGAGATGCTCCACGGGGTCTCTTTGAACAAACTATCAAGATGCGTCAGGAATTCGGCCTGGTAATCCTTGGTGGCGAAGTTGACACCAAAGTTTAGCTTGGTGCCGTAGATATGGTATTCGCCCCAGTGCCCGAAACCCGCCTGCACGAATGCGATGCGCGGATCCTTGTCGTATTTTGCAGCAAAGTCGGTGTAGAACTGCTTGTAGAACCACAGGAGTTCCTTATTGCTCCAGTCGGCATAGTAGGTGGGGCCGTCGCCGCCCGGGTCTTCGGAATACGTCTCGGTGTAGGACTTGTTCGCCTTGATGTAGTTGGGGACTGCGGTGGCGCCCTTCACCTTCTCGGTGCAGCCCGATGCGTTCGTGATGGTTGCGCTCGGGTACTCGATGCGGAACCGCACGATAGCCTGGTGCCCGCGGCTCGCGATATCGTCGAGCATCTTTTCGAAACTGCTCCAGTCGTAGTCAATCTTGTCGTCGGTCTTGCCCTTCACCACGGCGCAGGGGAGGCAGTACGAGAATTCGAGCGAGATGGATTTTTGAAGGTCCCTCTGGTCTTTTGCCTGGTCGGGCCAGAACACGATTCCCTTCATGGGCTCAAGCGATTCGATTTCCTTGTTGAGCGCGACGGAACGGTCTGCCGCAAATGACATTGCGGCAAGCATGCCTGTTGCCAATGCCGCAGTTGTGATAACGGGGGCGGCGCCCGCGAGATATTTTTTCACCATATAATCCACACACCTTTCGGGAAAAGACCCGATGTTATTAATCTAATACAGAATTTGCGTAAAGTCAAGTAAAAAAATGGGTCTTTTAAGGTTCGAAAATACGGATAAACTTCGGTTTGCTTTTCACGCTCTTGCCGAGAGCGTCCACCTGCTTGCCTGTGGCGTTTTGCTGGCGGTGCTGCGGTGTGGCCTTGACCTTTCGGGCGTATGGAATTGCGTCGGTGGAACCGTCGCGCAAAACTACCGCGATGCTGTCAAGAATCGGGTTGCCTGTACCTTCGATGTAGTCGTGCGAGACTTCCCACACCATGATGCCCGCGTAGCCGTTATCCTTGACCCAGCGGCTCTTGATGGCGGAGGAATGCGGGTCTTCAAAGGTCACGTAGCCGGTCGAAGATACGCCGTAAGGTGACACGGAGACGCTGTCGAAAAAGAATTCCCATTCGGGGTTTGTTACGATATCCTTGTACGGGACTTGCTTTGCGGTTCCCTTGGTGAAGTCGGTGCCGGGGCCCGTCGCTCCCTTGAATTCAAACCCGAAGGAGGGTATGCCGAAGACCATCTTTTCGGTGGGGACGCCGCGCTTTTTCCAGTAGTCGCGGGTCTGTTCCCACGACCAGGTGGTGTAGCCGCTGTGCGGGTAGAGCGGCGAATCGAACATGGCTTTTTCGTCCCAGTCGCCGGTGATGTCGTAGGTCATGAACCCGAGCCAGTCCAGGTTTTTCACGAGGACTTCGGGCGTGAAGAATTTGCCGTAGTATTGCGAGCAGGGGAGCGCTGCCGAGAGCGTTTTGCCTTCGGGGAGTGCCGCGCGGAGTTCCGTGAGTAGCTTGTTGTAGGCGATGGTGTCGGCGTCGGGCACGGGATTGTATTCCCATTCCCAGTCCATGTCGAGGCCGTCCAGGTTGTGGTCGGCGACGAACTTCACGAGGTTCGCGATGAACTTTTGACGGAGCGCGTCGTCCGATGCGACGGGCACGAAGTTTTCGCTCTGTCCGCCACCGCCGAGCGATACGATGACCTTTGTTCCTGCGGCATGCCCGAGTGTAACCATTTTGTCGAGAGCGCTCGGGTCGTCTGCGGCATCGCCCTTGAGCGAACCGTCCGTATCCGGCGTGATAAAGCTCCACAGCACGTGAGTCAGCTTTTCGTACGGGACCTTGTCTACGGTGTATGCGGGCTTGTGCCACTTTCCCCAGTCGGGATAGTAGCCGATAAACAGCGGTTCTGCCCATGAAGAGCAAGCGCCCGCGAGTGTCAAAAAGAGGAGAAAAAATACCTTCATATTCCTAATATATCCTTTTTTGGGGCGAATAGTCCCGTGATGTGCTGAAAGGGGTGAAATGTTCCGTTTTTGCGATGGAGAAATCGCGTGTAAGCCGCGTTTTTTCTTGAAAAACGACATTTTTGCGGGTATAATTAGGGTATGCATATCAGGAAGTCATTTTTCTGGTGCATGGTGTGTTTTGGCTTGGCATGCGTGGTGGCATGCTCCGACGACTCCGGGACGGACCCGGTTTCTCCCGATTCGGGTGCCGAAGGCCTTTCTAGCGGCGGCGAGGTAATTATTGGCGAGGACGGCCAGCCCGTCTTGACGAGTTCTGCGGGCGAACTGCCGCTTTCGCAGGGTGGCGACGGGACTCTTGTTCCCTCTTCTTCTTCGAAGAAGGACGATGGCTCGCACGATGGCCCTCTACCTGGTGAAGACCAGCAGATGGTCGCGGTCGATACACCGCTTACCTACGTGGGCAATTTCCCGGTGATTTTCTCCGAAGTTTCGCCCGAGAACGCGAATTTCAAGGATAACGACGGCAACGACCCGGGCTGGGTCGAACTCTACAACACGAGCGACGCTCCGGTGAGCCTCAAGGGCGTTGCGCTCAGTAATGACGCGAAATACCCGCGCCGCTGGGTGTTCGGCAATGCGACGGTCCCCGCGAAGAGCCACATGGTCGTGTTCCTTTCGGGAAAGAACTATGCAGATTACATCGCTCCTTCCGATTCCGTGAACATGATTGGGACTAACTGCAGTTCTGAATCGTCTTCGGGCGGTATGAACGGCTTTAATTTTGGAGATTGGGGCGGCGGTATGAATCCCGATGGCGGTGCCGGAGCTGGAGCAACGACTACGAATGCGGAAAATTTGCCGGGCAAGTCAGCCCTGTGCTATAACGAGGGCGGCGTGAACCAGATTGGTGCCGTGGTGAAGGTCTCCCCGAACAAGGGCTCGTACACGCGCGTGGTTGTCAATGCGGCTTCTAAACCGGGCAATGCCGACCAGCTCGTGGTGCGCGGGTTCATTACCAAGACCCACAAGATTCGCCTGAACTTCAAGGAAGGCGATGCGATGAGCGACTGGAGCGGCAAGAACCTTCGCGGTACGGGCGACTCCTCTGCGGTGTACTACGTGAGGCTCAGCGACAATGCGAGCGAGATCAACCGCAACAACATTACCGCAACGACGTTTGCGACCGAGACTGCGGGCAGCGAATCCACGACGATCAAGATTACCTCGTATATCGCGCGCAAACGCGGGCACGAACCGCACACAACCTTCAAGGCCGAAAATTCGGGCTCGCTTTTCCTTGTCAATGAGGATAACGGCATCCTTGATTCCGTGAGCTATTCTGCGGTCCCGACGGGGGCTTCCTGGTCGCGTGATGCTGCGGGCAAGTGGGGATTTGCGTCTCCTTCGCCTTACGGTAGCACGACAGGCGAGGTGTTTGCCGTGCAGGCGGAGTCCGGCGAGGTGAACATTCCGCCTTCGGGCTTCTATTCTTCTCCGGTCGCGGTGTCGTTCCCGGCGGGCACGCGCTGCGAGCAGGGCGGTGCCGAAGCTACGGCAAGTTCCCCCGTGGTGCAGTCCCTGAACGTCTCTTCCACGACGGTGTTCCGTTGCCGTACCTATGCCGACGGCAGCTACCCGAGCGACGAGATTATCCGTACCTACGTGTTCGAACAGCAGCCGTCCCTCGCCGCGATCTTCGTGACGACCGACCCGCTTTCGATGTTCAGCGCCGATTCCGGCCTCTACATGACGGGCAATAGCGCAAGCATGATGGACCCGAAGTACGGTGCGAATTTCTGGAGCAACCGCGAACTTCCCGTGTATGTGGAAATGTTCGAGCCCGGTTCCCCGAAGACACCCGCGTTCGGCGTGATGGGCGACTACAAGATTTCGGGCCAGTACAGCCGCGCGAAGGAGAAGAAGTCCTTCTCCGTGACGCTCCGCGAGGAATACGGAAACAAGCGCCTCAAATACCCGCTTTTCCCGGACTATCCGGAACTCAAGAAGTTCAAGGCATTCTCGCTCAGGAATTTTGGCAACAACAGCGGTGACGACTACGTGCGCGACCGCATCGGAACCCAGATGACGGAAGGCCTGGGTGTCGATTACCAGCACGGGCGCTATGTGATAGTGTACTACAATGGCAAGTACTACGGCATCCATGACCTGCGTGAACGCAATAGCGAATACTACTACGAAACGCGCTACGGGCTCGACCCGAACGATATTGACCTTCTTGATGCTAGCAACGAGGCTGGTGCGGGTTCCTCTACCGATTACAAGGCGATGGTTGATTGGTTGCAGGGCAACGAGCTTACAAGCGAAGCGAACTACAACAAGATTGCCGAACAGGTCGACGTGGAAAACTACATGAACTACATGGCGGCGGAAATGTTCGTGAATAATGGCGACTGGCCGCACAACAACATGAAGAAATGGCGTGTGGCTAGCCAGAAGAGCAAGTGGAAGTGGTTCCTGTACGATGTGGACTTCGGATTCGGCGCCGGCTATAATACGCAGAACAGTAACGTGTTCAGCTACGTGACCAATGCGAACGGTACGAACGGCATGGGTATGATGATGCCGGGCATGGGCCAGCAGGGTGGTCAACAGTCGGGCGGTTCCATCTCGGAACACACGATTCTCATGATTCGCCTGCTCGGAAACGAAGGCTTCAAGAAGGCGTTCATCAACCGATTCTGCGTGCTCCTTTCGATGAACTTCGCTGCGGACCGTCTCGTGAAGCAGATTGACGCGCTCCAGAGCCAGGTGCAGTCTGAAATGTCTCGCGATGCCGAATTCTGGGGCTACAACGCGGGCTCCTTCGGCACGAATCTCGAGAAGATAAAGAGTTTCGCGCAGAGCCGCCAGCAGACGATTATGAGCGAGATGCAGCAGTACTTCAATCTTGGTGAAACGGTGAAAACAACGTTGTCTGTGCAGGGTTTGGGCGAAATACGGGTGCATAACCTCCCGCTTGATCAGTCGAGCATTGCGGCAAGTTTCTTCAGGGATGTTCCCGTGACGGTGACTGCGGTTCCGAAGTCGGGCTCGGTATTCGCGGGCTGGAGCGACGGCAACCAAGAGGCTACACGCACGTTCAATCCGGGCGAAGTGACGACTCTTACGGCGAATTTCCGCTAAACAACTCTCATCTACTCCCCAAAGGGTGCCGGCTCAGGCCTGCACCCTTCTTTTTGGATTGACTGAGGGTTGATAAATATTTATTTTCGTAGCACGATGAAATGTAAAACTTGTATCCCCAGTCTTGTACTCGTGGCGTTTTCGTCCATGATGTTTTTCGGGTGCGCATCCCAGGATCCGCAACCCGCGACGAATCCGTCCTATGGTACGCAGCCTCCACCCAAGGTCTCTCTCATGCAGGAACTGAAGATGCATTCGTGCCCTGAAGGCAGCTTGCAGGGTGTGGGGACTGCAGAAGACTACGACCAAGCGCTCAATATCGCCGTCATGAAAATCGCACAGCAAATCCAGAGTTCCGTAAAGGCGGCCAACACGTCTATCCGAAAGGAGGACATGTCCAGCGACGGCTCGGAAGCTATACAGTCTTCATTTGAAATGAAATCGCAGGTCTCGGCCCAGCTGCGGAATATGCAGGACGTCCATCCCATGACGACGCTTGCGCGCGACGGCATGACGGGTGTCGTGGCCTGTATGTCCCGTGAAGATGCGGCGAAGCCTTATAGGCAGGATTACCAGAGCGCCCGCGACGCGCTGGTCTCGTCGATGGCGGTTCTCGACATGACGACGCATCCTCTTGAAAAGTTCAGCAACTACGACATCATGGTTGATGCCTACAGAAAGTACAAGGCTGCAGTTCTCGTCTTGGAATCGATAGGCTTCAAGGACGGCTACGGCGATATTGAGGAAAACTACAAGAAGTCGCTCGAAGGCTACAACGACTTCAAGAGCCGCTACAAGGTCTACTATGATGGCTCGTTGGAAGCGGAGGAGGCGACGAAGATTTTCCAGGAACTTTCGAAGAAGGTCTTCTTGCAGACGATGCTGGATTCGGCATGTGAGGTGGGGCTCGTGCTCAGCCTCGAACTTTCGGATCCGAAATGCAAGGAAGGCGGCCTTGGAATCACTTGTACCGAGGTCGTCGCCCTGAACGGCAGTTCCTGCTCCGGAGAAACTTACTTTACTCTAGGCGCGACCCTCAAGGGGGTTGGCCGTTTTGACGAAAACGAAGCCAGGGGTAAGATTGTGAATAGCATCGACAAGGGCGACTTGATTGCTGAGTGGATGAAAGAACTCGGTCGATGGATTGCGAGGTAATATGAAAAAGCTGTTTGTGGTGTTCTTGGTTCTTGCTGCATTCTTTGCTCCGGCGTCTTTTGCTGCCGATTCCCAGAAATTGCCTCTCCCGGCTGAGATAAAGGATTCGGTCCCGTGGTTTGCCGTGCGTGAACTCAAGAATGATAATACGCCTTTCACGAGGACTCACCTTCAACGTCTGGTGCAAAAGTATGACCGTGTCGCGCTGGTGTATTTCGCTACGTGGTGTGTCCCGTGCCGTGCGGGGCTGAAGCAGATTGTTGCTCATCAGGCTGAACTTGCGCAGGCGAAAACGGGAATCGTGTTGGTGAATGTGGGCGAAAAGGAACCTTCCAAGGTGCTGTCGTTCCTTCAAAAGATTTCTGCCGACAAGCTTCCCGCCATTACCGATCCATTTGGACGGATGACGGAAGGTTTTGGACTCATCAAAGCGGGCCAGAACATCACTCTTCCAAAGACGATAGTTGTCGACAAGAACCTCAAGGTGAAAATCCTGGTGGGTGAGGAAGGGGATGACTATGTCGAACTGCTCAAGGGGAACGGCCTTTAGCGCACAACATTTTTAACTTCGGGGGATTGCCGAAATGAAAAAAATCAAGGGCTCCTTTTCGTTTTTTGGACTTGCGTTTACCCAGGTGGCGGTGTCGACTGCGCTGGTTGCTTACACGGAACTTGTGCTTTCGCGTATGGGATTTACGGCGACGGGCTCGTGGCAGTTCTATGTGCTCCATTTGCTTTTCCTGTTGCCCTGCGTGCTCTTGCTGACTCCTGCGGGCTTTGTTTCGGACAAGTATCCCAAGGAACGCATCCTCCTGTGGACGTCCTTGCTCTCGCTCCCTGTGGTGGGCCTGTTCTGTGCTGGCGCCTACCTTGATGACCTCCGCATGATGTTCGGGGGAATCGCCCTGTTCTTTGTCCTGCAGGCGTTCCAGAGCCCGGCCAAGAATGGCTACCTGAAGGAACTGGTCGGCGTGCGGTTCCTTGCGGGCGGCAGCGGCACCTTGATGATTGTCACCTTCCTCGGGCTCATTTTTACGGGCGTGGCTCTTGCGTTCGCTGTCCGCGAAAATATGATTCTGCAGGTTCTTTACACGCTTGGTGCTCTGCAGCTGTTCGCTATTTTCTTTGCCGTTAGGCTCCCGTCAATCGGAGCTTACGACAAGGACCTCAAATTCCCCTGGAAGTATTACCTGTCATCCAAGTATGCGCGACGCAAGATGGCGAAGGCGTGGAAGAACAGGTCGCTCCGTCAGGCGATTATCGGTCAGGCGATGTTCTGGGTCATGATATTCCTCATGGTGTTCGTCATCCAGGACCAGTTCAGCTCGGGGTCGCTGTTTAATCAAGATATCCTTGCGAATTACGCCATTTTCGGTGCTGCGATTGGCTTGATTGCGGGGTTCTTCTTCGCAATGCGTATGTCGAAGGACTTTATCGAGATGGGCCTGATTCCGATGGGGACGGCCGGGGCGTCGATCCTGCTGTTCCTTATCCCGCTCATTCCGAGACCTTACAATGCAATCGCGTTCGCGCTTCTCGGGTTCAGCGGCGGCATTTTCGCCCTCCCGATGTTTGCGACGATGCTCTACAACACGAAGCCGCGCTCTGCCGGACACGTGCTTTCGCTTTCGAACGTGGTGCAGAACCTTTGCATTATCGTTATCGACGTGCTTGCGATTGTGGCGATCCGCTATTTCGCATTCGACCGGATGAACCTCTTCTTCATCCTCGGGGTCGTCTGCCTTGCGGGGACAATCTGGGCGCTTTGGGCCATGCCGCAGACTTTGCTTCGCCAGCTGTTGCGCTCCGTGCTCTCGATACACTACAAGTTCCTGGTGACGGGCGTGCAGAATATACCGTGGGAAGGTCCGGTGCTCCTGGTAGGTAACCACATCTCTTATATCGACTGGGCCATGATCCAGATGGCGAGCCCGCGTCCGATGCGTTTCGTCATAACGCGCCGCCCCTTCGAAAAGTGGTATGTCAAGTTGCTGCTTTCGCAGATGGAAACGATTGACCTCGATATCTCGAATCCGGGGCCAGCGATGGAGGAAGCGAGGAAGGCCCTCCTGCGCGGGGAGGCTGTGGTGATGTTCCCCGAAAATGCGATGACTTCGACCGGCAACATGAACCGCTTCCGTTTGGATTATTCTACGGCTATCAAGGATGTTCCGCGCGTGAAACTTTTGCCGTTCTATGTGCAGGGCCTGTGGGGTAGCAGCTATTCCATGGCCGATGCCGGCTTCAAGGACATGGTGCATAGCGGCGGACGAATCGTGACGGTTGCCTTTGGTGATGAACTTCCGCTCGACTCGAGCCCGATGATGGTGAAGCGCGCCGTGCAGGAACTTTCGATTACCGCGTGGACCACCTACATCCGCAAGCTGCGTCCGGTGGCCTCTGCCTGGATTCGCACTGCCAAACGTGTCGGTAGCGGTCCTGCCGTGTTCAGCCCGGATGGAAACCACCTCTCGGCATATGCGCTCGCCGCTGCTGCTCTTTCGTTTGCTGGGATGATTGAAAAACTCACGAAGGGCGAAAAACAGGTGGGCGTGCTTATTCCGCCGTCCGGTCCGGGCATCATCGTGAACATGGCGTGCCTCCTCAAGGGCAAAACCGTCTACAACCTGAACTACACGAATACACCCGACACGATGGATTATTGCTGTGGCGTGGCCGACGTGAAGACGATTATCACGGCCCGCGTGTTTGTCGAGAAGTTGAAGCAGAAGGGACTCCCGATGGAAGTGCTGCTCGACAAGTACAAGGTCTACTACATGGAAGATCTGAAGGGGCAGCTGCACAAGTCGACGCTCGTGAAGAACTTCCTGCGCGTGATGCTCTTGCCCGCGTGGTACCTGGAGCTTCGCTTCTTCAAGAAGGTCTCGCTTGATGACGTGGCAACTATCATTTTCAGTTCGGGTTCCGAAGGCCGCCCCAAGGGTGTGGAACTCACGCATCTTAATTTGATGGGCAATATCAAACAGTGCGAAAGCGTGCTTCTGCCGACCGCGGAAGACGTGTTCCTCGGTTCGCTCCCGCTGTTCCATGCGTTCGGGTTCTCCATCACGACGATGCTTTGCCTTGTGGAAGGCGTGCCGGTGGCGACTTGCCCCGACCCGACGGATGCAAGGCTCGTGTCGCGCATGTGCGCCCAGTTCAAGGTGTCTATCATGGTGGCCACGGGCACGTTCTTGCGCATGTGGGGCCTGAACAGAGCTGTGCATCCGCTGATGTTCTCGCATGTGCGTAGCATTTACGCCGGCGCCGAGAAGATTCGTGAGGATGTGCGCCAGCTGTACCGTACCAAGTTCAAACTCGAGATTTTCGAGGGTTTCGGTTGTACGGAGACGACTCCGGTGGCGGCGGTGAACACGAAGGACGTGCTCATGGATGACTACAAGACGGTTATCGAGGGCAACAAGCCAGGTACCGTCGGCGCTCCGCTTCCGGGAACGCAGTTCCGCATTGTGGATCCGGAAACTATGGAAGAACTCGGCGTGGGCGAGGACGGCCTTATCCTTATCGGTGGAGCCCAAATCATGAAGGGCTATCTGAAGAATCCGGAAAAGACTGCGCAGGCGATTGCGGTCATCAATGGCAAGCGCTGGTACAAGACGGGAGACAAGGGCCATGTTGATGAGGACGGCTACCTGACGATCGTGGACCGCTACAGCCGATTCGCGAAACTCGGTGGCGAGATGGTGAGCCTCGGGTCGGTGGACTTCAAGATTTCGGAATGCTCGCTGTTCGACGAGATTGACCACTTCGCGGTAGCTGTCCCCGATGGCTCCAAGGGCGAAAAAATCGTACTCGTGTATGCGGGCGAAAAATCCGAAGACGAAGTCAAGGACATGCTCAAGCAGGTGGGACTCCCGCCGCTGATGCTCCCCGGTGCCGTGGTGAAGGTTGACGTGCTTCCGAAACTCGGTAGCGGCAAGAGCGACGTGCAGACCGGCAAGAAAATTGCGATGGAACGGTTGGGAATACAAAATTAGGAGTGAAACATTAGGATTTGTATGAGTGCAAAGAGTAGTGAAAATACTGTTGTAAAAGAAGAAAAGAATAATCGGAAATCGGTGGCGGAGTCCCTGCGCGAATGGGTGAAATCCCTTTGCCTGGGCAAACCGCAGGCGGTAATGCTTGCGACGACGCTTGTCGTGATGCTTGCCGCGTTCCTCATATTCAATAACCTTTCCGTTTCGTTTGCAAGGCGCTGGGATATTGACTGGGGCTACTACGCCATCCTCTCGACATTTATTCTGCTGGTTGCGGGTGTCGTGGTGAACATGCCCTTCGTTGCAAAGAACATAAAGGGCTTTTTGCCCGAGGGCAAGAGCTTATGCGGTTTGCTAGTGCTGCTGATCCTTTTTTCGGTGTTCATGTTCGGCAACATCAGCAACACGCACCGTGTGCTGAGCGACGAGACGAGCTGGGAATCGATGGGACTCCAGATGTATTTCCAGCATACGGGCGGCATCTGTAACGAAGGCGTATGGACCGACGGTGTTCTTGACTGCAAGACGGAAGTGAACAACTTCAAGGGCAAGGCGCTCGGGTTCGTGTATTCGCTCGTGTTTAACTTCATGGAACCGAATCGCGATACGGCGCTGCTTGTGAACTACCCGTTCTATATCCTGAGCCTCATCGCGTTCTTCCTCGCGCTCTCCAAGTGGTTCAGGAGCGGCAGGCTCGCGCTGGCGGCGACCGCGTTCTTGGGCGGCATGCCCATTTACCTGCTGCAGGCCCGCTCGGCATCTACCGAAGTGCTCTACATTTGCCTGCTCGCTTTCCTCATGGCGTGGTATGCGTTCGTACCTACGAATAAGGTAACGTGGAAACACTTCTTGCTGACGGTCCCGCTGCTCGGATTCTTTGCGCAGACCCGCCAAGAGACGGTGTTTGCGTTTATTCCGTTCGCGCTCTACTACTACCGCTACTTCCTCGAAAAGCCATACCGCCTGCCGGCCTTTGTTGCCGCCGTGATTGCGGTGAGCTGGCCCAGCGTCAACAACATGGCTGCCTATCGCGGCTACGACTTCCAGGGCGGGGAACATGCGGCGCACTCGTTTGAGAACCTGTGGTTCAACCTGAAAACCAATTTGGAAGTCATGCTGAACATGAACCTGTTCGAGGGTCCTGTAAAGATGATGCAAGACCCGAACTTTGGTGGAATCCTCCCGAACCCGTTCTATACGACGTTCACTGTGATTCTTCTGTTGGCGACGATTTGGCTCCTTGTCCGCATGGTTGTATTCCGCCGCTATGTGCGCGGATTTATCCTGGGCATATTCTTCTGCCTCCAGATTTTTGTCATCATGTTCAATGTGTCGGGAACGTTCACGATTGATATCAACCAGCGTTACGTGCTGGTGGCGCTTCCGATGTTTGCTCTCTTGATGGCGCTCGGTCTCTATGATGCGCTCGAGTTTTCGACCAAGATGCGCAAGGACGCCGCCGCGACGATTGTCATGGGGCTTGCTTGCCTCCTTACGCTTGGGCTTATGGTGTACCATGCCCCGAGTTACCGCAACAACATGCTCTATTACAAGAACAGGTTGCTTGGGGAAGAGGAATTCCTGAATACGGAACTATCCAAGTTTCCCAAGAATTCGGTGTATATCTATGCGCGCCCGTGGCAGATGCTTGCGCAAGGGCATAGCGCTTTCAGCGAGCGCACCTTTGAAGGCTGGAGTACCGAAGTCTTTGCGGAATGGATGCAGAAGTCCGGCGGTAACATCTACCTGGTGCGTGGTCAGGACGGCTACGGCAAGGTGAACCGGGACAGCCGTGTGGTTGGCTTCAAGACGACCGACCAGATTGACCAGATTCTGGAAGGCTACAAGCACGAGCGCGTGTTGGTGAATTCCAAAGATTTCGGCTATCCGCTGGTCATCTACAAGATTATTTCGAAGAAGGGCGTCTCGCACTACGCGCAGAACTTCATCGTGTCGGAACAATCCGGTGGCCGGATTGTCTTGAACAAGCATTTCCCGGAATCTATCGCCTGTGACTACACGCTCAATGGCGAACACTACGGAGAATTGCTCTTGACCGTCGATTCGGATTCGCTGCTGCTTGATTCGACGAAGGTGCGTGCAGGCATGAACAGGGCTTTCTTCTCGTGCTCCATGCCCGATGGGGATACCCTTCCCGTTTATCGCGATTTCTTTGTCGAATCGGAATCGGTGGCGTTGCTTTCGTCTATCAAGATGGGTAGATTCTCCCAGGATTGGGGCGCGCCGCAGCTCAACGAGTCCGTGGAACATCACAAGCTGACACTTGACGGAGAACCCTTCCGCTACGGAATCGGTAGCCATGCGAATTCTGTCCTGGAGTTCACGCTTCCGCGTCATTTCGATGTATTGCATGCGGTTGTCGGGCTGGATGACGAAAGTGCCTGTGGCGACGGTGCATCCTTCGTTGTCGAGGCTGGGGGTCGAGAGGTCTTCCGTTCCAAGAGGCTGTATTCGACAGAAAAGCAGAAGATTGACGTGGAAATCAGTGGTGCGACTTCCCTGGTGCTCCGTATTGATATGGGCGAAAACAAGGACTGTGACCACGGCGACTGGGCGGACGCCTGGCTGGAGGCCCGGTGAAAATCCTGGTAGCCCCTTTGGATTGGGGGCTGGGGCATGCGACGCGTTGCGTGCCCGTCATACGGGAGTTCATGGCGCAGGGAGCCGAGGTGGAAATTGCCGTAGTCAAGGCGAATGCGGCTTTCTTTCGCGAAGTTTTTCCCGGATTGCGGCAGCGCCTTGCTCCCGGATACAACGTGGTCTATCCGAAATACGGTGCCAACATGGGGCTGTGGCTCCTGAAAAACACGGCGCACTTGAATGCGGTCATGCGCTACGAGCACCGCTATGCCGAAGAAATGGTCGATCGCCATGGCTACGATATCCTGTTTTCGGATAACCGTTTCGCGTTCTATTCGAAGAAAGCCTACAATGTCTACATGACGCATCAGAGGCGAATCGCGTTCCCGCCTGCACTTTCGGCGTTCGAAGGTGTGGGAATCCGTTGGCACGAGGCCCGCATGCGGCATTTCGATGAAGTGTGGGTTCCCGATGTGGCGGAATTTCCCGGTTATGCGGGGGCGCTGTCGCATTTGCAGTCCCGTAGTGAGCCTAACGTCAAGTTTGTGGGCCCGCTTTCCCGTTTTAGCGTGGATATGGCCAAAGCCTCGGCGAGTCCGTCGGGTATGGCCCAGTACAGTTCCGTCGCTGTGGTTTCGGGAGTGGAACCCGCTCGTTCCCGGTTCGAGGCGAGCTTGCACGAAATACTGCGTGCGCTTCCGGGGCGGCACCTGATGATTCTCGGTAAACCTCAGGTTCCGCGCAACTCCTGGACCGAAGGCAATGTCGATTTTTGCACGCACCTGCCAACGGAGGCTTTTGCGGAAGCCGTTCGCAATGCCGACTGGGTCATAAGCCGTGGCGGTTACAGCACCGTGATGGACATGGCATTTTTGGGGGCTCGCTGCATTTTTGTCCCGACTCCAGGCCAGTATGAACAACTTGCTCTTGCTCGTGAACTCGCTTCGGCGGGTTATGCCGTCCATATTCCGGAACACGGGTTGTCGGTCAAGTCGTTCGAAGAATCTTTCAAGAAAAAAGTCAAGCTCCCGAAGCCCGGAGAAAGGGGCCTGTTGCAGGGAGCTGTTGAAGGGCTGCTTGCCCGAGGATAAAGTATGAATCAGTTCGTTCTCGCATTCCCGATTCCGGTTCCCGCTTCCGAGATTTTCAAGTTGACGGATACAGTATCCGTATTGCCCGAAGCGAAGTCGCTGCTTGTCCCCGGCTGCAGCGTAAGTTTCAAGGTTGCCCGAAATGGCGCTGCCGCGGGACTCTCGGATATATTTAAGGAACACAGGGACATTTCTGGAGAAGAGGCGTCGGCTATCGATTCCCACAAGTCGCTCCTGTTCTTGCTTGGCACCTTGAAAAATACCGATGACCTCCGCATGGTGAATACGGCTATCTTGAAGTTGCTTTCTGCCGGCGCGGCCGGTGTCTACATGCAGCATTCCGGTACTGCCTGGACTGCGGATGCTTTCCGCGAGGAACTGGGCGATGGCGAATTCCCGATGGATCCCTGGATTAACTTTGTCGAAAACGCTGATACGCTCTATACGCTTGGACTTGAAGTGTTCAACTCTCCGGACCTTTGTATTGCGAAGGGGGCCTTGTCCGAGAATGCGCTCCGTGATGTCCTTGCGGTCGCGGCCGATTCCATATTCTCGGGCGAGGTTTCCTCGAAGTCGGGAACCGAGATCGATGCGGGAGAATCCGGCGCTTTCGTCCTCCGTAGCGAAATAAAGAATCCATTTCCGAAGGATTCCCCAGAATACAACCGTCAAGGAATCATGCGTCTGATAAGGAAGTAGAACAATGCCTATCGATAACGAATACGTCAACCTCGCTTTCCTTCTTTCGGCAATCGCGTTTCTCTACCTTGCAATCTATGCGGTCATTATGCCGCTCCTGAAGCATTGGGCAAAGAAAAACCCGAGCGCATTCAACAAACTCCTGGTCGAGCGGCATGTGGCCTCCCGCCTTTTGCAGGTGATTCCCGCGACGGCGTTTTCGACGACTGTCTCGCGGATTTTCGATGCGGAGGGATGGATTTACGATTTGTGTTCCAGGGTGGCGAACATCTGGTATACGCTTCTCTCGTTTGCGATCGCCTGTTCGGTTCTCGATGTGGTGGAACATTTCAACGGCATCAACGAACGGACAATGAAGAGGCCGCTCCATGGAATTTTCCAGGCGATAAAAGTCGCTCTATTCTGTATCGCGGCAATCTTCATCGTGAGCCAGGTGACGGACAAGAGCCCTGTCATCATCTTCTCCGCGCTCGGTGCGATGGCGACGGTACTCATGCTCATTTTCAAGGATTCGATCCTGGGGGTCGTCTCGGGCGTGCAAATCAATATTTCTGATTTGCTCCGCAAGGGAGACTGGATCGAAATCGAGCGTCACCATGCCGACGGTACGGTCATGGACATCACGCTCACCTCGGTAAAGGTGCGCAACTGGGACAATACGATTTCGGTCATCCCAGCCTACGACCTCATCACGAATTCGTTCCGTAACTGGCGTGGAATGCAGGATTCCGGTGTTCGACGCATCAAGAGGTCTCTGTTTATTGACCAGAAGAGCATCCGTTTCCTTACTCCCGCCGAAATTGAAAGCTTATCCAAAATACAGATTCTGGCTCCGTATCTGGAAAAGAAGACCCGAGAAATTGCTGGAGAGCCTTCCAAGGCAAACCTGCTCGGCGTGGACCAGGGAACTCTCAAACCCGAGATGCTCAACAGTCGTCATCTCACGAACATTGGCACATTCCGCGCCTACTGCACGGCTTACCTGCGTTCTTGCGGGACGATAGCCCAGAATTTGACGCTCATGACGCGCCAGCTGGAGCCGACGCCGCAGGGGCTTCCTCTTGAAATCTACGCTTTTACCAATACGGTCGTGTGGGAAGATTACGAAGGAATCCAGTCGGATATCTTCGACCATATCCTTGCCGCCATGCCTGAATTCGGGCTGGAGCTATACCAGCGGCATTAGCGCTAGGCTTTCTTTTTACTTTTCTACGACGTTCCCGAGAATCTGCTGGATTTTCCGCTGCATGCGGAAAGCGTCGGAATTGGCGATGGTGTAGAACATGTGGTCGACGAGCGCCTGCGTGTTGAAATCGTAGGAGGGAAGGCGCAACAGGTAGCTTTCGGCGGAATTGTCGAATGCAAAAATCTCGCCCAGGTTGTTAAGCGTCCCTTCTTCCTGCATTTCGAGAAGCATGCTTGCGGTGTCGTCGTTCACGCATACGATCGGAATGTTCCTGTAATCGCGGTCGTGCATCATCGAAGATATTTTTTGCTTGAGCAAATCGCGTGCGTAGGATTCTACGGCATGTTTTTCGACCTTGCCTCGCGCAATCTGCTTGAAGTCCCAGGGACTCGCGAATTCGCTGTCGGTGTATTCGATGACGTTGAGGCCTGCAATTCGCAACCCCTCCAGCCGGTCGATGGACCATGAACTGTTGTGATATGGCGAAAAGAACGCAGCCTGGTTGATTCCGTGGGATATCAGGAACTTGCCCATTTCGACACCCGGGGATGTTCCGAATGTGGAATTGAAGAAGGTCCAGTTTTCCTTTTGCAGGTAGCGTGGAGGGAGGCCTCCCAGGGGGTGCTCCCACCAGACGGCGACGGGGTACTTGACGCCGGCGAACATTTGAAGCAACTTGAGCGGTTCCATCACGAGCAGGGTTGATAGCACTGCTCCCACGGCATTCTGGAAGTCGGTGAGTTTTCGGGGCTTGCCGCTTCGGTCAATGAGCGTGTCGCTGTTTTCGTTGATGCCGAGCAAAATAAGCTTGTAATTTTCGGCGCCCGCCTTCTTGTAGACCATCCGCAAGAAATCCATTTCTCGTTCACTCTCGGCGGTGAATCCGCCCCAGCTGTTGCAGCGGGTGACGAATACGATTTCGCTGAGGGAAGGCTTTCCTGTAGTTTCCCTTTTGCGGATAAAGTTGTATAGGCGGCCAGTCCGGTTTAGGGTGCCCTGCTGGACTTTATCGTTCAGGAACTTGCGAAGGACCGCCTGCGATGTATTGTAGCGTAGCACGAGTTCCTTCATCAGGGGGAGGGGCTTGTCAAGGCGGAAGGTGCCGCGGTCCCAGTCTTCGTTGAAAAGCCGCTCCAGTTTTTCGGAGGCGGATTCCCGGACTGTGGGGACGACGTTTCTGTCATAAAATTTTGCGATGCCGCCCTGGGTCCAGAAGCAGCCTTTTCCCTGGATGCGGCAGATGAGTTTTTCCTTTTCGAGGTTCCGAAGGGCGGCTTGGACGGTTCCCGATGAAATTCCGTAGGCTTTCATCAGAGCGCGGACGCTAGGGAGCCTGTCTCCGTCCTTGTGGGGGAGTTCAGTGATGATTTTCTCCAGTTCCTCTCGCATACTTTTCGAATATAGAAAAAAACAGACCTACGCAACAATTGCTGCGTAGGTCCTGTTGTTTGGGGGGTGTTGTTATTTAAAAGCTGAAGTTGACGCGGTAGCGTTTGCGGGGGTCATTGGCGCGGGTCTCGTTGACGCGGGCGCCCTTCGCATTCACGGTTCCGCGGATTTGCTTGTTCTGCACCTGCATGCGGACCGGCTGGATTGCTTCTGTCGCGCTGGAGGAGCTGGTCGGTACCGTGATTTCGCTGCTACTGGAGAATGTCGGCGTCGGACCTGGTTCAGTGTCTTGGGGAACCTGGCCGGTGAAACTTTCCTGACCCTTGCGGGTGAGGGCGAGAATCAGCATGCCGTCTACGGAGTAGATATTGTTCGGAGTCAGGTCAACGCGGTTACCGTCGAAGCTCCAGTTGCCCTTGGCCCAGCGATTGGCATCAAAAGTATCGAAGTTGTCTATCCAGTCGAGGGTGAAGTCGCTGCCGTTTTCTCCCTGGCCCGGGGTGTATTTGTAGACCTTGACCCAGTTGATGAACTGGAAAATCGGGAGCTTGGATTCGTCGAACTGGCCAACCCAATCGGCGCTTTCGGAAGACCAGAGGTTGAAGCGGAGGCCCTGGGTGCCGATGAGGTTCTCGACCTGGTTCTTGTTTTCGCCCTTGACAGTCTTGCGGACTTCTTCACCGTCGAGAGTCCAGCGGACATAATCAGGAGTCCATTCGATACCGTAGGTGTGGAAGGCCTGGTCTGCGGCGGGGTTGACAGCGTGATGCTTTTCGGAGGTCTTCTGGGCGCCAGCCTTGCCGGTAATGATGTTGGACTGGAAGCTGCTGGGGTTCTTGCCGAGCACTTCGATGTCGACTTCGACCCAGCGTTCTGCGGAGGCCTGCTCGGAGCCGTTTTGGTAGAGGAACATGGAACTGACGGTCCCCGAAATGGCGGCCATTTTCATACGGGCTTCAAACTTGCCGTAGGTAAACTCGTTCTTGGTGTAGAGTTCTGCACCGCTAAAGTCTTTTGCGTTGACGGATGCTGCCATGGCTAGTACCGCTAGAATTCCGATTGTTTTCTTCAGGTGTTTCATAGTTGGTCTCCGATCCATACACAAGTAGAAAATAGAATCGAAGCCTGCGTTTCGCAATGCTTCGAAAGCTCTAAATGAACAAAGTGTGTCAAGTGTGTTTGTCGCGGGTGCGTTATGGGCCGGTTTTGGCCGTGTTTTGGCTGGGAAAAATGCAAAAATGCCGAAATTGGGGACTAAATGGGGTAAATTTGGGGTGTTTAGTCCCCATTTTGTTAGTTTGTGTGTTAAAAATATTAGTTTGTTGTAAAAGAACGGTGCGAAAAACGCCTGTTTTTGGCCTGGAAATAACCTGAAATCATCCTTTCGCGGGCTTTTCCGGGGGAATTATGCTACTTTGTTCTAGAAATTGGGTACTAAAAGTGCGAAAAAGGGGGCGTTTAATCCCCATTTTTTGTGAAATTGCCCCTGTGTGGCGTGCGCAGGCATAAAATTACCCTCTTTTTTCTATCTTTCGGCACATGGATTCCCATATGGAAATAGACGATTGGCGCAAACGCATCGATGAACTCACCGATACGATTATCTCGCTTTTGAACAGGCGGGCGGAATTCGCGACGGAGATTGGCAAGCTCAAGAAAGAGAAGGGCCTGCCGGTATTTGACGCGGCCCGCGAAGAGGCGGTGCTAGCTGCTGTCGCCGAGAAGGCGGTTAAGGCGGGTGGCCCGCTCCCGCCGGAATCTATCGTGAATATTTTCCGCACGATTATGGAAGAGACCCGCAAGGTGGAGGAATGATGAAGCGTATTGCCCTGGTGGGTTTTGGACTCCTGGCGGGTTCTATTGCTTCTGCGCTCAAGCAGGCGAAGCGTCCGACGGTCATACGCGCGGTAAGTTCGCCCGCGACGCTTGCACGCGCCCGCGAGTTGGAACTAGCGGACGAGTTTTTTGAATACGCGCAGGTAGAAGAGTGGTCCCGCGACTGCGACCTCATTTTGCTGTGTGGCCCGATTCTGCATATTTTGAAGACGATTGACGCGCTTTCGCAGGTGGAGTGGGCCAAGGAGGCCGCGCTGTCTAATGGTGCATCTAACGGCGCCGCGTGCCTCGTGAGCGATATCGGGAGCACGAAGGTCGAAATCTGCAGGGCGGGTTCCAAACTGCCGGCCCCGTTCAAGTTTGTGGGCAGCCATCCGATGGCGGGTTCCGAGAAGCGCACCTGCGAATACAACGATCCCGCGATTTTCGAGAACGCCTACTGGTTCGTGTGCCCGCCCGAGGGAACTGCCGAAAGCGTTTACGCGCCGCTCCTTGAACTCGTGAAGTTCCTCGGCGCCTCCGCAGTAGTTTTCCCGCCGGAACATCACGACCGCACTATGGCGTGGGTTTCGCACATGCCCCAGATGCTCAGTTCTACTCTGGCGGCAAGCATCCCTGACCGCCTGCTGAGCCACAACTACCAGCACTATGCGGGGCGCGCATTCCGCGACATGACGCGCATTGCGGCAAGCGGGTGGGCGATGTGGCACGATATTGCCGTCACCAACCGCGACGAGACGGTGCGAGCCTTGACCGAGGTTCGCGATGGCGTGAACACGACAATCGAGGCGATGCAGAAACTCGACGTGGTAAAGGACGGCAGGCCTGCGGGTGGTTCGTTCGATGCGACCCGCGGTTCGGTAGCCGGTGGAAAATGCGCCGACCGTTCCGATTCGCTGGAAGAAATTTTCAAGGCGGGCAACGAGGGGCGTGCGAGCCTGTTCGCTCCTGGCCGGAACGCCGCTGCCGCATTCTTCGAGATTACGGTGCCGCTCAAGGACAAGCCGGGCGCACTCCTGAGCGTGTTGCAGCCGCTCGCCGAAGAGGGACTCAACATCCGCGACATTGAACTCATGAAGGTCCGCGAGAACGTGGCGGGCACATTGCTGATTGCCTTCAAGACCGAGGACGAGGCCGCCCGCGCGGTCAAGCTGCTCCGTTACCTGGGTTACGAAGTTAAGGAACGATAATGGAATTTGCGTTGAATCCCGACAGGGAACGGATGGACCTTACGCTTTTGATGGGCCTGTTGGTAAACGGGCGCACCGTGCTCGACGATTTTGCCTGGGCCAGCGGTTCAGAACGTTTTGCGCAGGCCCTCGCCGAATTCGGGCTCCGCTATGAACTGCACGGGCATCAGCTGGTGCTTGACGGCAGGGGCTTCCAGTATGCGCTCCCGTCGATGCTCCCGTATGATTTTCCGGAGCAGGAGAACGTCCTTTTGTGGACGCTCGCGAGCAAGGATTCCGAACAGGTCTATACCTTTGCGGCTGAAAATGACGGAACGGGTGCCGCTGCGGTTGCCGCAGCAAAGGTGACCCTCCAGAAATATTTCAAGGTGGAACTCGAATCCGATGAACCTGCAAGGCTCGTGTTCCGCTTTGCGCCCGAAGAACCCGCGCTCAAGAAGGATTCGCTCGGGAACGTGCCGTTTATTATGCGCAACAGGGTGCTGCTCCGCACGCTGGTGCGTGGCGAGTACGTGAGCTTCGAGGAACGCTCGCTCGTTCATGACCAGTGGACGAAGATGCTCATGTACTTTGGCGTGCCTCTCCGTTACGAGGGGCGCGGCATGGAGCAACTGAGCGAGTTCGAACGCCGCCTGATGATGGCGCAGGGCAAGAAGATTGAACGCACCCAGATGACAGAACTTGCGGAAACCCGCGTGATTACCGGGCGCGATTACTACGTGCCGGGCGATACGACCGAGGCGACGGCATTTGCCTTGCTGACGACCATCGGCAAGGTGCCCAAGGGCAATGTGGTAAAGCTTTTGAACGTGGACCTGAACAGCACCCGTGCGGGGGCGCTCACTTGCCTCAAGCGCATGGGCGCAAACATCGAGACCGTAACCCGCAGGGAAAAATTCGGCGACGTTTATGGCGATGTGGAAATTTACCCGATGGAAGCGGGCAAGCGTCTGCAGGGCAGGCGCTTTGGCGAAGACACCGTAGCGACGTCGCTTTCGGAATATGCGTTCCTCGCGGTGGCGGCATGCTTTGCCGAGGGCGAAACCATCCTCCGAATCCCGAAGGAAATTCGCTCCGAGATGCGCGTGTCAAACGACTTCTTGGCAGAAAACCTGCGGAAGACCGGCGTGGAAGTCGGCGTGTACGATGACGGGCTCGTTATTCGCGGGATGGAAACCATCGTGAACGGGAGCGACTTTGACGGCGGAAATTCACCCGAGGCGGGGCTTGCGCTTAGTGTGCTTTCTATTGCCCTCGAGAACGATGAACCGGTGGCGAATGCAGATGCAGTCGAGGCGATTTTCCCGGGCGTTGTCGAAAAGCTGAAGCAGGTGCTTGTCGCTGAGGCTCCCGCGAACGAGGGCAAGGAATAGGGGGGTGACTATGAAGAAGTTTTCGAAAATCGGAATCGTCGGTTTCAAGGACAAGAGTGCCGACCTCGCGAATGCTCTCGACCAGATTGCGGATTGGGCCGCGACGCACCCGAAGGTGGAATTCTTTGCGCTTGATTCCCTGAAGGGGCTTGCCAAGAAGCCGATTCACGTGATCAAGGAATCCGGGCTTTCGCGCATGGATCTGCTTCTCGCTATCGGCGGGGACGGTACGGTGCTTTCTGCCGCGCATATCGCGCTCGGGCATAACATTCCCATACTTGGAGTGAATGCGGGCCGCGTGGGGTTCCTTGCCGAAAGTCGCGTGGAAGGCCTTGCAAAGACGCTCGATGACTTGCTTGCGGGTGACTTTTCTACCCGCGAACGCATGATGATTGACGCAGTCGTTTATCGCGGTCGCAAGGTGGTCGCAAAACAGACGGTCTTGAACGAGGTCCATGTCCGCGCGCACATGCCCGACCGCATGGTGAACGTGAACGTGGCCTACAACGGCACGTGCCTTACCGAATACTGGGCTGATTCCCTGCTGGTTTCTACGCCGACGGGTTCTACCGCCTATAACCTCGCGGCGGGTGGCCCTATCATCCACCCGAGCACTCCTGCCGTCGTGCTCACGCCCGTCGCTCCTAGCAGTCTCTCCGTGCGCCCGCTCGTGCTTTCGCTTACCGACAAGAAGCTTGAAATCGTTTCTGCAGTAGACCGCCCGCTCGACCTCGTGTTCGATGGCCGTACCGCCTACGAGATGAAGGTGGGCGAGAAGGTCGTGCTGAGCGAGTGCAAGGCCGTGACGACGTTTATTCGCATGCGCCATACCGGATTCGTGGGCGCGCTCCGCGAAAAGTTAGGCTGGACGGGAAAGCCCCGCCTCGCTTAACCATATAATGTTTGCTTCGAGGAGTTCTTCGCACACTCACACAATCACTTCGTTCCAGTGTTCGTTTAGCAAAGCACTCCTCTACGCAAATAAACACGAAAATGGCTCTGGATAGGAATGTTTATTGCGAGACGTGCTAGAAGATGGCGCTATGAAGCCCTTGTGACTGTTAGTCCCTACGGGCTTCATGAAAATCGGGATTAATATTAAACGGCAAAAAAATACTATATTCAGTTATATGAAATTTCTGCGCTCTTTATTATATGTTTTTTTGATGGCCGCGATGTGCCATGCCGGTGCTGTTGCCGACAAGCAGATGGATAAGGTCGAAAAATTCCTTAAGAAGTCCAAGTACAAGGATGCCGCCTCGTCTTTGTTGGATTATGGCATGGATATGAGTAAAGAACAAAAGGCGGTGGGAGTTTCGCAGTACGCCGGTTATTTCGAGAAATTTGTCAAGCAGCATGGCAAGGTGCTGAACCATACGAAACTGCGTACCCGCCGCCTGTCCAAGTCCTATGACGAGACTGTTTACCAGATTAACTGTGAAAAGTCTGCGTGGCTGATTGTGATAACGGAATACGAATCGCTAAACGGTAAAAGCGCGTTCAGCGCATTGCGCGTGGTGACCGAGGAAGACGTATTCAAGTATTATGAAAAAAAATAAAGGAGAAACTATGAAAATCAAGTCCTTAATTCTTTGCCTTTTGCTTTGCTCGTTCGCATTTGCAGGCCCGCACTCCAGCGAATGCGTCAAGGCGATGGTCGATCACCTGAAAGCAGATAAGTACGACAAGGCTTTCGATGCCGTGCTCGACGATAGCCCCTTCCTCAAGGGGAACGTGAATGTATCGAACCTCAAGATGCAATACGCTACGATATTCCAGAATATCGCGGCGCAGTACGGCAAGCCCGTGGGTTTCGAAATTCTTGGCACGAAGACTGTCGGAACGCTCGAACGCACCGGATTCCTCATCCAGTGCGAAAAGAACGCCTGGGTTATCGAGGTCTTTGAATACAACAATCCCGTTTCGAAGAAACAGTACATAGTCGATTTCAAAATCATCGGCGAAGAAGACGCCTTCGCTCGTTACGGCCTGTAATTTCCCGGGACGAGACCCGAACCGTTATATTTGAAACGAAAACCCGCGGTTTGAACCGCGGGCTTTTTGTATTTGAATTGGCGACGGCGCTGTTTAACGTCAGCGCTGTTTATCGCCGGCCTAGAACAGCGTCGGGTCTTCGGGCTCGGCGCCTGCGTCGTCACTCGTGCCGTCGTCGAAGGTGTCGGGAGGCGTGATGCGGCTCGTGCGCTTCACCTTCTTTGCGGTGAACTTGCTGCCGAGCGCCTTGTAGCTCTTGATGTCGGCGACTTCCGTGAGGTCGAGTTCTTCCTTCTGGACTTCGCGGCCCACCTGGTATTCCATGAGCTGGCGTGCGTCATCTGTCGCGAAGAATTCAATCATCTGCGAATCCTTGTGGTCGCTGATGAGGCTGAATTCCGTCGTCATGGGGCAGCCTTCCAGGTTGAAGCGCTTCACCATGTAGTTGAAGTTGCCTCCCTCGAAGTAGAGTACGGTAAATACCTGCGCGGGGTCGAACTTGTGGACGTATTTCACGCCGGTTCCCACGAGAATCGGGTCGGCCATGTCGTGCACGCGGGCCGTACCGTTCTCCTTCACGATGAGGATCTTGTCCTTCTCGCCGAATTCGCCGATGCGGTCGCCCTTCTTCTGCGTGCTGATGAGGCCGCTGGGGGCGTCGAAGTAGAGTACGCGCGCGCCGAGTGTGCTTACGCCCTTGCGGATGCGCTTGACGCTCTTGACCGGGTACTTGGTAACGATGTTGCCCATGGCGCCGCGGCCCTTCACCTCGATGGTGCTGAAATCCACTTCGAAGTTGAGCTTGGTGCGCGGGCGCGGCTTGAGCGTCACTTCCACGACTTCGGCCTCGCCGTTCATGTTGCTGGAGAGGTAAAGCAGGCGGCTACCGGGCTTGTTCTTGCCCATGAAGTAGTCCTTGTCGCGGGTCACGCCGCCCACGTTGAAGCGCTTGATGTAGGCCGTGCCTTCCTTGCCGTCCTGGTGGATGACGTTATAGATATGGCGTTCGTCGTCCTTGTTGAACTTTTCCACGAGCACGATGTTCTTGCCCACGAAGTCCTTGTCGGAGACCTTCACGACCTTGAAGCTGCCGTCGGCCTTGAACACGATGAGGTCGTCGTACTCGGAGACGTCGAAGAGGTATTCTTCCTTCTTCATGCCGGTGCCCAGGAAGCCTTCCTTGCGGTTCACGTAGAGCTTCTGGTTCGCGAGGGCCACGTGCACGGCGCTCACCTGGCCAAATTCGCCGATTTCCGTCTTGCGGTCGCGACCTTCACCGTACTTCTTCAGAATGTTCTTGAAGTAGTTCACGGCGTAGTCGGTGAGGTGTTCCTTGTTGTAGTTCACTTCCTCGATCTTCTTGTCGAGTTCTTCGAGGAATTCGTCGGCTTTCTTGCGGTCAAAGCGGCTGATGCGGCGGACCGGAATTTCGGCCAGCTTGAGGATTTCTTCGCGGGTCACTTCGCGGCGGAGCTTGCGCACATAGGGCTTCAAGCCTTCGTCAATCAGCTGGACCATCTCGTCGTGGGTCTTTGCCTTCTTGATGACCTCGTAGACTTCCTTCTCGATGAAAATTTTCTCGAGGCTCGTCATGTGCCACTGGTCCTGCAGGTGCTTGAGCTCGTTGTCGAGTTCCCAGTCCAGCAGGTGCACCGTGTGGTCGGTGCTGAGCTTCAAAAGTTCGGTGGTGCTGCTGAATTTCGGCTTTTTGTCGATAATCACGCAGCTGTTGGCGGCGAGGGTCGTCTGGCAGTCGGTAAACGCATAGAGCGCGTCGATGACGACCTGCGGGTCGGAACCTGCCTGCAGGTGGATCTGGATTTCCACGTTTTCGGTGGTGTGGTCCACAATCTGCTTGATCTTGATTTTGCCCTTGTCGTTGGCCGCCACGATGGAGTCGATAAGGCTGTCGGTGGTGGTGCCGAAGGGAATTTCGCGGATGACCAGCGTCTTGTTGTCGAGTTTCTCGATTTTCGCACGGACCTTGAGGCGTCCGCCGCGCTGGCCGTCGTTGTATTCGCTCACGTCGATGATGCCGCCCGTGTAGAAGTCCGGGTACAGCGTGAACTTGCGGCCGCGCAGGTAGTCGATGCTCGCCTGGCACAGTTCCTTGAAGTTGTGGGGGAGGATGGTGGTGGAAAGGCCCACCGCGATGCCGTCCACGCCCTGGGCCAGGAGAATCGGGAACTTCGCGGGGAGCGTCACCGGTTCCTTGGAACGCCCGTCGTAGTTCGGAATCCATTCCGTCGTCTCGGGGTTGAACATCACATCCAGCGCGAAGTCGCTGAGCTTGCCTTCGATGTAACGCGGGGCGGCCGCCTCGTCGCCCGTAAGCGGGTTACCCCAGTTACCCTGCGGCTCGATAAGCAGGTTTTTCTGGCCCATGTTCACGAGGGCCGTGTAGATGGAGGCGTCGCCGTGCGGGTGGTAGTGCATGGTGTCGCCCACGATGCCCGCCACCTTGTGGAAGCTGCCGTCGTTCATCTCGTACATGGTGTGGAGAATGCGGCGCTGCACCGGTTTTAAACCGTCCTCGAAGTAGGGCACGGCGCGGTCGAGAATCGTATAGCTCGCGTAGTCCAGGAACCAGCCGTTGTACAGCTTTTCCAGGTGGTTTACGTTCGAAAGTCCTAAAGTTTTCTGTTCTTCGTCCATCTAGAGTTCCTCCACGGCTTCGGTGCGCAGGTTTTCGACGATGTAGTCCTGGCGGGCCTGGGTGTTCTTGCCCATGTAGTATTCCAGCAACTTGCCCAGGGAGGCGTCGCTTGGCATGGTGACGGTCTCCAGGTGCATGTTTTCGCCGATAAGCAGCTTGAAGTCCTCGGAGTCCATTTCACCGAGACCTTTGAAGCGCGTGATTTCCAAATCCTTCTTGTTGATTTCCTTCGCGGCCTTGTCGCGTTCCTCTTCGTCGTAGCAGTAGAAGGTCTTCTTCTTGTCCTTGCGGTTGCGTACGCGGAAGAGCGGCGCCTGCAATATGTAGAGGTGTTTTTCCTGCACGAGTTCCGGGAAGTACTGCAAGAAGAACGTCATCACCAGGAGACGGATGTGCATGCCGTCCACGTCGGCATCGGTCGCGATAATCACCTTGTCGTAGCGCAGGTCCTCGAGCCCGTTTTCGATGTTGAGGGCAGCCTGAAGCAGGTTCCATTCCTCGTTCTCGTACACGATCTTCTTGGAAAGGCCGTAGCTGTTCTTCGGCTTGCCGCGCAGGCTAAACACCGCCTGGGTCTTGGGGTTGCGGGCCGTGGTGATGGTACCGGAGGCGGAATTACCCTCGGTAATGAATATCATGGTCTCGCTCTTGAGCGGGTTCTTGGCGTCGGTGAGGTGCACGCTGCAGTCACGGAGCTTCTTGTTGTTGAGGTTAGCCTTCTTGGCGCGCTCGTTGGCGAGTTTCTTGACGCCGGCTAGTTCCTTGCGCAACTTTTCGTTCTGGTTGATGCGTTCCAGGAGCTTCTTGGCCGTGTCCTCGTTCTTGTGGAGGTAATTGTCCAGCTCGCGGGCCACAAAGTCCACAATCCAGGTACGGAGTGCAGGGCCGTTGGGGGCCGTGGTGGTGGACCCCAGCTTCGTTTTGGTCTGGGATTCGAAAACCGGTTCCTGGATGCGCACGGAAACGGCACCCACGATGCAGTTGCGCACGTCGGAAGCGTCGTATTCCTTCTTGAAGTGGTCGCGCACACCCTTCACCAAGCCTTCGCGGAATGCCGCCTGGTGGGTGCCGCCCTGGGTGGTGTGCTGGCCGTTCACAAAGCTGAAGTAGTGTTCGCCTTCCTGGTTCGAGTGTGTGATGGCGAACTCGATATCCTTGCCCTTGCAGTGGATGACCGGGTAGCGGATGGTGTCGTCGGTGCGGCTGTGTAGCAGGTCCAGAAGGCCGTTCGGGCTATTGTAATCCTTGCCGTTCATCACCAGCGTGAGCCCGTTGTTCAGGTAGGCGTAGTTCCAGATCTTCTCTTCCATGTAGGCGGGGAGGAACCGGAAGTTCTTGAACAGGTCGTTATCGGGCTCGAAATAGATTTCGGTGCCGTTTTTCTCGGTGGTGGAGGTAATCTTGAAGTCCTTCACCAGGATGCCCTTGCTGAATTCGGCGCGCTTGACCTTGCCGTCGCGGAAACTTTGTACGATAAACTTTGTAGAGAGCGCGTTCACCGCCTTGGTACCCACGCCGTTCATGCCCACAGACTTCTGGAAGGCTTCGGAATCGTACTTGCCGCCCGTATTCATCTTCGACACGCAGTCGATGACCTTCTCGAGAGGGATGCCGCGGCCGTAGTCGCGCACGCGGCAACTGTGGTCTTCCATGTCGATTTCAATCTTCTTGCCCGCGCCCATGGCGAACTCGTCGATGGAGTTGTCGATAACTTCCTTCGCGAGCACGTAGATGCCGTCGTCGGGGCTCTGTCCGTCGCCCAGCTTGCCGATGTACATACCGGGGCGGAGCCTAATGTGTTCGTACCAATCTAGAGTCTTGATGCTGTCCTTGTCGTACTTTACAGCCATTATCTACCTTTCAAAACTAAAAAAATGCCTTTTTTCGCCAATTTTAAGAAATTTCGCGAGATTTCTTGCGGAAGGAGCCCGAACTCGCGGCTCCGGTCCGCCCTTTGCCCCCAATATAGCAAAAATTTTTGTCAAAGAGTGACAATTTGTGCAGTAGGCAACCTTTTTTATATTTGTCCATATATGCGCAAGTTCGTTCCTGTATTTCTCCTGTGGCTTTCCCCGTTTTTGCTCCTTTTGTCCATTGTCTTGGCCTGTTCCGAAAACGACAAGTTTCTTGCGCATGGCACGACCGAAGAAGAGAATGCCCAGATTATCAAGGATACCGTCGCTTATCTCAAACTCCTGAAAACCTGGGAGCCGGAACAATCCGCCGATTCGGAAAAGGTCGTGCTCGAAGGGGATTCGTCCGTTTCGTGGTACAATGTTGTTTTCTTGAGAGCTCCGAAGCCATACTTTAACTATACCGATATGGGGGCCGACTCTGCCGTCTGCACTGTGAATGTCTATGAAGATGAAAACGGCGTCCGGCTTGTGGTGGACCTTGATTCTGCCAGGGAACTCTTTACGCAGCTTTTGCGGCGCGATTCCATGATGGCTATTGTCGTAGACCGTCTTGACAAGACCTATGATATGGACAATCCGGCAGCCGGTTGCAAGGCGGATTCCCTTTCCTTCGTGGAACGCTGTGAAAATGCAAAGGGATCGGTCGAGGATCAGCTCGGGCTTGCGTGCAATGAACTCCACTTGATCTGTACCCAGGAAATCATGCCGAACAAAACGGCGGAAGAGTTTATGGACAGTACGGCTACGGAGCTGAAGAGCCGTTGTGCGGATGCCCTGGGACTTTCCCTCAACGAAATGGGTAACGGGCGCCTCGACGGAAAGTTCTCGTGGCGCTACCTGAACCCTGAACTTTCTTATGGCGAGGTCGTGGACGAACGCGACGGGCAGGTGTATAAGACGATAGCCATCGATTCCCTTGTCTGGATGGCGGAAAACCTGGGCTATGCGGATAGCGATTTGACTCCGAGCCTGCTCGGGAAAAACTGGTGCTACGACAATGAACCGGACAGCTGTATAAAATATGGTAGGCTCTATACGTGGGGCGCGGCCATCGACTCGGTCGCCCTGGCGAACGATCCCGAAAATCCGCGGGAATGCGGCAACGGGACTGACTGCCGTGACTTGACCCATATCCAGGGGCTTTGCATGGACGGTTGGCATTTGCCGTCGTCTTCGGAAATACATATCCTTGAAGATGTGGCGGCAACGGGAACGCCTCATGTAGCTGTCGTTGGGCCGGACGATGAGTGGCCTTATGGTTCCATTACGCTCAGAAGCGCTTACCTTTGGGAATATGGTATCGATGCTTATGGTTTTTCGCTGCTGCCGGGCGGCTATTACCTTTTCGATACGGATGAATTCAAAAAAGTTGGCGAGGAGGGCTATTTCTGGTCGCTTGACTATGCCGAAGAATATGCCTGGATGTTTATTATGTACGATGGGAAGGCTGCTACCGGGTCGACGAACCTGGGAATCAACGAAAAGTACAAGTTCGCCATTCCGATCCGTTGCGTGAAGGATTAATCACAGGCTAGCGGAATTTGCTGAAAGAATCTGTCAAAAAAATTATTTTTACGAGAAAAGCATAGGAGGAATTATGAAACGATATTTTGGTGTTCTGTTGGCTTGTGCCGCGATTCTTGTTGCTTGCGGTGACGACGACAGCGACTTTGCGACCCGTCCCGATGGGAGAATGTCTTCATCCAGTGCCACGCCGAATTCGAACGGCAGCACAGAGGATTTCGATGCTCCCGTGAAACCCTGCAAGATGGGAAATGTGGATAATTGCGAGTACGGCACGGTGAAGGACGAACGCGATGGTCAGGTTTACAAGACCGTAAAAATCGGTGACCAGGAATGGATGGCCGAGAACCTCAATTTCGTAACAGACTCCAGTTTTTGCTATACAAACTCTGCGGACTCCTGCGCCAAGTATGGTCGCCTGTACTCGTGGAGTATTGCAATGGATAGTGCGGGAACGTGGTCTACGAATGGCGTGGGATGTGGGAGTAATCCTCCTTGTTCGCCAATATATCCGGTACAAGGAATATGCCCGCAAGGTTGGCATTTGCCGGATACCACGGAATGGGCTGCCCTTTTCACGGCTGTGGGTGGAAGTAGAAATTCTGAACGCGAATGGATATGGGATGGGGTGTGCAAGAAACTCAGGTCCGAGACCGATTGGCTAACCGAAGATTTATTCAGTTATGCACTCGATAGTGGCACTGATGCCTACGGGTTTTGTGCTTTACCGGCAGGTTTCAGGTATTCCAGTGGAGATTACACAAAAGAGGGTGGAGCTGCGTCCTTTTGGACTTCTAATCCGGACGATTACAAAAATGCGTACAATGTGGAGCTGAGCTACGGCTTTGACTATGCACGTATGACCAACCCCTATGGTGCGCCTTGGCAATCAGTCCGTTGCGTCAAGGACTAAAAAGAAAACCGCCGAGGAGGCCTCAGCGGTTTTAATCTTTATATAGGCGCGGTTTAGCGGAGCACGATGTCGCCGTTTGCGACGAGCTTGTCACGCAGCTTATTGTGGGCCTTGTTGACTTCGTCGTCGGTAAGTGTGCGGTCCATGGCCTGGTAGGTGAGGCTGTAGACCATGTTCTTCTTGCCGGCTTCGATCTTGTCGCCTTCGTAGATGCTCTTGAGGGTAATCTTCGCGAGGTTCTTGGGGTTGAGCCCCTTGATGCGGGCGACGATGTCCTCGTGGGTCATGGACTTCGCGACTTCGAGCGAGATGTCGCGGCTAGACGGCACCTGGCGGCTGAAGGCTTCGAACACGATCTTCTTGTGGGTCGCGTGTTCCATCTTGTCCATGTCGAGTTCCATCACGTAGGTGGTGTAGCTGATGTCGTTCGCGGCCATCACGGAGGGGTGGAGTTCGCCCATGGTGCCGAGCACCACGCCGTCGGCGAGGATTTCGGTCTGCTTGCCCGGGTGCAGGAAGATTTCAGGCTTGGCGGGCACGCGGAATTCCACCACGAGGCCAACGCGCTTGAGGAAGCTCTGCACGAATCCCTTGAACGCGGCAAAGTCAATCTGGGCGGGCTTGTCGTTGAGCGGGTTCACGTCGAAGTTCCCTGCAATCGTGAGGGCGACGAGGTTCGATTCGTCGAAGCCCGGGTCGCGCACGTCCTTGCGGTCGCGCTTGAACTGGCCCTTGGCCACTTCGAACAGGCGTACGGAACCCGGACGGTTCTTCTCGTTCTCGGCAACGCTCTTGAGGAGGTTGGGGAGGAGTGAAGTCGGGACTGCGCCGAGTTCTTCGGAGAGTGGGTTCAGGAGCAGTGCGGGCTTGCTGCGGCGGTCGTCGCTTTCGGGGCCAAAGAGGGCCTCGGTGCGGGCCTTGCTCGTGAAGCGCAGGCTCAAGCATTCATGCAGGCCCATCGCAGAGAGGGTCTTGCGAATCTTGCGGTTCAAAACTTCAATCGGCGGGAGTTCGTTCGGCTGCATCTTGAAGGAGGGCAGCGTGTACGGGATGTTGTCGAACCCGACGAGGCGGGCGACTTCTTCGATGAGGTCCACTTCGCGTTCGAGGTCGGGGCGGAAGCTCGGAATCTTGAACGTGATGGAGTCCGCCGTCTTGGAAACGACTTCGAGGGCGATGCCTGTGAGGAACTTTTCCACCTGGGCCATGTCAAGCTTCATGCCGATAACGCGTTCGGCCTGCGCGATGCGGAGCGTGACCACGTTGTTCTCTTTCTTGTGGTCGTCGCCGGTGTATTCGACGGTGCCCTTGAGGATGCGGCCGCCAGCCACTTCCTGGATGAGGGCGCAGGCGTACTTGCTGTATTCGTCCTGGGTCGCGAAGTCGATTTCGCGTTCAAAGCGGTAGCTGGAGTCGGTCGAGATGCAGAGGCGCTTCGCCTGCTTGCGGACCACCGTCGGGTTGAACCAGGCGCTCTCGAGGAACACGTTCTTGGTGGCATCGACGATTTCGGATTCGACGCCGCCCATCACGCCGGCAACGCAGGCCGGACGGTCGCCGTCGCAAATCACGAGGTCGTTTTCGACGAGTTCGTGAGCGGTGTGGTCAATCGTTTCAATCTTTTCGCCCTTCACGGCGCGACGCACCTTGATCTTGTTGCCGTGGAGCTGGTCCATGTCGAAGCTGTGGAGCGGCTGGCCCACGTCCATCAAAATGAAGTTCGTGATGTCGACGACGTTGTTGATGCTGTTCATGCCCACGGCGTGTAAAAGCTTCGCGAGCCAGGCGGGGGACTTTTCGACCTTCACGTCCTTGATGACGCGGCCCACGTAGCGGGAGCAACCGCAGCCGGGCACCACTTCGAGGCTGATGGCGGAACTTGCCGCCTCGGCATCCTCGTTCAAGGTGTAGGCGATGGGCTTGAGCGGGCGGTTGAACTTCGCTGCGAGTTCGCGTGCCACGCCGCGGTGGCTGAGTGCATCCGGGCGGTTCGGGGTCACGTTCAGTTCGTAGCACACATCGTACATACCGAGGCTCACGAAGGGTGTGCCGGCCGGAATGCTGTCGTCCAGCACCATGATGCCCGCGTGGTCGTCGCTGAGGCCGATTTCGTCTTCGGCGCAAATCATGCCGAAACTTTCCACGCCGCGGATCTTGGACTTCTTCATCTTGAGGGTGCCGCCGTCGGGGAGCGGGAGTTCTGCGCCAATCGGGGCGAGAACCACGGTCTGGCCTGCGGCAACGTTCGGGGCGCCGCACACGACCTGGAGCGTTTCCTTGCCGTCGTTCACGGTGGTGATGTGCAGGTGGTCGCTGTCCGGGTGAGCTTCGCAGGTGAGGACCTTCGCCACCACGAGCTTCTCGTAGACCTTGCCCGGTTCTTCCATGCCTTCGACTTCGAGGCCGATGGAGGTGAGGGCCTTTGCAACTTCTTCCGCAGATTCCGGAAGATCAACGTGACGTCTGAGCCAATTCAAAGAAACTTTCATCTTTCAATCCTTTATAGCATGGAACTTGCGACGAGCGCAACCCCCGTGCCTGCTTAAATTTTCGCGGGAAAATGTAGAAAAAATGGAAAAGAAAAGGAGAAAATATCTTAAACGGAGGCGCAGTTTGAGAGGTATTTCTGCAGTTCCTCGACGTAGCGCTCGCCCACAAGCCCGAGCAGCATGTTGCGCTTTGCAATGTAGCCGATTTCCATGACACGGTGGGCTTCCTCGCTCTTGTCCTTGAACGGGACGGCTAGGTAGTCTGAGCCGTTCAGTTCTTCGCAGATGATTCCGGAGCAGAGCGTGTAGCCGTTGAGGCCAATCATCAGGTTGAGCATGGTGGCGCGGTCGTTTGCCTTGATAGTGCGCTTGTATTCGTTTGTACTTAAAATCTCTTCGGCAAAGTAGAACGAGCTGTTGTCGCCCTGCTCGAAGGAGAGGCACGGATATTCCGCAAGTTCATCAAGCGTAATGAACTTGTTTTTTGCAAGCGGGTGGCCCTTCCACAGGTAAACATACGCCTTGCAGTCGATAAGCTTGTGGAACGCGAGGTCGCGGGCGTTCAGCAGGTTCGTGATAATCTTGCGGTTGAAATCGCTCAGGTAGAGGATTCCGATATCGCTCTTGAACGAGGCCACGTCCTCGATGACTTCCTTGGTGCGGGTCTCGCGGATGGCGAACTCGTATTTCTCGGTATCAAACAACTTAACAGTCTCGACAAAGCTCTTGACAGCGAAGGAGTAATGCTGAGTAGACACGCCGAACTTCTTCTTGCGCTTGCCAATCTTGCCGTACTTCTCGAGCACGGTTTCATAATGGTGGTAGAGTTCCCGCGCATACGAGATGAAGTCCTCGCCCTCGCTCGTGAGCTTGACACCGCGGCTCGTGCGGTTGAATATGAGGATATTCAGTTCGTCTTCCAGGTCGCGGATGGCGGCAGTGAGTGACGGCTGCGAGATATAGAGTTTTTCGGCGGCCTTGTTGAAGGAGCCTGTTTCTGCGATGGCGATGGCGTAACGGAGCTGTTGTAAAGTCATAAATTCCTACTAATTTGATAGGAAATATAGAAAATTTTCGAACGATGGAAAGGGGTAATTATAAATTTTCCCTATAATCCGCAGTTCCAGTTCTTGTCTTCGGGAATCTTGCCTTCGGAATTGGGCGTGTTGCGAGTGAACTGGTCGAGCTTTACGCCGTCCAGGTAGTCGCGGATCATTGTATCGAGCTCCGTCCAGACCGGGAGGGTGACGCATGTCTTGGCGCGAGGGCAGAGGTTTATCTTGGTGTCGAGGCAAGAAACAGGCGCAACGGAATTCTCCATGAGCGAAAGGATGCGCCAGACGCTGCATTCTCTGGGATCCACCTTCAATCGGTATCCACCGCCTTTGCCACGGGCGCCTTCGAGGAGTTTCCCGCGCACAAGCGTCCCGAGTATGCCTTCGAGGTATTTTTCCGAAATTTGCTCTCGTGCAGAAAGTTCCTGTAGCTTGGTGTATGTATCCTTGCCATTACGGGCCAGGTCTATCATCACGCGGAGTGCGTAGCGTCCTTTGGTCGAAATCCTCATGCTTTGAAAAATAGAACTTCTAGAACCGAACCGATGGTGGAGGCCTGTTCGAAATCCCCTTTTTTGCTAAATTTTGCACCATGAAATACACAGACGAAGCAAAACAGAATTTCAAGGCCCTCTCCAACAACCCCTATCCCGGACGCGGAATTATCCTCGGCGAAAGCGCCGATGGTAAGTCCTACGTGCAGGTGTACTGGATCATGGGCCGTAGCGTCAATAGCCGTAACCGCGTGTTCGAAATTGAACCCAAGACCGGCTTCATGAAGACGAAGGCCTTCGACGAATCCAAGCTCACGGACCCGCACCTGATTATCTACTACCCGGCACGCCACACGGCCGACGTGCAGATTATCACGAACGGCGACCAGACCGACACAATTTACGATGCTATCAAGCTCGGCGGCACCTTCGAAAGCGCCCTCCGCACGCGCCAGTACGAAGACGACGCCCCGAACTTCACGCCGCGCATCTCGGGCATCCACTACAAGAACGCAAGCCCCGCCGTGTACAAGCTCTCCATCCTCAAGAGCAGGGGCAACAGCGAAGAAGCCGGTTGCGAACGCATGACGTTTGAATACGAGAAGGCATTGCCCGGTCTTGGCCACTTTATCAGCACCTACGAAACCGACGGTAGCCCGATTCCTAGCTTCAACGGTTTCCCGAAACTGATGCCGATTTTCGACAACGCCGAAGATACGCTCAAAAAATACTGGGCCGCCCTGAACAAGGACAACAAGGTTTCCTTGATGGTCAAGTGGATTGACAAGAAGACCTTCAAGGCGAAAACGCTTATCGTGAATAAGAACAAATAGCAAGGTGAGTGTCGTGAGCAAGCTCGCTTGCTCATGACCGAACCGCAGCACTGTGGCTCGCGAAGCGAGCCCACAAGTAAGTCTTATTCCAGTTCGAGTTCGTTCTGAATGGCGCCTTCCATGCACAGAAGGCGCCTTTTCAAATCGGTGCCGAGCGCGTAACCGCCGATTTTTCCCTTGCTCGTCACTACGCGGTGGCAGGGGATGATGACCTGGAGCGGGTTGTTGTGCAGCGTGTTCCCGACGGCGCGTTCTGCGTTCGGGTGCCCGATGGCTTCGGCGACCTGCTTGTACGTCCACGTCTTGCCGTAGGGAATCTTGCGGGTGGCCTCGAGGACGCTTACTTGAAATTCGGTGCCGTGGATTGCGATGGGGACGGTGAATTCGGTAATCTTCCCGGCGAGGTATTGGTTCAGTTCCTTGACAACATTGTTGTAGGCTTTCGCGGTGGAACGCTTCAGCGGGATGTCGGTATCGGCTGTCGCGTAGGCGCAGGCCTTGACCGAACTCGGGACAATCGACGATTCGCCCGAGCCCGAAAAGCGCAGCCCGCAGAGGGTGTTCCCTTCGAACGTGAAGGTCCATTCGCCCCACATGTTGCGGTGCTGGATGGTCTGGATGTTTTTTTGCGCTTTTCCCATGCCTGAAATATACACAATTTGGAGGTGTAGCTGCGTTTTTTTATATTTATGACAGGTGGTGTCGTGGGAAAATAGGAGGAATTATGGAAAAAAGATGTGCTCGGCGCGGTATCCAGGCGCTTTTGGTGGCGAGCCTGGCTTCTGCAGCACTTATTGCCGGATGCGGTGACGACGAGAGTTTCTCTCCGGTCGCCAAAAACCGCGGCTATGACTACGCGTTTGTAAAAACAAACGAATTTGCGGAATACCCTTGCAACGAGATGCGCGAAGGCCGCGATGCGGTTGTCGGACGCGACAAGGACCGCTACGAGTGTATTTTCGACGAACGGGATTCCGTCTACCTGTGGGCGGGCGAGTCGGACACTCTTACGGCGAAGGGTCATGAATTTGTCCGAGCCGAATCGTCCAACAGCGAGGAAGAATCTTCCGATAGCGACGGTTTCTCGTCGAGCCGGTATTCATCCAGCAGTTCGCTGTACAGTTCCTCTAGCTACTCCAGCAGTTCTCGCTACAGCTCTTCCAGTTATTATTTTGATACCACCTGGACTTTTAGTGAAGACCATATCGGCCTGGCGTCTATCCCTTTACCCTGACCACCAAGGACGAGCTGCTCAACCCGGACGTCGAATACGGAACAATGTTGGATGAACGCGACGGCCAGGTCTATAGGACCGTAATCGTTGGAAACAGGGTCTGGATGGCTGAAAACCTCAATTTTGCAGGCAACGACGATTATCCGCTTGTGCTCGAACGTTCGGCATGCCTTAATTTCGATGATGACAACTGCGCCTTGCTGGGCCGATTGTATTCACGTGAAGCTGCCATGGACAATGTCTCCTGCATGTTTGGAGTCTCCTGCGATATAGGGGATACCTTGGTTCGCGGTGTATGCCCCAAGGGATGGCACATTCCATCTAACGCCGAGGCCTTGGCTCTAGTAAACGCTTTTGGCGATGAACTTGGTGACGTCCGGTCTGCAAAGGGTTGGTCCTCTTATAAAGAAGGGGTTAATACCTCGGGCTTTTCGATGCCGGCATCGGGGTGTCTTGATTTCGGGGATGATAGATTTGAAAGCCCCGGAAAGACAGGATACGTTTGGGCCTATTTAAAAGGGTCGAATATGAGATACCTGATTTTCCGCGGGCCGTCGGATAATGATGTTATTATACATTCCGGTTATTCGAGCAATATTTTCGTCTCGGTTCGCTGCGTTTCGGATGATACGTTGAAAGTAGCCTTGTCTTCTTCTTCAAGAGTGTCATCTTCGAGCGTGTCTTCGTCGAGTAGCGTGAAGTCATCTAGCAGTTCTGTGGTTTCTTCTGCGTCCAAGGATAACTTCTTCAACTCGGATGTCACCTACGGATCTCTGAAGGATAGTCGCGATGGGCAGGTGTACAAGACCGTCGAAATAAATGGTACTACATGGATGGCGGAAAACCTGAACTTTGCAGGAAACAGCGACTGGCCGCTCCCGAAGAACTATTCCTACTGTTACGGCGGAATCGCCGCCAACTGTGCCCTATATGGAAGGCTGTATGACCGCGCCGCAGCCATGAACAGCACCACTTGCGGTTATGGAAAGTCGTGTAGCTTATATGATGGCTTGAATAGGGGCGTGTGTCCAGACGGGTGGCATATTCCGTCAGAAGAAGTCGACGATTTGATGGACTTCACTTTGGGCAACAGGAAGACCTTGCGGTCAGTGGACGGATGGGTTGATAGGGAAGTCGGTGCGAATGAATCAGGTTTTTCTCTGGTGGGCTCCGGAGTCAGGGCCGACAAGAACTATGTAAATCAGGGCAGGTTTGCTGCGCTCTGGTATTATTCCACCGGAGTTGTCCAAAACTATCTGGTATTTTCGGGTGTCGAGGACAAGATGTATTTGACGGAAAATTCGAAAGAGACGGTGTACATTTCGGTGCGTTGCGTGAAGGGTGCGGGTGCCGAACCCGCTTCTTCGGGCAGTACAAAATCATCAAGTAGCGGGAGTTCGTCGAGCGTCGAAAGTTCCTCGAGCGAAGAATCTTCGAGTTCGTTTGATAAGACCGTGCTTTTCAATTCGGCGGTAAGCTATGGCGAAATGACGGACTCGCGCGATGGACAGACGTACAGGACGTTGAATATAGCGGGGCGTACCTGGATGGCGGAAAACCTGAACTTTGCGGATTCTTCGAAACTCCCCATCCTGGAGGGGAACAACCGCTGCTATGATGATGACCCGAGCGAATGCGAAGCCTTTGGGCGCCTGTACAGCAGGGAGGCCGCGCTGAACGACAGTCGTTGCACTTGTTATAACGGAACGTGCCCCTCGATGTCTGGCAATGTTCAGGGCATCTGCCCCAGCGGGTGGCATATCCCTTCGAAAAGCGAGGCGGAACAACTGGCGAACTTGAACGGGAATCAGGCTAGTAGTCTGAATTCGTCCTATGGGTGGGCTACAGACCGTAGAGGCAACAATTCTACGGGCATGTCCTTTGTGGGAGCCGGTGTGTATCAACGCCAAACTGGCTCTGTCGGATTTAAGGGAAAGGGAAACTATACCAATCTGTGGGTTTACGACGTGTCGACCCCGAATGAAAATTGGTATCTGATGGATGTAGGAAAAAGCGCATCGGGAAACGGGACCATAGCGGTCATGGATGACGCCGGATATGATCCGTTTTATACTGTCCGCTGCGTTAAAAACTGACGGAGCCCAAGGAGGGGATAAGAAGCGCCATTCTAGGAGCATAATTGCCCCAAAAACTGTTTTTTAACTATCTTTCAGCTTGAAGTGCAGATTACAAAGCTAAAGATTTTTGGATTCAAGTCCTTTGCCCAGAGGACGGAAATTAACTTCCCGACGAAGGGACTTACCGCCGTGGTTGGTCCGAACGGTTGCGGCAAGTCTAACATTACCGACGCCATCCGTTGGGTTCTGGGCGAACAGAAGGCTGCCCTCTTGCGCATGAGCAAGATGCAGGACGTGATTTTCAGCGGTACCGAGGAACGTGCCGCGATGAGCCTTGCCGAGGTCTCCATCGTCATCGACAACAGCGACGGTACCCTCGCTTCGGAATATTCCGAAGTAATCGTCACTCGCCGCGTCCACCGCGACGGGTCGGGCGAATACCTCATCAACAACCAGGAATGCCGCCTGCGCGATGTCCATGCGCTGCTATTCGACTCCGGTCTCGGTTCGAGTACCTATTCGCAGATGAACGCCGACATGATCAAGTCGGTGCTTAGCGATAAGGCGGACGACCGCCGCGTGCTGTTCGAAGAGGCTGCGGGCGTGAGCAAGTACCGCCAGCAGAGGAAGGAGGCCGTGCGCCAGCTCGAACGCGTGCAGATGGACATGGAGCGCGTGGAAGACAACCTGCGCTCTACCCGCCGTTCCGTACGCCAGTACGAGACCCAGGCGGAAAAGGTCGAGGAATACAAGAAACTCAACAAGCGCCTTCGCGAACTGGACCTCTCGGTTAGCCTCGACAAATTCGAAGATTTTAAGGAAGGTCTCGAGACCCTGAATACGTCGGCCCGCCGCATGGAGCACGAGGTCGAGTCATCCAAGACGAAGGCGACCGAACTCCAGACGAAAATCGAGGAAAAGAAGCTCGATATCAGCGAAGACGAGAACGCCTACCGCGAACTGGAACGACAGGTCCAGGCGGCGACCATCGAACTCAATAACCTGAACAACGACATTGTGCGCTTGCGCGATTCCATTTCGGCCATGGAGGCCGCGAACGAGAAGGCGCAGGAAGAAATTACCCGCAGCAACTCGAAGGTCGATGAACTCATCCGCGAACGTGAACGCCTGGAAGAAGAAAACGCGGTGCTCGGAAACGACAGCGAGATGGACGAGATGAATTCCCTCCTGGAACGCGAACGCGAAGCGCTCCAGGTGATGCGCGACCGCCTCGATGACTTGCGCATGCGCTCCAGGGAACTTTCCAACGAGCGCCTGCAGACGGCAAATGCCGTGAACGCGCTGCGCGGCCGTTTTGAACGCGCGGATGCCGAAACCGATATGCTGCGTTCGAACGTCGAAGGCTACAACGCCGAACTCGAAAGTTTATATGCAAAGAAATCCGAAGCCGAGTCGGCTGCCCGCGATATCCAGCAGGGCATGGACGAATCCCGTTCGGCTATAACGTCTCTCGAAGAACAGCGCTCCGTGCGAGAAGAACGCATCGAGTCGCTCAAGGCCGACCTGCAAGGTTTGCAGGCCCGTATCGCCGAACTCAAGAACGACGAGGCGAGGCTCCAGTCTCGGATCGACGTGCTCCAGAGCGTGTCGCAGGATGCGTCCGATGCGAACCGCTGGATTGCCGAAAACAAGGCCAATCTTGCGCGTGGGCTCCTTTCGGAGCGCCTGGATGCGCCTCCCGAATATGCGTCCCGTGTCGAAAGTGCCCTTGGCGACATGCTTGATTCCGTCGTGGTCGAAAATTCGGCTGCCGCAAAATCCCTTGTCGAAGCACTGCGCGAACAGAACGTGGGCCAGGCTCTCATGGCTCTCGTTTCCAATCCGCGTCCGCCTTATGCCGGCACGGTGGAAGGGGAGGGCGTTGTCGGTCCCGTCTCGAATTTTGTCAAGACGGATGATACGACCCGCGCATGGCTCGATGGAGTCCTTTCCCGCTACATCCTGGTCGAATCTTTTGATGCTGCCCTGAATCTTTCGCTCAAGTACGGCAGTGAGGACCTTTGCTTTGTCGCTCCCGAGGCGAGCATCCGCACGGCGGGTCTTGTCTCGACGGGTGCCCCCACGTCCGGCTCGCTCAGCCGCAAGAACGAGATTGCCGAGGCCGAGAAGGCGCTCGCCGGGGCCTTGGATGAACTTGGACAAAAGCAGGACGAAGTTGCTCGTCTGCAGGAGACCTTGGACGAGGAACAGCAACTCCTTGTCTCGCTCAACGACGATATCCGCGAAATGCAGAATTCGCTTCTCGGAGGCGATGCCGCCATCTCTATCCAGAAGAATACGGCGGCGACCTGCGAGCTGCGCATCGCACAGCTGGAGCAGGCCCGCGAGCAGGCCACTCGTCGTATCGACGAGGCCCAGGCGACGCGGGAATCGGATGCCGAACTGTCGGCAGCCGAAGTTGCCGCCGAGCGTGCAGAAACTGAATATTCCCGTGTGAACGATGAACTCCAGGAACAGGAGACGATGTTCCGCGAAAAGGATGAGGAAGTCCGCGACCTCGAACGGAGCGCCCTCGACAAGAATGCGAAACTTGCGCAGAATACGAGCCGCCTCGGCAATATCGCCGACCAGATTGAATTCCTTGGAAACGTCATCCAGTCCCGTAATGACGAAATCGCGAAGAACAACGAAGCTTCGGAAAAATTCAAGTCCGATATCGAAGGCTTTGCCGACCAGCTTCAGACGAAGGATTCGGCGCTCCGCGAACTCGAAAGCCAGCGCGACCTGGCCCGTGAAAAGTACGAACTCGTATCGGGAGATCTCGAAGAATGGCGTTCCGAGGTGAACCGCCTCCGCGACGACATGATCGAGAAGATGAAGGACTTGAACGATGTGGGCCGCCGACAGGAAGCCTTGCAGGCGAACGTCGAGAGGCTTTCGGAACGCATCACCAACGAATATTCCGTTGACCTGGCTAATCCCGAAGGCGTCGAACGTGTGGAGTATAGCCAGCCTGAGGCCGATCGCGAAATCCGTGAACTTCGAGGCAAAATCAAGGACCTGGGCCCCATCAATGTGAACGTGATGGAAGACTACGAAGACGAGAAGAAGCGCCTGGAAGAAGTCGAGAAGCAGTTTGACGACCTCGACCGTGCCCGCGCCTCGCTCGACCGCACCATCACCAAACTCGACGATATCGCCCGCACGCGCTACCTCGAGACGTTCGAACGCATCCAGAAGAATTTCCAGTTCGTGTTCAGCAAGCTGTTCCTGAACGGCGAAACCAAGATGAGCCTCGTGGAAAAGCTCGACGAGAACGGCAAGCCGATGGACATTCTCGATGCCGATATCGAAATCAACGTCCGCCCGACCGGCAAGAAAATGCGTGGTATCAAGGCGCTTTCCGGCGGTGAACACGCTCTTACTGCAACAGCGCTGTTGTTCGCAATTTACATGGAAAAGCCTTCGCCGTACTGCGTGCTGGACGAAGTCGACGGCCCGCTTGATGACGCTAACGTCGGTCGCTTCATGGCGCTGCTCCGCGAATTCAGCAAGCAGACCTTGTTCATCGTGGTGACGCATAACAAGCGTACCATGGCCGAAGCCGACATGCTCTACGGTGTGACCCAGGAAATCAAGGGTATTTCCCGCATCGCCAGCGTTCAGCTCGCCGACGCAACTAAGTTCGCGATTTAGTATGCCCCGTACACCTCATACAGTCATCCCCGCGAAGGCGGGGATCTTCGCTTTCAAAGGTTTCGTCTTCGCCGCTCTTTCTGCCATTTGCTATGGCACGAACCCACTGGGTGCTTTGCATTTATACGCACAGAATTACTCGCCGGAGACGGTCCTCTTTTACCGATTTTTCACGGCGGCGATTCTCCTTTTTGTGGTTATTCTCGCGAAGGGTTCGCATTTTAAAATCTCGTTTCGCGAGTTCCGTGCTCTTGTCGCGTTCGGATTCCTCTTTGCAGTGAGTTCGCTTACATATTATGCTTCGTTCAAGTACATGGATGCGGGGCTTGCTTCAACGCTATTGTTCCTTTATCCGCTAGAAGTCTCGGTGCTCATGGCGGTGTTCTTCAAAGAGAAAATCAAGACCTGGACCATCGTTTCGATTGCGGTCTCTATGGCTGGCGTGGCGCTCCTGTATCGCGGCAGTGACGGTACCGCGCTTAGCTCGGTGGGGCTTGCACTCGTTTTTGCGTCTTCGCTCTCGTATGCGATTTACATGGTGATGGCAAACCGCATCAACCTGCAGATGGGGGCGGTGAAGATGACGTTTTACGCCATCTGTTTCTGCCTTCTCTTCTTGTTGCTTTATTCGGTAACGCTCGGTTCTGGCCTCCCGCCGCTTTTTACGCAGGCAAGTTCGTGGGGCTGGGGCTTTATGCTTGGCCTCGTGCCGACGGTGCTTTCGCTTATCTTCATGGTCAAGGCCGTTAAAATCATCGGCTCCACGCCCACGGCAATTCTTGGCGCTTTGGAACCCGTGACCGCCGTGACGATTGGCGTGACTGTGTTTGCCGAAACGCTGACGACGCGCATCATGGCTGGCATCGCCTTGATTCTTGTGTCTACCGTGCTTATAGCCATCAAGCGAAAATAGCGTCTGTAATTAATTTCGCGACCACTTTTTACTATATTCCCGAACATGCAGACAACCTGTTCAAAATGCAATAAGGAATTCAATGACAAGGTGGGAATGTCCCCCTTGCAGAGCAACATGGCTATCCGCGTGCGCAACAGGGTAGGGAACATCTGCCCCGAGTGTCGCGAGGAAATTTGCAGGACGCGTCGTGGATGGTGGAAGATGTTTTTTTACGACCTGAAGGTCGCCGCACTCTGCTTCTTGATTCTCTTGCCGGTGTTCCTGCTGTTTGCTGCGCTGACTGCGTTTCTCGCACTATATGTGCTGTAATCTAGGCTTGGCCTCAATCGGGTAAAAAAGTATAAAAACGAAAACGCCTCTCTATTGAGAGACGTTTTTCGCGGGATAGACGAGGCTTGAACTCGCAACCTCCGGCGTGACAGGCCGGTGCTCTAACCAAAATTGAGCTACCACCCCAAATCGTTTCCGATTTTCGGTAGTGGGCGATAACGGATTCGAACCGCTGACATTCTGCTTGTAAGGCAGACGCTCTGAACCAACTGAGCTAATCGCCCGAAATTTTAATCCTGCTTGTCCTGCTTTTTGCCGGTCCAGAGGATTCCGAGAGGAATCACGACTACGTAGGCAACGACCAGGATGAGAGGAGCAACCGTGAGGCTTACCGGATTATCTGCCGGGCCGGTGGCGAGGCAAAGGAATCCGATTGCGAGCAGTAAAACGCCGATTGCAATAAGAACAAAATTCTTTTTATTCAACATTTACTACCATCCTTTGGGTTACGTGCCAAATATAAAAATATTTCGCTTGTTGTCAAGTAAAAACGCGCTTTTCACACGAAAAAGCCCGGTTTTGTCCGGGCTGCGTTTCGTTTAGTATTCGTTTGGTACCAAGGGGGCGGGGGGCTCGGCGGGCGCCGCAGGCCCGGTCGCCGGTTCGGCGTTTGTCTCGCTATTGCTTGGCGAAGGACCCTTGTCCCAGACGCTTTCACTTTCGGAGAGTGGCGAAGTGTCCCATGGACTCTTCTGCCCTGACGGAGATTCTGTTTCCGAGTAGTTCCTGTAGTTGATGGGAATGAAAACTTCGTCGGGGTATGCCTGATACAGGTACAGCGAAGTGAAGTAGGTGCAGAAGCCCCAGAGCACGCTGGCGGTCGTCATTTCGCGGCGGATGGACTTGCTGCCCACGATTTTGCCGTTCTTGACGAGTTCCAAGTCTAGAGTGTGCGGACTTCCTCGCTGTGAAATCTTGCAGTCCTGGCTACTTTCGCAAAGAAGTGCTCCGTTGCCGTACACTTCGTAGTTGCGGCCATCTGCAGCCATGATTTTTGTCTGGCTGAAGAAGCAACCGCAAAGGCTAAGCGATGAGGCCAGGCAGGCTACACATAAGAACCTGCTTGCGTACTTCATTAGAACCCGTAGCCCAGTTTGAGGTTGAACATGAATCCCTGGAAGAGCTTGCGGGACTTGCTGGGCAGATCGCTGTCGCTATCCCAGCTGTCGTATTTGTTCCATTCTTCGTCGGTAATCTCATCCTTGGGTTCTGCCAGCTTGTAGAAGTTGACGAAGTACTTGGCTTCGGCGAAGAGGACGATGTTGCTTGCGCGGTTGAGCATCACGCCGCCGCCGACGAAAGCTCCGATGCCGGATTTCGAATCCGAGTAGCTCTTCTTCGTGTCTTCTTCGGTCGTCTTGTAATCTTTAATGGAAGAATCGTAGCGTGAGACCTTGGAATGGACCGTAACGTCGGTATTGTAGTCGACGGCCGAGTAGTTCATACCGCCACCGATGTAAGGAGCAATAAACTTGCGGCCGAAGGCGTAGTAGGCGGAAATGGCGAAGTCTAGGTAGTTGTAGCGGGAATCGTCGCTCATGCCCCAGAAGTTCGCATCAAGGCCGATGAGGAAGCTCTGGGTGTCGTACATGCCGAATATGTTGAGACCGGGAGCCATGTCGACGGAGGGGGAGAGCGGAACCATGCCGCCAAGGCCCAAGCCGAAGTAGGAATACGCTTTCATGCGCTTGGGCTGCTTGGTTTCGTTCTGGGTGACGTTATAGATGTCCTGCTCGTTGGTCGCCTTCTGCTTTGTGCCGATGGTGCGGGCCACGCGCTGGATAATCGGGTCGAAGTCATCGGGGTTTGCTGCCTTGAGGCGGTCCTGCCAGATAGGTGCTTCGCTTCCGGTATTGTACAGCTTGAAGGACAGGATTACGTTTTCGCCCAGGCGGGTGAATTCGGCAATGAGGATCTTGGAGCAACCCTTGGATACGGCCTTGTTGTTGAGGGTTTCCGGCTTGCTGATGTCGACACTGTCTTCGACGGTTCCTTCAATGAGAATGAAGCGGCCGTCGTCTTCAATGTAGGTCTTCATGAGCTTCTGGGCTGCAATGCCGTAGTCGCTGTGGATGTTCGTTGTGCCGACTGGCGGCATGTAGACTTTTTCTGCGGCGGTCGCATAGGCTGCGAAAATAGCGGCAGAAATCAAGATGCTTCGAATGAACTTTTTCATGGTGTTCCTCCTTGTTTATGCATACAAAATATAAAAAAAAACGTTAAAAGCAAAGGCCTTTCCTATGGAACGGCCTTTTTGCTGATTTGTGTGCGAAAAATGACGATAAAATGCGCCATTTAGGGGTTAATCTTTTATTTTTTCCTTGTTTTTTTGCTTTCGAGCCATTCGTCGAAGGTGATGCTGCGGTCGAGTACACCGTTCGGCGTGAGTTCGAGCACGCGGTTTGCGACCGTTTGCACGAATTCGTGGTCCTGGGAGCAGAAGATAATCGGGCCCTGGAATGCGGTGAGGCCGTTGTTGAGGGCGGTAATCGCTTCGAGGTCGAGGTGCGCGGTCGGTTCGTCGAGCAAGAGGCAGTTTGCGTTTGCAAGCATCATCTTGGAGAGCATGCAGCGCACCTTTTCACCACCGGAAAGAACGTTGGCACTCTTGAGGGCTTCTTCGCCGGTAAAGAGCATTCGGCCGAGGAATCCGCGGATGAAGGTTTCGTCTTGTTCCTTGCTGTACTGGCGCAGCCAATCCACGAGGGAGAGGTCCGTGCCGAAGTAGGCATCGTTGTTCTTGGGGAAGTAGCTGTAGCTGATGGTGTTGCCCCACTTGAGTACGCCATCGGGTGCCTTGGTTTCTTCGGCGATGAGCTGGAAGAAGGCGGTCTTGAGCGTGTCGTATTCGCCGACGAGTGCTACTTTGTCCCCATTATTGAGACTAAAGTCAAGTCCCTTGCAAATAATTCCGTCACCGCCGTCGATGGTCGCGTTCTTGACTTCGAGTACGATTTTGCCCGGTTCGCGGTCCATCTTGAAGTTGACCCACGGGAACTTGCGGCTCGATGCCGGCATTTCTTCGACGGTCATCTTGTCCAAAAGCTTCTTGCGGCTGGTGGCCTGCTTGGCCTTGGCGGCGTTACTGGCGAAGCGGCGGATAAACGCCTTCAATTCTTCAATCTTTTCTTCGGCGCGGCGGTTCTGGTCCTTTCTCTGCTTCTGGGCGAGCTGGCTAGCTGCATACCAGAATTCGTAGTTACCGCCGTAGATGTTAATCTTGCCGTAGTCGATATCGCAGGTGTGCGTGCAGACCGCATTGAGGAAGTGACGGTCGTGGCTCACCACGATCACGATGTTTTCGAAACGTTCGAGATAGTCTTCGAGCCAGCCGACGGTTTCCAGGTCAAGGTGGTTTGTCGGTTCGTCGAGCAGGAGAATGTCCGGGTTGCCGAACAAAGCCTGCGCGAGGAGGACGCGGATTTTCTGGCCACCGTCGAGGTCTGCCATCAGGTTGTAGTGCAAATCTTCAGGAATGCCGAGGCCCTTCAGAAGCACGGCCGCGTTGGAATCGGCTTCGTAGCCGCCGATTTCGCCGAAGCGTGTCTCGATTTCCATGGCCTGCATGCCTTGTTCTTCCGTCATTTCGGGGAGCGCATAGAGTTCGTCGCGCTTCTTGCCGAGTTCGTAGAGTTCGGGGAAGCCCATCATGACTGTTTCGAGGACGGTATTCTGTTCGTAGGCGAAGTGGTCCTGCTTGAGGACGGCGATGCGTTCGCCCGGGTCCTTGGTGACTTCGCCGGTGTTGGGTTCGAGTTCGCCCGAAAGGATTTTAAGGAACGTGGACTTTCCGGCGCCGTTGGCACCGATGACTCCGTAGCAGTTGCCGCGCTTGAAGGAGAGGTTCACTTCCTTGAAGAGGACGCGGCTACCGTATTGAAGACTGACATTGGAAACGTTGAGCATGTATTATATATAAATGATAAATGGGGTTAGGCTTGATTTGCTTTTTCAAGTTCGCGAGCGTTGATGATGAGCATCTGCAGGCGGTTCTCGATGTTCGCGAAACTGGTGTCCGGGTCGTAGTCGAGCGAAAGAATCTGCACGTGCGGGCAACGCTCCTTCACGGCCTTGGTGAGGCCGCGGCCACTGATGTGGTTTGCAAGGCAGGCGAACGGCTGCAAGATGATGTAGCTGTTCACGCCATGTTGCGCATTGTACAGGATTTCGCCCGGGATAAGCCATCCTTCGCCGGTGTTGTATGTCGGGTCGATGATGTCGGTGACATAGTCCTTGAGCTCGTAGCAGTCTGCGTGGTGTTCGTAGAGCTTGAACTTGTGCATGGACTTGCGGGCGGTTTCTACGGCATGCGTGTAGACCTTCGCCGTCACGCCGCCTTCCACGCGGTCCATGAGCGGGTTCGCCGAGAATCCGCGTTTGATTTTTTCGCTACGTACGACTTCGTCGACGCGGAAGAAGTCCGTCATGCCCGGGAGGTAGACTTCCATCCCGTTGTTCATGAGGTATTCTTCCACGAACCCGTTTGCACTCGGGTGGTAGTTCATGAGGATTTCGCCAAGTACCGCTACGCGGGGCTTACGGATTCCGCGTTTGCGATCTTCGGTAATCTCGACACCATTGAACGCTTCGATGCACTGCTCGAAGACCTCGATGAGCTTGGAGGGGCGCACCAGCTGCGTGGTGGTGAGGTGACCTGCCACGGCGATAACCTTCGGCATCCACTCGTCGTAGACTTTTTGCGTGTCGCCCTTGTTGACTTCGTAGGGTCGCAGGGCTCGGTACATGGTCTCGATGGCATCCATCGTGACAAGGCCCCACAGCATGTGGAGGCGGAAGTCGAGCCCGAGCTGGAAGCCCGGGTGCATGCCTTTGTAGTCCACGCCGGTTGTGATGATGGTGACGTCCTTGAAACCGGCCTCGTCGAGGGCCTTACGGGCGAGTACCGCGTACTGCACGGCACGGCAGTTCTCGCAGTTCTTTGCAAGGCACATGGAGACAGCGTTCTGCGGCACATCCGGGTGATTGACGAGCCACTTCAGGGCTTCGCCGATGTTCACCTGGCAGGGGAAGCAGATATCGTTGTGCACGAATTTTTTGCCGAGCTCGATGGCTTCCTTGTCGGCCACGGGCAGGTATTCGGCGATGTAGCCTTCGCGCTTCATGTACTCGCTCGCGAGCACGGTAAATGCAGGAGAGAGGTTCGGCGTGAGGATACGGCGACGCTGCTTGTCTTCGGCGACGAACGGAGTGTGGTATAGCGGTTCGTGGCTTTCGGGCTTGTCGGGGAGGTTTGCCGCACGGCGTGCCTTCACCGTCTCGATGAAGCTCTTGATGCGGATGCCCACGGGGCCGCGGGCGTCGCCCTCGTCGAGCTTGAGCATGAGCATTTCCTTGTTGGAATCAAGGTGCAGCATGCGCATCATTTCGTCGGTCAAAATTGAGTCGTGACCGCATCCGAAGCTCACGATTTGCGCGAGTTCGATGTTCGGGTCCTTCGCCGCAATCATGGTGGCTCCAATCATGCGCAAGTGGAAGGTGTTCTTGATTTCGATACGGGTGTGGCTCGGCACATCCTGGTCGTACACGCCCGGGAGCGATTCGGTGGTGAGCACCGGGATGCCCATGGCGGTAAAGTGGCTCGCGATGTTGTGGTTGATGAGCGTATCCGCATGGTAGGGGCGGCCCGCAATCACCACGGCAAAACTGTTCTTCGCGCGTACGTCGTCGAGAATCTTCTGGCCTTCTTCCAAAAGGGTCGTGCGGTAGCTGTTGAGAGCCTTCTCGCCTTCGGTCACGGCCTTGTCCAGGAGCTTCTTGTCGAGTTTCCAGTGTTCGTGGAACCAGTCTACGGTCTGGCTTCTGCGGAGCTTGGTGTTGAACCAGTGGAAAATCGGCTGGTCCATGGGGACGCCGTAATTCTTTTCGGGCTCGTCGGTGTTCTTGCAAACGTTCGGGTAGGCCTGCACCACCGGGCAAACGGATGTTGCCGTGAACTTGGTGTGGTCGCTCGGGATGGCAACCATCATCGGGAAGAAGATGCGGTCGACCTTCTTTTCAATGAGGCTGAGCACGTGACCGTGTACAAGCTTTGCCGGGAAGCACACGGTGTCGGAGGGCACGCTGTGGAGGCCCGCTTCGAACATCTTGTAGTCGCTCTGGCGGCTTACCACGACGGTATAACCGAGGCTCGTGAAGAACGCCTTCCAGAAGGGGAGGCTTGCCCAGAATTCCAGCACGCGCGGGATACCGATGGTCTTGCCCGTATTCTCGACGAGCTTTGCCGGGGCGTAGTCCTTGACCAACAGCTGGTTCGTGCGCTTGATCATGTCGGGCACGGAGAGCATCTTCTTGTTGATTTCGGCGATGAGGGCCTTCGTCTTCGGGTCGTTCGGGTCGGCGGTGACCTCGCCACGTTCGCAGCGGTTGCCCGTCACGAAACTCTGGCCGTCACTGAACGTGACGATGGTGCGGGAGCAGTGGTTGGTGCAGTACTGGCAGAGCTGGCCCGGCTGGTTGTGCCAGCTGAAGGTCTTCATGGCCTCGAGGCCGATAAAGCTCGACTTGAGGTCCGGATTTTCCTTGCGCTTCTCTTCCATGAACTTGCGGGTGAGGAGCGCGATACCGATAGCGCCCATTTCGCCCGGACGTTCGGGACGGATGGGCTTGAGGCCGGTGTACTGCTCGAAGGCGCGGAGGACCGCGTTGTTCTTGAACGTACCGCCCTGCACCACGACCTTCTTGCCGAGGGTGTTGAGGTTACGGATACGGATAACCTTCGTAAACACGTTGTTGATGATGGAGCGGCAGATACCCGCGATGATGTCTTCGGGCTGCTTGCCGTCGCGCTGTTCCGTGATGATGGAACTGTTCATGAACACGGTACAGCGGGAACCGAGCTGCGAGGGGCTTTTTGCGTTGAACGCGAGTTCCGCAATCTTTTCCATCGGGATGCCGAGGCTGCGGGCGTAGGTTTCGATAAAGGAACCGCAACCCGAGGAGCAGGCCTCGTTCAAAATGATGCCGGTGACGACGCCGTCCTGCACGGAGATGGCTTTCATGTCCTGGCCGCCGATGTCGAGGATGAAGCTTACGTCGGGGCACAGGCGCTGGGCGGCGTTCGCGTGCGCGACCGTTTCCACGGTATGGTAGTCGGCATGGACGGCCTTTGCGAAGAGCTGTTCGCCGTAGCCGGTGGTGCCCACGCCCAAAATGTTGAGCTTGCAGCCGTATTCCTCGTAGCGGTCGGCGAGCTCGTTCATGGCGCGCTTCAAGACGGCGAGCGGTTCACCGTCGTTACTGGCGTAGAACCCGTCAATCACGTTGTCCTGCTCGTCCAGGAGCACGAACTTCGTGGTGGTGGAACCTGCGTCGATACCGAGGTAGGCGTTGATGGTCGAACCCGAGGCCGGCTGCGGGTAGTGGTTGTCGGCCATCTTGTGTTCCTCGAGGAACATCTTGTATTCGGCTTCGTTCTTGAAGAAGAGGTCGGCGGCGGCCTTCGCCTTGTTTTCGGCCTGGCGGACTTCGTTGAAGTGCACCAGGGCGTCGAGCGAGCCTTCCATGCGGTAATGGCATTCCTGGCCCGCGAACATGGAGCCGAGCGAGAGGGCTGCACCCATGGCGACGAGCACTTCGGAGTGTTCCGGCACGATTGCCTGCTCGTCGTTAATACCGAGGCGTTCCTTGAACGCGCGTACGAGCGTCGGGTTGAACGTGAGCGGGCCGCCCTCGAAAATCACGGGCGGTTTGATTTCCATGCCCTGGGCAAGGCCACCGATGGTTTGCTTCGCGATGGCGTGGAAGCTCGAAAGGGCGATGTCTTCCTTGGCGATGCCGTTGTTGAGCATCGGCTGGATGTCGGTCTTCGCGAACACGCCGCAACGGCCCGAAATCTCGTAGACCTTCTGGCCGCGCTTGGCGAAACCTTCGAATGCTTCCGTCTTGATGCGGAGGAGTTCGGCCACCTGGTCGATAAATGCGCCGGTACCGCCCGCGCACACGCCGTTCATGCGCATGTCGCTTGCGATGAGCTTGCCGGTTGTCTTGTCCTTTTCGAAGAAAACGACCTTTGCGTCCTGGCCGCCGAGTTCGATGGCAACGCGCGATTCGGGATAGGTGGCGCGCACGGCGAGGGCGTTTGCCACCACTTCTTGCACAAAGAAGGCGTGCGTGGCTTCGGCGAAGGGCTGGCCGCCGCTACCGCAGAAGGCTACCCTGAAATTTTTGTCCGGGAAGAGCCCGTGGGCTTCCCGCAGGACCTCGTAGACCTTTTTCGCCTGCATGGCGTTGTGGCGCTGGTATGTGTAATGCAAAAGCTTGTTGGTCTCGGGATCGACGACCGCAATCTTCACGGTGGTGGAACCTACGTCCACGCCGACCCACAAATCATTCTTCAAATTGCTCATAGTGGTCGTAAAGATAGAAAAAATGGGGTGGGGCTTATAGGCAAACGGGGCCGTTAAATGCCCAAATTCGCAAAAAAAAGAAAATTGAATTTTTTGTTGACATCTGCTCGGGCTATTGTTATTTTTAACGAACAAATTCACAAACTTTTCATGAGGAGAATATCTATGAAGAAATTGACAGTACTTGCAATAGCGCTTGGCTTTGCTTTTGTTCCTTCGTTCGCCCAGTACGACGACGAGAATTACGGAGAAACCCCCGCTGAAACCGAAGAAAGCAGCTACTCGACTGAGGAATCCACCCAGGCTGAACCCGCCGAAGAAGCCGAGACCGCCGCTCCTGCTGCGGAAAAGTCTTCTGACGATACCGACTACAAGAAATTCCGTCTTGGCGGTCATATCGGCGTCGGCTTCGGCGGTCTTGGCGATCTTTCTGCCATTGGCGGCTATGTGGGCGGTTCCCTCCGTTACTACATCAACAAGCAGTTGGCTGTCGCTCCCGAAGTGAACTTCATCTTCCGCTATTTCAGTGAAACCACCGACCGCGCTCCCGTTCCCGGGGCTTCGGGTTACGAATACGAATTTGAACAGGGCATCTCGCAAATCCTCATGGACGTGCCCGTGCTCGCCCGTTTCGAACCGCTTTCGTTCCTCTACGTGGAAGGCGGTCTCCGTCTTGCGTTCTGCCTTGCTGACATGTACTCGTCGCAGTACAACTACTATGATTCCTACGGCAACGAGACTGACGCCTACGCAAGCGCTCTTGTCGCCGCCGAAGACATTGAGACCAGCGGCGTTTATGTATCGCTTGTTCTCGGTGCCGGTGCGCAGTTCCACCAGGGTGGCCGCGACATGAACGTCGGTCTCCGCTTCATGTACGACTTCAACGGCGTAAGCGATGCTGTTGAAGACAATCCGAGCGCCTGGAACATCCAGCTTTCGCTGACCTACCTCCTCTAAGATAGGTCTCGCTGAACGGCAAGTCGGCCCGGCTTCTAGCCGGGCTTCTTGTTTTTTAGCGGGCTTCTTTTTTTATATTTCGTCCTGATGAACTACTTGGCTCTAGATTACGGAGAACATCGCGTCGGGGTCGCTTTTGCCGATTCCGAGCTACGTATGGCATTTTCACGCGAAACCATTGACCAGAAGACGACAAACTTGTTTGTACGGCTCGATGAACTCGTGAAGGTGAACAAGATTGATGCGTTCGTGGTGGGAATGCCGTATCACCCCGATGGCCGTACCGACGGCAAGAACGTGGTTGTGGAAAAGTTCGTCGAGGATTTGAAACTGCGGTTTCCGGGCCTGCCCGTGTACACGCAGGACGAATCTTACTCCAGCGTGCAGGCGCAGGAAAAGACTTCTTACTTTAGCAAGAAGAAAAAGCAAAAAAATAAGGCGGTAATCGACCAGTTGGCCGCCGCCATTATTCTGCAAAGATGGTTGGATGAGAACGGTTGAAAATAACGGTCGGGTTATTTTTTCTTGCGGGTCTGTTCCACGTAGGTTTGGTATTTTTTCTTGTCGGCCGCTTTACGAATCGGGGAGGCGTTGGCTTCGAATTGCTGGTGCAGTGTGGCCCAGAATTCGGACGGGTCCTTGTAGAGAATTTTGAGAACGTTGTAGAGGTCGAAACTGATTGGGGTCTTTTCCCCGCGTTCCCACTTGCCGATGGTGATTCGAGTAACGCCGGAATGTAAGCTTATGTATTCTTGAGTAAGGTTGAGTTCGCTTCTTCTGGCTTTAATAATTTTAGAAAGTTCCAGGTCAAAGGCCTTTTCTTCATCGTTCTTCAGTTTCATGGTAGAACTATTTAAAAAAAAACAACTAGCGGTTGTGAAAACATAAAACAGCATGTTGTGAACACAAGTTTTTGCTAATTGCCTTTTCCTGTAAACACTGAATTACAAAATATGTAAAACCAAGACCACATGTTTACAAAAAAAGGTGATTTTCCGTGAGGAAAGAAGATTTATTCTGCTTTTTTTCTATTTTCCACTCCAAAAACAGGAGTTTTTATGTCTGTACAAGTAATGGTAAATGGAATTCCGGGCAATATGGGCCGTATTGTGGCCGAAACTTGCGTTGCACGCGGCTTGGAACTTGTCCCGTATTCGTTGACGGGTGAGATTATCGTGGAAAACGAGGCTGAGGTGGCGGGGAAGACCATCCAGCTCTTGAAGCCGAGCAACCGCGAAGAACGCATTGGCGAGGTACTGGCCAAGTACCCGAAAATGATTTGCATCGACTACACGCACCCGACGGCTGTAAACGACAACGCCGCATTCTACGTGAAGCACAAGATTCCCTTCGTGATGGGTACTACCGGCGGTGACCGCGAGGCGCTTGCGAAACTCGTAGCCGAAGCGAACCACCCGAGCGTGATTGCCCCGAACATGGCCAAACAGATTGTCGCCTTCCAGAGCATGATTGAATTCTTGGCGAAGGAATTCCCGACGGCGTTCAGCGGCTACAAGCTCTCCGTTGTGGAAAGCCACCAGAAGACGAAGGCCGACACGAGCGGTACGGCGAAGGCCGTTGTGGGAGATTTCCAGAAGATGGGATTCGATTTCTCCGTCGATGACATCGAGAAGGTTCGCAACGAAAAAGAACAGATGGAACGCATGCACGTGCCCGAGGAATACCTCGGCGGTCACGCCTTCCACACCTACAGCCTCGACAGCGCCGACGGTACGGTGCATTTCGAGTTCCAGCACAACGTGTGCGGCCGCAAGATTTACGCCGAAGGTACCGTGGATGCGGTGAACTTCCTCGCGTGCCACCTTGCAAACGGAACTGCCAAGCCCTTCAGCATGATGGACGTTCTCCGTTCCGGAAAGATGAGGTAAATGCGCTCGTATATCCTCCGACGTCTGCTGCTCATGGTCCCGACGCTTATCGGGATTTCGCTGGTGTGCTTTATTCTCATCCAGCTGTTGCCGGGCGGCCCCGTGGAGGAAATGATTTCGCGTGCGCAGCAGGCTGCCGCCATGAAGGGCGGGGTGGATGCCTCCAAGGCCTTGTCGCCCGACCAGATAGCACAAATCCAGGCGTACTTCGGTTTTGACCAGCCCGCCTGGAAGCGCTACCTGACTTGGCTCTGGAACGTACTGCACCTGGACCTGGGCTCGAGCTACACTTATGGCCTCCCGGTATGGGACGTCATCGTGAGCCGTTTCCCGATATCGCTCTTCTTCGGAATCACGTCGTTCTTCCTAAGTTATCTTGTATGTATTCCCCTCGGGCTCTGGAAGGCGGTGCATCACGGGAGCAAGCTTGATTCACTCAGTTCGGGTATCATTTTCTCGGGCTACGTGATGCCGGGTTATGCCCTGGGTATCCTTTTGATTATCTTCCTTGCGGGCGGGTCGTACCTCGATATTTTCCCGCTGGGGGGCCTCACGAGCGACGACTTCGAGGATTTTAGTTTGTTTGGAAAAATCGTGGACCTCGGGCACCACTTGATTCTTCCGATTTTCTGCTACATGATTAGCGAGTTCGCGTTCCTCACCTTCCTCATGAAGAATTCCGCGCTCGAGGAACTGGGCAAGGACTACATGCGCACCGCTCTCGCGAAGGGCATGAGCTTCAACCAGGCGCTCGTTCGCCATGCGCTCCGCAACGCGCTTATCCCGATTGCCCCCCGCCTCTCCGAAATCTGCACGCTCATGTTCGCGGGCGCTCTTCTTATCGAGAAGGTCTTCGACATCGACGGCATGGGCCTTTTGTACTACAATTCCATGGTGAACCGCGACTACAACGTGGTCATGGGCATCATCTTCCTGAGCAGCCTCATGGCCATGGTGGGCCGCCTCTTCAGCGATATCCTCTACACGCTCGTGGACCCGAGAATCAAGTTCTCGTAAAGCCAATGACCAATGACCGATAACTAGAATTTTTTATTTGCTATATTAAAAATCATGAGTAACGAATCCTTGCAAATTTCTCCTGTTATCAAAGACTATCTGCTTTCTCGCTGCTATTCCGAGAATTTTACCGTTTCCTCGATTGCGGGGGCAGGCTCGGGCCGCCAGTATTTCCGCATTTCCGAAGGTTCCAGGTCGTGCGTGTTGCAGGTCTGTGCTGAAGTGAACGATGACTTTAGGCATTTTGTGGATTATTCCAAGACATTCAGGAATTACGGGCTGCCGGTGCCGCAGGTCTACGCTGTCGACGAGACGATGTGCCAGGTACTGCAAGAAGACCTGGGCAAGCGTTGCCTCCTCGACGAAGTGCTGCCGGTCGATCCTTTGCACCGCTCCGGCAACGAACGCATCATCTACCCGACGGTCATCGACGCCCTAGTCAAGTGGCAGGAGGCTAGCCAGTCCATATTCAGTTCCCATACGGAACTATGGATTAGGCGCTTCGATTTTGCTGCCCTCAAGTGGGAAACGGATTACTTTACCGAAAATTACCTGAAAGGCCTCAAGGGTATCAAGGAAATTCCGCAGAGCGTGCGCAATTGTTTCTCGCTCCTGGCCGTGGCTGTAGATGCTCAACCCAAGGTGCTGATGCACCGCGACTTCCAGAGCCAGAACATCATGGTCCGCCCGAATTCCGAAATCGCCTTTGTCGATTTCCAGGGTGCCCGCCGTGGGTCCGCTTTCTACGATATCGCGAGCCTCCTGTGGGATCCGTATGTCTCCTTGCCGGTTGAAATGATTAAGGACTTCTTTGAATATTGGCGCATGCAGAACAAGCGCGTTCAGGCCTATACCAAGGAAGACGCGTGGGACAGCTTTATCCAAGCCAGCTTGCAGCGCTTGATGCAGGCTCTCGGTGCCTACTGCTTCCTCAGCAGGGTCAAGGGTATCCAGAAGTTTGAAAAGTACATCGAGCCCGGTAAAAAGCAGCTTCTCGCGTTGCTTGGCGAATTCAAAAAGATTGTAAAGGCGACCGAGCCCGAGGCCATCGAGTTTATCGAGAAGGCTCTGAACGGCTAGATTTTCAGCGTCGAGAACCATGCTCCCGCTTTATTTTAAGCAATATTCTGCTTCCGAGCCTTTTAGTCGAGCGCTTGGTTTTGCCTATGACGCCCTTGTTCACTCGGGAGTCTCGTTCGATGCGCATGCCGTGTGGAATAGCCTGAGCGAACGGGTTGCGCAGGGGATCTACATGGGAGATGGACTCCTGTTGCCGCATACGCGCGTAAAAGGGCTCGCTGAGCCGCTGGCCGCGTTCGCCGTTTGCCCTGATGGCTTTGCCGGTGTGAATACGCGAGGTAACGAAAGGGCTCAGTTCTTGTGCGTGTTGCTTTCGCCCGCGGAGTCGGCCACGGCGCATACGCTCGTGATTGCGCAGTTGGCGAAAATGCTGCTTGATCCTGAATGGAAAGCGCGGGCGATTGCCGCCAAGAGCGACGAAGAACTCAAGTCCTTGTTCTAGGTTTTGTTGTGGCCTACCATTGCAGGGTGCCGGTGGCGTAAGCGCGGTAACCCTTGTAGTCGCCGAAGTAGCGGGCGTATCCGGCTCGGAAATCCATCCATCCCCAAGGAGAAAGCGAAAGCCTTGCGCCAAGCTCGGTGTATTTCTGGGTGGTCTCGTCGTTCAGAAACTTCTTATCTATGGCATCCTGGGGACCATGTATGTCGTCGATGTTTCCGCCGAATGCGGTGTCCTTTGCCACCTGGCTTGCAAATAGAGTCGCCGTTATGAACTTGTATGAAGCGCTCAGTTCGGTGTGGATTTCCTGGCTGTTGGGTCCGAGGTCGCTGCCGAGGTCTTGCGAGTAGCTGGCATAGGTATAGCCTCCGCCCTTGTGGTGCGTGTAAACCCAGGGCTCGATGCGCGTGTATTCGGAGAACATGTCGAGGCGGACGGGGCCGATGTAGAGGCTGTCGCGGGCGACGCCAATTGTCGCAGCCCACTTGTTGCCCCACCAGCTGTCATCGAACATGCTTGTGGGAGTTTTCATGTCATCCCAGAGGAGCTCGCCGTAAAATTCCCAGTGCGGTATCGTGCGGACGCTCAGGTCGAACGCGAGGGAGATGTTGTCCTGGTCTCCCTGTATGTGTTCCTGGAAGTTGTACATGATGAACGGGATGACATAATTCCATTCGAAGTCGCGGTCGGTGCTGTCGGCATCGGCATTGGGATTGGTGTTTGCGGGTTCCGTTGTAGAACCGTAAATGGCGGTTTCGGAAAGCCCTAGCGTGATGTTCTTGGGCAGGCGCAGGTTGAGCCTATGAGCATGCATGTACTTGCCCTTGTTTTTTACTTCGAACAACTTGGCTGCATATTGCGTATAGTCTATAGGGCCAATCGAGAACTTGTAGCCGAAGTAGGGCGTGGGGGCGGGAATCCACAGTCGGCTCGAAGAATCCTGCCATGGGCGGTAGAACGACCTGTCTCCGCGTAGGATGACATGGTTGTGGCGCGCGGGTCCGAATTCGATGTAGTCGAATCCGGCTAGCAGCGTAAACGGTTTGAGCGTGTAATCGACCTTGGCTGCGAACTGGTCCCACGTGCGCCTGTTTTCGCTCTGCTTGTTGTAAGGGAGGCCTTCGTTCGGATTGTAGAAGTTGTCGAAGATTTCCCTGTTGGTGAAGTCGTTGTTTACGTTGACCTGGGCTTCGAAATGAAAAGCATCCGTGAAATGCCCATCCAGGAAAAGGCGGACTGACATCTCGTTGTCGTAGTGCGTTGGCGCATTCTCGAAGTTCGTGATGGCGACGGAATCGACGAGTTGCGCCCGGATGTTCACTTCGTAGTTGCGTGCGGAGTCGACAAACGTGAAGTGAGCAGGCGTAGGGGGCGCACTTGCTGTTGCGCATATTGTTGCAAGAAGGATGAGCAGGGTTAAATATTTCATAAGCGTTACCATAGAGCCTCCTTGAGGAGGGCTAAGTGATGCTTGACGTAGGCGCGATTTCCCGAACCGTTCTTCCCGAGACAGCGGGGAAGGCTTGCCGCAATGCGGACAAGGCTTCGGCAGAAGCGGAACGATTTTGATAGCAGGTATCCGCGGAATCCGAAATGCTTCTTGAATACGTATTGCTGGGCGCGGTCGTGCTGAAGGGCGCGCTTGAGGTTGCCTTCGGATGAGCCGCCTCCGAGGTGGGTCAGTTCGACTTTGTTGCAGATGAAGAATCGTGCGCCCAGTTTGCGTGCGCGTAGGGCAAGGTCTGCATCTTCGTAATACATGAAAATCCGCTCGTCGAAGAATTCGCCCTCTTTCTGGAGCTCGTCGTAGAGGCTTCTGCCGAGCATCCAGCAGACCCCGCTTGCCCAGTGCGTTTCGGCATAGCCGCCTTTGTATGCAGGCTTGCCCTGCAAGATTCTTGCCGCCAGTGCTTCGTTGCGGAAAGCATTTGTGAAGAAAGGAATGCTCCCGATTCCTTCGGGACCGAGACCCGCAAAGTAGTTGGGCTGTTCGCTTCCGTCGGGATTTTGGACACGTGGAACGACGATGGCGTATTTGTAGGTTTTAATTTGCAGGTCGAACGCATCTCGCAGTTGCGGAATCATTTGGCTGTCGAATCGCGTGTCGTTGTTCAGGAGGCAAATTGCGTCAAAGTTCTCGCCGTCGCGAATGAGAGAGCGGATGGCAAGGTTGTTGGCCCTGCCGAACCCGAGGTTGCCTTCGCATGGGTATACATGGACCGAAGGAAAATTTTTTCTGATGTTTTCTGGAGTTCCGTCTGTGCTGGCATTGTCGGCTACGGCGACAATATAATTTTTTTTGTCTGCCAACTGTGCGGAAAGGTCGCGCAGGCAGTTCTGCGTCATTTCCCAGCCGTTGTAGGTGACGAGGATGATGGCGGTTTTCATTTTCCTGCCTCGCATGATGGAACTAGCTGGTCGAATGCCTGTAGCAGCAATCGGGCTGAATTTTCCCACTGGTACTGATTCAGAATCTCGATGCGCTCCTTTTCCTTGTCTAAGGGAATTTCAAATTCGCCTTTATTGAGGAAGGACTCGATGACGGCGGCAATGGAATCAGGATCATGTGCGTCAAAATAAATTCCGCACCCTTTTGCGATGCTCTCCATGACGGAATCTTTTGATGTGAGTACGGGGGTGCGGCATTTAAGGGCTTCTAGGACAGGCAGGCCGAATCCTTCATAGAAAGAAGGGAATATGACTGCAGCGCTTGTTGAATAAAGTTCCTGCAGTCTTTCATCGCTGACGAATCCGAGGTGGTGGATGTCGCTTGCGATTTTTGAATTCTGGATGAGTTTGTTTTCGCTGCTGTTGTTCCAGCCTTTGGGGCCCGTGAGGTTCAGGGGGACGTGTATTCCCTTGTCTGCCAATTTTTCCAAAGCGACAACCAGGTTCTTCAGGTTCTTGCGGGGTTCCAGGCTTCCGACAAAAAGGAACTGCTTCTTTCTTTCTGCGGGTGGCGGCGGGAGCGCGTTGCTGATGCCGCATGCGATGACCTTGACTTTTTCCATCGGGAAATCTGGCAGGAAATGATGGAGTTCCTGCCGGGTGAAGTCCGAGTTGACTGCGATGAAATCTGCGCACCGGATAGATTTCTCCCCAATGAGGGTGTTGATCCAGCGTACTGAGCGGCGCATGGTTTCGGGATATCGACGATAAACGAAATCATGTACGGTCAGAACTTTCTTGCATCTGGTCTTCCGCAGGGGAATCGTCTGTTCTGGGCCCCAAAAAAGGTCGATGCTGTTTTCGTCCAGCAATTGCGGTAGAACCTTCTGTTGCCATAAGATTCCTGGCAGTTTCTTGAAGAACCTGTTACCAGGATTCGGGCACGCCTTGAAACGGGGATTCGTAAGGGGGTAGTCTATGGGTTGCGGCGAAAAGAGAAAATAATCGTTCTTTGAGTCGATTTCCTGGAGTGCATTGAGCAACTGAGTAAGATAGCGGCCGATGCCACTATTGTTGTAGCGCAAGCACTTTATGTCGATCCCGATACGCATTAGTCTTTACCAAAGATTTTATGGGCGAGTGGAAGCCCTACTGCAGAAAACAGTTCGCGTTTTAAAGTCTTGATGGGCGAGTCTTTTAGGAACAGCTTTCTATGGTGGCGGATAATCCAGGGAAGTTTCGAGAGAACGAGCGGTTTCTGTAGACGAGTTCTGGAAAGATCTATCAGCTCGTTTGCGAACAGAATCTCTGCTTCGGTCAGTTTGAGTCGTTCCCTGTGGGTGAGCAAAGTCTCTACCCAACGGATGCGTTCTTCCAGTGTCTTTCGCATTGACTTGTCCGGAACACCGCCTACGGCATTTGCTCCATGGATGCGGTATTGGATGACGGAAACGTCGGTTGCCGCTATTCCGCCGTTTTTATCGGCAATCATCGCAATCCAGCGGTCGTGAACCGAGACTCCTTCGGGAATAGGGAGTACCGCATCCAGAAGGGAAACCCTGAAAAGCGACATGCAGCCGGTCACGTTGTTGATGCCGGCGATTTGATGCTCGATAGAAATGTGTTTCTCAATTTTTGCGAATTCACGCCAAGAATCGGCAATCTTGTTTCCGTCTCCGTCGATAACTTCGGCATCGCCAAAGACGAGCGAGGTCTTGGTCGAATCGATTTTCTTCTCTAGAACTTCGAGCTTTTGCGGGAGCCAGACATCGTCCTGGTCGGCAAGAGCGATCAGGTCGTCTTCGGTAATAAACTTCTGGGCGAGGGTGAGCGCATGCGAGAATGCGGCACGATGGCCCGTATTTTGCGGGAGCGCTTCGATTTGTAGGGGGAGTGTATCTCTGTATTTTTCAAGAATTTCACATGTCGAATCTTTTGAACCGTCATCGACCGCGATAATGACATCTGCCGGCCTGCTTTGCGCCACGAGAGAATCAAGCATCTTCGAAAGATACTTTTCGCCGTTGTAGGTTGCAAGGACTACGCAGATTCTGGCCATAATCCGAATATAGCAATCTTTGTTATTTGGGCTTATGCCATGCAGTTAATTTTTTTATTTTTATCGATATATGCCCGGCATGCCCAAGATAGTGTTTATTTGCGACAAGAACGAACGCACGAGTTTTGGCCGTTTGACCATGAACTTGCTCGATGCCGTATGCGGAAAGTTCGATGCGCATGTGCTTTGGCTTAAGACACCGAAGTTTTTTCCGGATGAGGTGAATGCGGAAAAATCGGCAAAGATGTCGGTCGCGGATACTCGCGGGTTTACGGCGCACGAGGTATGGGCGAAGTCGCTCTATACGGGATTTTTTGCATTCCGTTCTCCCCTGAAAAAGGTGTTGCGCGAAATTGCCCCGGATATCGTGTTCTTTATCCGTCCGGAACTCGGATTCCTGGTCCCCATGGCAAAATCGGCATGCCCGTCTGCTAAATCGGTGATGTTCGTGCACGATACGTTTGCCGAGACGCTCTACCCGCACAGTGTCAAGTTCAGGCTGTTGAACATGTTCTTTATTCGTCCGACAGTCTGCGCGGATTCTTTTGTCTATAATTCCGAATGGACCCGGGGCGAGGCTGCCAAGTATTTTGGCAAGAAGATGGCTGATGCGCCGGGGAAGGTAATCGGCTGCCCGATTGATTCCGCATTGTTCAATATGCCGGATTCACCCATGACACAGGAAGAACGTGCCGCGTTCCGCAAAAAACATGGGATGCGCAATTACAAGGGCATGTGCCTGAACGTGAGCCTTGACGAGCCGCGCAAGAATATCGATACATATTTCGAAATGGCTCGCCTTCGTCCCGATGTGGCCTTCGTGCGTGTAGGCAAGTTCTCGGAGCGGCTCAGGAACATCGTGAACGAGAAGAAACTCTACAACGTGTTCCATTTTAACGAGTTCAAAGCTTTGGAATTGCGTGAGTTCTACCGCCATGCCGACTTGATGGTTTATCCGAGTTTTCTGGAGGGCTTCGGGCTTCCGCCTATCGAGGCTATCGCTTGTGGCACGCCTGCGGTCGGGGCCGCGACGTCGGCTGTCAGGGAAAACCTTGCTGGCGTATGCCCTCTTGTTGATCCGCCGACCGATGCCGAGGCTTATGCCGCAGTTCTTGACCGCGTGCTTGCTGGCGAAAATGTCGTTGAAGAAACGGCTGCGAAAGCCTTGCTGGAACGCTGTTCCATGGAAAAATTTGCAAGCCGTGTTTGCGAGTTCCTAGAAAAGTTTGTCTAGACTCTCTTTTCTTAGCTTACTGAGAAGGGTTGCTTTTTCGCGTTTTTCTTGCAGGGCCCTGCGGTTGGCCCATAAATGGTGGATGCAACCGGCATGTCGCAGCAGAAACCGCCGTGATTTCCACAGTCCGAATGATTTGACCATGGCGTAGGCAAGGTCGTTGATGTTGCCGTAGGGGGTTCCTGCGGCTGTTCCCGAAGCGACTAGGTAGGGAACGGAAAACATCGATCCTCCGGCATGGAGCATGCGGAAGGAATAATCTGCAAGCTGTTCTTCCGTCGAGAGTTCGTCATCGAATCTGCCGGTGCGCTGGACGATGCGGCGCGAAAATGCTGCTAAATAGGGGTGCGGCGCGGCCACGTATCGGAGCGGGGCGTTTTCTTCGAGCATAGCAATCCCTGTGCGCTTGTCGAACCTGAATCCCGAAAGGAATTTCCCGGTAGTCGTGTCGTGGATGCGCGGGGCGAATGCGTCGACCATAGGAAACGAGGATATTGTCTCGGCGAGGTCGTTCAGGAATTTGCGGTCGATTTGTATGGAACTGTGGGCGAAAACGATCCATTCGGCATCGCTATCTAAAAGCTGTTCGTTAAATCTGTCTGTGGAAAACCACCCTAGAGCCTTGTCCGTGAAGGGAGGCGCCATCCTGTCGCCCCATACAAAAACATCGAACTGCCGCATGGGTCACTCCGCTACAGCCCTACGCGAAGACCGATGCGGTGCTCGAAACCGAGCCCCTGGGCGAGGTAGGAGAAGGAGTAGTCGAGGGAGAATAGTTGACTCGTGTAGCCGAGGCCCGCACTGAGCATGCGCCCGGACTGGGATTCGTCGGGCCTGCTGCTTGCCGAGATGAGCTGCTTGAAGTCGCGGGTGATGTCGAGCCAGGCGCGGGTGAAACCGGCGCGGACGAAGAAGCTTCCGCCAAGAGCGTATTCCCCGCCAAGTTCCAGGCGGGACTCCGCATAACGCGGAAATTCGCTCGCGGCTGTGACTGTGAGCCTCGGAAGGATGACCGGCCTGTAATACCCGGCAATGGTGAATGTCTGCGACATTGGGTAGTAGTCGTCTTGCGAATCGTCGGTGTAGTCCCGAAGGAGAGAACCGAAGTCGCGTGCCGTGAGAGCGAATCCGAATAATTTACTGGACGATTGCCACGAGATGCCCCAGTCGAAGGCGGCGCCCCAGGCAGTGCGGTCGCCCTTGTCGTCGGCGAGAGTTTCGGTTGCGAACTTGGCTGTAGCACCGACGTGGATGTGGGTCATCGGAAACGCAATGGTCGCTGTCGCGAGCTGGCTGAAGGGGTTGTAGTCCTTCCCGGTTTCGTTTCCGTATTCGTCGTAGCCGTTGATTGTTCCGTAGTCGAGCCAGTTGTATGAAATCTGGTAGATAAACTGCTTGTAGGTGGACGTGTAGGAGATGGACCCCTGGTTGTCTGCCATGTCGCCTGTTTGCCAGTGGATTTCACCGATGCGCTTGATCCCGTCCGGCATGCGCAGTGCTGCCGGGTTGATTTGAACGACGGTAGGGTCGGTGGAGGGGACAGCCGCTGCTGATTTTTCGAGGGCCGCGTTACGGGGACTGTCGAAAGTGCTCATGAAAGAGAACACTTCGTTTCCCTGGTCGTCTTGGGAAAAGTATGCGCTTGCACTTGTCGTTGACAACAATCCGCATGCGACAAACGAAATGACTTTACCCTTCAGATTCATGTGCTAAATTTACAAAAAAAGCAAAAAACGAACCGCCGACCTTTACAAAAAAGCGTTTTTTTCGTATATTTGGTCTGCTCGGGCTATTAGCTCAGTTGGTAGAGCAACGCCCTTTTAAGGCGTGGGTCGAAGGTTCGAGCCCTTCATAGCTCAGTGAAAAACCGGTTCCGAATTGTCGGGGCCGGTTTTTTCGTCCTTGCAGACTAAATAAAAAACCGAATGGGTTTGTCTCATTCGGCTTTTGAGTAAGCATTTGTTAGATCTACTCCCACGGCGCTTTCACTTTGTTCAAGCGCGTGTTCACGCGGCTCGGTCATGACAAAAAGCCAGCTTTTTGTCGCGACTCTCGCCTTATTCGAACTCGTTGCCGGACATCATATTCTAACGGATTTTGCTTCGGAAATATGATGCCCCGTTCTTTTGATTATTTGATATATCCACATTATCCAGCCTATACGATGGAATGTTATCAAATTGTTATCAGGCGTGATAACAAAAGGCTTGTGACAATCTTTGCGCGTGTTTATTATAGCGGAAATTATTCGTATTATCAAGCATTGCCCTACAGAAATTGCTCTCCGTCCTCGATCATGCCATGCTCACTTTTTCCGCGTTCCCGTATTTTCCGAGCCTCGAATCTCCTCGTGATAGAAATAATCCACAATCACGGGATGGCCCTGCGGTACTCTGCCGTAGGGCATTTCGTTGTCAACGAAGGGGCAATCGTACTTCTTCGCCATTTCCTCCGCTTTCTTCTCCAACGCCTCAAAATAGCTTCTGTCATGCTTGTTGTAAATCTCGTCATAGAGCTGCACAAGCTCGGGACGTTTCCCGGCGATATAGTCCAGAATGGTTTTCTTGAACCCGCCTCGCAGGTTCAGGTTTTCCAGCCAGAACAGGTCGCACTGATTCTTCACCCGCTCGAAAATTGCCTCAAAGTCCGTGATGCCGGGGAAGACGGGTGAGACAAAGCAGACCGTCCGAATGCCCGCGTCGTAGACCTGTTTCATGGCGGCAATGCGGCGCTCAATGCTCACAGCGGCGTCCATGTCGTTTTTGAAGTCCTCATCCAGCGTGTTGATCGACCACGACACCGTGACCTGCCCCAACTCCTTGAGCAGATCGAGGTCGCGCACGACGAGATCGGACTTCGTGCAGATCAGAATATCCGCGCCGCTGCCGCAGAGCTGCTCGAGCAGCTTCCGCGTGTTGCGGAAGTGTTCCTCCTGTGGGTTGTAGCCGTCGGTGACGGAGCCGATCACGACGCGCTGACCCGCGTATTTCTTCGGATTCTTGATCTCCGGCCAGTGTTTCACATCAAGGAAGGTGCCCCATTCCTCGCTGTGGCCGGTAAAGCGCTTCATAAACGACGCATAGCAATATTTGCAGGCGTGGGTGCAGCCCACATAGGGGTTGACCGAGTACCCGCCCACGGGCAGATTTGACTTAGTCATTACACTTTTGACGTCTTTTTCTCCGACGAGAATCCCATCCATCATTACTTGTGCCATGTTTTCTGTTCCTCCAAAACTCTGTTGAATGCGGCGGGCAACTCCTGTATCATCTGTTCCTCGCCCATAATGGGGACGAGGTCTTCCTTCCAAAACACCGGAATATCCAGCGTGTGCGCCTGCTCCATGAGCGAGTACGCCCACGCCGGTTCTGTGTGTATCTTTTTGCTTTGAGCGCCGGTCATGGTGCCGATGACGATCCAATCGACACCATGCAAGTCCACCTCGCCGGGATCATCGAACAGCGGCTCAAAGGTCGCGTGATAGTGCCTGGCGCGGACATTCTCCCGTAGTGCATAGACGCGCCACAGCTCGGAGCGCCGCGTGACTGTCACGCCAAACCATGCGTTGTCGAGGTCGCAGTCGATGTCCAGCAGATCGGGGCGCTTGGAGAGAAACAAAAACTGGTGCTGCGGATTCTCCGCGATTTTGGCAAACACCTGCTCGCACCATTCCGGCTTCCAGCCGGAGAGATCGCTCATGCCGGTGAGCAGGAAGTTCTGAGGCTTCGGCTTCTCCATTAGCCGCAGCTTGTTCGGAAAGAACTCCGGCTGGGAGAAGTCGTCGATCATGTGATACCGCTTGACGTTGTTCCTCGCGTAACAGTAAGAACATCCCACCGTGCAGCCGATCACCAGATTCATATTCTGAATCAGATCCTTGATGCAAACCGACATATTACAGCGCCTCCTCAACATTTGTGAGCACCCGGCGCAGATAACCCTCCAGCGCGTCGATTTCCTCCGAGGAAAAGCCCTTGTAATAAATGCTTTCGATCTCCGCTGTGACCGCGTTGTAATCCTGCTCCAACGCCTTTGCCTCGTCGGTGAGATAAATCAAAATCTTCCGCCGGTCGTGGTCGCCCCTGTCCCGCCGGACAAGCCCCGCTGCCTCCATACGGTCGAGCATACTGGTGAGCGTGTTCATGGCAAGCCCCGTCTCTTTGGAGAGCTTGCTAATAGGTACGCCGTCTCCTTGCCAGAGAATGTAGAGGATACGTCCCTGCGCGCCGTTGAATGCGTCGATATTCTTATCGCTGAGAATGCGGTCAAAAACACGGCCGCCCACCTGTTTAATCTGCGAGATCAAAAATCCGCCTTGTCTGCTCATTTCTGTTCACCGATAAAAGGGCGGTCTTTCAGACCGCCCTTCCTTTCTCATTACTTCTTCTGCGCTCCCGCCAACTCAGCGTAGCCGTTCCAGCCGAAGATCGCCTCTACGGAATCATCGGCAAACAAATTCTTCACATCACAGACGTGGATTACGTGGTCGTCAGCGTCTACCGTTTCAACAACTGCTGCGTGGATGGCAAGCCGCGTGGAAACTGGGATCTGAATGTCGGTGCCCTCGACTGACTTCATAGCAAGACCGAGCTTCTCTACCTTGTTGGTGTCCCGACCGGAAGATGTGCCGCAACCGATCAACGCGCCGGCCATATCCACGCCCGGAACCGTCAGAACGACTTCCTTGGTCTTGGCGAGCAGTTCCAGAGAATAAGCGCCCTTGTTGAGTGCAAACATGATCTTGCCGGGGTTGGTGGAGGCGTAAGTCCAGAACGCCAGTGTGGCAAGGTTTGTGGTTCCGTCACTCTTGCGCGTGCAGATCAGCGTCATCGGGTTGGGCGAGGTATATGCCGGAGCTTTTGCGAT
>ODAI010471431.1_pt1 | contig 78350 bp, 53 predicted proteins | sample 1539321 | NCBI WGS metagenome assembly ODAI01 (sample SAMN02144231, study PRJEB22623) | gut metagenome | biome: sheep rumen | host: Ovis aries | place: New Zealand | reverse complement strand
TAATTTATAGTGATTTACAGGGTTGAGGTCGCATAAAGTACTACACTTTTAGGCGAAAATCGAACGCCGACCTTCCAACGACTCTGAGTTTGCTAGCCAACTACTATGTAATTGCGTTCCCAACTCATAGGAGGTGGGAGGGCGGTGGTCGACTTTCGCCTAAAAGTGTAGTACTTTATGCGACCTCAATCGTGTAAGTCGCTATGACTTAGCGGTTTACGGAGCTGGTGTCGTATGTATAATTTTATTTTTTATTTCCCCTGTAGGGGCACCACAGCGCAGGATTGCGCTCGAAAAAGTGTCATCCTACACTCATACTTAAACCGAACTCACGTGTTGCTAAAAAATTCGTGTTCGGTCTACTCCAACAAGTTTGCACACCCCTCTCCTCCCCCTTTAGGGGGTCGGGGGGCTTTGGGGATGGGGGTGGGCTTTTATCATTGAGCGCACACCGCCCGCACGGACCGACCGTCGTAACGGCCGTAGTTGTTCTCCGCAGTCATGTAGCCCGAATTGAAGTACATGACCCACGCGCGGCCCACGAGACCGGAGAGGAGCTCACACGACCAGTAGTAGCCGTTAGAACCCTGATCGTACAGACTCGTAGCGTAGCGGTAGCCCGCAGCGGGCAGGAAAATGTAGGTATCCATGAGGGAATATGAGGCTATGGGGGTATCGCCTCCACTCTTAAACTTTTTCTTTCCTTTGTCTGCATTATCCTTTACTTTATAGACTACATATCCGGGGACACCAGTTCCATTATAGTTGTCTGTCCACTCCCAATAGCAGTTGTCAGCTAATTCTTTCCAATCAGCATGTGTCGGCATACGCCATTTACTGCCCCAGTTGGCAGTGGCAGCATCATGCTCTGGCTGTAATTGAGCACCTTTTTTGTTGTACGTCGTAAAAGTAGTTGGAGTATCACTTCCACTATAATTGCTTGGAGTGTCGAAATAATTTCCCCATGTATAACCTGCGGAATAGTCTTTGGGAGTGGTCTTCCACACCAGCGGAATCTGGCTACTATAGTGTGGTTCAGTCTCACCCCAGGCGAAATAATCGCCACACTCCTCCGGCTGGCTGGCACCTACGTTGCAGGTTGCCCACTTCGTGCCGCTGGGCAAGCCGAGGTCAACATATTCATAGGATTCGTCAACAAACGTGATGTCCTTCACGTCTATTACAGCCTTCCGATAGACCTTACCATCATTACCCGTTACAACCATTATCTTGGTGGTTTCTTGTGCCTGCATGGTGAACACCATAGCAAGCAGGGCTGCCATGGTCAATAATCTTTTCTTCATTTCTTTTGGATTTTAAGGGTTACTTTTTCTGCTTGAATCATGTAGATGCCTTGTGGAAAGGCGGTGAGGTCAACAGTGAGCTGACCATCAGAAGGCACGCGCAACTGTGCCACCTTGCTGCCGCTAAGCGCATAGACGGTGACCGACGTGCCTGCGGGGAAGCCTGAAAGCTCGGCACCGACAGCCGTGGCGCGCATCAGCCGGGCAGAACCACCGCCAGCGACAGCGTTGATGGCGGTGACAACATTACCGTCGAAATAGATACGCTTCAGTTCGTCAAGCGGAAACGTTGCCGTTGCTGCCGTCGTGGTCATCACAAGAGCGTCAGCGGTGTAGGAAATCTGAGGCTGCTGCGAGAAGAGGAAGCCCTGCTTCGTGCCGTTCAGTTTCTCTATCCACACGCCATCGTCTGCCCATACTGCCGGCATGATGCCGAACAAGGCTAAGAGGAAGGTAAAAAATCTTTTTATCATGTGCTTCAATTGAATGGATTGGTTAATGATATGGTTAATTACTTTCTTGTTACATGTTCATGCCGCCGTCAACCTGAATGACCTGTCCGCCGATACAGCTGGAATGGTCGCTGGCAAGGCAGGCGGCTTCGGTTTTCGGTACAAAGATACGACAAAATGAAAATAAAGCAAAGAAAAATGCGTTTTTTTCTTCGACTTGAAATTGGCAATGACTTTGACCATATATAATAAGTGGAGCATAAAAAATGTTAATGGAGGGGATTTTACGGCTTCGTTGCCTTCGCCAACGCGGATTTCTTTCATACTTTTGCAGCCGTTATGAGTACGATTATATATTCTTCACCGATTTTCGGACCTGTACACAGCAGGCGGCTGGGTATTTCACTGGGCATCAACCTGATGCCAGCAGACGGAAAAGTATGCACCTTTGACTGCATCTATTGTGAATGTGGGCTGAATGCTGCACATCGTCCTACCCTGCCCCGTCCTACTCGCGAGGAGGTTGCACGGGCATTAAAAGCAAAGCTCGTAGAGATGAATAAAAATGGGGAGTTGCCTGATGTGCTGACCTTTGCCGGCAACGGGGAGCCGACCGCCCATCCGCAGTTTGCCGAGATCATCGATGACACCATCCTGTTGCGCAATCAGTTTTGTCCGAAAGCAAAGGTATCTGTGCTGAGCAACGCCACGATGACGCACAAGGCGGACGTATGTCGGGCACTGATGAAGGTGGACAACAACATCCAGAAGTTAGACACGGTGGACATGGACTATATCAGAAAGGTAGACCGTCCGCTATCCAAGAGCTATGACGTCAACCAGATCATCAAGCAACTGAAGGCTTTCAACGGGCATGTCATCATCCAGACGATGTTCATGCAGGGCGAAGGCGTAGACAACACCGGCGAGGAGTATGTGGGACCGTGGCTGAAAGCCGTCACAGACATACAGCCGGAAGAGGTGATGATCTACACCATAGACCGCGAGACACCCACCAAGGGACTTGAAAAAGCAAGCCGCGAACAGCTGGATGCCATCCGCGACCGTGTTGTTGCTGCCGGAATACCCTGCACAGCGTCGTACTAATTGATAATTGATAATTGACAATTGACAATTATTAATGATTGATGTTCACGCCAAGAGCGCAGCAATTGTCAATTATCAATTGTCAATTATCAATTATCAAATCACTCCTTTCTCTGAGTTCTCAAGGAACTGGATGATCTTCTGTATCTCAGGACTGTCGGGCACCTGTTCCTTGATCTGAAGGACGGCATCGAAGAGGCTGACCTTACCACGGAACACCAGACGGTAGGCATTGGCGATATGCTTGATGACCTTGTCGTCGATGCCGATGGTCTTGCACATCGGCGTGTTGATGCCATTGAACAAAATGGGATTGCCACCCGCCATGACGTAAGGAGGAACATCCTTGTTGAAGATGGAGCCAGAGGTGACCATCGCATAGTCGCCGACACGTGTCTCCGGCAGCTGCAACACCGCTGAGGTGAGGATGGCACCATTGCCAATCTCGCAGTTGCCTGCTATCTTGGTGCCATAGCCAAAGACGCAATGGCTACCTACTTTCGTGTCGTGCAGGATGTGTACGCCCTCCATCAGGAAGTTATGGTCGCCGACAACCGTCTGACCACCGGCATGGGTGCCACGGTTGATGACGACGTTCTCACGGATGACATTGCAATCGCCGATGACCACCTCCGACTTCTCGCCCTTGAACTCGAAGTCTTGCGGCAACGCAGCGATGACAGCCCCCTGGTGCACCTTGTTGCGGTTGCCCATGCGCGTGCCGTTCAAGATGCTCACAAAGGGGAAGATGATACACCCGTCGCCAATCTCGACATCGTCTTCGATATAGACGAAAGGATATATCTTACAGTTGTTTCCTATCTTAGCTTTCGGGCTGATTTCTGCCCGCGGACTGATATCACTTGCCATCATATCTTATTTGCGAATTATCAATTGTGAATTATGAATTATGAATTGTGAATTGTGTCTTGTGAATTGTGTCTTATTTCGTTCCTCCTCCCAGTGCGTAATAGAGGTTGACGATGGCCTGCAACTTCGAGAAATCGTCTTGCACCTTGGAAATCTCTGCATTCAGGAGCTGCTGCTGGGCGGTGATGACCTCCAGGTAGCTGCTGCCCGACTGCTTATAGAGCAGGGTGGTATGTTCCACATTCTTCTTCAGCACGTCAATCTGCTTCTGCTCCAACAGTGAGGTCTCTACACTGGAGTTGTACTGTACCAAGGCGTTGCTCACCTCGCTGCCTGCCTTCAGGATAGAGTTCTGCCAGGTGTTGTATGCCTTCTTGTACTGGTCTTCTGCCACCCGAAGCCCAGCCTTCAGCTGACCTTTCATGAAGATGGGCTGGGTGAGCTGTCCGACGATGCTCCACAGAATCTTACCGGGGTTGACAATACCGCCGGAACTGTTGGTAAAGGCACCCGTGGGAGAGATGGTCAGGCTGGGATAGAAGCGGCTGCGGGCAGTCTCCACATCGTAGAAACACTGTGCCAGCGCCATCTCGTTGGCATGAACGTCGGGACGGTTGGCAAGGAGTCCGATGCCCAGTCCGCCGGAGAAGTTGGCGGGCAGGCTCTGGTTCTCCAGCGTTCCGCGCGAGATACCGTGTGCCGGCTCACCCATGAGCAGCGACAGCGAGTTCTCGACCTCACGAATCTGGCGACGGATGTCGGCACCCTGTGTCTGCACATTATAGTAGGAAGCCTCGGCACTCTGCACACTGGTTGAGCGTGCACGTCCCAACTGCATCTGCAACTTCATCATATCCCACGTCTCTTTCGTCAGCTTTTCCATGTCGGTGACAATCTGCAACTGCCGGTCGAGCATCAACAGGGTGTAGTAGAGGTTGGCAACATTGCATATCAGATTGGTCGTCACCGCCAGCTGATAGTCACGGGCGGCGAGAAGCGCCATCTGCGAAGAACGCTTCTGGCTGAGCAGGTTGCCAAACAGGTCTACATTCCAGCTGGCACTCAGCGGAAGTGAATAGGTTTTGTTGGCAGCCGACTGTCCGAAACCGGAGATGGTTCCCTGCGGAGAGAAGACCACGGAGGGCAGGAACGCCAGCTTTGCAGCCTTCAGCTGCTGCTCTGCCATATCGATATTCAGGGCTGCATTCAGCAGGTCGGGGTTGTTGGCGAGGGTCCGCTCGATGAGCACTTGCAGCTGAGCATCGGTAAAGACGCTACGCCAAGGCAGGTTGCCGAAGCCTGTGGTGTCATTGGCGGCATTCAGGTAGCCCACTCCCGAAACGGGATCACGAACGACATTGTCTTTCTTCACCTCTGGGCGCTCATACGTACCATACAATGACTTACAGCCACTCATCAGCACGGCGGCAACACCCAGTATGATTATATTCTTTGTTTTCATCTTTGATTCTTTAATGTTTCGACTTTCTTCTACTGCTCCAACTCATACTCTTGCGTCAGGTCATGAGTGTACTGCTCTATCTCGGCATTGGAGACGACTTCATCGTCCTCACCATCAAACTTCATCGGTGTCAGCTTCTCTTGCAGCGACTGGAAGATGACGAACAGAGCCGGGACGACAAACAACTGACAGATGGTACCGATGAGCATACCGCCGATGGCAGCAGCACCAAGGGTCTGGTTACCATTCTTGCCTACACCCGATGCGAACATCATCGGCAACAAACCGATAACCATTGCCAACGAGGTCATCAAGATAGGACGCAGACGGGCTACGGCACCAAGGATGGCTGACCACGATATAGCCATACCCAAATGTCGGCGCTCAAGGGCGAACTGCACAATCAAGATGGCATTCTTCGCCAACAGACCAATCAGCATGATCAGTGATATCTGCATGTAGATGTCGTTGGAATGACCGAAGAGCTGCGTGAAGAGGAAACAGCCTGCCAGTCCGAACGGTACGGAGAGGACTACTGCCAACGGCAGGATGTAACTCTCATACTGTGCCGAGAGAATCAGGTAGATAAAGATGAAGCACAGGAGGAAGATGATAGCGGTGGTGTTGGATGCCTTGGCTTCCTCACGTGTCAGTCCCTGATAGTCGTAGGTGTAGCCCGACGGCAGGTACTCGGCAGCCACCTCCTGACAAGCCTTCAGCGCCTCACCGGTGGAATAGCCGTCGGCAACCGTGGCAGTCACGTTGATAGAGGTAAAGAGGTTGAAACGGTTGATGTTGGATGGACCGTAGACACGTTCCAACGTACAGAACTCCTTGACGGGAGCCATGCCACCAGGTGTACGCACATAGACGTTGTTCAGCGACTCGATGGTCTTTCGGCTATCCGGATCAGCCTGAATCATGACACGGTACAACTTACCGAACGAGTTGAAGTTAGAGGCATAGAGTCCGCCGTAATAGCCCTGCAACGTAGAAAGGACAGCAGTAGGCGAGATTCCTGCCTGCTTACACTTGGCAACATCCATCTTGACCATGTACTGCGGATAGTTCGGGTTGTAGGAGGTCATGGCCATCTGGATTTCAGGACGCTGGTTCAACGCGGCAAGATAGTCCTTGACGATACCGAAGAACTTGGTCAGGTCACCACCGGTACGGTCCTGCATCACAATCGACACACCGGAGTTTGCCGAGAAGCCAGGAATCATAGGCGGTGCAAACGCCAGGATCTGTGCATCCTTGATATGGGCAGTCTTCATGTAAATCTGAGCCAGCACACCATTGGACTCGTAGGGGTTGAGGAAGAAGCGGTAGATGCCGTCACCTTCCCACAGACCGCTGAGCTTCCACCAGAATCCTTTCTGTCGCTCTTCGAAGGGTTTCAGTTTGATGATGAACGTTGCCTGGTCTGAACCGGCACCGGCAATGAAGTTGTAACCACGAATCTGCTCCCTGGACTTGATGGCAGGGTCGGCAGCAAGGATGGAGTCTACCTCTGATACAATCTGACTGGTACGTGCCTCGGAGGTTGCCGGCGGCATGGAGATGGTACAGAAGAGGGTACCCGTATCTTCATCCGGCACAAGTCCTGACTTGGTCGTTCCCATCGTGACTACGAGGGCTACGATACCCAAGACAACGGCTATACCTATCAATATCGGCCTGCGTACCAGCTTGTCTACGCTGTTCTTGTATTTTTCTGTATACTTATTGAAAGCGGTGTTGAAGGAGGTATGGAATCGATCCAGCATGGACATCTTCTTCTCATGTCCTTCAGCATCGTGGGATTTCAGGAAGATAGCACACAACGCCGGCGACAAGGTCAAGGCGTTCAATGCTGAGATGAAGATGCTCACAGCCATCGTCACACCGAACTCACGATAGAAGGTACCACTGGTTCCGCCGATGAAAGACACAGGTACGAACACCGATGCCATCACAAGCGTGATAGAGATGATGGCACCCGATATCTCATTCATGGCGTCGATACTTGCCGTCAGCGGTGACTTATAACCCTGGTCGAGCTTCGCATGGACAGCCTCGACCACCACGATGGCATCGTCGACCACAATGGCAATCGCCAACAGCAATGCCGACAAGACGAGCAAGTTGATGGAGAAGCCCATCACGTTGAGGAAGAAGAAGGTACCTATCAAGGATACAGGGACTGCTATCAACGGGATCAACGTTGAACGGAAGTCCTGCAAGAAGATGTAAACCACGAGGAACACCAGGACGAGAGTCATGACAAGCGTGAAGACAACCTCCTCGATAGACGCATAGAGGAATTCGGTCACGTCATAGTTGATCTTGTACTCCATGCCCGGAGGGAACATCTTGGCTTGGTTCTCCAGCTCTTCCTTCACCTGCTTGGCAATATCGTTGGCGTTAGAGCCGGCAACCTGCTGCACCATACCCATCACAGAGGGGATGTTGTTGTTCTTCATCGAAACGGTATAACCCTGACCGCCCAACTCTATCTTAGCGATATCCTTGAGCTTCAGCGTCTGCCCGTCGGCAGTGGTCTTGACGATGATGTTGCCAAACTCCTCGACAGTACGGAAACGACCGGTATAGCGCATGGCATACTCGTAAGCCACATTCGAACGCTCACCGAACGAACCGGGCGCTGCCTCGATGTTCTGTTCTGCCAAGGCAGCAGTGATGTCACTCGGCACAAGCGAGTGTTCCTTCATCACGTCCGGCTTCAGCCAGATACGCATGGCGTAGGTCTTCAGACCCGGACTTGACACGTCACCCACACCCTGGATACGCTTCAATGCCGGTATCAGGTTGATGTGGCTGTAGTTGGTCAGGAACTCGTCATCGTAACGGCCGTCTGAGGTCAGAGAGAACATGATGACCTGCGAAGACTGACGCTTGATTACTTGCACACCGATCTGGGTAACCTCTTGAGGAAGCAAGGCGGTAGCCTGCGACACACGGTTCTGCACATTCACGGCACACATGTCAGGATTGATACCCTGACGGAAGAGCACCTGAATCATGGCTGAACCGGAAGATGCGGTAGAAGAGATGTAGTCCATACCTTCCACACCATTGATGCTCTCTTCCAAGGGAGTGACGACGGCGTTCTTCACCGTCTCGGCATCGGCACCGGGATAACTTGCCATGACGACAATGTTAGGCGGTGCAATATTGGGATACTGCTCAATAGGCAGCGATACCAGTCCGATAAAACCCAGCAAGACAATGACAATAGAGATTACCGTCGACAGTACCGGGCGTTTGATAAAGTTTGTAAATGTCATACTAACTGATGATTTGACAATTGACTATTTTACGACTTACTTCTTCATACCGTTCACGATGTCGCCGGCTGTCATCGACTTGGCCTGCTCTTTGATCTTCTGCTGATAACGCTCCGGGGTTATAGGCTTGATTTCCATCTTGTCAGTGAGCTTGGTGATACCGTTGGAAACAATCTTGTCACCAACACTCAGGCCACTCGTAACGACATAGTTCTTGCCGTCGTTCTGGGGAGCAACGGTAATTTCTGTATAGATGACCTTATTGTCTTTGCCCAACTTATAGACGAAGACCTTATCCTGAACAGACGTACATGCCGACTGCGGGATGACCAGGGCACGGCTGTTCGTGCGCTGGACAATGATTGAACCTGAGCCGCCGCTCTTCAGCAGATGCTCCGGGTTGTCGAAACGGGCTATCATTGTGATAGAACCGGTTGACGGGTCTACGATACCGCTGGCCTTGGTCACGACACCACTGTGGTTGTACATCGTACCGTCAGCAAGCTGCAACTTCACCGGAGGGAACGAGTTCACGGCTGCATTGCTGCCACCTAACTTCTTGGTCAATTCGATAGCGTCTTTCTCTGTCATGGAGAAATAGACTTCCACCGTACTGTTATTCGAGATAGTGGTCACGGCTGGGTTGGAAGACGGACTGACGAGTGCACCCTGCTTATAGGGCAGGTTACCGACAACGCCAGAGGTGGGAGCGGTGATGTAGCAGAACGACAACTGCTCTTTCGCATTGGCAAGTGCTGCCTGTGCCTGTGCCACTCCTGCCTTGGCTTGGTTGACTGCGGCCTGAGCGGTATTCATCGTATTCTTGGCTGTCTCCAGTTCATAACTACCTATCACCTTATTATTATAGAGCTGCTGACTGTTACGATAGGTCAGCGTGGCTGTTGCCAACTGTGCCTGAGCGGAGTTCACAGCTGCCTGAGCAGAGTTCAGGCTGGCTTGTGCCTGACGCACGGCAGCAGCGTAGGTCTGATTGTCTATCGTGAAGAGCAACTGACCTTTTCCTACTGTCTCTCCTTCATGGACGGCAAGACGGGTGATGAAACCGGAAATCTTCGGACGGATCTCCACATCCTGAACACCCTTGAACACTGCCGGATAGGTCGTTTGTGTTTCCGAATTGTTAATACCAATGGTCATCACTGGATACTCGTTGTCGCCAAATTCAGGACGACCACCTGACTTTCCGCAGCTGGCCAATACCAAGACAGCCACCACTGCAAGCCATAAAACCTTCATTCTTTTCATATTTTCTTCTTATTACTGTTATTCGAATAACTATTCCGTCTAAAAAACTCTACATTCAGCATTTAGTTTTCGGACTGCAAAATTACACATTAAAATGTAGTAAGGCTGAAACACGCATGTTTTTTTAACAATCTTTTTTACTCTCACAGCCATCTTCTCGGCATCTCGCAGCCATCTACAGACCCGTATGTTGCGGCACTGCCGCAACCTCCAGCCCCATCTTCCCCGCCGTCTCCAGCAGCAATGCCATCAGCGGCTCCCGTTCGTTTGGCACCTTGTTGTCCAACACGGCATCCTTCAGCACCTGCTTCAGCCTTCCCACCTCCTTACATGGAGGCAGGTGGAACATCTGCATAATCTCGTTCCCGTCGATGACGGGCTGCAACAGCCTGACGTAGTCCTTCTCCTTCAGGTCGGCAATCTTCTCACGAACCATCCTGAAATTCTCCAGGAAGCGCGCTTTTCTCACCTCATTCTTACTGGTGATGTCGGCTTCACAAAGCCTCATCAGGTCGTCAATATCTTCACCGGCATCATTCAGCAAACGGCGCACGGCACTGTCGGTGACCTCTTCGTCGGCGATAGCTATCGGCCGCATGTGCAGGTCTACCAACTTCTGCACATACTTCATCTTGCTGTCCATCGGCAACTTCAGCCGACGGAATATCTCCGGCACCATCTTCGCACCGATATAGTTATGGTTATGGAACGTCCAGCCCTGGGCAGGATCCCATCGCTTCGACCGTGGCTTGCCGATGTCGTGCAGCAAAGCCGCCCACCTGAGCCACAAGTGAGCCGTTCCTCCTCCCTCGTACCCTTTCTCTCTTCCTCCCTCGCTCTCGCTCCCTTTCACCACATTCTCCAGTACCTCCAAGGTATGGTAGAAGTTGTTCTTATGAGCCTTACCGTTACGTTTCTCCACGATGTCGAGTTGAATCAGTTCCGGAAGGATATACTGTAGCAGTCCACAACGGTAGAGGTCAACGATGCCTTTAGACGGATGAGGAGCCATCATCATCTTGTTCATCTCGTCGATGACGCGCTCTCCACTCACAATCTTCAGCCGTTCTGCATTTCGCTGCAACGCATCGAAGGTCTCGTCGTCGATAAAGAAGTTCAGCTGCGTAGCAAACCGCACGCAACGCATCATCCGCAACGGGTCGTCATCGAACGTCACATCAGGGTCCAACGGCGTACGGATAATGCCGTCGAAGAGGTCGTCGACACCGCCGAACGGGTCTACCAACTCACCGAACCGGTCTTTGTTCAGGCATACAGCCAGGGCATTGATGGTGAAGTCGCGACGGTTCTGGTCGTCTTCCAACGTACCGTCTTCCACATGTGGCTTACGCGAGTCGTGACGATAGCTCTCTCGCCGTGCACCCACAAACTCCACCTCTATCTCTTCTGCCTTTATCCCGCTCGTTGTTCCCTCTTTATTTCCGTTAATTGTCCCGTAAGCTGCGCTAATAGCGCAGCCCCCTCCTCCCCTTACTTTCACCTGTGCCGTCCCGAAGCTCTTAAACACGCTCAGGTGTGCCTTTCTGCCGTATCTCTTCTTCAATTCCTGAGCCACGGCGATGCCGCTCCCGACGACCACCACGTCGATATCCTTCGACGGCCGTTCCAGAAACAAATCTCTGACATAGCCGCCAACGACGTAGCATTCCACCCCCAACTCGTCTGCCACAGACGATATCTGGTGGAAGATCTCCTGGTCTAAGCACTCCGCCAACTCGGCATCAGTAAGGTCTCTCATTCCTCATTCTTAGTTTACGGCTGCAAAAGTACAAAAAAAACGCTACCTTTCTGCCTTTTATTGAAAAAAACTCCCACTCCTAACTGCAAACTTCTAACTTTTTACTACCTTTGCACCCACGGTTCCGTATGTCAAGGCACCTATACGACGTCGCACCACGGTTCCGTATGTTGTGGCATCGCCACAACCGCAAAGAAAACATCGAGACTATGCCAAAAAAGAATACAGAACAACAATTCAGAGGAGTCATGGCTGAATGTCGCACCCTCTTCGCCAAGAAGCTGCACGACTACGGTGCTTCGTGGCGCATCCTGCGACCCGCCTCCCTCACCGACCAGCTCTTCATCAAGGCGAAGCGCATCCGCTCCCTGGAAATCAAGAAGGAGACGCTCGTCGGCGAAGGCATCCGTCCGGAGTTCATTGCCCTCATCAACTACGGCATCGTAGGACTGATACAGCTGGAGAAAGGCTATGTCGACGAGGTAGACATCTCGACCGAAGAAGCGCTGACACTCTACGACCGCCATGCCATTGAAGCCTTGCAGCTCATGATACGCAAGAACCACGACTATGACGAGGCGTGGCGCTCCATGCGTGTCAGCAGCTACACCGACTTCATCCTCACAAAGATACAACGCATCAAGGAGATTGAAGACCTGCATGGTCAGACGCTCGTCTCCGAAGGCATCGATGCCAACTATATGGACATCATCAACTACGCCGTCTTCGGTGCTATCAAGCTCACAGAGAGTGAAAGCACACAGACGGAAGACATCGAGGGTATAAGGGAATGAAGGAGCAAAGGAGCGAAGGAGCGAAGGAGCAATCCACACGACATGTCCTATGGTCTTTGACCAACCTGCTATGCCGTCTCCTCCTCGCCGTCGTCTTCATCTTCTCCGGCTTTGTAAAAGCCGTTGACCCGAAGGGCACGCAATACAAGTTGCAAGACTACCTGACGGCATGGGGACTACCCGACCTCCTACCCGACTGGGCAACGCTGACCGCAGCAACAACAATGGCAGCCGCTGAGTTCTGTCTCGGCATCTTCATGTTGTTCGCCATACGTCGCCGCCTCACCACACGCCTGGTGCTGGCGTTCATGGTGGTGATGACTCCACTCACGCTATGGCTTGCCATCACCAATCCCATCAGCGACTGCGGATGCTTCGGCGATGCCGTGACGCTCACCAACTGGCAGACGTTCCTGAAGAATGTCATACTCCTCGCGGCAGCCGTCATCGTGGCAAGAAACCCGTTGCGTATGAAACGCTTCATCCCGAAGGGCTTGCAGTGGGTCATCATCCACGTCACACTGCTCTTCATCCTCGCCACGGCAGCCTACAGCCTCTACTACCTGCCACCGCTCGACTTCCGCCCCTACCACGTCGGAGCCGACATCCGCAAAGGTATGGAGATACCGCCGGGGGCACCACAGCCACAGTTCGAAACCACCTTCATCCTCGAAAAGGACGGCATACAGAAAGAATTCACGCTCGACAACTATCCCGACTCCACGTGGACGTTCGTCGACTCGAAGACCATACAGACCGCTGAAGGCTACGTACCTCCCATCCACGACTTCTCCGTGGTGGAAAGGAATACGGAACAAGACATCACCGACTCGTTGCTCAACGACAAGGGGTACACCTTCCTGCTCGTAGCTCCCTACCTTGAAAAGGCTGACGACGCATGTTTCGGTGAGATCAACCAGCTGTATGACTATGCACAGGACAACGGCTTCGGCTTCTATGCCCTCACCGCCAGCGACGACAAGGCGGTAAGCCACTGGACAGACATCACAGGTGCCGACTATCCGTTCTGCACCACCGATGCCACCACGTTGAAGACCATCGTCCGCAGCAATCCGGGACTGCTCCTGCTCCGGCAAGGGGTCATCCTCGGTAAATGGAGCCACCACAACCTGCCCGACACCACCCAGATCGGACAGATCGCCCGTAACAGGCTCCACCCCGTACATAAAAAACCTATAAAATAAAGACATAAAGATTATGAGAAAGAAAATCGTAGCAGGCAACTGGAAAATGAACATGAACCTGCAAGACGGCGTTTCACTCGCCAAAGAACTGAATGAGTCACTCACCGCAGAACGTCCCAACTGCGACGTCGTCATCTGCACACCATTCATCCATCTGGCTTCCATCGCACAGTTCCTCAACCAGGACATCATCGGACTCGGTGCAGAGAACTGTGCCGACAAAGAGAAGGGAGCCTTCACCGGCGAGGTATCGGCAGAGATGGTGAAGTCCACGGGTGCACGATATGTCATCCTCGGCCACTCTGAGCGCCGCGAATACTATAACGAGACACCGGAAATCCTGAAGGAGAAGGTACTCCTCGCCCTGAAGAACGACCTGAAGGTCATCTTCTGCATCGGCGAGACGCTGGCAGAGCGCGAGGCAGAGAAGCAGAACGAGGTCGTCAAGGCTGAGCTCGAAGGCAGCGTCTTCAACCTCAGCGAGGAAGACTTCCGAAAGATGATCATTGCCTACGAACCCATCTGGGCCATCGGAACCGGCAAGACCGCCACGGCAGAGCAGGCAGAAGAGATACATGCCTACATCCGTAGCATCATCGCCGAGAAGTACGGACAGGCTGTTGCCGACGACACCAGCATCCTCTATGGAGGCAGCTGCAAGGCAAGCAACGCACCCGAACTCTTTGCCAAGCCCGACATCGACGGAGGCCTCATCGGTGGTGCTTCCCTGAAAGCCCCTGACTTCAAAGGCATCATCGACGCCTGGAAATAACGCTTCCCGGCGGGCGTCCCCGTCAGCCGTGCCGTGTGCTGCGGCATTGCCGCAGCCTCCCACCGCCCCCATCAACCCCTAACCCCCAAGACACCAATGAAAAGAACCATCGTCTTTGCAGCCCTCCTCGCCCTTGCCCTCACCCTGTCGGCACAAGGCGTTCGTCAGAGCACCGAGATCAGCAACCTCGTCTATGGCAAGAAACAGCCCGTAGAGAAGACCAAAGAACAGCTCAAGGCTGAGAAGAAAGCCAAGAAAGAGGCTGAGAAAGCCGCGAAGAAGGCGAAGAAGGAAGCCGAGAAAGCCGCTAAGAAAGAGGCGAAGCGCCAAGCGGAGCTCCGCAAGAACGCCGGCAAGAACCCCATCCCGCAGCCACAGAAGGTTGCAGAACCGGTGAAGCCGAAGCCTGCAGAGCCCGTCGTACAGAAACCTGTCGAGCCTAAGCCCGCACCGAAGGTGGAAGAGCCTAAGCCCGGTCCGCGTACCATCACGAAGGTGGTACGCCGACGGGTGAAGCGTGCCGACGGCACCTATGCCACCCACAAGGTCATGCGCACCAAGGTCTACAAAGGTATGAAGAAGACACGCGGCTTCCGCGTGCAGGTCTTCTCTGGCGGCAACACCCGTGAAGACCGCCTGAAGGCGGAGCGTGCCGGTGCCAAGGTCAAGGCAGACTTCCCTGAACAGCCCGTCTACGTGCACTTCTATTCGCCCCGTTGGATGTGTCTCTTCGGCAACTTCACCAGGAAGCAAGATGCCAACACCTTCATGAAGAGGGCGAAGAGCAACGGCTTCCAGCAAGCCAATGTCATCCAGACGATGGTCACGGTACGGAATGCAATAAAATAAGATTAAAGAATTAGCACTTCGCGATTACCGTTGTTCAATAATTCGTGCTATTCGAGTAATTCGTGTTCGTCTTCTTCCGTGTTTTCCGTGCTTTCCGTTGTTAAATTGTGAATTGTGAATTGTGAATTAAAAAACTATGAATAGTGAATTAGAACTGGCAGCTCACTACAAGGAGATCATCACCTTGTTAGGCGAAGACCCCGACCGCGAGGGGTTGCTCAAGACCCCCATGCGCGTGGCGAAGGCCATGCAGGTGCTCACCCGTGGCTATAGCCAGGACCCGCACAAGGTGCTCACCGATGCACTCTTTGAAGAGAAATATCAGAACATGGTCATCGTCAAGGACATCGACTTCTTCTCCATGTGCGAACACCATATGCTCCCCTTCTACGGCAAGGCACATGTCGCCTACATCCCCAACGGCTACATCACCGGCCTGTCGAAGATAGCCCGCGTCGTCGACATCTTCAGCCACCGCTTGCAGGTGCAGGAGCGCATGACCGAGCAGATCAAGGACTGCATACGCGACACCCTCCACCCCCTCGGCGTGATGGTCGTCGTCGAAGCACGCCACATGTGCATGCAGATGCGTGGTGTCGAGAAGCAGAACAGCATCACCACCACCTCTGCCATCAGCGGCACCTTCCATAAAGACAACACCCGTGCCGAGTTCCTCAACCTGTTAAAGTTGAAAGCAGAATGAACCTCATCAGTTGGAACGTCAACGGCCTTCGTGCCTGCGCAGGCAAAGGCTTTACTGAAGCCTTCGCCGCCCTCAATGCCGATTTCTTCTGCCTGCAAGAGACGAAGATGCAGGCAGGACAGTTAGACATCGCCTTCCCCGGCTACCAGTCCTATTGGAACTACGCCGACAAGAAGGGATACTCCGGTACCGCCATCTTCACACGTCACGAACCCCTTGCCGTCACCTACGGCATGGGCATCGACGAGCACGACCACGAAGGACGCGTCATCACGCTGGAGATGCCGGACTTCTACCTCGTCACCGTCTACACGCCCAACAGCCAGGACGGACTGCGACGACTCGACTACCGCATGCGTTGGGACGACGACTTCCGTACCTATCTCCAGCAACTCGATGCCCGGAAGCCCGTCATCGTCTGCGGCGACATGAACGTGGCACATGAGGAGATAGACCTGAAGAACCCGAAGACCAACCGACGCAACGCCGGCTTCACCGACGAGGAGCGCGAGAAGTTCTCCACCTTATTAAATAAGGGAGGCTTCATAGACACCTTCCGCACCCTCTACCCCGACAAGGTCACCTACTCCTGGTGGTCATACCGCTTCCAGGCACGGCAGAAGAACGCAGGTTGGCGCATCGACTACTTCCTCATCTCCGACCGCCTGCGCTCCCACCTCGCCGATGCCCGCATCCATACCGACATCCTTGGCAGCGACCACTGCCCCGTCGAGCTTATCCTCAAGTGAATGTAACTATCAACACTTCAAACTGTGTTGATAAAAAGAAAGAAATGGGTATAATGACCATAATTATAACCAGAAATTTCTGGTTCATTTCTGAAAATTTCTTTCTTTGAGCCTCTCCATCATCCCACCAGGGATGATTCTTCCGTGAAATCCGCGCTATCCGTGGTTAAAAGTCTTCCGTTACTTAGCGCTTTCCGTTGTTTAAAAATTCGTGTGGATTAGCGCTATCCGTGTTCAAAGTAACGCAAACGTTTGCAGACTTTTTTTTGAAAAAAATCCCATAAATCATTGTCTGTTATCAAAATGTTTTGTATATTTGCCCCCAAATTGTCAAAAAAGGTATCAGTAACACTGGTTCCCAACAAGCGATGAAATGCGCGAACAGCCTGAGACTAAAAGATATACGGCACGCGAACGCACCACTAATAGCCAAAAATACTCAAATATACCACATATATCTATAATTTACAAAAGGTTATATTAGGATAAAGGTATAATACAGAATAACCATACCCCCTTCGGGGGGCATCCCTCAGGGAGGAGTACACCTCCGCATAGAGGTGCATGATTGCAGAATACTCAAACGTAAATAATAACTCATAAAAACAAACATCGATGGAAAAATTACAATCCCTATGGGACTTCTACCCGCTAAGGAGCGGGCGGAGTCATCGGAGCGTATTCCTACGCCTCCTTCTTTTGGTTTGTATGCTCACCACGGCAAGTAGCGGGTGGGCAGATGATGCTAGCTGGAAAAATAACTCTATGAGTCCAGCTTCTTATTTTACATTAGGTTCAAACACTTCGATTGCTTCTAATGCAAAAACTATCTCAGGAGTAAACTATACTCATTCTATTAACATGGCTTCTTCTTCTGGGCAATCTTCAAACAATACGAATGGATATTACATTCGATTTACTGTTACAGAAGCATCTAATTACAAAATAGTTTTTGGAGCCAATGGTGGAGGTAGAAGTATTCGAATAAATACAGGATGGTCATATCAAGAAGTCACTAACGCTACTCAATTAGCCAATGGTGCAACTCCTACTGGCGGCATTATTGCTACATCATCACAAGTATCTAATACACAATTCGGAACTTTAGAAGGTTCGAACCTTGCTCCTGGTACATATTATATTTGCGTAAGCGGTAATGCAAGTGTCTATGAAATTGAAATAACTTCCGCATCTTCCGATCCACCCTCTGATCCGACATTCTCACCTGCAACTGGTTCTGTAGATGGTGGTACATCGGTAAGCATTAGCAGTACTGGTGCAACCAATATTTATTATCAGATTTCTGAAAGTAGTACCACCCCGACTATTGCCGGTGGCGGATGGACAGCATACTCTTCTGCAGTAGCATTACCTAATGTTACTGGAACACGCTATTTGTATGCCTATGCTTCTAATTCAAATGGCGATTCTAACGTATCATCAGCGACATATACACTTACGAAGGTTAAGGCTGCACCAGGTCTTGCTTACAATACAGCTACGGTAAGCAAGACTGTTGGCGATGCTAACTTCACCAATCAACTGAGCAACCCCAACGGCCTCAGCGGTATTACTTATTCTATCACAACCAACGGTACAGGTTCTTCTATCAATGCTTCTGGCGAGGTAACCATCGGTAGCACAGCCGGAACAGAAACCGTTACTGCGTCCTTCGTAGGTAATGATGACTATAACGCAGGCAGCGCTACATATACGTTGCATGTAGCCGATCCTGCTGTTCCTCTTACACCAGTAAGCAGTAAGACTTGGGACTTCAGTAATACATCTATCTTCAGTGAGGCTAAGGATGCTGATAAGACTTATGAAGCATATACCGTTATTGACAACATCGGTATCGGTTCTGGAACTACATTGAAGAAATCATCTGGTTCTGGAGATAGTGCACAACGTTTAATGTTAAATGGTGGAACTGCTGGTAACGAAGTAAAATCCGTCCATTTCAAAGTTGCTGCTCATAGCAAAATTACGGTCACATCAAAGGGTGGAAGTGGCCGAAGCATCCATATTGATACAGGTTCTGTTGGCGGAACAAGTTTATATAGTGCTAATAACAATGCTACAGCAACCTTTACTACGGGTGACACAGGAGATTCAGAACAGGATATTTTCATCTATAGCAACGATGGAAATATCACCCTCTTTTCTATTACGGTAGCTCCTATCTACACCATCACGAAGGGTAGTGAGTCGAACGGTACATTCAGTATCAACAAGACAAAAGCTGCCGCAGGCGAGTCTGTCACGGTGACGACCACTCCTGCTACCGGCTATGAGGTAGGTAGTGTGACCACTACTCCGTCAACAACTGTAGCTACGACAACATTAAACACGACCTACACCTTCACGATGCCGGCAAGCGATGTGACGGTGAACGTCAACTTTACGCAACAAGCTGCTCCGGCATTGGCTATCAGCACGCAGCCAGTGGGTGCTTCTTACAACCAGGGTGCTACGGCAACGGCTCTGACTGTTGCTGCCTCCAACGGTACCATACCGTACGCATACCAGTGGTATCGCAATACGTCGAGCAGCACGTCAAGCGGAACTGCTATCGATGGTGAAACAAATGCAAGCTACACCCCATCTACAGAGACGGTAGGAACGACCTACTACTATTGTAAAGTTACCGATGCTGCTTCTGCTACGGTAACCTCTACAGTTGTAGCTATCACCGTGAAGGGTGCTGCTGAGAATGAGCCCAGCTCACCTGCTACTACAACATACGCTTCGAAGACCTTCCTTAATGTCTCTGGCACAAAGGCCAATGGTGAATTGGAAGACGGTAGTAAGGATTTCTTGTCCTATGGTGCATACTATCTGACACATACGATGAAACCAGCGTGGATGACTGACAACAAATATGGTGAAACTTCTTCCAGCTATTCCTATAGCAATGCTGTAAAACAAGGCTATCTGAACATTGGTAGTTCATCATCTGTCAGCACAGGCTATGGTATTGTAAAATTGAGAGCTAGCAAACAAGTAGATTTCTACGTAACTGGAACTACAGGTGTTGCCATCTTAGGTAAGGGTGCCAACTCTACGAAGAGAATACAACTTGCAGTTCAAGAAGTAGATTCGAATGGAAATTTGACATCAGTAGGAAGCATCGCTGATAATGGTGAAAACAGTGTTACTAACATTGAGCATCTTTCTCCGCTTGATGCTTCTAAATTTTATAAGGTGACGGTAGATGCAACTACCGCAGACAATGCCGAACTCTATCAGATCCGCTTCACAAAGAGTAGTGCTACTCCTGTTGATACCTATAATGTAACCTGTGCTTCTGGCTTAGGCAACGGTTCTATCAGCAGCAACGTGTCAAAGGCAGCTGTCGGAGCGACGGTAACCATCACGGGTAATCCTTCTACAGGTTATCGCCTGAATACTGTCACCGTTACGAAGAATGGTGGTTCTACGACGACTCCCGTCATTGGAACGGGCAACAGCCGCACGTTCACCATGCCGGCATACGCTGTCGACGTGACTGCAACGTTCGTGGCTCTGCCTACGATTACGACCAGTGCCACTAACGGTACCGTGAACACCTCTCCTGAAGGCTTCGCAGCCGAGGGTACAATTGTAACCATCACGGCTACACCCGCTACAAACTATGCGCTGTCTACTATCACCGTGACAGATGCCAACAGCAACAACATTACCGTGACCAACAACCAGTTTACGATGCCGAACAGCAACGTGACGGTATCTGCTACGTTCGTTGCCTCTCAGACAGGTGCCGGTGACAAGTGGAACTTCACGCGCATGAACTCTACCGACGACGGTCTCTATGCAAGTGACAATACGAACTGGAATACCACAACTAACAGTGGTAGAACCATCTATACAAATAAGTTCTCGACCTCTTCCAGTGGAACAGAAGCAACGTATTCCACAACGGCTATCGAGCAGATTGAAGGTATTCGCTTCCGCCGTGTGAGCGGTGGTAGTATGACTTCTGGTGTTTACCAGATTTACAAGCCTTCTTCTGTCACTGCAACGGATGGCTATCTGTTACTGAACGCCAGCAACCTCAGCCTGATTCTGCCTGACCAGACGGCTAATACCAAGCTGACCATCTACTATAGTGGTGGTGATACGAAAGGCTTCACCGTGACCAATGCCAAGACTTCCGACAATAAGACGCAGCTGCTCGGCGAGGATACCAGCGCCGAAGTAACTGTTACTGAAAATGGTTCTGTAGAAATCAAGACTGAGTCCAGCGGCTTCAAGATCTATAAGATTGTTGTCGGCGATGTTGTCGACGTGGCAGAACCGACCATCACTAATCCTGCTGATGGTACAGAATATGACGGTACTACCGACCTCAGTCCTACCGTAACGACCACCCAGGCAGCCGGTGACGGCACCGTCACGACCTACTGGGCATACTCTACGGCTGCGATGACCCGTGCACAGATTATTGCTGCCGGCAATGGCTTCACAAGCAATACTGCTACAGCTACTATCACGGCGGCTGATGTCAACGAGCGGACGATGGTGCTGAGTGCCATCACCAAGTATGTGAAGGGTGGAAACACCTACTATAGTGAGGTGGTAGCTGCTACCTATCCTTACACAGGTATGAGAACCTCTAACCTTACTGTCGACAACCTCGACATTCAGTGGGGTGAAGAGCGCACGCTGAAACCCGTCTTCAAGTTTAACGACGGAACTGTGTTCGACCCGACGGACGACGGCAACGAGCACCACACCTCCATCTTCGACTTCTTCGACTTCACCTTCGAAAAGGCCACCAACGTGTCGCCATACGTTTCGGTCGACGCTAATGGTGTCGTTAAGACGAAGGATGCTTCTGGAAACAAAGCCGCAGTAGGTACAACAGAAACCTTCAGCATCACAGCAGCAAAGAAGAGCACATGGAACGATTCCACTGACGGTCCGTGGCCGTTCGACAATACCAATTACAGCACCACAGCCACCATCACCGTCATCCAGAAGACTTCTGGTTTCCACATGACCTTCTACTGGGATCCGGAGTACAAGCAGCAGGTAGACCCCAGCGAGTATAGCTTAGGTACTGGCGACGAGTCATCGGTAACCATCTTCTCCGAGAAGATGTACAACGGCCGCATGATCTATGCGAAGCCCGACGAGGGTTATACTATCTACGTCGCCGCCGGTATCAACTCGGGATCGGTAAGCAACGTCAGCAGTAACTCTAAGAAAGACGGTGTGAACTACTATAAGTACACCTATAACGACCCGACGGACGAATATCCCGATGCACCGATTGAGTTCAATGGTATGCCTATACTCATCGAGGACACCGAGTGGGGAAGTAGTGATACCGAGAAGTTCTTCTATCTGAACGTACACACCTACAACAACTCCACGAAGACCTTCGAAGGCTCGCCCGTCAAGGCGAAGTTCACGGTGCTGAAGAACAACAGCAGGCGACCCAGTGAGAGCGGTTCACCCATCAGACTGGAACCGAGCACGGCGACCAACCCGCTGAGCACTGCCCAGACGGTGGCTGTAGTGGGTGCCGAGGGAGCCTACGTCTATGGTAAGTTCAGTTCTTCCTCCACATACTCCACTCCTAACCTCATCAACGAGAAGGGAATATTGGGTGGAGTAAGCTCTGTGGCTGTGTTCTCTACCGAGGTAGCCGGACGTAAGATTTCCGCTACGCAGGTGAAGCAGTATAGCGACGGCAAATACTATATCGACGGTCAGGTGAACCTGACTTACACCTATCGCTTTGCTACGGAGTTGAACCTGTCAAGCAATTCGTACTATACGAATGTTACACCTTCAACCAAAGAAATGTCTGAAGCTGAGACCATCGACTTGAACAGCCGCATCCAGTCTATCACCTATTATAACAAGGATGAGAAGAAAGACATCGATATCACGTCGACGGTATCTAACAAGGCTGTCACTGGTGTTGACGAAAATCTAGAAAAGACACAGAAGCAGACCGTCACCTACGAGGTTGCATACCGTAACGGAGCTGATGGCACAGGTGAAACAGATGCTACTCGTACTACGGTGGAGAATGGTGTTGTCACCATCGGAAAGCACTCTGGTCAGGTAATCATTACGATGACCTATCCTGGAGGTACTTACGAGAAGAAGGTGAACGGCCGTACTGGTGTAACGGCAACGACCAGCGAGACCTTTACCATCTACATCACCGACCCGAACGAGCAGATTCCGAACATCACGCCTACAACACGTAACTTCACCGACGAGCAGGCAGTGAGAGTCCAGGCTCCGACGACATGGGATGTACTCTACATGATAGAACCATCTACGGGTACAGACGGTAATGGCAAACCGACCTTCGCTAATCCTGCATTCGACTCAAGCGATACAAGCAGCAGAAACTGTACGCTGCTGAAGGCTGGCGAGTTCGTCATGCTGACGATTACCAACACGAGCAAGGTTCGCGCCTTCGCATTCAATCCTAATAATACGGCGGAGACCAGCAAGGAGGTCTACGAGACCTATACCAAGCTGGCTGCATTGCAGGCACCAGTGCTCTCTCCGAGCGGTAACCCGCACGTGCGTACCACGAAGGATCTTACTGTCAACGTGACGCTGAAGGATGCCATTGCAGGTCTGGAGGTTTACTACACCACCGACGGCACCGACCCGACAACAACCACTGGTGAACTGTTCAATGGTAGTGAGAAGATTAAGATCAGCGGTGCTTCCACCACAGTGAAGGCTATCGCCTACGACCCGGCAACAGGACGTATCAGCCCGATAACCACAGGCGTATATGTCTATACGGGTAACATCACTCAGCCGAAATTCTACGTTAAGCCTTACGGTGGAAACTGGGATGGCGGACACATTGAAGGAACGGTAGTCGTTGGTCCTAACGACCGTGTGAAGATAGAAGGTCCTAATGGTTCTACGCTCTACTACACCCTCGACGGTTCTACACCGACACCAGGTGCTTCAAGAGAGTTTGATGTCAGTGACGAGAGTGCTCCGTTCCTCATCATGAAGAACACCACCGGTAGGGCACTTGCCATCCTCGACGATGCTTCCAGCCCCGTCACTACGGTAGAGTTCGTGCTCGAAAGCGACCTGGAGAACCTCTGGGAGGCTGTCGAGGAGACCACGCCGGGCGGCAAGATGGCTAACAACGACCGCTATGTGGTCTATGGCAAGTCGACGGGTAACAGCAGCACCAAGGCTGTGAAGTACCTGACCGCCACCTTCGGCGGCATGGACAACACTGGCTGGGGTCACGCCGACATCAGCGAAAGCACCAAGGGTACTCCGCTGGACGGTGTGGGCAGCTACAGCATCCGCAACGTCATCGACGCCTGGGACGAGAGTGGCAAGGAGCCGAAGAACAGCTCGACGCTGCTGCACGAGCGCACCTTCAAGCTGCCGGCACAGGGCGACATGGTACGCTTCGAGCCTGAGCGCGACGGACAGCTCACCATCTGGCTGTTGCAGCAGGGTGGTCTGAACTACACCGACGACGGTGAGTTCTGCGATGCCTTCATCCGTCTGCGTCCTGTATATCTGTTCGATGAACAGGGCAACAGTATCCCGGTATCTGAAAACAGAGGTATCAAGTCGTCAACACGACTGAGCAGCAACTGGGACGAACTGCAGGGTGTTGGCAAGTGGACAGAGAAGGGCGAAAAACAGCTGGGTGTCACCAACATCTACTATACCAAAGAAGAGTCGAATAAGATCTATGCGATGTACAACACCTACTTGGACGGAAAGGGTGCAGGCGATGCCATCGAACCGTTCGAAGTTCCTGAAGGCGAAGTGAAGACCATGCTGAGCAATCTCGGTCTGACAGGTCACGGCTACGTGATGCCTTCCGGCGGATACGTCCGCTACAACTTCGACGTGAAGGGTGGCAAGAGCTACTACCTCTTCGGCTTCCGCACGAAGCTCGGTGTTCGCGGCTTCCGCTTCCAGCCATCAAGCGAGACAGAGGCAAAGAGCGTGACCGTCGCTGACAACACTGCCGACATAGTGGCTACCATCAAGGCTGGTGGAACTGACGGACCTATCGCCGCTGATGAAATCTGCAACGTCACCTACACACGTAAGTTTACCAAGGATAAGTGGGCTGGTGTTGTCCTCCCATTCAGCGTCAGCTTCGCACAGATGAAGAAGGTCTTCGGTGATTTGGTTGACGTTGTTCATCTGGAAAGTGTCAACAATGACAACATCAACCTGAAGCGTCACTGGTATCCGATGATTGTTGCCGGTACTCCGGTACTCATCAAACCTTCAAAGGATATGGGCGCAAGCGTAACCTTCGAGGGCGTACGCATCGAGGCTGAAAGTGTTACTGAACTTGCACCTGCCGGAAGTACCTATAAGATGACTGGTACGTTCACGCCGAGTTCTATCGGTCATGGCTGCTACTACGTCAGCGGAGGTGCCCTTTCGTACCGCAGTGCTTCAACTGCTGCCAACACGAATGCTTGCCGCTCATGGCTCACACCAGTAGATGGTCAAGCAAGACCTGATCTGAGAATGTTTACGGCTGATGCCTTCGGTGCTGACGAGTGGAACGTAGCCGGCAATCCGCAGCCCTTCGTCGGGAAGGAAGACGTGGTGACCTACATCAACGGCGTTGAGGAGGATGGCATCATCCAGACCAACAAGCCCGCGAATGTATACACCATCAGCGGTCAGCTGGTACGCCAGAACAGCACCTCTCTCGAAGGACTGCCAAAGGGTATATATATCGTAAATGGCAAAAAAGTTGCGGTTAAGTGAGTGAAGAGCTGAGCTTGCTCAGACTCTTCCAAGCGAGAGCAAGTTCGAGCGAAGCTCAAAGTCGCGATTAAGTGAGAATAAAGCTGAAAGTTGCGATTAAACAATAACCCCTCCCCTCCTCCCCCTATAGTGGGGAGGTGGGAGGACTTAAAAAAAATCATTCAACAAATAGCATTTACAATCATGAGAAAGATATATATTATACCGGAAACAGAACAGTTGAGCGTCATCAAGGAATCTCACTTATGCGCTCCATCTAATCCAAATATAAATGTCACTGGTACGGGTGAAGGTGGAGCCGGGGGAAGTGTAGATAATGGCGAAGAAAATGGTACGGCTGATGCCCGCAAGCACTTCAACCTGTGGGATGAATGGGATGAGTGATAATTGATAATTGACAATTCTTGCTCTGGCAAGCGCTTCGCGATTACACAATTCACAAATATCGTGCAAACCGAGAGTAATGAAGCATGCTTCAATTACCGAGGTGCAGCCGATAATCGAACAGAGTTCAATTACTCTCCCCCTTTAGGGGGATGGGGGGCTTCCAACTATTAAGCAACGGCAGCTACGACATCATGTGATGTCATAGCTGCCGTTACTTTGTTACACCGCTGAAGTCACACTACCACATACTGGTCGCCGTAATACCAACAAGTTGTCTTTTTAACCACAGATCGCGCGGATTAACACAGATGAGCGATGAAGGGGAAAGAAATTAGCATAATTACTATAATTCAACCAAGAAAATTTCTGGGTAATTTCTTGAAATTTCTTTCTTTGAGCCTCTCCATCATCCCACTCGGGATGACTCTTCCGTGTCTTCCGTTGTTTCTTGCTCTGGCAAGCACTTCGCGATTACCGTTGTTTAAATTTATTCTCACACAGACGCACGGATTAACACGGATGAGCGATGAAGGGGAAAGAAATGAGCAGAAATTACCCAGAAATTCAAGTACTCCATATCAGATGTTAGGCAACACGCGAAGCCCGAATTATTCTAATTATTCCAATTTCTTTCCCTGAGTTTTCATCATCTCATCAGGGATGATCCTTCCGTGAAATCCACGTAATCAGCGGTTAAAAACTCTTCCGCATTTCTGTTGCTATCCCTTATTGAACAACGCTTGAAAATCACCTCAAAATGTTTGGCAATTACGCAGAATGTATATATCTTTGCATTAGGTAAAGTCCGTAACGTACTTTACGTAATGAAAAAGAAAGACCCTCATCATCATAACCAAGGCAAACATCGACCGCGATGGGAAATGTCTATATAAAAAGATGGCATAAACGTCTGCACCAGGCTACACGGTGGGTGCTCATCGCATTAGCGGTGGCTGGAAGCACGCTGTGTTGGCAGTGTACCGGCAAGGAGAAAGGAGAACCGACGGTGGCTGCCTACTACTGGAGCACGGTGTTCGGACTGGACAGTACACAACTGGCATTCATCCAGAAACAAAAGATCGGTCGGCTATACCTGCGCTACTTCGACGTAGTGATGAGAAACGGTGAGCCTATGCCCAACGCCACGGTGCAGATTCAGGCGAAGAAACCCGGCGGACTGGAAGTGGTTCCCACCGTATACATCGTCAACAACTGCATGGAGGCTGACCATCCGCAACTCGACTCACTGTTGCTGGGGCGCATCCTGCAGATGAGTGAGACCCACGACTTGGGACCTGTGCGCGAAATACAACTCGACTGCGACTGGACAAAGCAGACGCAAGGCAACTACTTCAACCTGCTCAGACGGCTGCGCGAACGGGCTAAACGCCACGGCATCAGCATATCGGCAACGATACGCCTGCACCAACTCGCACAAGCTGTGCCGCCCGTAGACCGCGGCGTGCTGATGATGTACAACACGGGCGACATCACGAAGTTTGAGGGCAGCAACCCCATCCTCGACATGAAGGACGTGAAACCATACCTGCGCTACCTGCCAGACTACGACCTGCCACTCGCCACGGCCTATCCCGTCTTTGCGATGCGAGTGGTGTTCAGGGAGAAAGAGAACGGAGGAAAAAAGGAACGCAAGGATGTTCCATCTTCAATGTTCCATGTTCAATGGAGATTTGCGGGCATCATTCACCATGACGAATACCTGCCGATACTGCCCACCGACACCATCGTGGAGCGACAGGCGGCACCCGACATGGTGCGCCGCGTGCGGCAGGCGATAGACAGCCTGCGCCCGGATGCCCACGACGAAGTCATCATCTACGATATCAGTAAACAGAATATACAACGTATTAAACAATACCACTATGAGAAAGTTATTTGCCATCCTGTTGCTGACCGCGGCTCTCTGTCCCAATAAGGGACGTGCCTGCATCGGCGTCAGCACCCACAACTACTATCTGTTCAACGTCCTTGACGACAGTTTCAACCGAGAGAGCAATGTCAGCCAACGGTGCAACGTGTTCTGGAGGAACTACACCAAGAAAGACGTTGACTCCTACTTGTGGCACAAAGACAACATCATGAAGATTGCCAAACAACGCGGCGACCAGGAACTGATCAGCTACATGCAGCAACTGAACAAGTACCTTGACATCAGCGAACAGTTGGGTGACGCATGGACATACCCCACCAAGCAGGAGCTGGCAGCACGTCAGGAAACGCTACGGCAGATGGCTGCCAAGGCTTTTGCCTACAAAGGAGCCCGGCTGAAGAGCCAGTGGGCGCTGCTCTACATGCGTGCCAACATGGTGATGAAGAAGCATCAGACCAACATCAACTACTGGAAGACGACCGGCAGCAAGCTGCCCAACAACGTCTACCGCGAGATGATGGAGAACATCTATGCCGGTGCACTGCTGCATACCGGACAGCGGAAGGCTTCCATTGACCTCTTCACACGACAGGGTGATTTCAACAGCGTACGCTGGCTGCTGCGCAAGGCACGTAACGTGGAGGGAATCCGCAGCGTATACAACGAAGACCCGGCATCGCCGGCACTGCTCTTCCTGGTGCAGGACTTCGTCAACAACGCACAGGAGACCATCGACAACACGGATAACAACAACACCGTGGACGAAGACTGGATAAAGACCATCGACTCCAGAGTGGTACGAAAGACCGACAGCGAACGGTTCATCAGCCTGGCAAGACAGGTCATCAAGGAAGGAAAGTCGCCCTACCCCGCACTCTGGCAGGCTGCCATCGGTGAGCTGCAATACCTCAACGGCGATGCAAAGACCGCCATCAAGACGCTGACTCAGGCCATGACCATGAAGGGTACGAAGCTCATGCAGGAGAACGCACGCATCATCCGACTGGTAGCTGCCGTCAAAGGCAAGCAGGGCGACAAGGACTTTGCCCAATGGATGGCTGAAGAAATGAACTGGCTCGTTGCCAAAGGCAGTGCTGCCAAGCAGCAAGATGCCTACAAGGACAGCCCCTACAGCCGTGCCATGGACAGACTTGTCTACATGGAACTGGTTCCGATGTACAAGGCGAAAGGCGACATCAACATGGAGGTATCGCTATACAACATGATGAACAACAGCGACCGCCTGTGGGCAGTGACCAACAGAGCGGAGAACTCCGAATGGAACGACAACTACCAGGACTGGAGCGGATACTCGGCAGCGCTCGGAGCACTCACCGGCGACCAACTGATAGCCTACTCCCAATGGGTTAGACAGCAACCGGCTGACGCCATGGAAGCATTCGTGAAGAAGCGTATCGACAACGACCAGACCTACTTCAACGACATGGCTGGCACATGCTATATCGCAGAAGGGAAGTTTGAAAAGGCTATCCCGCTGCTCAAGACGGTGCCACTGGCGTTCATGGAGGGACAGAACATCAGCTTCTACCTCGCCAAGCGCGACTATACCAAGGGACGATGGTTCGGCAGGCAGTCGTTCGGGAAGGGCGTATCAACGGAAGGTCCGCACCTTGCCAAGCTCACACACAACCCGAAGCTTGCTTTCTGTGAGGAGATACTGCAGTTGCAGGCACGTCACAACCTCTCCAAGGGCGTTGAGCGCGAACGGTTGGCACTGGAACTGGCACGCCGCTACTACCAGGTCTCTCATAACGGGGACTGCTGGTACATCACCCACTACGGACACAGCTGGGGTGACAAAGCAGAAGAAAATGAAATGGACTACGTCAAGGAAGCGGTAAAGATGTTGCGAGAGAGCAGTGGGTCTTCCAACTTCGACATCCGTCAGGAGAGTCTCTTCGCCCTCGCCTTCATCCCACAAGACCCGACTGGCGAAGCAGCTGGATGGAGCGACAATACAGACTGGAAGGGAGTACTTGACAACCGCAACCTGAACGACATGAGAGCACTCTACACCTTCTACCAACAAAACAGGAACAAGGTAGCCCGATACGTCACGAAGTGTGACGTGCTGAGGTGTTTCGAGAGGTAGAAGAAGATAGAAGAAGGTAGAAGGAGGTAGATGTCGTCAGTTTTGCTTTTGAGCCTCCAACTAATAAATCTATTGACTTCTAACTCCCTCTACCTCCTTCTAACTCCCTCTAACTCCTTCTAACTCATCTTCCCAGCCAAGCTTCAGGATTGAGCTTGGCTGTTTCTTTGCGCAGCTGGAACTGCAAGATGCCGTCGCTGCCGACAGTACCAAGCGACTGACGTGCCGACACTTTCTGTCCCTTGGTGACATGAACGTTGGCAAGGTTGCAATAGACGGAGATATAAGAACCGTGGCGAACCATGACAACAGTGGTCCCACTGAAACCGAAGACGGCACTGACCTCACCGGCAAAGACGCTACGCACGGAAGCACCGGGAGAGCCCTTGATGTTGATACCATTGTTAGACAGGTGTACGCCTTTCAGTCCTTCGACGCTATACTGTCCATAATGGCTGACGATACGACCGGAGAGCGGCATAGGCAGACGTCCCCGGTTGTTGGCAAAGCTACCGCTGAGAGCACGGTCGGCACTGCTGAACTGTTCGCTGGCGGCTGCTTCCTCACGCTCTTCCCGACGGCGTTCCACTTCAGCACGGGTACGGTCGGCCTCTGCCTTGCGCTCGGCAGCCAGACGTGCCGACTCTGCCTCACGTGCTAACTGCTCAGCTCGGCGACGGCGCTCGGCTGCTTCGGCAGCAGCCTCAGCACGTGCCTTGCGTGCTGCTTCTGCCGCAGCACGCGCTTCAGCCTTCGCCTTCTCCTCACGAGCCTTAGCCTCGGCAATACGGCGTGCGTTCTCACGGGCAGCAGCCTCAGCCGCAGCCTTTCGGCGGGCAGCCTCTTCAGCACGCTTCTTCTTGGCTGCTGCCTCAGCAGCGGCACGTGCCCTGGCTTCAGCCGCAGCACGCTCACGTGCCTTCTTGATCTCTATGGCAATGAGACGGTCTATCTGTGCGTTGAGGGCAGCCTGTTTCTGACGCTGTTGTGCCAACACGCCTTGCAGCGTCTGCTGCTCATGCTGCAACGACTCCACAACCTTCTGCTGCTCGGCATGCTTGTTCTGAAGCTCTGCCTTCACGCGCTGGTCTTTTGTCAACAGCGTGTTCTTGGTGTGTCTTACACCCTCCAACTGCCTGTGCTTGGCATCGACCTGCTGTTGCTTCTCCTGAACAAGCTTACCTTGGGCACGCTGATAGGCAGCATACTGCCTGACAAAACGCAGGCGACGGTACATCTGCGTCAAGCTCTTGGCACTGAAGATAAACATCAGCTTATCCTGGATGCTGCGATGACGTGCCATGTAGCGCATGGACTCTATGAACTTTGCCTTGCGTTCGTCCAACTGTTGTTGCAGTTCAGAGAGCTGTACCTTCAGAATGCCCATATTTCCATCAAGGTGACGAATGTCACGCTGGATGGTGTCGATAGACTTCTGATGCTGGTCTATCTCGGTATTGATCTGCACCAGTGTGTTCAGACGTTGACGCACATCATGCTCCTTGGCTTTCAACTCCTTTTCCTTGGTGTTGATTTCCTTTTGTATCTGGGTGCGCTGCTTCTGCAAACCTTTGATTTCCTCGGTGGTCTCGTATGTAATCTTACCGTTCTTGCCTACCTTGCCCACCTTGCCTTTCCTGCTTCTGCCCTTCTGAGTAGCGGCAGTCTGGCGGCTCTTCTGCGCCGGCTTTCCATAGCTTTTTGAAGACTTAGCAGGTGTCTTTTGCTGAGTGGCCGCTTTCTTCGTTGCAGTATGACGCCGTTGTTGTGCACTCACAGGTGCCAACACCAACAGCAATAGAATGATGAGGGAATATATTCTGGTTTGCATTTTCAAGAGTTAGGAGTTAGGAGTTATGGGTTATGAATTACTTCATCAGCTTCTTCAGCACGTCTTCAGCCTTGACCGCCTTGTACTTCTCGCTGACGGTAGTACGCGGTTCCCATTTGCTGTCGGCACTGACACCGCTCAGGCTGAAGGTGACGGTGATGTCCTTCTTCTGCTTGACGGCATTCGACTTAAAGTGAATGGTGTGCTGGTGCGGATACTGCTTCGAGCCGAATGCCCGGAAGTCACCATACGACCAATGGAGCGACGAAGCCTTTGGCGTGCCTGCTGCATAGCTGATAGCGGCCTCGTGGATGAGTGCCGACACCTTGTCGGCATCCCATGTAAAGGTCATCTTGTCCTGTCGGAGTATGACGGGTTGGAGATTACCCTTCGCCGTGAGGTCTACATCATACTGTTCGAGCTGCGTCTCCCCTACCCTTTGCTTTCCTGGCAGGAACAGCTGGTTCCAGAACAGCGCCTGCAACGAATAGAAGTTGATGCCGTTTGCATGGAGGAAGTCCACCTTTCCATAGTCAGCCTTGATATATTCCTTATGCAGCCGGTCGATGATGAGCACGTAATCCTTGGTAAACTCCAGCCTTCCTACTTCCGTACCGATAATGGGAACCATGAGTTGTATACGGATAACATCGTCTTTACGCATGTGCAGGGAGCCCGGCACGGAGATACTTTTCTCCCCGTTCTTCAAGTTGAACGACAGCTTAGACACGATGTTCTTCTGATAAAGTGCTTGATCAGAAACTTTCTGTACGAACTGCAACTTCTGTTGTTGCTGCGCAGTAACGGTGTCACTGGTTGTCTTCTCCAACTTCTTGCCATCACTGGTGACGGCTTTCTTCGTTCCGCATGAAGCCAGGACGGTGGCAACCACAAGGATTACATATACTATCTTTTTCATTCTTCGATATATTTCTTGAGTTTGATTTTACGCTGCAACACGGCACTGTCGTTGCCTTCGCGGACAGCACGCTGCCAGAATTCCAATGCTTTCTCCATATCTCCCGCCATGGCATAGATGTCTCCGGCATGTTCTATGACGACATTACTTAACGTGGTATCGTTCTTGATGGCCTGGTCGATATAGATTTTTGCCTCCTCGTAGCGCTTTTGCCGGAAGAGAATCCAGGCATAGGTATCGAGGTAGGTACTGTTGTCTGGCTGATCCTTAATCGTCTTGTAGCTCATCTGCTCTGCCTTGTTCAAGTCTTTACCCATCTCACTCAGGTAGTAGGCATAGTTGTTCAGGCACCCGATGTTGTCGGGTTTCCATTGCAGACAACTGTCATAGGCAGCAAACGCCTCGGCATCACGTCCCTTCTCGTGCAGGATGTCGCCCATGATGACATAGAAGTCACTGACAATCTCCGGGTTACTTTCGGAATTGATTTGGCTGACACCTTTCTGGAAGGTCTCCAGAGCCTCGTCCTTCTCTCCCTTTTGGAAGTGGGCAAGTCCCTGGAAGTAGTAGAAGAGCATCTCGGTAGGATTGTATTGTTGTGCCGGACGGCAATAGGCGATGACCTTGTCATAGTCTTGCTGGTTCCAGGTGTTCTGCAAGAGATTATAGCGTGCCCGCACATGGTCGGGTTCTATCTCCAACGCACGTTCATAGAGCGCATTGATACTGACCGAATCCATCTTTTGCAGCAACATGTAGTCGGCTTTTAGCATGACCATATCGGCATTCTCCTGAGGGAGTTTCAACGTCTCGTCGAAATAGCGCATGATGTTGATACTGTCGGCGGGATTCTCTTGTATGACCTGTCGCAAGAGTGTGAGCTTCGTCGAGGATTCCGTCTTCTTACTGCGAAGCAACTTCAGCAACAAGTCTTCCGCCTTTTCTTTCTGCTCCTTGGCGCGATAGTAGTCAAGCATCGACATCTGAGCCATCTCGTTGTCCGGTTCCTCACGCAACACCGCCTTATATTCCTTGAGGGCAGCTTCCGGCTGTTCGTTTTGCAGGAGCCAGTTGCCCAGCATCACCCGCAGGTTGAGGTCGTTAGGATGCTTTGCTGCCAAGTCCTTCAGTTCGCGAAGCACCTTCGACTTGGCACCTTGCTGCTCATAGATCTGCATCTTCGTCAGCGTTATCTGCTCGTTGCTGCCTTCCAACACCTCCATCCTGTCCAGCACCTCCAGCATCTTCTCAAAGTCGTTCTTCGTAGCATAGAGCCTGAAGAGCAGCTTCAGCACATCGTCACGATTGCGATGGGCACTGTAGAGGCGCTCGTATGCCGCGATAGCCTTGTCATATTCCTTCTGCGTAATCAAGAACTGAGCCAGCCGCTCCTGATAAGTGTCGTTGTCAGGACTCAATGCTGCCGCCTTCTCCAAACAGAACCGCATCGCCGCCTCATCCTTCAAGTCAGCATAATAGCCTGTCAGCATCGAGTAGACTTCCGCAGCCTGCGGGTTGAGCACCTTGGCAAGTTGCAGCAAGTCGAATGCAGCAGCAAAATTTCCTTGGTCTTGCTGGCGCACGGCTTCCAGGAAGAAGTAGTTCGCCGACCGTGGTTCGAGCGTTGAGTTCTGCGGTAAGGAAGCCTGTTGAGCGCATACATGAACGGCACAAAGCATGACAAAGAATGTTGCCATGCAGCACTTGATGCCGTGATATGTCAGTTTGCAAGCCATTCGACTGATGATGATTGTCCTGTTCAACCTAAGAGTTCACTATTTGACACCCGTGTGACCGTAACCGCCCTCACCGCGTTCCGTCTCGTCAAGAGTCTCCACCTCGATGAAATCGCCTTGTTCATGCTTGGCAATCACCATCTGGGCGACCCGCTCCCCATCGTTGACAATAAAGTCTTCTTGCGACAGGTTGATGAGCAAAACACCGATTTCACCGCGATAATCGGCATCGATGGTACCTGGAGAGTTGAGCACCGTGATGCCTTTCTTCAGTGCCAGGCCGCTACGTGGGCGCACCTGCGCCTCGTAACCAGCAGGCAACGCTATGTGAAGTCCTGTAGGTATCAGCTTACGCTCCATCGGCTTCAACGTGATCGGCTCGTCTATATTTGCCCGCAAGTCCATGCCTGCGCTCTGCGGAGTGGCATAAGCCGGCAGTGGCTGGTGTCCTTTGTTGACTACTTGTATTTTCATTCTATTACTTATTGTTACTGATTATCTTGCAAAGATAGCAAAAAGCGGGAGCTGTACCAAACAAACCGTTCTTTTTTTATGCCGCGCTCTGCCATCTGCCTGTTACCTTCTATCACCTGTCCAGCGTGATATTCCCCTCCCGGTCTATCCGGATGGGCGACCCCTTGATGTCACTTTCCGTGAGCATCTTGATTTCGTGAGCCACGCTGTTGTTGGCATCGTGACGCGGACCGACACCTTTTGTCTGGATGAAAGAGTGTATCTTGCCGTCTATGAAGCTGCCGTCGGGATGGATACGGATGGTGACCACGGGCGAATAGCCGCTGATACCCGCCAACGAAACGTTATAGGGAGTACAGAAGTTGCCGAGGCTATAGGCGATGAAACGCCCGTTATAGACCTCCATCGCCCGCACCACATGGGGGCCGTGTCCATAGACAACGTCGGCACCATTGTCGATACAGAAGTGGGCGAACTTGCGCAAGTCGCCTCGGTTCTCGCCAAGAAACGTCTCAGGACCGTATGGCAGATGGTTCTTAGTGCGTCCTTCAGCCCCTCCGTGGAAAGAGACGATGACGATATCCGACCGCTCTTTCAGATCGTCGATGATGGATTTGACCAAGTCCAGGTCGGAATGTTTCAGCGTATAGGAGTTATGTCCGAAGGCACAGATGCCATATCTTACGCCATCCAGTTCGACGACAGCCGACTGCTCATGCCCCTTGATGCCGCAAAAGGCAATACCTTGTTCCTTCAGCACACGCTCGGTAGAGGCTATACCCACATCACCGAAGTCGCGGGCATGGTTGTTTGCCATGCTCAGGAAGTCGTAACCGGCATCCTTCAGCAGGGGTGCATAGCTGGTAGGCATGCGGAACGCATAGCTGTTTGGTCCTGTTCCCTTTGTGCTGGTACCTCCGTCACAGACGGCACCCTCCAGGTTTCCAACGGCAATGTCGGCCTTTTGGGTTATCTCCTTCGTGTCGCAGAACAGGTCTTTGCCGTCGTTTGCCGGCAACATCCGCGTAGGAAAGGTCGTACCCATCATGATGTCACCCGTCATGGCGATGGTGATGGGAGCCGTCCTCTTGGTCTTCAACGGCTCTGACTGCGGCTGCTGTGCCGTCATTGCGTTCTGTTGCTGCTGTCCGCCAGCCTGCTGTTGCTGCGCCTTTTCCGAGTTGCATCCCCCGGAAGCGACTGTCAGCAGCGTTGCCAATACTATCGTTTTCATTGCACTATAGGTTTTTATGGGGAGGTAAATGCATCATTACATCAGTCCTAACCACCGCAAGACGTCGTTGAGATTGGCGACTACCATGAGCAGGATGAGGACGGTGAAGCCGATATACTCCGCACGAATCAGGAAGTTCTCGCTCGGTTTGCGACGAGTAATCATCTCGTAGAGCAGGAAGAGCACGTGACCACCGTCAAGGGCTGGTATCGGCAGGATGTTCATGAAGGCGAGAATGATGCTGAGCCATGCCGTCATCAGCCAGAAGGCATGCCAGTCCCACGTCGGTGGGAAGAGGCTTCCGATGGAACCGAAGCCACCTAACGACTTCGCACCGTCGGCAGAGAAGATATACTTCATGTCACCCACGTAGCCACGCAGCTGGTTCCAGCCGTAGGCAATGCCTGCGGGAATGCTCTCGAAGAAGCCATATTCCTGGTGAGTAACCTTATAATAATCGGTATAGAGCTTGGGGAAGAAGCCGAACTTCAGGTCTTCCGACAACGTCACCTTGGCAACATACGCCTTGGAAGAGCCTTCATGACGGAACATGACCGAAACTTGCCGGGCCTTCAGGCTGTCGGCATGCGTCTCTGCGGCAGCCAACACGTCGCCCAAGCGTCCCATCTCATTCTGGAATTCGTTGTAGGAATCCACCTTCACCCCGTTGACAGCCATCAGGATGTCGCCCTTCTGCATGTTCAGACGGGAGGCTACCGAACCGGAAAGTACGCTGTCTACACGCGCCGGCATGAACGGACTCATGAACTGGGGAGTCTGCTTGAGCATCGTGAGCAGGTTGAGTTCGACGGGCAGGTTGACGCTCACCTGCTTGCCATTGCGCAGCACGTCGACACGCGAAGCCTTCGTCACGTCACGATAGACGTCAACACCATAGCCCTCGAAGGTAGTCTTGTCGGTGCCGATGAGGATGTCATGGTCTTGGAAGCCCATCGCTTTTGCCTCCTGGTTGAACTTCATTCCCATCGTCATGTCCTGCGTGCGGATGTAGTCATTGCCCCACGCAAAGAGCACCATGGCATAGATGAACAGTGCCAGGAGGAAGTTGACGAGCACTCCGCCAATCATGATCAGCAGGCGCTGCCATGCCGGTTTTGAACGGAACTCCCAGTCTTGCACGGGCTGTTCCATCTGTTGCGTATCGAAACTCTCGTCTATCATACCGGCAATCTTGCAGTAACCACCCAGCGGCAGCCATCCTATGCCGTATGTCGTCTCGCTCTTCTTGGGCTTCCATTCAAAGAGATGGAACCAAGGATCGAAGAACAAGTAGAACTTCTCGACGCGAACGCCGAAGAGACGAGAGAAGAAAAAGTGTCCTCCCTCGTGCAAGAGCACCAGCAAGGAGAAAGAGAGAATAATCTGTAAGAGTCTGATAAAGAATATTTCCATGATGTTTGTCTATTTTCGTAATGATGTATTTGCGTTTCAACTGCCGAGGAGTTCCTGCGCGATGCGGCGTGCCTCAGCGTCTGTCTTGAAATAAGTCTCCAACGTAGGATTCTTGTCGAAGGTTGCCCGCTGCATGGTTTTCTCGATGATTTCGCCCATTTTGAGGAACGAACACTGATCTTTTCGGAATGCAGCGTTGACGATTTCGTTGGCAGCGTTGACGATACACGGCATGTTGCCACCCACCTTCAGCGACTCGAATGCCAGTTGCAGACAGCGGAACTTCTCTACATCCGGCTCAAGGAACTCCAACGAATGGCTCGTGAACAAGTCGAGGCGGTCGCCGTTGAGGGGCAGCCGCTCCGGGAAAGAGAAGGCATACTGTATGGGCAGCCGCATGTCGGGAACGCCCAACTGCGCTTTCACGGCACCGTCACAGAACTGTACAGCACTGTGGACGATGCTCTGCGGGTGAATCAACACCTGTATACGGTCCGCCGGAACACCGAAGAGCCACTTGGCTTCTATCACCTCAAAGCCCTTGTTCATCAGCGATGCGGAGTCGATGGTAATCTTTGCTCCCATGTCCCACGTGGGATGCCGCAACGCATCGGCAGCAGTTACGGTCTGCAACTGTTCCATCGTGTGGTTGCGGAACGGTCCTCCTGAACAGGTGAGTAATATCTTCTCTATACCGTTGTCGCCCTCGCCCACGATGCTTTGGAAGATGGCTGAGTGCTCACTGTCGACAGGCAGGATGGGTACATGGTTCTCCTGAGCCAGCTGGCAGATGAGTTCTCCGGCGACGACGAGCGTCTCTTTGTTCGCCAGACATATCTTCTTGCGGGCTTTGATGGCGTGGATGGTAGGCGAAAGACCTGCAAAGCCTACCATGGCGGTGAGCACCATGTCTATCGGGGCGGCTTCTACAATCTGGTCGAGCGCCTCCTTGCCGGCATACACTTTGATGTCGGGCAGGTCGGAGAGCGCCTCCTTCACGTCGGCATAGTGGTCTTCGTTGGCGATGACCACCGCTGCCGGCTGGAAGCGGCGTGCCTGCTCCACCAGTTGCTGCCATCGGTTGTTGGCGGTCAGACAGTAGGCTTCGTAGCGGTCAGGATGCTGTTGGATGACATCCAGCGCCTGTGTGCCGATGCTTCCCGTCGAACCGAGTATACATATCTGTTGCTTCATAATTCTAATATACCGTCCGGAACCTCCATACGGATGGTCCTCTCCTCGTAGTCCACATCATGAACGAGCTCTTCCGAGGCAGGGATGAGCACCTCATCACCCTGCTCCGTGGTGACGACGAAGAGCACATTTTCGGTGGTTTCATCGACATCCGTGACTGTTCCTATCGTCTGTTGGTTGTTGTCATCAATGATGTGGAAGCCTATGATGGCCGCCCACGTGAGGTCGTCATCGTCTTGCATGGCGAGATGACGAGGGAAATAGACCTCACAGTTGACCAGTTCGCGTGCCTGCTCCTGCGTGTCAATGTCGCAGAACTTGACCAGTGCCGTCTCGTCGCTGCGGAACCGGTACTCTTCCATAAAGAAAGGAACGAGGATTCCGTCGACATTCAGGATGAGGTATTCAGCCTCTGTCCTGTCGAAAGCATCATCGCTGAACATCAGGTTGACCTCACCTTTCACGCCGTGAGGTTTTCCGATGCGTCCTATCTTGTAGACTTCTTCTGGTCTGATCATTCGTCCTGAGTCCTTTAAAGTCAGTCGTCGACGCGCTGGATATGCGCTCCGAGCGCGTTCAGGCGACCTTCTATGTCTTCATATCCGCGGTCTATCTGCGCTATGTTGGCGATGCGGCTGGTGCCCTTGGCACTGAGTGCGGCAATGAGCAGGGCTATACCTGCACGGATGTCGGGACTTGTCATGCGCCCGGCACGCAGTTTGATTTTCCGGTCGTGGCCTACGACAACGGCACGATGGGGGTCGCAGAGCGTAATCTGTGCCCCCATGTCTATCAGCTTGTCGGTGAAGAAGAGGCGGCTCTCAAACATCTTCTGATGGAAGAGCACGCTTCCGCGGGCTTGGGTAGCTACCACGATGAGCACGGAGATGAGGTCTGGTGTCAGTCCCGGCCATGGGGCGTCAGCCAGCGTCATGATGGTTCCGTCGATAAACGACTCGACGGCATAGTGTGGCTGCTTGGGAATGAAGAGGTCGTCGTCCTCCACCTTCACCTTGACACCCAGTCGCCGGAAGGAGTCGGGTATGATGCCGAGGTCTTTCACCGACACGTTCTTGATGCGGATGCCTTCGCCTACCATGGCTGCCATACCGATGAACGAGCCCACCTCGATCATGTCAGGCAGGCAGGTGTGCTCAGCACCGTGCAGCGACTCGACGCCCACGATGGTCAGCAGGTTGGAGGCGATGCCGCTGATTCGTGCGCCCATGCGGTTGAGCAGGTGACACAGCTGTTGTATATACGGTTCGCAGGCGGCATTATAGACGGTTGTCGTGCCCTTGGCAAGGACGGCTGCCATGATGATGTTGGCAGTTCCCGTCACCGATGCCTCGTCAAGCAGCATGTAGGTGCCCTTCAGCGCCTTGGCATGTATCTCATAGACGTTGCGGTCTTCGATGTGTACGAACTTGGCACCGAGGTACTTGAAGCCCAGGAAGTGGGTGTCCAGACGACGACGGCCTATCTTGTCTCCGCCGGGCTTGGCGACGGTAGCCTTGCCGAAGCGCCCCAGCAGCGGTCCGATGGTGAGCACACTGCCGCGCAGGGACGAGCATTTCCTGACAAACTCGTCACTGCCCAGGTAGTCGAGGTTCAGGCTGTCGGCCTGGAAAGTGTAGTCGCCATGTCCGTTCTTCGACACCTTCACGCCCATGTCCTGCAACAACTTGATGAGATTGCTGACGTCGAGGATGTCTGGAATGTTCTTGATGCGCACGGGCTCACTGGTGAGTAAGGTGGCACAGATGACCTCCAAGGCTTCGTTCTTGGCTCCCTGTGGGGTGATAGTACCGCTAAGCGGGTAGCCTCCTTCTATGATAAATGACTCCACAACCCTATGTTTTCGTTAGACATGAACACTCTTATTTCCTTCTTTTGCGGTTGTCGCCGAAGTCTCGTTCGCTGATTCTTGCAAAGACAAAGGTCTGCGGATCCAGCTGAATCTTGCCGTCGGTGAAGCGTGCAAGGTCTGAGATGACCTTCTCGTCGTCGGCAGAACCGTGGCTCCACTGCAAGAGGGAACGCTTCATCTGGTTGGCGGTGATGCGCGCCAGCTCGTCACGTTCAGCACCTTCGGGCATCTCCTTGAGCTGTTCGAACGCCTTGAAGAGCAGCTTTCCATAATGGCGGACGGGGATGTTCTCCATGGGATAGTGCAATGGCTCAGGCTTACCGGCTATCTTCAGTGCCTGCGAGACGTCGTAGGGATAGTCGATGTCGAGTTTGAAGCCGCTCATCAGAGCCAGGTGGTCCCACAGCTTCTGCTGGTGGTCTACGCTCTCTCGTCCCTGTGGGAACATGCGGTCCATGATGCCGATGATGGTCTCTGCACACCGCTGTCGCTCCTCTTTAGTGGGTAGCGTGACGGCGTGGTCAACCATCTTCTGTATCTCTCGGCCGTATTCGGGCAGCATCAGCTTCTCGCGCTGCGTGTTGTAATCTAATCCTTCTATATCCACTTCGTTAAAAATTACAATTAGACATGTTTCAATTCTCAATCAGCCTTCCGCCATCTGCTTCTTATGGAGCAGGTCTTTGGGAAGCTTCGCCACGAAATCCTTCAGGTAGAACGGCACGAAGTAGGCCACGTCTTCAAAGCGTTCTTCAGCCATCCGCCGTTCAGCCAGGGGCTGCATATACTTCGCCAGCGGCTCTATCCCCTCGATGAGGCGGGCATTGGGGTGGTTGATGGCCGCCATGCACTTGGCTGCTCCGTTGCCGAAGAAGTAGACCGGACCACGTTCCAGGAAGGAAAGGTATGTGTTTTCGTCGACGATGTCAGCCTGAATGGGGCGCACCTCCTTCAGCGAACGGTCGAATATCTGGGCATACACCTCCATGCGACGGGCGTCAATCATCGGACACAACAGGGCGTCTTCCTCCAGTTCGTCGGCATGTTCCAACAGCACCGGCACACACAACAACTCCAAGGTAGGCACCGCCAGCAACTTCAGCTGACGGCCATAGCACACACCTTTCGCCATGGAGACACCGATGCGCAGACCCGTATAGGAGCCGGGACCGCAACTCACCGCCACAGCATCGAATGGAATGCCGTGGTTGTCGGTAAACGATAGTGCTTCGTCGACAAACGTACCGAGCCTGACTGCGTGGTTTGGACCGCTATGTTCTTCCTGCTCAAAGATGCAGGCACCGTCTTGGCTCACCGCAACAGAGCACACATCGGTACTTGTCTCAATATGTAATATACAAGACATTTTCTAATTTTGGCTACAAAGGTAGCACTTTTCTCACGCAAAATGATTACTTTTGCAGAAAAATTAACGGAAAAGACTATGATACAATCCATGACTGGCTACGGGAAAGCCGTAGTAACGTACAACGAAAAGAAAATAAACGTTGAGGTAAAGTCTCTGAACAGCAAGCAATTGGACTTGCAGACACGCATCGCACCACTCTACCGGGAGAAGGAAATGGACATCCGGCAGATGGTCGCCAAAGCGGTAGAGCGCGGCAAAGTGGACTTTGCCATCTGGATAGAGAAGGAGGCTGGCACGGATGCTACGCCCATCAACGGAGCTCTTGTCGAGAACTACTACCGCCAGCTCAAGGACATCTCTGCCAAGACAGGCATTCCTGAGCCGCAAGACTGGTACTCGGTGCTGATGCGGATGCCCGACGTAACCACCCGTACCGACGTGGAAGTACTGAGCGACGAGGAGTGGGATGCCGCCCGGAAAGCCATCCTTCTGGCGCTGGCTCAGTTGCAGGAGTTCCGCATGCAGGAGGGTGCTGCCCTGCAGAAGAAGTTCACGGAGAAGATAGACAATATCGCTGCGCTGCTTGAAAGCATCGAACCGTTCGAGAAACAGCGCGTCGAGAAGATACGGGCACGCATCGTCGACGGACTGAAAGCCATCCCCGAAGTGGAGTACGACAAGAACCGGCTGGAGCAAGAGCTGATCTACTACATCGAGAAGCTCGACATCAGCGAGGAGAAACAGCGACTTGCCAACCACCTGAAGTACTTCCGCGAGACCATGGAAGAAGGACATTCACAGGGCAAAAAGCTCGGTTTCATCGCACAAGAGATGGGACGTGAAATCAACACGACGGGGTCTAAGAGCAACCAGGCAGAGATGCAGAACATCGTGGTGAAGATGAAAGACGAACTGGAACAAATCAAGGAACAGGTGCTGAACGCCCTGTAGGAAGGAGACCACTATGGAAAAGAATGCTAAAGGACGATTAGTCATCTTCTCGGCACCGTCGGGCAGCGGCAAGAGCACCATCGTCAACTGGCTGATGAAGGAGCACCCAGAGCTGCAACTGTACTTCTCAGTGAGCTGCACAAGCCGACCACCTCGCGGCACAGAGCAGGACGGCGTGGAGTATTTCTTCGTTACTCCGGAGACGTTCCGGCAGAAGATAGCCGCCGAGGAGTTCCTGGAATATGAAGAGGTATACGAGAACCGCTTCTACGGAACGCAGAAGGCACAAGTGGAACGGCAGCGCGAGGCAGGTCAGAACGTGGTCTTCGATGTCGATGTCAAAGGTGGTGTAAACATCAAGAAATACTATGGGGACGAGGCACTGAGCATCTTCATCCAGCCGCCATCGGTAGAGGAGCTGCGCAGAAGGCTGGAAGGACGCGGCACCGACACACCAGAAGCCATCAACGACCGCGTCTCCAAGGCTGCCTACGAGTTGACCTTCGCCCCGCAGTTCGACCACATCGTCGTCAACGACGACCTCGACCAGGCGAAGGCAGAGACATTCAGGCTGGTCGGCGAGTTCCTTTCGAAAGCATAGAAAACAGGCAACCATGAAGCAGGTAGGCATCTATGGCGGGTCGTTCAACCCCATCCACAACGGACACATCGCACTGGCACGCCAGTTTCTTTCGGCGGTCGGACTGGATGAGGTGTGGTTTGTGGTGTCGCCGCAGAATCCGTTCAAGGTGAACGACACGCTCCTGGATGACGACAAACGACTGGAACTGGTGCAACTGGCACTGCAAGGCGAACCGAAGATGAAGGCATGCGACTTCGAGTTCCATCTTCCCAAGCCTTCGTATATGTGGAACACGCTTCAGAAAATGGGCAAGGCATATCCTGACTGTGAGTTCGTGCTGCTCATCGGCGGAGACAACTGGACGCGCTTCGACCGCTGGTACCATGCCGAAGACATCCTGAGCCACCACCGCATAGCGGTCTATCCGCGACGCGACGACCCCGTCCATGCCGACACACTGCCGAAGAACGTGCAACTGATTAGGGCGGAACTGCTCGACATCAGCAGCACTGACATCCGTCAACGCATACAGCAGGGACGCGACATCAGCCAACTGGTTCCGCCACCCGTCTTCGAAGCCATTACAACACAAAGGCTCTACCTGAAGGAAGAAAAGAAAAATGAGAGTCAGTAGAGCAACAGCAACCCTGCGACAGCTGCATAGCAGATCATCCGGATGGGGTTGATCTTCATGACCAGCGTACCGACGAATGTTGCGATGAAAAGGGCGATACTGATGCTGAAATGCCAGATATTGACTTGAGGAGAGTTGAAGTTTTCGGTGTTGCAAAGCAACAAGGTGGCCGCAGCCAAAAGCCCTACCACGACAGGACGAAGCCCCATGAAAGCAGACTGAACGGGGGCTGTCTTCATGTATTTCATGAACAGTTTGCTGATGAGAACCATCAAAATCAGGGAAGGAAGCACCAAGGCGAAGGTGGCTGTGGCGCTGCCCAAGACGGACAGCAGCATGCCATGGCCTGCATTATGAACGGCTGTATAGCCGCAATAGGTAGCGGAATTGATGCCGATAGGTCCGGGTGTCATCTGCGAAATGGCTACGATGTTGGTGAAGTCTGCCGACGATAGCCAGTGATGGTGCACCACCGTCTCGGTCTGTATGAGCGACAGCATGCCGTAGCCTCCTCCAAATCCGAACAGACCTATCATGAAGAATGTATAAAACAGTTCAAGATACAACATAATTGCAATTTAAATGAATGAGGGGGCTCTACTCCCTAACAAAGTGTCCATAGAGGTAGCCGCCGACAGCTGCTGCCAGGATGATATATATAGGGTTCACGCCCATGCCCCAGATGAGCAATGCCGTGAGAATGGGTATCCAGCAGTTGGACAACCGGATGTTTGCCGTGCGTGCCATGTTGAATGTCGGCACAGCTATCAGAGCAACGACGGCAGGACGTATGCCTCGGAACATCGCCGCTATCCACGGTATGTCTATGAAGTTGCTGAAGAACATCGCAACGAGCAGGATGATAAAGAACGACGGCATTGCCGTACCGAGGCTGGTACAGAGCGCACCACGCACTTTGCGCAGCTTGTATCCGATGAAGATGCTGATGTTGATGGCAAAGACGCCCGGACAGCTCTGCGCTATCGCTATCAGGTCGAGAAACTCCTCCTTCTTTACCCACTGGTGCTTGTTGACGACTTCCGATTCTATAATAGGTATCATGGCGTATCCACCGCCAAGGGTGAATGCGCCAATTTTAAAGAAGGTGCTGAACAAGTCTTTATAGATGCTCATGACGGTATCAAGCCTGATGTGCCTCTACCCATTTACGTGCGTTGACGAAGGCTTCTATCCACGGGGTCACCTCGTCCTGACGGCGGTTCAGCGGGTACCAGGCGTTCTGCCAGGGGAAGATGGCACGCTCCAAGTGCGGCATCATCGCCAGATGGCGCCCGTCGGCAGAGCAGATGCCGGCAACATCATAGTCGGAACCGTTCGGATTGCCGGGATAGCCGCTGTAGTTGTACTTGGCAATGACGTTATACTCGCTCTCCGCTTCGGGCAGGCAGAACTTACCTTCGCCGTGAGCAACCCAGATACCGAGCTTGCTGCCACTCAGACTGCCGAACATCACGCTGTTGTTCTGGGGAATGGCAAGCGAAATGAACTCACTCTCGAACTTATGGCTATCGTTATGCAGCATCTTGGCACCCTTGGCACCCGTGAGTCCCAGCTCAACCATCAGCTGACAACCGTTACAGATACCCAGCGACAGGGTGTCCTTGCGGGCATAGAACTTGTCGAGGGCTTCCTTTGCCTTCGGGTTGAAGAGGAAGGCACCAGCCCATCCTTTGGCAGAACCCAACACGTCGGAGTTGGAGAAGCCGCCACAGAAGACGATCATGTTGACTTCTTCCAACGTCTCGCGCCCGGTAATCAGGTCGGTCATCATGACATCCTTCACATCGAAGCCTGCCAGATAGAGCGAATAAGCCATCTCGCGCTCACCGTTGGTTCCCTTCTCGCGGATGATGGCAGCCTTCGGGCGTGTACAGCCTGTCGTTGCATTGCCGCAACCTACAGGACGGGCACTGAGCCCATACTGCGCAAGCTTGCCCGTAAAGTTGTTGCTGAACGCCATCTCTACCGGCTGTTGCTTGTAGTTCTGGAAGCGTTCGGCAGCCTTTCCGTTGAAACTCTGCTTGCGGTCGAGCAGGTAAGAGGTCTTATACCATACATCGCGCATCGTGTCGATGTCGAACGTATAGCTTTCATCACCGTTCTTGACGATGATTTCGCGCTTTTCAGGAGTAGGATAGCCTATCTTTGCAAAGCCCACGCCCACGTCTTCGAGGAAGGCTTTCAGGTCGTTCTTGTGCACATCAGACACCTGGATGACGACTCCGGGATTCTCTGCAAACAGCTTCTTCACCACGTCATCACCGACGATGTCGTGCAGGTTGACGTGCAGGCCACCCTTCGTATTGGCGAAACACATCTCTAACAAGGTGGTAACCAGACCGCCGGCACTGATGTCATGACCTGCCATCACCCATCCGCGACGTATCAGTTCCTGAACAGCATTGAAGCAGTCTACGAAGTATTCGGGGTTCTTGACGGTAGGAACGTCGCTGCCTACCTTGCCTAAGCTCTGTGCGAAGGCACTTCCGCCGAGCCGTTGCTCGTCGAACGAGAAGTCGATGAAGTAGAGTGACGAGTTCTTGTCGTTGACGATAACGGGCGAGACGACCTTCTTTACATCCGACACTTCGCCTCCGGCGCTGACGATGACGGTTCCCGGAGAGATAATCTTCTCCCCATTAGGATACTGTTGCGTCAAGGACAGGGAGTCCTTACCCGTCGGCACGTTCACACCAATGGCACAACAGAAGTCGGAAAGGGCGCGGACAGCACTGTACAGACGCGCATCTTCGCCTTTCTGAGAGCGGCACGGCCACATCCAGTTGGCTGACAGCGATACGCTGTCGAGACCGTCGGCAAGCGGTGCCCATACAAGGTTGGTCAGTGCTTCGGCTACCGAGAGTACGGAACCAGCTTCGGGCGATGCCAGTCCTGCCTGCGGAGCATGTCCTATGGCGGTGGCGATGCCAGCCTTTCCACGATAGTCAAGGGCAACGACACCACAGTCGCTCAACGGCAACTGTATCTCACCCTGACACTGCTGGCGGGCAATCTTGCCCGTCACGGAGCGGTCTACCTTGTTGGTCAGCCAGTCTTTGCAGGCAACAGCCTCCAACTGCAGCACACGCCGGATATAGGCAGCAAGCTGGTCAGACTTGTCGGAATACTCCACATCCTCATATTTGTGTGCTACCGTCTCGTCCTTCATGATGGTCTTCGGCGAGTGGCCGAACATCTGGGCGACATCAAGGTCGAATGGCTTCACCCCATCTTCCTGCTTGAACGAGAAGTGGGCATCGCCCGTCGTCTCGCCGACGACATAGAGCGGAGCACGCTCACGCTCGGCTATCCGGCGGACATGGTCTATATGTTTCTCGTCGATGAGCAAGCCCATGCGCTCCTGGCTCTCGTTGGCAATGATTTCCTTTGCCGAGAGCGTCTTGTCGCCGATGGGCAGCTTCGACATATCTATCTCACCACCGCACTCTTCGACCAGCTCCGACAGGCAGTTCAGGTGACCAGCACTGCCGTGGTCGTGGATGGAAACGACGGGGTTGGTGTCTTCTTCCACCAAGGCACGCACCAGGTTGTAGGCTCTCTTCTGCATCTCCGGGTTGGCACGCTGCACGGCATTCAGCTCGATGCCGTTGCTATAGCGACCGGTATCTACCGACGACACGCTGCCGCCACCCAGTCCGATGCGATAGTTGTCGCCACCGACGACGACGATCTTGTTACCTTTCTGCGGTTCTTTCTTCAGGCAGTCGCGCTTCTTGCCGTAGCCGACGCCGCCTGCCAGCATGATCACCTTGTCGTAGGCATACTTCGTACCCTCGTTCTCACCTTCATACGTGAGCACGGAACCGCAGATCAGCGGCTGACCGAACTTATTTCCGAAGTCGGAAGCACCGTTAGAGGCTTTGATCAGTATCTGTTCTGGTGTCTGGTAGAGCCACTTGCGCACGGGAATGATGTCTTCCCAGTCGCGGACAACGCCTGCCTCGGCAGCCAACTCGTCGCCAGCCTCCGACAAGCGCGGGTAGGCAGTCATGTAGACAGCCGTTCCTGCTATCGGCCATGAGCCGACACCGCCGCCCATACGGTCGCGGATTTCTCCACCTGTACCTGTTGCGGCACCGTTGAAAGGCTCTACCGTGGTGGGGAAGTTATGGGTTTCTGCTTTCAGCGAGATGACACTCTCGATGTCCTGTACGCGGAACCAGTCGCTGGTGCTCTGGTCTGCCGGTGCAAACTGCTCTACGACAGGGCCTTGTGCGAATGCCACATTATCCTTATAGGCAGAGAGTATCTTGCCCGGATGCTCTGCGGTGGTCTTCTTGATCATCGCAAAGAGCGAGGACTCCATTTCTTTTCCATCAATGATGAACGTACCACCGAAAATCTTGTGGCGGCAATGTTCAGAGTTGATCTGTGCGAAACCAAAGATTTCGGAGTCGGTCAGCGGACGACCGTTCTGCTGCTCAATATGATGCAGGTAGTCAATCTCTTCGGGTGAGAGTGCAAGCCCCTCTTCTTCATTGAACTTCTCCAAGTCGTCAACATGCTTGATGGGTGCCGGTTCGATGTTGACTTTGAAGATGTCCTGGTCCAGACCGTTGTACATACGCTGCAACATCGGGTCGTGGTCGGCATCAGCCGAGCTTACGGGGAAGTATTCCTCGATGCGCGAGATGCCCTGAATGCTCATGTTCTGGGTAATCTCTACGGCATTGGTACTCCACGGGGTAATCATCTCGCGGCGCGGACCGACGAAGTAGCCATCTAACTGCTTAGCGTCGACAAGGGTGGCATCGCCATACAGCCAACAAAGTTCTTTGATTTCATCCTGCGTCAACTGACGTGTTGCCTCAGTTGCAATAACATTCTCTTGGGGAGTCTTGAAGAAAAGAATCATAGTCTCGTTTTATATTATTTGGTTGCAAAGGTACGATTAAGCGAGCAAAGTACAAAACAAAAGTGCGCTTTTGTTTTGTACTTTCAAGCGAGAGTACCTTCACGGCTTGCCCGTAAAGGTACGATTAAGTGAGGGAAATGCAAAAGGAAAACTTGTTTTTCTTTTCATTTCCGAACGAGAGTACCTTCACGGCTTGCCCGTAAAGGTACGACTAAGTGAGGGAAATACAAAATGAAAGCAGGGGGAGGAAGACATTAGCCAATGAATTTCTTGAAGAAAATCTTGAAGGTAGTACCCTTGTCTTGTGCCGACGACACCTTGATTTTGCCACCGAACTTCTCGATGATAGCCTTCGAGAGCGACAGACCGATGCCGTGTCCAGAAAAGCCACTGGTGTTCTTGGCACGGTAGAAAGGCTCGAAGATGTGCTGCAAGTCTTCTTCCGAGATGCCGATACCGAAGTCCTTGATGGTGACGCTGTTACGGTTGACAACGACAATCACCTTGCCGTTATCGGAATACTTCTGTGCATTGTTGATGATGTTGCTCATCGCTATCCGCAGCAAGTCCTCACGGATGAGCAGGGAGAAGTCGTCAACAACCTGCACTTCGACACGCTCCGACTCATAATCGCTCATGAACTCCGACATCAGTATGCGCTCCAGAGACTCTACGTTGATTTCGGCAGACCGCATGTGCGACAGGTTCAGCAGGTTCTCCATGATGCGTATGATGCGGTCGGTCTCATTGGCAATACGCTCTATCGCCTTCTTATAGTCGTCTTGGGTGCGTGCTTTCAGCAAGGAAATCTCGCATTCGCCCTGTATGGCAGTCAGCGGATTGTTGATTTCGTGCGAGGCGTTGTTGACGAAAAGCTTCTCTGCCTGATAGTCATCGCTGATGCGTTCCACGATACGGATGGCATAGAGGCGGCTGATGAGGTAGAGAATAATGGCAGCAATGACAACGAGCGCCAGTATGCTCCACCCTATCGTCTCCGACACCTCCTCGCCATAGGGGTTGCGGCTGAGCACGAGCACGCCGAAAGGACCTGCGTCATCATAATAGGTGATAATAGACCCCACCTCATTGCCGTTGGTGAAGTTCACATGCTTGGCATGATAGAACTCCTCTATTTCTTCATCGGACAGGTATTCACGCAACTGACGGTTAGCCTTGACGGTATCGGTGAGGTTGACGAAAGCCTCATGGGAAGTAGGAATACTGTTCTGGCGGCGCTGCACCACATTCTGATACTTCACGGGGTCGAGTTCGTCTTTCTTGAACTTCTCCATGGCGATGATGTGCGCCTTCTCCATAAGATAGTCGTAATACAGCGACTCGATGTATTGCGACGACATGAAATAGAACACGATGCCGGCAATAACCACCATGCCGATGGTGATGCCGGAATAGATCCACGGTAATCTCCTACTTGCCTTGAACATAAGTCAGCGGTCTTTTGTTGCAGTCTGTTTTTATCAATCGTTGCCGCCAACCATCATGTAGCCTTGCCCCACAATGGTCCTCAGCAGTTTCTTCTCAAACGGTGCATCTATCTTTGTGCGGAGGTAACGCACGTAGACATCCACGATATTCGTATTGGTGTCGAAGTCCTTGTCCCACACGTTCTTCAACAGCTGACGGCGCGAGAGCACCTCACCCTGATGGCGGATAAAGTATTCCAGCAGGCGGTACTCCTTCACACTCAGGTACTCTTCCACGTTGGCACGGGTGGCCTTATGGGTTACCGGGTCTAACGTCAGGTCACAACAAGACAAGACCTGCTCGTTCTTCAGCTCACCCTTGCGACGGATATGGGCATTGATGCGCGCCAGGAGTTCCATGAACTTAAACGGCTTCACCTGGTAGTCGTCGGCACCGGCATGCAAGCCAGCCACGATGTCGTCGGTGGTACACAAGGCGGTGAGCATGATGACGGGAGTCTGATAGCCGAAACGCTGGCGGAACCGTTCGCACACCTCCAGTCCCGACAATCCCGGCATACGGATGTCCAGCAGCAACAGGTCGTAGGCTTCACCCTTCTCCAGCTCCTCCCATGCAGCATTACCGTCGGCTACGATCGTGACATCGTAGCCGAAATCCTGCAAGCCGCGCCCGACGAAGTTCGAAATGTTGACCTCGTCTTCAGCAATCAGTATTCTCTTCGCTTCATTTTCCATAATTACCTTTCATTTAGATTCAGCGACAAAGTTACGGAAAAACGAGAGCAGAACAAAATAAACTCGTTTATTTTTTTATGCCGAGTGCATTGTAAGTTATTCAATGTTACGGAAAGTCGAGAGAAATACCAAATATATTTGAACATTTCCGAGACGGAGTAACTTCGGCAAAGCCAATGTTACGGAAAGTCGAGAGAAATACCAAATATATTTGAACATTTCCGAGACGGAGTAACTTCGGCAAAGCCAAAAGTACAAAAAAACAGAGGATAACTTCCCAGCCTTCCTCTGTCTTAAACGGGATATGTTAAAACATATCTGTTCAACAAATCTACTACAATCTACAAAAACTCTTTCTTAATAAATGTATTACCTTTTTCTTATGTGTTTGCAAAGGTAAGGCAAAAGAACCACAAATGGAAGGATTTTCAATTAGAAAGTTCTAATTACCTCTTTTTTTTGCTTCAGTAGTTAAAAATAGCTAAACCGAAACAACTTTTTCTGCTTCTTCCCGTCTATATCATAGACTTGTATCACCTGCTGATATAACGTAAAGAGAATACATATTATTTTCTAACTCGATAAAAAGAAAGGAATAGAAATGAAAAAGAATGTTTTGTGGATTGCAGTGGCAGCAACATGTATCATGGCCACCAGTTGTGCAAGCAAGAAAGACTTAGAGAATTGCAAACTCGAAAATAAGCAGCTCACCGGCAACTACCAGACTGCCAAAGAGCAGTTGGCAGCATCGCAAGCCCGCGTGACCAGCCTGGAAGAACAGTTGGCACAACAGAAGAAAGACTATGCCAAGCTGCAACGGTCGTTAGACAAGAGCCTGACCAACGCCAGCCAGAACAACGTCAGCATCGACAAACTCGTCGACCAGATCAACGAGTCGAACCAGTACATCCGCCACCTGGTAGAAGTGAAGAGCAAGAGCGACTCGCTGAACATGGTACTCACCAACAACCTCACACGTTCGCTCTCCAAGGAAGAGCTCAAGGAAGTTGACGTACAGGTGCTGAAAGGTGTCGTCTACATCTCCTTGGCAGACAACATGCTCTACAAGAGCGGCTCTTACGAAATCAACGAACGCGCAGCTGAGACGCTCTCGAAGATTGCCAAGATCATCAAGGACTACAAAGACTACGATGTGCTCATCGAAGGAAACACCGACAACGTGCCCATCTCTCGTGAGAACATCCGCAACAACTGGGACCTCTCCTGTCTGCGTGCCTCCAGTGTCGTACAGGAGTTGCAGAACAAGTACGGTGTCGACCCCAAGCGCCTGACAGCCGGTGGCCGTGGCGAGTTTAACCCGATTGCCACCAACGGAACGGAGATCGGCAAGCAGCGCAACCGCCGCACCCAGATTATCATCACGCCGAAGCTCGACCAGTTCATGGAACTCATCGAGCAGGCTCCCGAAGAGAAGTAAAAACGACAGCGATAAATAATTCATGCGCCCGCAACCATCACGGCTGCGGGCGCATGGTGTTGTTGTTGCCGCCTGGCATTGCGCGCGGTATTCTACATTAGGGCGGATTACAATTATTTTATGGAATTGTTTGTTGTATTAAATGAAAGTGTGTATCTTTGCTGACATAAAACCATCAACATCGGAAAAAGTATGGACGATAAGATTCTTAACTTTGTAATCTTTTGTATCGGAAGTGTTGCTGACAGCCTGAAGATGAATGCGCGTGAAGTTTATCATCGCATGTCAGACAGTCACATCATCTCTGACTATATTGTGCCCTGCTACGACGTGTTACACACTTTCTCACGAGAATACATAGTTGAAGACCTTGTTGACTTAATGCACCGGAAAGGTGTTTTATCCGTATCATGAAAGTCTATCACACATCTAATGTCATTGTATCTCTGCCAGATACCGCTCATTCAAGGTTTCATTTAGACTTTGGCAGTGGATTCTATCTCACACCTTTAGAGTCACAAGCTAAGGAATATGGTCAGAGGTTTATTCGCCGAGAAGAGCCTGCATACATGAACATTTACGAACTGGAAGTACCACAAAATCTGTTTACAAAAAAAGTATTTCCAGCTTACAAATCCACAGCGAACCTTAACCCATACTCTGTTTCAAAATTAATACCATCTTCTTGAACCCATACTTTATATGGAGAAAAAAGATTTATTCTGCTAATATCAAGAGGGTTCATTCGCTATCCCAGTTCCATTTCGTAATAGTGTGATTCAGACACCTCCTTCAAGAGCTGTTGTTCTTCAGCCCACTTTGCCTCCACTTTTGCTTCCCAAGCCTTCTTCCTTTGCCGTGCGGCATCGAGCCAGGCAATGATTTCTTCGCGCGTCCTTTCTTTTCTCATCAGTTCTCTTTCCATAGTCTTCATTCCTTTATCTCATTGCAAAAGTACCTACTTTCCTTTAATCTTCCAAATCTTTGCATAAAAAATTTCCCGCCCTAAAGTAAAATGCCTCTGGGCAATGCCAGGCGGCAACAATAACAACATGCGCCCGCAACCATCACGGCTGCGGGCGCACTCTCTGTTCATATAGAATCTAAAATGTTAGTTAGTCAACATTCTTACAAATCCATGTCATCCCAAGCTGTCCAAGCATTGTAGCGGGCCCAGCCACCACCTTCTCCAGGATTGTCAGGATCAATACCCTCCTCCCCGATTTTAATGATGCCACCGTCTTCGGATCCGCTACCAGAACCATTTGTATTATCACTTAGAGCAGCACCACCTGAACCAGCTAGAAGCTGAGTATCTATCTGAGCAAGTGTCAGTTCAATTTCCGGACAAATATATTGCAACTTCTTCATTGTTTCTTTTCCTTTTTAAATGATTTATTATTTCACAACATACTTCTTGCCCTTCACGATATAGATTCCCTTCGGCAGTCCTTCGAGGCTGGATGAGTTGAAGCGTACTATCTGACCTTGCAGGTTATAGACATTGTTCGGATAGTTCTTCTTGCCATCCTGACTTGTTCCTGAAACGGCATCGTCACTTTCAAATTCCATGATACCTGTCGTAATTGGCTTGGTATCTTCATCCTCAACCCAAGCAGAACTCAACAGCATTTTCAACGGGCGTGCAGATGTCGGGTCGGTAGCATTGCTACGGAAGTAGGAACGGAACGGACCACTTGCAGCGGGTTTGGTTATGAAATAGAGACCGTCTCTCATTGCGACATAAGAATGTGTCGGCATAGTCTCACTTTCATAGGTTCCCTTAAAGGTATACTCAAAGCCTCCTTCAAATGCTGTACCCTTCGCTACGCCAACACTAAAGGCCTGCGGCTCAACACCCTCAAACGAAACATGGTTGAAGGTAAGTTTGTTGCCGTTGATATACTTCGTATCAGTCGTCATCTTTGAAGGACGGATGATGTACGGACGGCCAGCCTCTAACATGCGGTAAGCATGCTGTGTGAAGTGGAGCGAGTCGTTGCGCACACTGTCAAGTGTTGCTACCAATACATCCTCACCAAAGATTTCCTTTACTTGTTGCTCGTTGACACTGAACGGCAGACAGATTCCAGCCCATGCACCAGTATTAGAGTGCTCACCCGTAGTTCCAGTCTTGGTCTTCATGTCTTCGGTGAAGTACTCTGAATAACCGTTATCCGTAAAGGTACGGGCAGGCATTGTCACGTCAACATTCTCTTGATTTGTTGGAATAGCTGCACTCGCCAAATCAACTTCATCATTGTCATAGTCATTGTTCTTCTTCTTTGGATAGCCATCAGGGACGAAGGAGAAGCCACCGAACTCAGGCTTACTACCAGATTGGAATACGAAGTAGGTCTTACCAGCCTTTGCATGCCACGTATAGCGGACGTATGCCTTTGTGAGGAGCGTAAAGCCACCATTATCCAGACGAATGATATCAATACGATCAGGTTGTTGTGTCACGACACCACCTTCTTCTACTACAGGTCTCCACGTCCCCCATGTGCGCAATAGACGCTCTTTGTCATCTTCTGTTCCAAGGAACTGCGACCAATCAAACGAACAGTTAAAGCCTGAAGCACGATCTTTAATTTCGTTTGAAAAAAGCTGTTCAATTGCTGGCTCGTACATGTTGCATCGTGTCAATCCTTTCGTGTAAGAACCTAAATTACGTCCTGCTTCAGTACCAGAAGACAAGTAGTCTTCAACCGTAGTAAAGTCATTGTCCATTTCAACAGGTTTACCGGTCTCATCGACAATAAAGAGGGGACGCCACTTCATCTGATAGTTTGTCTTGATGGCTGCTCTGGTCTTATCTTGATCCCAGCCACTTTCACTATATTTTTCATCAGCATCCTTCAATTGTCCATGCTGGAAGTCACAAGCACCATTTTGCACCAGATAGAGGAATATCTTTCCACTTTCGTTTGGTTCAAATTTCAAGAAACAACCCTTAGCCGGCAAGGTATAACCTGTATTATAGCCACTCTTGTAGTCGTAGGCAGAGCCATTAGCATAGTTGTATTTGCTCCAGGTATTCAAGCCACGTTCATCATAAGCATCATTAGCATGACTAATATAAGCATCAAAACCATCAATCATTTGGTTATAGACAGGATCAGTATCTGGTCGTTCACTACCAATACGATTCTTGTATCCCTTTTCATCCCATTTGCCATCAGCAGTCGTTCCTTTTTCTCCAGTTAAGAAATGCTTATATGGATAAGATACGTTAGCAGTCCAACCGCCCATAGTCATAATGATATCTGTCTGTATATTTCTTGTAGACACAGTATCACGGGGGGAAAGCTTATTTTTTTCAAATAATGCTGGTGCTGCATCTCTATCATAAATCTTATAGGTAGGAATATCAGAAATCAAGATATTCAGTTCTGGAGTCTTGGTCAGACACGGATACTTGGTAGGATTACCAGAAGCAACCGTTGCCTGGATGCCGAAGTAGCCTTGACCATATGGATATTCTCCGTCCAATCCAGAAACTGTAACAGACTGGGCTACAGGAGTAACGATACCTGTATGTGCGCCAACCGTAGCATAAGCAGTATTGGCTGGTGTCTCCAATTCGAACGTTACGTCAGTATTCTCGATAGGCTGTACCAGTGAAGGCAGTTCACCGGAATAACCGTTCATGAAAAGGACAGCCTTTTCTACCGTTGCGTCATTTCTGACGAATGCAGGCTCGTAGCTGAAACCGTGCAAGTTTAAGTCACCACCCGACATGTTGTACAGGTAGTATGTCTCACCGGCATAGAGTGGTTTCTCAAACTGATGGTCGCCCTTCACTTCTGTTGCAGGCTCATAAAGTTGGAACTCAAGTGTCTTACCGTCAACCAGTTTAAAGTGTTCATTGGCGTTCCAACGGGCATCCACCGTCAGGTAACCATTTGCAGTCGGTTTGAAGACATAGAAGGCACCCTCGGTAGGTATTCCGTTCTCGTCGACTTGTACCTCATGACCCTCAGCGAAGAAGGCATGCGCGTCATGAGTAATACAGCAACGGTCAGCTTCAGGCTTAGTAACTGTAGCATCCTCGTGGATATCCCACTCATCAACAGCTTGTGACTTACCAATGGTCATCGTGATACCCGGTACCTCATTGAAGACCGTGCCACCATAGATTTTACCTTCACCAATGAAGTGCAACTTTGCTATATTTTTTTCTGCACGTGTATCTGTTGGTGTTGCCGATGTATGGTTACCACTGTTGATGTCATTGCCATCACACGCGTTGATGACCTCATATTTGAACTTACCACCACAATCTACCACAGTAATCTTATAATAGCTTGGGGTAGGTTCCTTATAACCAGCTACATCAGATGTTGCTGATACCTTTACATAAATGGTTCCATGAGTTCCGGTCAATGACACCTTACCCGTGTTGCAGTTGACAGAGTTACCGGCAGCATCAGTAGAAGTCTGCGGCTCACCCGTCGGCGTATAAGTGCTTGTACGATTTTCATCCGTAAATATTTCATAATGGAGGGTATATTTACTCGTAATGTCTTCCTGAGTAATATCGTTAACCGTAAGTTCATGTGCCGTATCTTCATAAGCTGTTAACACATGAACAGTAGGCTCAGTGAATTCCTCCCCATCACAGGCATAGAAAACAATGTCACGCGGTTCAATGTCTAACTGTGCCGGAGTCTCATCTACGACACGATAGGTAACGGTGGTAGAACCTTTGGTAGCTGTACCAGAGTCCCAACGCACGTGGTTATAGGGATGGATCGTATAGGTAACGCTATACTCACCATCATCCAAGAATTCCATCTCCCACTGTTCAAATCCTGCACCATAGCCTTTTGAAGAGTAGAAACGGAAACCCCAACGGTTGTTGTAAGCCTCGACAAACTCTGCGACAGAATCGTAGTCTCTCAACAGTATGGGATGATGGGCTTCATCAATAGGAACACACATGGTTCCATTGATTTCACCGGTTTCTGTGTTGATATAGTCATAAGCCTTAGAAGAGTCATTACTTGGCCAGTTGCTAATAGCTATTGAACCACTTCCTTCCTTCAAAGTTACACCATCCGATTCATATTCCACCTTCTTCAAGTCGAAAGAGTAAGAAAAATGGTCGTGGGTAGCATCGGTGGTATTCCAGGTCAGCCAACCCTCATTGCAGTCGTATGCCGCATCAATATGTCCTGAGAGCTCAAAACGGTTCTGCATATTGATCTTGTCACCCTTCATGAAGGTCATGGTACTGGGGTTCGGATCAAGTATCAGGTCGGGGATACGATGCTTGGTATCGATATAGAAGGCTGCATCCTCTGAGTACTCGGAGAATACATAATAGTCTTGTGTACTGCCATCAGGGTTAACCCACAACGAAGTCATACCGTCTGTACTGGTACCTTGAACCATCTTATAGTTGCTGCCAAAGCTCTTATCATTGAAATAGACGTAGGCTGCCACTTTGGTCAGACCTGGCTCACCTGTCTGGAACTGCGTATCACGCAACACAAGACCCGTCAGCGCTTTTTCTTCGCTCTCAGCTTCCGCGGTAATCAAATCTCGGCTGTAGTCAGGAGCCGTGTAACGGCACGAATCTGCATAAATCTTGTCTTTGACATAAACATATTTTACATGCAGGCCGTTCCATGCACTACTGATTGGCAACTGGTTGCCGAACTCGTCTTTGACGATAGGCACAGGCAGGTCGTGGGTGAAGATACCGTCACCTTTATATTTATATACCTTCAGCGTATCGCTCTGCGATGTCGTCATGCCATCAAAGTTCTTGATGGTACCATCGAAGGACACGAAGAGTTTTATCTTATCCGCATTAGGAGCTGAAAGGTCACGGAACACAACAGTTACGGGAATGTCCTGGGTTATCGTTTCATACGCACCACTATATGTTGATTTGGGTTCATAAGTGTAATGAAGCGTAGCCGTCTTAGATGTCCATGCAGTTGCTTCAGACTTCTTTGTAGCAGCCGCTGTTTCATCCATCCAATCTTTTTTAGGGAACTTGGCAGTTATCGTATTATCTACCAATTCGAAATTCTCATCAGAGGAAAGAGTTATTACTGGATCCTGATAATGGTCAGTAACGTCAACGTCGGCAACCCCAAAGAGTGTTGCTTTCATTGTTGCCGTTGGCAATGCAATAGTCTGCGCTACAATAGCTCTGTTTAAAGAACCATACTGTTCGCTCTCGGAATAAATGATGGGAGTCTTTACCTCAGTTGGATTGAATGACGCTACAGGCTCGGTTCGAGGAATATTGACCGAATAGATATTCTGTGCAATCTCGTATGTTGTCGCATAGTCATTCTTAGGGATGGCAAGTACAATAACAGAAACATTACCAGAGGTATTGCCTGCCATGAACTGTCCGTAGATACGCTCTATGGTAGAGCCCGTTATAGGATCCTGAGTATACTGTGCTCCACGATCATTCTTAGGAAGGTTCTCAGTTGACTGTCCAAGAATATAGTAGTTAATATTATAATAATCGGAGATATCCTCACCGTTATCCGTCACACTGATGGAAGGTTCAGCAAACTTTGTTTCACTCGGTGATACAGTAAAAGGGCCTGAAGGAGAGATGCCTACTACGCCCGCTGTTTTCGGAGTGTACGATGCATCTTCTTCGTAAGTAATGGTGATGTTGCCAGTAAGAGTAACAGTTGCATTCAGCTGGTCTTGACCACCTACGGCACTATAAACTACCTTGTGCTCATTGGTCCATCTGTTAGTATTCACCCATGAATAAGTAGTACCTGAAGAAGTACCCGTACCATTGTAGGTGTTTCCTGTGAAGTGTCCACCATTAGCACAATCATAGCCATCGAAGACAACCTGCCTGATGGCATACCCAGAAGCCGATTCAATGATAAGCTGGGCATCACGCTTCATAATCAACGTGTTGTCACTGGTTTCGAACAAAGATGCATTCATCTTCGACACAGTAAACTTACCATCTCCAAACGATGTCGTCCCTGCGGCAATATCGCTGACAGCAATTGTCTGCGTAGCCGCAAACAAGTTTCCTCCTGCAAACACCATAAGCATGGTAAGCAGGAATCTGGTCTTAAAACTTTTAAGATTTTCCATTCGAATCATCTGTTTGAGTTATACTTATATTTATATTCTTTCTTTCACTTCCGCTTTGGCGGGTAGCATTCGGCTTCTGCCCGTGCCCTCTTGTCACGGTATATTACATAACACACTCTCCAACAAACTGTATGGAATAGTGTATGTCCGTATCGATGAAGGCTTCTTAATATAATATGTAGTAGGGATTACCCCCAATTATCGTACTAACTAACAATTTTCTTTTTAGCAATAATCAAGCCTGCTTGTCTTTGTGGTCGTGCACATCGATGTCGTGTCCGTGCACATACGGTTGGATTTCGGGTGCAAAATTAATAGGTTTCGGAGTATCCAACACTTTAATTTTTGGCAAAACGCATGGAATTTCTGACAAGCAGGCTTACTTTTCAGAATACTGTTGTATCGATTTATGCCTAAAACGTTGCCAAAACATTTCCAATTACAACATTCGAAAAGGTTTTTATAGTAATCCGAAAGCAAACGCGGAAAGGACGACGGACACTAATTACTCGAATGACTCGAATTTTTGAACAACGGTAATCGCTAAGCGCTTGCCAGAGCAAGAAAGAACGGAAATGCGGAAGGGGCATCCCAAACGGGATGATAAAACTCCTTTAAATCCTTAGACGCTTAATCGCAGATTGCATGGATGACAAAATGGTAAACTCGCATTCTCGTCACAAGTGACTAAATCTCAAAGATTTCGCATACGCACTAAACTTAGATACCGAGAAAATTAAAATTGGTCGCATATTTGATATATCATTTATTAATCATTATAAGATTTTATAGTGTACCATAACTTACTGACAGTCAGATTGTTAAAACCGCTATCTGTGGCGTAACATCGGATAGATGTCACATAACATCGGGTAAACTGTGACATAACATCGGGAACCGCACGAATAACATCGGATAAAAAGGGATGATTGTGGCGTAACATCGGATAGCTGTGACATAACATCGGATATAATAGTTAACCCTTAATCGTGAACTCACAAGGGCTGTAAACGTCACCCACACCGTCAGTAAGCGTTACTCGCACCGTCAGTAAGCGTTACTCACACCATCAGTAAGCGTTACTCACACCGTCAGTAAGCGTTACTCACACCGCCGTTAAGCGCTACTCACGACATCAATAAACGTTAGTCATGGTATCAGTAAACGTTAGTCATGGTTCGGGAGGTAGATAAACAACGGAATTTACGTAATTTTTTCAATCGTCAATTATCAATTATCAATTATTATAAGTACCTTTGTCCCCAAATTTTTACGACCACACAATGAAACGATTGAAGACGATACTGACGCTGGTGTTCTTGCTGACGGCACAGGTTGTCTTGGCACAGACGACGGTCATCAAGGCTGTATTGACAGACTCGCTCACCAAGGAGTCGGAGCCATACGCTACAGTTCGTGTGTACAAAGGCAACAACAAGAAGAACGCCGTTGCGATGTCGGTGAGCGACAGCAACGGAAGAGTGAGCCAGAAGGTGACGGGCAAGGGCAGCTATACGATACATATCAGTTCGATGGGGCGCAAGGACATCGTCCGCACGCTGACACTTGACGGCAAGGCGACGATAGACCTGGGTACGCTCTATGTCGTTGACGACGCCAAGCAGCTTGAAGGTGTGGAGGTGGTTGCACAGAAACCGCTGGTGACGATGGATACGGACAAGATGTCGTACAGCGTTGAGGAGGACGTAGACTCGAAGTCGGCAACGGTATTGGACATGTTGCGCAAGGTTCCGATGGTGACGGTAGACGGTCAGGACAACATCACGGTGAACGGCAGCAGTTCGTTCAAGGTATATGTCAACGGCAAGCCCAACGTGATGTTCAACAACAATGCGTCGCAGATATTCCGTGCCATGCCTGCCTCGATGGTGAAGAACATAGAGGTGATTACCAATCCCGGTGCCAGATACGATGCAGAAGGAGCAGCCGGTGTGCTGAACATCGTGATGGCAGGCATGGGAGCCAACGGCCAGCAGGCATCCATCGACGGCATCAGCGGCAACGTGCGCCTCACTGCCGGCAACAAGCAGCAGGGTGCAGGTGCCTTCCTGAACGGACAGCATGGCAGGTTCTCGTTTTCTGCCAATGCGATGATACACAACGGGAGGACTAACGGCACGCAGATAGACACCGAGCGCCAGCAGTTCAGCGATGCCGGCACCTCTGCCACGAACTACCAGCTGGAGAGTAAAACCCGCATGCCGTTCTCTATGGCCAACGTCAACCTGGGCTATGAGCTGGACAGCATGTCAACGGTGAATGCGACGTTCAGCTTCCACCGCTTCAGCCAGAAGAACAGCGGCGACCCGCTGACAACGATGAGGGGCGGCATCTACGGCACCGGCTTCAGCTTTGGCGAACACATGAGCACGTCGGCAAAGAACACGTCCATCAACGTCAGTGCCGACTACCAGCGGTTCCTGAATAAGGCACGCACCAGTTCCGTCTCCCTGATCTACCAGTTTGCGCTGAGTCCCAACACCAACGACAACTGGAACTCCTACGACCCCGCCGACGTTCCTGACTATGTCAACCTGCAAGACCGCCACTCGCTCTCCGACGAGAAGACACGCGAACACGTCGTACAGGCCGACTACACCACCCCGCTGGGCAAGAACCACACGCTGAGCGCCGGTGCCAAGTACACTGCGCGCAACAACAACAGCGATTCGCGCTACTACCGCAAGAACGGCAGCGACTACGACTACGACCCGCTGCTGAGCATGAAGTACGACAACCAGAACAACATTCTTGCCGGATATGCCGAGTATGAGGGGAAATACGGTAAGTTTGGTGCCAAGGCAGGACTGCGCTATGAATACACCTGGCAGCAGGTGGAATACGAACTGGGCAACGGCGAGAACTTCTCGAAGCGCTATGGCAACCTGGTGCCGTCGGCAAGCCTGTCATACAAGCCACTGCCCTTTGCCAACATCGGGCTGACCTACAACATGCGAATCTCACGTCCCGGCATCGGCTACCTGAATCCATACGTCGACCGCTCGTCGGCGACAGCCATCAAATACGGCAATCCCGACCTCGACGTAGAAAAGACCCATAACATCGGACTGGTGTTCAACTTCTTTACCCCCTTCCTCATGGGTAACCTGAACATCAAGCAGACGCTCACCAACAACGGCATAGAGCAGTATTCGTTCTTCGAAGACGGACTGCTCAACACGACATACGGCAACATCGTGAAGCGAAGCATGACCAGCATCAGCCTGTATGCTGCCGGAATGGTGAGCAAGAAGACCCGCCTGTTCTTCAATGGAGGAGTGGGCTACAACGACTTGCGCAGCAGTCAGCTCGACGCAAGGAACCACGGATGGCAAGCCAACGCGATGGTGGGCATACAACAGACGCTGCCCTGGGACCTGAAACTCGGCACGTTCTTCATCACCAACAGCAAGAAATACACCCTGCAAGGGTGGACTTCAGGCTTCAACATGCTCATGGGAAGCCTCACGAAGTCGTTCCTGCAAGACAAGCTCAGCGTTGCCGTACAGGGTGTGACCGGTCTGCGCAAGGGCGGCTGCTTCCACTTCGACAGCTACAGCCAAGGCAAGGACTTCACCAACATGCAGAAGATGCACGTTCCCGTCGCCAGCTTCACGCTCAGCATCACATATAAGTTTGGCAACCAAAAGGTGAAGGTGAAGAGCAACGCCAACCGTGTGGAGAGTGATGTCATGGAGAAAGAGAACGACATGAAGCAGATGAACGACATAAATCAGCTGGGAAATTAAGGAAAAAATCAAGTAAATCACCTTTAGGAAGTTATTGCGGCTATAGCCGCTTGGAAGTTATCGCGGTCTTTGACCGCTTGGAAGTTAAAAAGGAGTTATCGCCCCTACGGAGCTTGGACGTTAGATTTTCTCGCTTGCAAACACTATCGTCCCTTTCGCTCGACCTTTGGTCGCTTTGCTTGCAAAGAATTCCCTTTTAACTCCAGCCGCAAAGCGGCTAACTCCCGAAATTTAAATTAAGTATAATAAAGATATGGCCAATTTAAGATTCCAAGTTGTAGAAGAGGCTTTCAAGAAGAAGCCGCTTGAGGTAGCAGAACCCACCGAACGCCCGTCGGAGTTCTTTGCCAAGAACGTGTTCACACGGGCAAAGATGTACAAGTACCTGCAACGCGACGTGTACGAGAAACTCATCGATGTCATCGACAACGGTGCCCCACTCGACCGCTCCATCGCCGATGCCGTAGCCAAGGGAATGAAGCAATGGGCTGACGAGAACGGCGTCACCCACTACACCCACTGGTTCCAGCCCCTCACGGAGGGCACCGCCGAGAAGCATGACGCCTTCATCGAGCACGACGGCAAGGGTGGCATGATCGAGGAGTTCAGCGGTAAGCTGCTGGTACAACAGGAACCTGACGCCTCGTCGTTCCCCAACGGCGGCATACGTGCCACCTTCGAGGCACGAGGCTACTCGGCATGGGACCCCACATCGCCGGTATTCATCATCGACGACACACTCTGTATTCCGACTATCTTCATTTCGTATACGGGAGAAGCCCTCGACTACAAGGCACCGCTGAAGCGTGCCATCCATGCTGTCGACGAGGCGGCAACGGCAGTAGCACGATACTTCGACCCCGGCGTGAAGAAGGTCATCACCAACCTGGGCTGGGAACAGGAGTACTTCCTCGTCGACGAGAGCCTGTACTCGGCACGCCCCGACCTGATGTTGACGGGCCGTACACTGATGGGGCACGACTCTGCCAAGAACCAGCAGATGGACGACCACTACTTCGGCATCATCCCCGACCGCGTTCAGGCGTTCATGAAAGACCTGGAGGTGCAGGCACTGGAGCTGGGCATCCCCTGCAAGACACGCCACAACGAGGTGGCGCCCAACCAGTTTGAGCTGGCGCCCATCTACGAAGAGATGAACCTCGCCATCGACCACAATATGCTGTTCATGTCGCTGCTGAAGAAGGTGGCACGCAAACACGGGTTCCGTGCCCTGCTCCATGAGAAGCCTTTCGACGGCGTCAACGGCTCCGGCAAACACAACAACTGGAGCCTTGCCACCGACACGGGCGTGCTGCTCCACGCCCCCGGCAAGACTCCGGAGCAGAACCTTCGCTTCGTCACCTTCATCGTAGAGACCCTGATGGGCGTCTACCGCCACAACGGGCTCCTGAAGGCGAGCATCATGAGTGCCTCCAACGCCCACCGTCTGGGGGCAAACGAGGCTCCTCCCGCCATCATCTCCTCGTTCCTCGGCAAGCAGGTCAGCGAACTATTAGAGCACATCGAGAAGGCCGACAAGGACGACCTCTTCACCGTTGCTGGCAAACAGAAGATGGAGCTGGACATCCCGGAGATACCCGAACTGCTCATCGACAACACCGACCGCAACCGCACCAGCCCCTTTGCCTTCACAGGCAACAGGTTTGAGTTCCGTGCCGTAGGCTCTGAAGCCAACTGTGCCAGCGCGATGATAGCCCTGAACAGTGCCGTGGCAGAGGCTCTTGTCGATTTCAAGAAACGCGTGGATGCCCTCATTGCCAAGGGCGAAGACCAGACGAGAGCCATCATTGAAGTCATCCGCGAAGACATCAAGACCTGCAAACCCATACACTTCGACGGCAACGGTTACAGCGACGAGTGGGTGGAAGAGGCTACACGACGCGGACTGGATGTCGAGAAGTCGTGCCCCCTGGTCTTCGACCGCTACTTAGACGACGACACCATCCGCATGTTTGAGAGCCTGAACGTCATGAACCGCAAGGAGCTGGAGGCACGCAACGAGGTGAAATGGGAAACGTACACAAAGAAGATACAGATTGAGGCACGTGTACTTGGCGACCTCTCGATGAACCATATCATCCCTGTTGCCACACACTATCAGAGCCGGCTGGCACGCAACGTCAGCTCCATGCGCGACATCTTCCCCGCGGAAGAGGCTGACAAATACTGCTCACGCAACGTCAAGATCATCCGTGAGATAGCTGAACGCACACAGAACATCGAACGCAAGGTGGAGGAACTGGTGGAAGCCCGCAAGGTCGCCAACCGCATCGAGAGCGAACGCGAGAAGGCTATCGCCTACCACGACACGGTGGCTCCGAAGATGGATGAAATCCGCTATCACATAGACCGCCTGGAGCTGACCGTCGCCGACGAGCTCTGGACGCTGCCGAAGTACCGCGAACTGTTGTTCATCAGGTAAAAACTAACTGACGAATAGTCATACCAAAGGGGGAGTGCAATCATGCACTCCCCCTTCCAATATAGCTGCAATAATGTGTTTAGTAACCGGGATTCTGATAGGAATCACCATTGGAGATGGCTTGGATATATGCCTGCGGGATGGGACGGAGGGCATATTCGGGCTTGAAGTACTGTCCCAGGTCTGGATGAGTTTCTTTCAGATAGGAAGCATTCTTCAGCATGCCCGTGCGCTTCAAGTCGTAGAAACGGCAATACTCTCCGCAGAGTTCGCGTCCGCGCTCGTCGAGGATGGTACGTATGGTAGGCGTACTCGTCAACGGGTTGGCACCAGCCCTTGCGCGCACCTTATTGATATAAGCCAGTGCGCCACTACCACCATTCAGGTAGATGTCAGCCTCGGCAGCGATGAGGTATACCTCCGCCATACGCATCATGAACGTAGCATTGAGGTTGCCGTTACGCATCTTGCTGGCATTGGCAACATAGTAGTTGCTGCTCTTGTGCTTCGAGAGCGACGGATAGATATAGCGGAAGAGGTTTTCCTTGCCGTTGAGCGTCATCTTCACGTTGCGGTTGGCATCGTCGTATACGTCCTTATAGTCAACCAACAAGTATTTTGACGTAGCCTTGTTAGCCACCTCGGCAGCATAGTCGGCATCCTGCGGAACGACAATCTTGTATGCCAGTTCACCGGCAGCCAGCGTCTGTCCAATCACGCTGGCATCCTTGTTGAAGTTTGCCTGCGTGCTGGCATCCCATGTAAATTTCTTGTTACCCTTCCACTCCGTCGTGAAGGAAGCATGGTAGCGCGGGTCGAGCGTACCGTCTTCCTGTACGAAGAGACTCAGCAGGTGCTGCGTAGGCATGAAATAGCCTTCCGCATCATAATCGTACGACAAAACAGCAGCTTGTGTCTTCTCCCATGCACCAAACTGACTCAGTGCACATTGGAAGTCCTCGTCCATACGGTTCAGCTTCCAGTTACCGTTGCTTGAGCCGTGTCCGCCAGCATCAGCCACCCAACGGTGCTTCCACAGCGCCTCTTTGTTGGCTTGGTTGTTCGACTCCTTGAAGACTTCCTCGAAGGTAGGATACATATAGGCTCCGTATGTGCCGCCGCCAGCCTCACAGTCGGCAATCAGAATCTTTGCCGTATCGAGTGCTTTCTGCATATACTCGTCGGTACCATACTCATGGGTCTGCAAATAAGCCTTTGCCAGGAATCCGAGTGCCGCCTTCTTGGTTGGCGTAGTACAGGTAGCATCGGTACCCCTGCCAAGCCATTGCACGGCAAACTCCAGGTCGGGGATGATTACCTCGCGGTAGATGGTCATCGGGTCGGCACGCGAAGGCGAATAGCTCGGATTGGTCGACGGCTCCGTTATCATCGTCATGCCGCCAAACTGCTCTACACCATTAAAGTAGTAAATTGCCCTCATGAAGCGTGCGAACGCCACTTGCTCGTTACGGTCTGCCTCACTCTTAAAGGGTGCGTTGGGAGCCTCTGCGATGGCAATGTTACAACTGCCGATACCGTCGTAGATACAGTTCCACATGTTCGCCGTATGGGTGATACTTGGCGATGCTCCGGCATCGAACCAGAAGTACGGCGTATAAGTAGAATTGATGTTGGCACGATAGGTCCACAAGTCGGTATCGCCTTCTGAAAACATCATGAAGTATTCTGTTCCATAAAGATGGCGCTCCATACCAAACACCGTCTGGTTGACCAAGGCTTGATAGCTCTCCAGCGACGTAGACAGGTTGTGCATGGTGAATCCACCGGGGTTCTCCTCCTCCAGCGAACAAGCCGAGAACGAGAAAGTCGTTGCTGCCACTAAAGCCGACAACGCTATATGCTTAATTTTCGTATTCATAGTGTAGTCCTTTCTAATTAAAACGTGATATTAACACCAAAGACAAACTGCTTGTAGGTGGGGAAAGAGTCTGCACCGCCCATTTCGGGGTCGGTACCTTTCAGTTGACTGGTACAGATAATCCAGGGGTTGTATGCCGTGAAGTAGAAACGGCACTTCTCCATCAAGGCATGCTTGGAGATGTGTACGGGCAGCGTGTAGCCGATCGTGATGTTCTTAATCTTCATGAAAGAGCCGTTGAAGATGCGGAGTGAAGTGATACCTACCGTCTGGTCGTCTCCTACACCAGGAGCAGGATAATATGCTCCCTGGTTATTCTCCGTCCAATAGTCAACACCCGAAATCTGGTTTTCGGTAATGGTAGACTTAGCGGTATAGAATCCCATCAGCTTGCTGTTGATGGTCTGTCCGAGACGTGCCATCATGTAGATGCTCAGGTCGAAGCCCTTATAGGTAAAGGTGTTGTTCAGACCGAGTATCCAGTTCGGGTTCTCATGACCCACAATCTGACGGTCGTTGGTACTGTACTTGTGAGCACCGCCGTCACTGTTGCCGTCGGCATCAACCTGCGGAACGGTCTCAATCTTCACCCATCCGGGTTTTACACCGTAGGTGGCAAGTTCCTCATCAGAAGCATTGGTACCCCAGATGCCCGCATACTTATAGTCATAGATAGACTTGATAGGACTGCCGATGAACAGGTTCTCGTTGACGAGGTCGCCGTCGGGCAGGCTCTCAATCTTCTCTTTCTGCCAACTGGCGGTGAAGTTGGTACTCCAGGTGAAGTCCTTGGTAATGATGTTTCGGCTGTTGATGGAGAGTTCGAGACCTTTGTTGCTGGTCTTCGCCAGGTTCTCCCAGGTCTTCAGTGGCGATCCCCAGCCCGTAGCACCTGTCGTAATCGGCATGGTACGCTGGAAGAGCAAACCGCGTGTCTTCGTGGTAAAGTAATCAATGCTACCATCTATGCGTCCTTTCAAGAAAGCGAAGTCAACACCAAAGTTCCAGTTGTAGGACTTCTCCCAACCCAGCGACGGGCTGTCATAGTAGCCTGAGTACTGTGCGAAAGAATGATTTTTGTAGTCACCATCAATGGTGATTCCACTGGCTGTATAGACATAAGCCTGCGTAGTGGTACCGTATGCACCCACACCACCTGAGTTACCGGTGATACCGGCACCTATGCGGAGCTTCAAGTTGTCGAGCCAACTCTTGGTTGATTCCATCCAAGGCTCGTCAGAGATGCGCCAGGCAATGGCACCTGCGGGGAAGGCATCCCACTTGTTGCCTTTGGTGAAGAAGGAAACGCCGTCCCAACGATTGGAGAACGTAAAGAGGTAGCGCCCTTTATAAGCGTAGTTGAAACGCAAGGCATACGACATCTTCTGCGTCTGAGTGAAGTCAGACTCGATGTGCTGGCTGCTGGCTGCGTTCAAACGCCAGTACTGCCATACGTCGAGGTACTGACCGCTACCACCTGCCAGTGCCATTTCGGTATTACTTTTCTGCCATGATGTAACGCCCGTGATACCAAAGTCATGGTCTTTGGCAACGGTGATGTTGTAAGAAAGAATGTTTTCCCAAGTGTAGCTATAGCCGTCGTTGTAGGTCAAACCGGCATGGGGAGAACCTGCATAGGTAGGACGAAGGGCATTAGACTGTGCACCCCAGTACTGTCCCAGACGCGAGTGGCTGAGCGTTCCGTTCACCTGCGTGCGGAAGTTCAGTCCCTTCAGCGGTGTCAACTCCAAGTAACCGGTAGCATTAATGTAAGTATTGCGGGTGTTACGGGCATACTGGTCCGTGATAAAGTCGGACAACGGGCTGTACTGGTTGGCGATATACTCGTTGTTGATACTTCCGTTTTCGGCATAGACATCACCGAGCGGAAAAGCTGCCAACGCACGGGAATAGGTCTTGTTGTCGCCACGGTCGTGGATGCTGTAGTTCAGGTTGGAGGTGAATCCAATCTTTGCCCACTTGAATATCTGCTGGTCTATATTCAGACGGAGGGCATACTTGTCCAACTGCTCGTTGCGGAGCAGACCCTTGTCCTGCGAATAGACGGCAGAAGCATAGATTCTGGTCTTCTCCGTACCGCCAGTGACAGAGAGCGAATACTTCTGCGTCGTAGCGGTGCGACCCTCTACTTTGTCTACCCAGTCAATCCACCTACCCTCGTTATAGGCAGCGATAAAGTTCTGGTTACCACCCATTAAGGCATTGATATTGTCAGGATAGCTTCCGTTCTTGTATTTGTAAGCCTCGCTATAATAGTTGGTCCACTCATCGCCGGTCATACCATGCTTAAACTTTGGTGAGCCACTCCATCCGAAATAGGCATCGAAGTTCACCTTCACCTTGCCTGCGTTACCACGTTTAGTAGTGATGATGATGACACCGTTGGCACCGGCAGAGCCATAGATAGCCGTAGCAGATGCGTCTTTGAGCACCTCGATGCTCTCAATATCGTTCGGACTGACGGCATCATAGCTTCCCGGCAGGCCGTCGATGATGAACAACGGCTGGTTGTTGCCGTAAATCGAGCGTGAACCACGCAACAGGATGTTGACGCTGGAGCCGATTTCACCACTGGGCTTGGTAATGTCGAGACCTGTCACCTTACCCTGCAGAGCTTCCATCACGTTGTTTGTCGGTGAAATGACCACGTCGGAGTTCTTCATGGAAGTCACGGCACCGGTCAAATCACGCTTTTTCATCGTACCATAACCGATAACCACAACGTCATCGAGGCCGATAGCATCGACTTCCATTTGCACTGTTTTACCTCCCCCAGTAACAACCTGATCCTTGTAACCGGCAAAGGAGAAGCGGAGCTTACTTCCCTGTGGGGCTTCAATACGGTAGTTACCGTCGAGGTCAGTCACTGCGGCTGCCGTTGAGTTCACTGCTCGAACGGTGACACCAATCATTGGCTCACCTTTCTCATCAACGACATGACCTGTAATCACATTGTCTTGCTGAACAGCCATTCCCGTTTCGGTGTTGTCTGCAGCCTGAACAGGAACCGACACCGACGTTCCGGCAAAGAATGCGCAGAACATCAGCACTTGCTTGGTAGAAAAACAAGACAAAAAATTTTTCCCTTTTTTCATGTCTTTCAGCTTTGTTTAGGTTAGTAATAATAGATTATTCATTAACAAAGACGTTGAAAGAATCTTATTGTAACCAATTTTTTCTACATTATTTTATCTTTTTTGTCGCTTTTTTAACGCTATCTTCGTACCTTTGACCCAATATTTGAACAAGGAAAAAGGAAATGAATAAGATGGAGAACAACTATCAGAAGACATTCCCAAGCCTGATGGCGGGCAAGAAGTTACTCTACGTACACGGCTTCGGCTCTGCCGGAAGCACACATACGGCACAGGCGCTGCGCATGCTGATGCCGCAGGCTACCGTGCTCAGCCCCGACCTGCCCATCCATCCGGCAGAGGCGCTGGAGCTGCTGCACACGACGGTAGCAGCTGAACGGCCCAACCTGATCATCGGAACGTCGATGGGAGGGATGTATACGGAGCAGCTGAACGGCTTCGACCGCATCTGCGTGAACCCAGCCCTACAGATGGGCGACACCATGCACGAACACGGACTGACGGGTAAGCAGACGTTCCAGAACCCGCGGCAGGACGGGGTACAGGAGTTTATCGTGACCAAAGCGATGGTGAAGGAATACAAGGAGGCCACGGAGCTGTGCTTCCAAGGTATCGACAACGAGGAGCGCCGCCGCGTCTTCGGACTCTTCGGCGACAACGACCAGGTGGTGCATACCTACGACCTCTTCCTCGACCACTACCCTAACGCCATCCACTTCCACGGCGAACACCGGCTGAACGACAAGGTGCTGCTCCACTATATCATTCCTGTCATACGATGGATTGACGACCGACAGGAAGGAAGGGAGCGCAGACGAGTGGTCATCGACTACGACGTGATGCACGACAGCTACATGAATCCCGTGTCAAGCATGCGCAAGGCGTACGAGTTGCTGATAGAAAACTACGACGTCTACATCCTTGCCGCTGCTCCGACAGCTCGTCCCGACAGGATGAAGGAGGTGCAGGCATGGGCAGAAGAACACATCAACGTGCCGGCATGGAACCATATCGTCTACACCAACCAGCCAGGACTGGTCAACGCCGACTACCTGATCACCTCTCCCGACAAGGTGGAAGCCATCGAAGAACAATTCCTCGGCACCGTACTTCCTATAGGCAAGGACGAGCTGAAGACGTTCGAAGAGGTCATCACCTTCTTCGACAGGCTCGGAGGACAGTGAACAATTGACAATTGACATTTGATAATTGAAAATTGATAATTGGAAATCTATCATCGCGACTTTCTACTGGACATCTCTGCCGTTGCCAACTGCTTTGAAGGCTTCGGCCACCACCCACTGCTCTACATCGTCAACATGATGAAGCCGCGGGTGAACACCTATCACACGCTGCTCGGTAACTTTGCCGGCAGCGCCCTGGACGACATCATCAACCACACAGACTATCACATTGCAGACACCTTCCGCAACAACTTCCGCGAGAAGGCATTGGAATATGTCACCTGTGAGGACTTCGATGCCAACCGCTTCAAGCAGGATGCGCAACGGCAAGCTGCTCACATCCAGGCCGTAGTGAAGAACGTGTGGGGGCAGGCAACGAAAGTCCTTCCTCTGCTGGAGCCATCGTTTGTCTGTCCGCAACTGGGACTGCAAGGACGTGTAGACCTGATGACCGATGACTTCCGCCTGCTCGTTGAGCAGAAGTCGGGAAAAAACATCTGTCCGCAGAAACACTACGTGCAGGCGCTGCTCTACTATGACGTCCTCGCTACCAACTTCGGAATCGACACCAAGGATATAGACATCCAACTGCTCTACTCGAAGTTTCCCCTGCCCGACGGACTGCGACATATCGACGCCGACCGCAACCGCAAGCTCACAGACGAGGCGCTGAGGTTCCGCGACGAGGTGGTCACCTTATTATATAAGATAGCTCAGGACGGCTTTGGCAGCATCATGGACCAGCTGACACCAGAGACACTGGCTGGCGACAGCATGGGCGACACGTTCTTCCAGCGATATGAGCTGCCACGACTACAGGCTCAGCTGCAACCCTTGCACGAACTTTCTTCGATGGAACGGGCGTATTTTGAACAAATGATGACGTTTGTGGTTCGTGAAATGATCGTGGCGAAAACGGGAGAGACGGTGTGGGAGGAAGAAAGAAAGGGAAAGGGAAAGGGAACGGGAGAAGAAGAGAGGAAGAGAGCGAGGGGAGTCATGATGCAGACATGCAACGCCGACCTCTGGCGCATGCCGTTAGCCGAGAAAAGGGAGATGGGGTGCATCTGCACAGGACTGACCATCAGTGACATGAGGAAGAGCTCTACCTACAACGGCTATGACACGCTCGTCTTCGACCTGCCAGACCAGGGTGAAGACTTCATGCCCGACTTCCGACGGGGTGACATGGTATACGTCTATGCCTACGAGAAGGATGAACAGCCCGACATCACCCGCGCCATACTCTACAAGGGGGTGCTTGCCGACATCTACCCCGACAGTGTCACCGTACACCTGAACGACGGACAGCAGAAGGCTGAAGCCTTCGGCAAGACTCTCTATGCCATAGAACATGCCGGCAGCGATGTCACCCGCCATGCTGCCATCGCCGGACTGCATGCCTTCATCACTGCCGACGACGACCGCAAAGCCTTGCTGCTGGGGCAACGTGCGCCACGAAAGGACGGCAACATACGACTCTCACGCAGCTACCACCCTGACTATGACGGGGTGGTTGAGCGTGTCTTCCAGTCGGAAGACTACTTCCTGCTTGTCGGACCGCCGGGAACAGGAAAGACCTCGATGGCACTGCGGTTGATGGTTGAAGAGGCAATGGCTACCGTCGCAGCCCCTGCTGATGGCAGCCGGAAAGCATCACTGCTGCTCCTCGCTTATACCAACCGCGCCGTTGACGAGATTTGCAACATGCTGGAGGAGACCGGCTACGACTACCTGCGGCTGGGCAATGAATACAGTTGCGACCCACGCTACCGCAACAGACTCCTGGGAGCCTACGTCGAGCAAGCACCTGCCGTACACGCATTGCGGAAAACCATCATCGACATGCCCATCATCGTTGCCACGACATCGACCCTCGCCACACGCCCGTTCCTGCTCGGCATCAAGGAGTTCGACATGACCATCATCGACGAAGCCAGCCAGATACTCGAACCAGACATCATCGGACTGCTTTCCAACAGCCACATCCGCCGGTTCGTCCTCATCGGAGACTACAAGCAGCTGCCTGCCGTCGTGCAGCAACCCGAAGCGTCGTCAGCTGTCAGCAACAAGCTGCTGAGAAGCATACACTTGGACAACTGCCGCAACTCTCTTTTCGAACGCCTTATCCGTACGGAGAAAGCGGCAAAAAGGACCGATTTCATCGGCATCCTGCACAAGCAGGGGCGCATGCACCCCGACATTGCAGCCTTCCCCGTCAGCACGTTCTATGCCGAGGAACAGCTGAGCGCCGTCCCCCTGCGCCACCAGCAAGAGCGTCAACTGGACTACGATGCGGAAAGTCTCGATGAAACCGACGATTTATTAAAGAGCCGACGGGTCTTGTTCTTCCCCTCAGCACCAAGAGAAGAGAACACGACAGAACACCTTTCCGACAAAGTAAACACCGCAGAAGCCCGCATCGTCGCCGATCTGTTGCACCGGTTACACCGTTTCCTGGGCAAGAAGTTCGATGCCCAGAAAAGCATGGGTGTCATCGTCCCCTACAGGAACCAGATAGCCGTCATCAGGAAGGAGGCGGCACGATACGGCATAGCGGCACTCAACGACATCACCATCGACACCGTAGAACGCTATCAAGGGTCGCAACGCGACATCATCATCTACTCCTTCACCGTCAGCAAGCCCTACCAACTGGACTTCCTGACCAGCAACTGCTTCGTGGAAAACGGGAAGGTCATAGACAGGAAGCTGAACGTGGCGCTCACCCGCGCCCGCAAACAACTGATATTGGTAGGCAACAAAGAAACGCTGAGCCTCAATCCGACATTTAAGAAACTGCTAACAGAAATCGGAAACGGGTAACAGGAGAGGAAGAATTGACGAAAGTAGACGCAAATTCGGTATAGCGAGAGCGCAGGATGACACATTTCGAGCGCAAGCCAGTGCTGTGGAATCCCTACAGGGGAAATTAAAACTTCATCCATATATCTTTTGTTGTCTTATATTTTATATGTAATTTTGCAGTGAAAATCAAATTCATGTTTATTATGGCGACAACAGAGAACACTTTTACACACCTTACCCATGAAGAGGCCCGGCAGATGTTTCTTCGTGCCAAAGCTCATCAACAGCAATTGGAGAAAGAGGGGAAAGCGATGTGGGAAGAGGAACAGCGGATAAAGGCTGAAGCTAATCAGTATTTTGAAATGGAACTAGCATAGTTTATGAATCGTCTTGACGTTAACCTCATTAACCTTTTCTCTTCTTACCATGTGTGGGAAGAATCTAACCGGTTCTATTTTGAAACGGACTATGGTTTGAAATTCTTTGTTGACTTCAGTTTGGAAGATAACCCAAAATTTGTTGCATATTGGTTTAATCTTATCAACATGAGTGGAGCAGCTTCACCAAAGGACATGAAGATATGGCAAACTGTATTTTGCATTATAGAAGAGTTTTTCCATAAGAATCCTGATATCCTGCTTTATATTTGTAGCACAGATGGTGGGCAACAGGCACAGAGAGCAAGGCTTTTCTCCTATTGGTTTAGTAAAGCAGGACAGCAAGAACGTTATTTCTTCAAGACTACTGAAGTTAAAGGCGGAGAGCCTGGAACGAAAGACTATATTGCTATCATCATCCCAAGGAAGCATCCCTGCATAACAGAGATACTTACATTCTTTAATGAAGAAACAGATATGTTCAACACTATGAAACCATAATCTGATGCTTTGGCAAAAGATATCACTTGAACCAGCGTATTAATTCTACCCAGGAATTTCTGGTTCATTTCTACCCATTTCTGTCCTAAGAGTTTCCCGTCAGGGATGATTTTTCCGTGCAATCAGCGCAATCTACGGTTAAAACTCTTCCGTGCTTTCCGTTCTTTCCGTTGTTCAAAAAAATCTCACACAGAGGCACAGTGAACACAGAGGCTTTCACAGAGGAAGAGGTTAAAGGAGTATTCTAAGGAGTTTTTGGAAAAGAAATGGGCATAATGAGCATAATTATATCCAGAAATTTCTGGATAATTTCTTGGCATTTCTTTCCTAAGAGTTCTTTTCACAGAGTTTCTCCATCATTCCGTCAGGGATGATTCTTGCGTGTAATCAGCGCAATCTGCGGTTAAAAGTCTTCCGTTGTTCAAAAATTCGTGTTATTCGAGTGTTCTAAATAATCCATGTAATCAGTGGTTAGGACTCTAAGGATTCAAAATTTCTAAGGTCTTAATTAAAAATTCAACCCTTGGTGTAGGTTATTTAACAAATAGTTTCTATCTTTGCAGAAAATAGTTTAGCAGAGAAGGATTATGTCATACAGTCAAATAGCTCAATTGGAACTCATGAACGCCATTAACAGCATTAGCTCCGAAGTGGAATTGAATGATTTCAGAGACATGCTGGCACGCTACTTCGCAAAAAAAAGCTCAACAAGGTATTGATGCCTTGTGGATACGTACTTCTCACACGAACAAATGAATGTGTTCCGTGAGAAGGCACTCTTCCAGCTAACGAACTGCAATCCGCTCATGATGCATGTAGTACGTTCACTGCAATCGTTGGAACTCATGCTCGTATCGGACATGCAGGTCCATACACAAGCATTTTTCGACCTCGTAAACATCATACGTGAACACGCCGATGTTTTCCCGGAATGGCACAGCTCGAAAGTCGCTGAACTATACATCCCGAAAATTTTTGTGAACAAAAAACATTCGGGTGGATACTGGTTCTAAAATATATTATTATCTTTGCGCCAACATTGTGATAACAATATGTTGTCTAAGTCATAATAATATAGAGAGTCATGAAAAACCCTTATCTATATCTCAGCCGAGACGGAAAAACGGTAACCGGTTTTAAAAATAGAGTTAAAAAAGTTGTCATCCCAGACTTCGTGACAGCAATAGGAGAAAGAGCATTCTATGGCTGCCACGCCCTGCAATCCATTGACATCCCTGACTCCGTGACAAAAATAGGAGAAAGCGCATTCGAAGACTGCTGGGCACTGCAATCCATTGACATCCCTGACTCCGTGACAGAAATAGGAATTGGGGCATTCGTAAACTGCAGCTCCCTGCAGTCAATTACAGTTAGCCCCGATAATAAATATTTTAGTTCTGAAGCAGGTATTCTGTATGACAAACAAAAACATACGCTAATTCAGTATCCCAAAGGAAAAAAGGAATCTGAAGTTATCATTCCTGACTCCGTGACAAAAATAGGATTTTACGCATTCCGTGGCTGCAAAGCACTGCAGTCAATAGATATCCCTAACTCCGTGACAACAATAGAATCTGACGCATTCTCTGGCTGCAGCGCCCTGCAGTCTATTGACATCCCTCACTCCGTGACAAAAATAGGATTTGAAGCTTTCCGTGGCTGCAGCGCCCTGAAGTCAATAGACATCCCTGACTCCGTGAAAGAAATAGGAATGAGCGCATTCCATGGCTGCAGCGCACTGGAGTCAATTGTCATTCCTGACTCCGTGACATATATAGGAAGCTCAGCATTCAGTGACTGCAGCGCCCTGCAGTCAATTAACATACCTGATTCTGTGACAACAATAGGAGATAGCGCATTCAAAGGCTGCAGCGCCCTGCAGTCAATTGTCATCCCCAGCTCCGTGACAGAAATAGAAGAGAACGCATTCAGTGACTGCAGCGCCCTGCAGTCAATTGACATCCCTGACTCCGTGACAACAATAGGAGAATGGGCATTCGAAAACTGCAGCGCCCTGCAGTCAATAGACATCCCTGACTCCGTGACAAAAATAGGATTTGAAGCATTCCGTGGCTGCAGCGCCCTAGAGTCAATTGATATCCCTGACTCCGTGACAGAAATAGGAGAAGAAGCATTCCGTGGCTGCAGCGCCCTGCAGTCAATAGTCATCCCTGACTCCGTGACAACAATAGGAGAAAGCGCATTCAAAGGCTGCAGCGCACTGCAGTCAATTGTCATCCCCAGCTCCGTGACTACAATAGGAGATGAAGCATTCAGTGAATGCAGCGCACTGCAGTCAATAGACATCCCGAATTCCGTGACAACAATAGGAGATGACACATTCCATGGCTGCAGCGCCCTGCAGTCAATTGACATCCCTGACTCCGTGACAACAATAGAATGGGGAGCATTCAAAGACTGCAGCGCCCTGCAGTCAATATACATTCGTATAAAAAAACCAGAAGATATATCATATATATTTGATAGATTTAGAGAAAACCTAGATGATCCTTCACAAATTCTTTTTGACGAATCCATTTTTGACACCTGCACACTTTTCGTTCCCCCTGGCACGCGATGGAATTACCGCCATAATGGATTCTTCGCCCAGTTCAAGAAGATAGAAATCATACCCTATTCCTGTCTTTTCCAACACAAAACTGCTCCCGTACCTTCGCGGCTTGGAAGCGGTTTTTGATTTATCTCTGCCCACATCGT
>ODAI014387979.1_pt1 | contig 78516 bp, 67 predicted proteins | sample 1539321 | NCBI WGS metagenome assembly ODAI01 (sample SAMN02144231, study PRJEB22623) | gut metagenome | biome: sheep rumen | host: Ovis aries | place: New Zealand | reverse complement strand
AGACCAGCGTGAGAACAAGTCTACGAATGCAGGAAGGTCGTACGATGGGTCTGAGAAGTCTGAACAGTTGTATGGCTGGAATGTAACCACTTTCTGAGACTCGTTGAACAACGAACCAGTTCCACCTTTCCACATGTGCGACAAAATGTACTGGGCGTCTTCCATATACTTGCTGTCGTTCCAGCGGTTTGCTGCGAAGAGCAACGAGGTCATGAAGTACATTTCACCGTCAGGTGCGCAGTTCTGGTCTTTCTGTGAACCGTCGGTGCCGCACTGCCATGCGAAGTAGCCGTCCCACTGGCCGCTCTTGTGCCACATGTGGTTCTTTGCGAAGTTCCACAATTTGTCGAACTCTTCCTTGTGGTTGGTCTGTACGCAGATCATCATACCGTATGACATACCTTCTGAACGTACGTCGTTGTTACCAGTGTCAAGAATGTAGGCTTCGCTACCCTTGTCGTAGTAAACCTTGTTGCTGCCCTTGAAGTAGTGGTCCCAAAGCTGGTCAAGTTTCTTCTGAATGTCTTCTTCGCTCTTGCCCAATACGGTAGCGAATGGGCTGGTGTAGTCGCCGGTATAGAATGCACCGGTGCTAGAGGTGCCGTCTGATTCACAAGTTGGGCCAAAGTAGGCGCCGTTTTCATCAAAGAAACCAGTGTTTCCGGTAATTGGATCTGGATCGTCACCTCCACCGCAGTTCGAAATCTTGATTGCTGCCGAAGTGGCAATCGCTTTTCCGTTAGCTTTGGTAATGGTCAAGTTTCCGTTGCCTGTGGTGTTAGGCTTCCATGTGAATGAACCTGCTGAGGTGATGCCTGTCTTCAAGTCTGCACCTGCTACACCTGTAAAGGCTACATAGTTGATGTTTACACCGTCGGTCGCTGACTTGATGTACAAACGCATCTTCTTTGAAGATACTGGAGAGAATGTCGCAGTGAAGTCTTCGCCGACTGATGTCCCCTGGTACGCTGTCTTCCACGAACCGTTGTCGTCGTATTGGATCTCGAAAGAGGTGATTGTTCCGTATTTAGTGAACTCGTCAATCTTCACTCCACCTACTGTTTGTACGGTCGAGAAGTTGAAGATTACGTATTCGTCTTTACCTGAGGTTGAACCCCAGCGGCTGCTTTCTCCGTGGCTGCCGTCATCGCTCAAGATGTTGTCAACTCCCCAAGAGAAGGTGCCGTCGTCGTTCGACCACTCTGATGATGCTGATACACTGCTTACGTCAATGTCGCTTGCCGATGAGCCGGTGCTCCAGCTGAGGGTGAACTCTTTACCGTTTGTGTCTCCGTTCATGTCCCACGAAATGGTGTAGGTTGAGTCTTTGCACCATTCCTGTGCTGATGTTGGGTTGATGAACGAGAATTCAGGGTCTGGCACTGCTGGTGCGCCTGAACCGACTACGATTTCACCTTTGTTTGGTTTAGCTTTGAAGTATACGTATCCGTTCTTTACTTCCGATTCTATTTCTTCATCGTTTTGAGTGACCTTGATGTCGCTCCAACCGTCTTGCATAGGTACGCGGAGTGACAATGGGTAATCCCACTCGCAGAGTGTTTTATCCAAATCTACGGTCAGTGAGTAGATGTCGATAGAGGCATCGCCACCTGTCTTCTTGAATTTGGCATTGTCGCGCTCCTTAAGGTACATAATTGCATCGCGTGCGGTACATACCCAGTAGGTGCTCTCGTGGTCTTTCAACCATTTAAGTGTTCCTGTAAAGGCGTCTTTGCTGGTTGGCGAGTAACTGCCGCCACCTGCATAGCCGTCGATACCGTGAATTAGGAATACCATCCAACCACCGTTGGCGCCTTCGCAGCGGCTGGTCATTTCTCCAGAGTTTTTTAAACCTTGTGTACCGCATATAGCGCAGTCGAATTTCGAAAGGTCGCTAGGCGATTTCGTGTTTGTCTGGCCTCCGCACATACGGCCGCCAATGTAGTGTTGCAACACACCGCTACCCATATGGTTACAGTTCGGGTAGGCGATGGTCAGACAAGGTTGGCCGATATTCTGCTCAATTGTCTTTTTCGAACTCGCCAACTCTCCTGTATTTGAACTGTTGTGTGAGTCGGTATGGCTACCAATCTCATGTCCGTTGTTTGCGAAGCCTTTGTATACTCCCCAGTTGCTTCCGGCCCAACCCGTCACCATATAGAAGGTGGCTTTGAACCCGTAGTTGTCTAATTGGTCGGCCGCCCACTTGTGTGAATTGACCTCGTTCGCAGCATCGTCGAAAGTGAATGTCACTGCCGACTTGCACCAGTTCTCCCACGTCGCAATTTCTTGCGCCGAAAGTGTCCCGATGCCCAATGCAGCTACTGCCGCAGTTAGTAATCCTTTTTTCATATTTATTAAATTAAAGTTTTACAATAGTGTGATAATGTAGAGAAACGAGTTTGGTTGTTTCTTCCGTTAAATTCTTCTTACGTAACTCAACAAAATGGGACATATAACCAACTTGAATATTAGTCAAGTCGCTCTATTTAATTAAAACATAATTTTTCCTCTATCGCCTTTCCTGGTAATAATGTTCCTTTTTGGGCTACGAACGAATTCTGGATTTTCTTACATTACTTTTTAAAAACTACCTGTGTTTTTCATTTGTAGTCATGCAAATATAATACCTTTTTCTATATACTGATAAGTATTTTTTTATCATTTTTCCGACTTTTTCCCGCAAACAGTTCCTTTTTATTCAAATGATTATATGTTTTCTTGTATTTGTTTGTAGTTTTGCCAAAATTTTAAAGATATGTTGAAAGCATTGTTTAAGAAATTTTTACGTCTGTTTTATCCTCAGTTCCATAATGAGCAGTACTTCAATACTACTTTGATAAAGTATATTGTTTGGCAGAAGTTCCTCGGTATCAATAGAAGCACTCCTTGGCCTGTTCATTTTACTTCGCTGGTGAAGTGTCCTGAGAATATCAAGAACGGGACTAAGGCGCCTGGCTACTCTATGGGGTGCTACATCGATGGTAGGAATGGTATCGTTATTGAAGAGAATGTGTATGTAGGGCCGAGGGTCTCCCTCATCAGCATGAACCACGATAAGAATAACCTTGAGGAGTATGTTAAGACTTCTCCTATCGTTATCCGTAAAAACTCGTGGTTGGCTGCCAATTCCATTGTGCTGGCTGGTGTTGAACTTGGCGAGCATACTGTTGTGGCTGCCGGTGCGGTGGTCACTAAATCTTTCCCTGAGGGACACCAAATGCTGGCTGGAAATCCGGCTACCGTAATAAAGAAACTAGACTGAAGTTTCTCTTTTTTATATAGTTTCTGTATAAAAAAAACATACCTAGTTTCACAACTAAGTATGTTTTTTACTTAAATCTATAACTATGAAATGATATGGAAAATTTAGAAATATATGTGAATCCTTTTTTCTTTTTGAATGATATGCAAATTTATTACCTTTTTTTAATTATGCAAAATAATCTAGTAAAAAACGTTTTTTTTAGGATTATTTTTCAACAATTTTAAACAAATATGTCGCTATCGTCTTTTCCCTTGACGATTTTGAATTTGTTCCAGCCGTTTGCTTCCCTGTAGTTGTTGATCTGTTGGGTCGGAACAAATAAGACTACATTTTCGGTGTCAACTCCCGCAAAACTGTTGGGCATTGCTATTGGTGGCTTGGGGGCTAGGCATTCGATGGTGCTGACAAGTTTGCATCCTCTGAATGCGTGCGATTCTATCAGCCTCATGCTGGCTGGTAGTGCAATGTTGGTCAAACTTCTGCAATGCCTTAGCGATTCCTCTCCAATTTTCTGAAGCCCGGTGTACTTCCATTTGCCGTTTGGCTGCATTTCGCTCATACTGCTTGGTATGTTCAGCCTTTCGAGGTGGCTGCAACCTCTCAGTACTTCGTTGCAGAGTACTTTCAAGTTCCTTGGAAGTGTGATGACCGTTAGTGACGAACAGTCTTCGAATGCTTTTTTCCCGATTTCAACTAACGAGTCAGGAAGGTTCACTTGCTTCAGTTTGATGCAACCCTTGAACGCCTCTTCGCAAATTGAAATCAGCGTGCCTGGTAGTTTTACGTCGGTAAGGCGCATGCAGTGTTCAAAGGCTTTACCTTTTATTTCCTCTATGCCTTCCGGTATGGCTACCGATAAGAGTGCAACGCAGTTGCGGAAGCAGTTTTCTGGTATCTTTTTTAGTTTCTGGGGTAGTGCTATTTCTTTTAAATCGCTACAATTGGCAAAAGCTCCCCCGTCTAGTGTCTCTAGTGTCTCGGGCAGCGTTATGCTATGTAGTGCTGTACAGTCCCAAAAGGCGTATGTGCCAATGCTTTTCAACCCCAGTGGAAGGTGTATTTTTGAAAGTGTTCGGCATCCTTTAAAGGCCATCTCTCCAATGGCTTTTACTGTAGAGGGTAACGATATGTATTGAAGATTCTCGCAACTCTCGAAAGTGCAGGCGTCTATGCTTGTTACGCCTTCTGGAAGAAGGACGGTGTCAAGGCTTCTGAACTTACTGAACACGTAGTCTATTTCTCCTGTGTTCGCAAGTCCCTGTGTTTTGCTGATATCGAGGTGCGAAAGGGTGTTGTGTCTTTTTAGTGATCCTATGAATTTCCAATCGTTATAGTTGATGGTTCCTGTGACCTGTAGGTCGGTTATTACCGACCACTCTTTGGCGGTCAGTTGTTTCTCTAGTTGACCTGCGGTTGTGTTGTTTACTATTGTCATAGGTGTAATTGTTTTTATCTGCTCTAAAACAGAATGTTTTCTGCCGTAATCCTTGTAAAGGAACTCCATATCTTGTCTTGCCGGTAGTTCGCATATCCGCCCGATGGTATGGTCAGTTCTACGTTCTGGTAGCAATATGCCGAGAATGTGTCCTCCTTACAGTGGGGGGGTATAGGGTTATGACAGTCTATCCGGCGCAAAGATACACAATTTCGGAATGCGTCTTCTGATATGGATAGCTCGTTGTCGCTAAAATTGATGGTTTCGAGCGATTGGCAGTTCCAGTAAGCGCCACGGCCAATGTGGCTGATCTGCTCGCCGCTCAGGTCGAGGTGCTTGAGCGATGCACAATCGGCAAACGCAAAGTCCTCTATGGTTGTTGTGTTGGCTCCAAGGGTGACTCTCTTCAACCGTTTGCAACCTATGAACAGGCTGTTGGGTACAACGGCGGTTTCGCTAGGCAGACTAATGGCTACAAGCTTTTCTGCGTCTGCGAACGACTTGTACTTTATGCCTGTGGTCTGTGCTTCGCTTAGGTCTATTTCTGCCAACTGGCCGTTTCGGCACATTTCCCGTAGGAATTCTATGTCGTTGTCGTTGATTCTGCCCGATATGGAAATTTTGCTGATGTTCTGCCAAATATCTGGTAGATACGATTTCAAGTCTGTTTTTACAATCGACGGCGAGTAGGTGATGCTGTTTTTCTCGCCGTTGCTGAGCCTGAAAACTATCGAGGTCAGCACGTCTACCTCCCTTATGTTTTTAAATAGCTTCCAGCCTTTGGCCTTTTTGTATTTCTCTATGGTTTCTTTAGGAACGTAGAGCATTTTGTCTTGCGTGTAGTCTATAATCGGACCTTGGCAGTGGGGTGGGGTTTGTGCCCAGCAACATATTTTTCCCAAACTTCTGCATTCTTTGAAGCAGTCCAAGCCTATTTCGCGGAGTTTGTTCGGCATCTCTATCGATACCAGGTGGGTGCAGTTCTTGAATGCTTCTGCCCCTATTTTCTGTAGCGAGTTGGGCAGTTTGATGCTTCTCAGCTGGAAACTGTTTGAAAACGCGTCGTTGGCTATTTCCTCTACGCCGTTTGGTACACAAAAGTCGTATTCTCCCTTTTTCAAAAGGTCGTAGTGGGGGTCTCCTTCTTTATAGTCTTCTGTTTCCGACTGGTGCTTTTCCAGAATTTTTCCCCCCATCGAGTAATTGGTGTCGCCAACGCTGTATTTGTCTGTGTCGACGTTCCATCTTATCTCGGTACGTTTGTTGGTGAAGTCATGTATGAGGGTGCCGGTCTGTTCCCTCTTTATACTTTGAGGAAGAATTACGGTACTGAGTTTGTCGCAACCGGCAAATGCTTTTTTTGCGATTTTTCTGGTTCCCTCTTTTATTTGAATCTGGCCCTCCCGTTTGGGCGGACAGAATAAGAATTCTTCTCCGTCTTTGGTATACAGCAAACCGTTAACCGACTTGTATTTGGGGTTTTGTTCGTTTACGTTTACAATCTTCAACTCTTGGCAGCCGTTTAGTGCGCCTTTCTCTAATTTGCACAAACTTTTGGGAAGGCTGAGGGTGTTTATCGAAAGGCATTTCAAACTGTGTTTTTCTAACGCTGTCATTCCTTCCGGAATGTTCAGGTTCCCCAATCCTCTTTCAAAGAATACGTAGTGCTTCCCGTCTTCGGGAAGGCTGCATTCAAAAAGGTCTATAACGTAAATGCCTTTGTTTATGTTGGGTAGGTTGTCTATCCATTCAATGTCGCAGTTGTCCAGTGCACCTTTTATCTTTAGGCCTTTAATCTTTTTCCATTCGGTTTCGTTTAATAGGCTTTTTAGGGTGCCAGGTTTGTTTATGTTGATGGTCTGCATTGTTGTAATGGATGGGTCTCTGGGGGTTATTGTTGCGTTTCGTCTTCGTTTTTGCAAAGGGCCTGCATCAGCATGTCCTTGTAGTTTTTACCTATTGAAAGTTTCTCTTTGCCTATAACTACCATGTTGCCTTCTATGGCCTCTATTCGTTTTTGTGCCACTATATACGATTTGTGTATTCGCAGGAATCGGTTCGAAGGTAGTTCTTCTTCCAGTTTTTTTAGCGAGTAGTAGGCTGTTACCTTCTTGTCTACCATGTGGAAGGTCACGTATTCGCTCTGCCCCTCAATGTAGATGAGGTCGTCAAAGTTTATCTTGTATAGTTTGTAGTCGGCTTTGACCATTAAAAAGTCTTTCGATTCTGGTTGGCTTGTCTTGGCCGTGTTTTCCGACGTGTGCTTCAGGTTGAACAATTCTGTCGCCTTGTTCACTGCTTTCATGAAACTGGCAAACGATATGGGCTTAAGCAGGTAGTAGACGGCTTCGAGGTCGTAGCTTTCGAGCGCATATTCCGAGTAGGCGGTTGTGAAGACGACCATGGGTTTGTTTACCATCGACTTCACAAAATCTAGTCCCGATAGTTCTGGCATCTGGATGTCGGTGAACAGTAGGTCTATTGGGTTGCTCTGTAGGTATGCCGAAGCCTCTAGTGCATCGCTGCACTGTTTGCACAATTCGAGGTTGGGTACTTTCGATATGTAGTCCGACAACAATTTTCTTGCTGGAAATTCGTCGTCTATTACCATTACCTTTATTTTCTGCGTGTTTCCCATAAGTTATCCCTGTTCTTTTACGGTTGTTTTTATGTTCTTCTCAATCAGAAGTTCTAGTTTGACGGAGAATGTGTTTTCGGTTTCTTCTATCTCTAGCTTGTGCGTGGTCGGGTAGAGCAGTTGAAGCCTTTTCTCAACGTTCTTTATGCCGACTCCCTCGCGTTCTGTTTTTCCTTTCTTCCCTTTTGAACCTTTACTGTTCGAGGTAGAAAAGTATAGCTTGTTCCCTGTTGTTTTTAGCGATATTCTCAGGAAGGCGTCTTTGCTTGCTCCCAAACCGCTATATTTGAAACCGTTTTCTACGAACGGTTCCAACATCATTGGGGATATATACACAAGTTCCGATTCTACATCTTTCTCAAAGATTAAATTTAATGAATTTTCGTAACTAAACTGCTGGAATTTTATATAATTTTCAATGTATTTTATCTCTTCGCGCAGTAGTATGTGCGATTGCTTGCTTTCGTCTGTCACGTAGCGGAGCATTTCCGAGAGGATGAGTATGCTGTCGGGGGCGTTCTTGTCGTTCATATACACCATCGAGTAGATGTTGTTGAGCGAGTTGAACAGAAAGTGTGGATTGATTTGCGAGCGGAGAAAGCGTAGCTCCATCTCGTTCCTTTCTTTTTCCAACTCTACTTTGATGGCTTCCTCTTTTTTCTTTTTCTGTGAATAATACAGCATGAAGTCTAAAAAAAAGGCGCAGATGAATAGTACCGCTATCTTGGTCGGGGTACTGATAAGCAGGGTGTCGCGGTTCTCGTCTTGAACCATGTCTTGCGGAAAGAAGACTTTCTTCTCGGAAGGAAGGTTGGTATCTAACAGCGATATGTCGTCCGGACTGTTGATGATGTTGTCGATGTAGTAGTTGGTTACCTCTTGGTCCATGGTGGTGAAAAGGGGTATCATTGCTGCTAGCATCACTACCGATACCAGAAGGTAGATGGCGGTTCCTTTCTTTTCTAACAGTTTTGGTATCAGTATGTAACGGTCGGTGTAGGTTATCGCAATCAGTCCAATCTCGATAGAGGTGGCGGTCAGTATCGACAAACGGAAGTCTATCGCGGTGTTGCTCACTATCATGATTCCGAAAACGGCTATCCAGATGAGGCATTCCGACAGTTTGTTGTTACGGATGAGTGTATCTATTATGGTGGATATCTGCATTTGCTGTATCTGTCATTGTTATTGCAAATGTAGACTATTTTTCTGCTAAAAGCGATAATCTATGTTGAAGGAATTCTGAAACTCGTTGAAAAATTTGTAGCGGTTCTGTTTATTAATTCTTTCTTTGTGCAAAACATCAAGTGTTAATTGATTTCATATTTGTAGAATTGTTTTCATGAATTGAAATTTTCAAATGGTTAAATAAGACAAGTGTTGCTGTTACCGATGTGAATCGCTAAATAGCAGAAAAGGGTTCCTTTCCAGGAACCCTTTCTTTTTATTCTGTTATACCTTCTAGTTCAATGAAAATCTGCCGGGTGGCGTAGGCGTCTAGTGCGGCATATAGCTGTTGCTTGGCCGACAACTCTTCGGCCTCCCAGTTGCTAAGCCGTTGGCCTTTCGATATTCTTTTGCCAAAAACTATGGCGTATATCTTCGATAGGCTCTTTTCTTCTATGCCGAATGTGGTGACATAGTTTTGCAACTCTATGAAGTTGTCTGGCTTTAGGTCTTCCTTTATTTGGCTTAGTGCCCTAAAGTCGTCTTTTGTGGAAAGCCCTATTTTTTTTACTTTTTTCGATTTCAAGAAACTCGCAACGCATTTGGGCATCCCTATCAGGTTCAACCTGAACAGGTAGCAGTCTGTCGAGTCGCTTATTTGCATAAGTGCCACATGGTGTGTCTCTCCTTTTGTGAACGAGGGCCTCGTCTCGGTGTCGAAGCCAACTATTTTCTGTTTCATTAGGTTCGAACATGCGGCCTTTGCCTCTTCTTCGGTATTGACGATGTGGATGTTGCCGTTGTAGGTCTCTGCCTCGAGTTCGTTTAGCTCGTCCTTGGTGAGAGTGGGCTTAAAAGTTCTTGTCGTCATCATTTTCTTCGCTTTCGTTTGACGTGAAGTCACTGTCCGATGAATATAAAGCATTATGAATGGCTACTAGCGAACTTAGTAGTTTTTGCCCCCATACGTTTTTGAAGTTATCCTTGCAGAATACTATCGCTTCTATCATAACAGAACCGTTCGCACTGTTGAAATTCAATATCATATCTTTCAGGTCCTGATATACATCGGCAAGATTTTCGGAAATGCTGGCCGGAAGTGGCTCCAAACTGTACTGCATGTCGCTTACCTGGGTGTCGAGGTAGTTGTCTAGTTCGCCCAAAAGGTGGGCTATGCTTCTGCGGACAGCCTCGTAATCGTCTTCTGTTACGAACGATTGCACGTCGTCGCTCAGGTTGCTGATCAGTTCGGGCAACAGTGCGGTTTTTAAGTAGAGCAGGGGTATAATTTTGCTCATTCGGTCTAAAAAGTCGCGATTGTTGCTATTGCCACATTGCTCAAGTTGGCAGCAGTATTCGTTCGCTACGGTCACGAACTCTACTACATTCGTTGAGTATAAGGATGAATTTGCCTCGCTTCCTTTCTGCATTTGTTCTTGCTTTATTTCGAAAATGTCTACAAAGTTAGCGAAAAATAGACATATATCAAACCTTAGCGGTTATCTACTGTCTCCGGATTGGTGTCGTGGTTCGCGAAGCGGTGCTCGGCCAGTTGCTCGTATCGGGTGCCGGGCTTTCCGTAATTGCACCATGGGTCTATCGATATGCCGCCCCTTGGCATGAATTTGCCCCATACCTCTATGTATTTCGGGTCCATCAGCTTTATCAGGTCCTTCATAATGGTGTTCACACAGTTCTCGTGGAAGTCGCCGTGGTTGCGGTAGCTGAACAGGTAGAGCTTCAAACTCTTGCTCTCTACCATCTTCTCGCCAGGAACGTAGCTGATGTATATGGTGGCAAAGTCGGGCTGGCCTGTTATGGGGCATAGGCTTGTGAATTCAGGGCAGTTGAACTTTACCCAGTAGTCGTTCTCGGGATGCTTGTTTGTGAAGTATTCAAGTACTTCCGGCGAATAGTCGGTCGGATAGTTGGTCTTGTTCCCTAAACTGTGTAGTTGTTCCATATTTATTTGTTTAATGCCATTAGTTTCTTCTTGTCTAGATACTGCTTTAAGCCTTCCGCGCGGAGTTTGCAGGCCGGACATTGTCCGCAACCTTCGGCCACTATGCCGTTGTAGCAGGTGAGGGTCCTCGTCCTTATGGTTTCCAGCACACCCAACTGGTCGGCTAGCGCCCAGGTCTGCTCTTTGTTGAGCCACATTAGTGGGGTGTGAATCTCAAACTCGTAGTCCATTGCCAAACCCAGAGAGGCGTTCAGGCTTTTTATAAAGTTGTTTCTGCAGTCTGGGTAACCGCTGTAGTCGGCTTGGCCGACTCCTGTTACCAGGTTGTGCACTCCCAGGCCGAATGCGTAAACCGCCGCATAGGTCAGGAATATCATGTTTCTGCCAGGTACAAATGTGTTGGGGTAGCTTCCTTCTGGCTTCTCTTTGTCAATTTCCATTGAAGGGTCGGTGAGCGAGTTGTGTGTGAACTGCTTGAACACGTCTAATTCGCACAACTGGAAAGGTATGTTGTTCTCTTTCGCGATTTGTGCGGCTATCTCGTTCTCTTTCACGTGTTTCTGCCCGTACTTGAAGCCTATGGCATACACTTTCTTGAAATTCCGCATTGCCCAAAAAAGGCAGGTCGTTGAGTCTTGGCCACCGCTGAGCAGCACCACTGCGCTTTCTTTTATATCCATTGCTCTTTTGTTTTTGTTTGGAAATGTTGAGGAGTTCGCAGTTGCTGTCCGTTTCCCCTCCCTGGCGGGTGTGGATGCGGTCTACCTTGTTTTTTACGTGGTGTTCAAGCACACGGAAACCTCACAGTTCCACTGCAAAGTTACATTTTTTCTTCTACTTAGAAATTTTTGTTGTCGATATATGTCTCCAAAAGGCGGGTAACTCCGTTTTCGTTGTGTGGGGTTACGTGGAAGTCGGCTACCGATGCTGGTATAAGGCAGCTGTTGCCTTCTGTCAGGTGTATCTCACGGTTCTCTTTGGCCGGCATCTTCCACCAGCCGTAGCCGTCGGTGCTCTTTATCTTGATTGTGCAGTCGCCCGAGAGACACATGTAGATGATGAAGCTGTCGTACTTGTACAACTTGCGGTGGAACGAGCGGTCTACCTCTAACAGCTTGGTTACGAAGTACTCGCTGGTGATGACGGGCACTGGCTTGTTGATGATGTGCTTGTAGTGCGTCCGGTAGTCTTCCTCTACGGTATAGTCGATGGCGTCTTTCGCCTCTTCGGTGTGCAGTTCTCTCAGCTTTCCGTCTAGCCCTGGACGGTTGTAGTCGTATATGCGGTAGGTGATGTCGCTGCTTTGCTGGATTTCGGCCAGAAGGATTCCGCCGCAGATGGCGTGTATGCGGCCCGATGGTATGTAAAACACATCTCCGGCTTTAACCTCGTGTTTCGCCAGTACGTCGCAGATGTTGCCTTTCTCGATGTAGTCTTGCAGGTCCTCTGGTTTTATCTCCTTTTTCAGGCCTGAATACAGGTAGGCGCCGGGTTCGGCCTTCATTATAAACCACATTTCAGTCTTGCCGAAACAGTTGTGCCGTTTTTTGGCAAGTTTGTCGTCGGGGTGGACTTGTATCGATAAGTCTTTTGCGGCATCTATATATTTAATGAGTAGCGGGAAGTCCTGCCCGTATTTTTTCGTTACGGCTTTTCCCAACATCAGTTCTTTATATTCTTTTGTCAGGCATTCCAGATCCTTGCCGGCCAAAGGCCCGTTCTTTACCACACTTTTGCTTTTGGGAACAGCGCTTACCTCCCAACTCTCGCCTATGGGCTCGTCGTCTGCTGCCAGACCTTTCAGTGGTTTCAGGCGGTTGCCTCCCCATACAACTTTGTGGAAGTTGTTCTCGAATAATAGCGGATAAAGAATTTCCATACGGCGTTTTTAGATTTTGTTGTGCAAAATTACATAAAAAAGCGGACAAAAATTCCTTTTCCGTCTAACCGTTGAATGCTATGTTTAATAAAATTGCGCAAACGTAAGATTTTTAGGTAAAAATGCTTTATTTTTGCAAAATAATATGCACAGACTGTAAAGGAGGATGAATTCAAACGAAATGAAAACGCATAGGCTCGTTTCCAATCTTCAAATGAAGGCGGCCCTAATCTCTTCAATATCAATTCTTTTTGTAGGAGGTTTGCTGTCTGTCTGCTGTGGAAGTGAGATGGTTCTCTTTTATTTGGTGGCTATTTCCTTTGCCGTTATTGGTGGTGTTTCGGCCATTTATTCCACTGTCAAATGCAGAAACACTGTGCTGAATGGCTCCATCAGCTATTTGCAGTCTGTATTATTCGGTTTCCGCTTCTTCTTTTTGAGTGGAATGGTTATAGCGTTGGGCGTATATCTTTATCTACGTTTTCATCCCGATTTTGTTCTCAACCTCTGTCAAGAGTTGGAACAACAATACCAATTTTGTGTCAAAAACGGTATTAAGATGACAATGTCTTATGAAGAGCTACAGCAGTCGAGAGAATTTTTGCTCTCGCAGTCTTATTACGCTTTGGCTATAAATTTGTGGTTCTCCTACCTCTTCTGTGGGGCGTTGGCCGCTTTGGTCTATTCGCCTTTTATTGCAAGAAGACGGTGATTTTTAAATTGCATTTTCATATTTTCAGAAAGTTATGAATATATCAGTGGTCATTCCATTATTCAATGAGGAAGAGTCCCTCCCCGAATTATATGCTTGGATTGATAGGGTCATGCAGGCAAATAACTATTCGTATGAGGTGATCTTCGTCAATGATGGTAGTACCGATAACTCTTGGCAGGTTATTAAGGAGTTGAGTAAAAAGTCCGAACAGGTTAAGGGTATTAAGTTTAGACGCAATTATGGTAAGAGCGCGGCTCTCTATTGCGGCTTCAAAGAGGCGGTTGGCGATGTGGTGATTACCATGGATGCCGATTTGCAGGACAGTCCTGATGAAATTCCAGGCCTGTACCGTATGATTACGGAGGAAAACTATGATTTGGTTTCAGGATGGAAGAAAAAACGCTACGATAACAAACTGAAAAAGAATATTCCTTCTAAGTTGTTCAACGCAACCACTAGGGCTATATCGGGTATCCATAACCTTCACGACTTCAATTGTGGGTTGAAGGCCTATAAAAAGGCGGTTGTGAAGAATATCGAGGTCTATGGCGAGATGCACCGCTATGTGCCTTATTTGGCCAAGGAAGCCGGCTTTACCCGCATTGGCGAAAAGGTGGTACAACACCAGGCCAGAAAGTACGGCGTTACCAAATTCGGTATTAACCGCTTTGTGAATGGTTATCTCGACTTGCTGTCGCTCTGGTTCCTTTCTTCTTTTGGCAAGAAACCTATGCACTTCTTTGGCGTTGTCGGCTCACTCATGTTCTTCATCGGCTTTGTTGCTGTGTGTGTTGTGGGTGGTATTAAGTTAAGCCATATTTTGGCTGGTACGTCTGCTCCTTTGGTTACCGACAGCCCTTATTTCTATTTGGCGCTTACCATGATGATTTTGGGAACCCAGTTGTTCCTAACGGGCTTTGTCGCTGAATTGGTTTCCAGAAATTCTCCGAATAGGAACAAATACCAGTTGGAAGAGTTACTGAATTTGGAGGACCATGGTTTAGGTTTTAGTAAAATTGACGATTAATTAAAACAATGAATAGTATTCTCGAAATGGTCAAAATGTCTGCTTCTGGCATTTTGGTCCTTATTATGGCCTATGTTCTTTTAGACCGTTTTTTCAGAAATGCCGAACGTAAGCGCTATTTCGAAATGAAGAAGGAAGCGGCTAAGGCGCTAAACCCTATCCGCTTGACCGCTTACGAGCGTTTGGCTTTGCTGCTGGAACGTCTTAATCCTGAAAGTTTGATTGTTCGTACTCAGACTCCTGGCATGTCGGCACAGATGCTGCATTTGGCCCTGATTACTACTATTCGCGAGGAGTTTGACCATAATGTTACCCAACAGATTTATGTGAGTAACGATGTTTGGCTGATGGTTCGTGGCGCTAAGGAAAACCTTTTGCAGTTCATCAACACCATTGCCAGCCAAATGCCCGACAATGTTCCGGCTATTGAGTTGGGTAAGGTTATTATCGAAAAGTATAACGAGACTGAAAGCGCAACTCCTATACAGGCAGCGCTGGAGGGTCTGAAACAGGAGGTTCGCGGTTTCCAATAAATATGGATTTGCTCGATTTGGTCAGACAGCGCTATTCTGTCAGAAAATATACCGACAAAAAGGTCGAAAAAGAAAAGGTCGATTACATTCTCGAATGTGCCCGGTTGGCTCCTTCTGCTTGTAACCGTCAGCCTTGGTCGGTCTATGTCGTGACTTCCGACGACGTCTTGGCTAAGCTGAAACAGGCTTATAACCGCGACTGGATGGAAAATGTTAGCACTATTCTGGTCCTTTCGGCCCACCACGACCAGTCTTGGCATCGCGAACGGTTCGATAATAAGGACCATAGCGATGTCGATTTGGCTATCTTGGCCGACCATATCATCTTGGCGGCTACCCAGTGCGGTCTCGGGTCTTGCTGGGTTTGTGCGTTCGACCCTGCCATGTGCAGAGAGGCTTTGGAGATGGTCGACGAACAAGAGGAACCGGTTGTGATGATACCTCTGGGGTATATCGATTCTTCAGTCGGTGTACCTGAAAAGAAAAGAAAAAATTTATCGGATATCGTTGTTTTCAAATAATTGTTGAAGATGGGTTCTTTATTAAAATACATGGTTCTTTTTACTGCGTTCCCTTTGTTGGCGGCGCTCTCGTCGTGCGACAATGAGGTCTGCAAGGAAGATATGTATACCTCAATGAATATCTCTCTGTACAACCGCTCTCTTACAACACAGTATTTCCCACTTGTCGATACTTTCTCGCTTTATCGGGTGAAGGATGGAAAACTGATTGCTACCGAGTACACCGACACGGCAGGGGTTTATTCCTTCAAGTTGTCGCTTGACCCGTCTTCTACTACTTCCCGTTATTTCTTGAATAGTCCTTACTTACACGATACCATTATCATTACACACGTTAACTCTTACGAGTTCGTGTCTGCTGAATGTGGTGCGCGTATAGTTTCTTATATCGACACCGTCTATTTCGCTGGCGGGCATATCGAGGACTCTATTTCTATTACTAACCATTTTGTGAACGGTGCGTACGATGCTCAGAACGTTAAAATATATATGGAGTAGTCTTGCACTGCTTTGTGTGGCGACTAGTGCCTTCGCGTCAGACTCTACCGCTGTTGCTAAGTCTGACAGGTGGTTCAAGGGGTTCTTTTTAGATGTTGATGCTGTTGAACCCGCTGTTTCGCTTTTCAACGATAAGCACAAGGGGGCAAATGCCTCGTTGTCTGTCAACCTGAAAAACGTTTTCTTTCCTACCGTTTTGGTTGGCTTCGCTTCTTACGACGCTACTTCCGATTATTCCAGCTATGTGCAACAGCCAAGCGGCTATACCTATAAGGTGAAAGGCCCTTATTTCAAGGTCGGCATGGATTTTAATATGATTAAGTCGACTAAGGAGTTCAAACCCGAATGCTTTATCGGTGTCCGATATGCTTTCTCGTGTTACGACTACGATATTCTGAATGTGGCTGTTTCGCAGGCAGAGTGGGGTAGCAGTACCACCATTAACAAGTCCGACAATACTTTCGCTCAGTGGGGTGAGTTTGTCGGGGGCGTCAGAGTGCCTGTCTATAAAAGGCTTTATCTCGGTTTTGAGGGGTGCTATAAGTGGTCTTTCTCTCCGAGAGTCGACAGCTACTACAATACCGATGGCACGCTGGTTACTATAAACCAGTCTTATGCTCCTGGTTTTGGCGACAAGAACGGAACCACTTGGGGGCTTAGGTACATGGTTAGCTTCTTTTTCTGAAAACAGATAGAAATAATTACATATTACAATATAATGGCAGATTTAAAAGTATTGAATCGTGCAGCCGATAATGTTAGAATACTAACGGCTGCTATGGTTGAAAAGGCAAAGTCCGGTCATCCGGGAGGATCTATGGGAGGCGCTGATTTCATCAATGTCCTCTATTCTCAGTTCTTGAATTACGATCCTACTGATCCTAATTGGGTTTGTCGCGATCGTTTTTACCTCGATCCTGGTCACATGTCTACCATGCTCTATTCTGTACTCCTGTTCTCGGGTAAGTACACTATGGACGATATTAAGGCTTTCCGTCAGTGGGGAAGCAACACTCCGGGTCACCCAGACCTTGACTATGCCCATGGCATTGAGAATACGTCTGGCCCTCTCGGACAGGGACATGCTATGGCTTGTGGAGCCGCTATTGCCGAGCGTTTCCTTGCTGCTCGTTTTGGCGAATGGATGAGCCATAAGATTTATACCTTTATCTCTGATGGTGGTATTCAGGAAGAAATTTCTGAGGGCGTTGGACGTCTTGCCGGCACTTTGGGCTTGTCTAACCTCATTATGTTCTACGATGCCAACCAAATCCAGCTCTCTACTCGCGTTGAGGAGGTCGATGACGAAGATATTGCCGCTAAGTACAAGGCTTGGCATTGGAACGTGATTGAAATCGATGGTAACGATGCGCAGCAGATTATCGATGCTTTGGTGGCTGCTAACAAGTCTACCGATAAGCCTACCCTCATTATCGGCCATACCATTATGGGTAAGGGCTGTAAGAAAGCCGATGGCTCTAGCGCTGAAATGATGGTTTCTACGCACGGTCAGCCTTTGTCGAAGGCGGGTGTCGATGTGGCTCTTACTATTAAGGGCTTGGGTGGTAACCCTGACGATCCGTTCCAGATTTTCCCTGATGTTCAGCAGCTTTATGCCGACCGTTTGGCTGAATTGACCAAAATGGCGGCTGAAAAGAAACAGAAACAGGCTGAATGGGCGAAGCAGAATCCTGAACTTGCTGCCAAGTTGGAGGAGTATTTCAGTGGCCGCGCTCCTAAGATTGACTATAGCAAGATTGAGCAGAAAGCTAACATTGCTACCCGTACCGCTTCTGCGGCTGTGCTGGGTGTGCTTGCCGAACAGGTGGGCAATATGATTGTTGCTTCTGCCGACCTTTCTAATTCCGATAAGACCGACGGCTTCTTGAAGAAGACCCATCCAATCAGAAAGGGTGACTTCTCGGGCGCTTTCTTGAACATGGGTGTGTCTGAATTGACAATGGCCTGCGTGATGAACGGTTTGGCTGCCCATGGAGGTGTGATTGCCGCTTGTGGCACTTTCTTCGTGTTCTCTGACTATATGAAGCCTGCTATGCGTATGTCGGCTCTGATGCGCCTCCCTGTTAAGTATGTGTGGTCGCACGACGCTTTCCGTGTTGGTGAAGACGGACCTACACATCAGCCTATTGAACAGGAAGCTCAGGTCCGCTTGCTTGAAAAGGTGAAGAACCATAAGGGTAAGAACGGTATGTTGGTGCTCCGTCCGGCCGATGCAGCCGAAACTACTGTGGCATGGAAACTGGCAATGGAAAACACCGATTCTCCTACCGGTCTCATCTTCTCGAGACAAGATATTGTTGATTTCCCTTCTGAATCGGGCAACCGTTACGACGAGGCGTTGAACGCTGCAAAGGGTGCCTACATTGTGAAAAAGTGCAGCGGCACTCCTGATGTGGTGATGGTGGCAAGCGGTTCCGAGGTATCTACTTTGTTCGATGGTGCCAAACTGTTGGAAGAGAGAAAGAACCTGAAGATTCAGATTGTTTCTGCTCCTTCTGAGGGCTTGTTCCGTAACCAGTCTGCCGAATACCAGAAACAGGTTATTCCTGGTGGTATTCCAGTGTATGGTCTGACTGCTGGAATGCCTTCTACACTCCAGACTCTGGTTGGTGTTGAGGGTTTTGTGCACGGCCTCGACCATTTCGGTTATTCGGCTCCTTACAAGGTGCTCGACGAGAAGTTTGGTTTCAACGCTGAAAGCGTGTATAACGATGTTTGCAGCTTCTTGAAGTTGTAATTGACAGTAATAGTATTGGGAAGGCCTTTCGTTTTATTCGGAAGGCTTTCCTTTTTTAATCATTAGTGTATTTTATGAGCAATATGTTGAAAATTCTTGGCGACGACGTTCTGACTCCAGCATTGCGCACGGCCTGCATCCTTTTGTTACCCATTATTGCGTTTGTCCAGTTCTTTTTCCCCTACGATCTGGTTTATGCGATTGTTATAGCCGTTGTTTTGTTGGTGTTGGGTGCTGTCGGCTTCTCGTTGCACTATGAGTACCGTTACGATGTAGAGAAGCACCTTTTCAGCAAGAGTCTGCTGGTGCTTGGGCGTGCTTTCGACAAGTGGCACGAACTGAACTTGCAGTGCAACTATCTTAGTTTCCAGATGTACACGCAGAACTATACCATCAACTTTCTGAACATCTATAGCTCGGGTATCGACGAGAAAGTCTTTACTATACGTGCGGTTAATCCCGACGGTAGCTACCGCACGTTGGTTGAGACGACCGATTACAAGTCGATCGACAAGTGCTTAAAGTTGTGCAACATTTTGGCTGAGAAGCACAATGTACCGTTTAAGGACTTTGTGAAGGAGATGGTGAAGAAGTTGAACAAGAAATAGAAGTTGCCTGGGTAATGTGAATTTCTTGTAGGATATTTGCGCGTCTTGTTCCAAATGAGCAAGGCGCGTTTTTTATGTCGGCTTGAAAAACTGCATCAAATCTGGATGTGTACAAAATCTTGTAGAATGTTGAAAACTCCTCAACGTGTTTATTTGTGCCAAATTAGAAAGCATGTGCGGCATATATGGTTATATTTGAACCTATCTGTGGCTTTTTTTTAATAAAAGTTTGCTGTACATTTGCAATATAACAATCGCTATCTCATTGATAAATAGAGTTTAATATGCGGTTTTGAAGGGAAGATTTAGTTGCATATTTGTTTGAATTTTATGCAAATAGAAACCTAACATAAGTGTTATTGAGCGTTTTACTGTATGTAGATAGTGAAACTAAAATTGGAAAAAAAGATTCAGTATTTATAATGGAAAACATTTTTATCGTTAAGAGAAACGGCAAGAAAGAGCAGTTCTCGATGGAAAAGATCAAGCAGGCTATCTCTAAGGCTTTTTTGTCGACGGGTGGTTTTGTTTCTGAGGAAATGATGCTTAGCATTCTTTCACGTATGAGTATTCATAACGGAATTAATGTGGAGGAAATTCAGAACCAGGTTGAGCGCGCTCTTATGGCCGAGCACTACTATGCAGTGGCTAAGAATTTTATTCTTTATCGTCAGAAACACCTCGAAGACCGCGAAACGCGTGGTAAACTCGAGTTTATGATGAACTACTGCAATGCGGCTAACCCTGCAACCGGTAGTAAATACGATGCAAATGCGAATGTTGAGAACAAGAATATAGCTACGCTTATTGGCGAGCTCCCAAAATCTAACTTCATACGCTTAAACAGAAAACTCCTGACCGACCGTATCAAGGATATGTATGGTAAGGAAATCGCCGACAAGTACATCACTTTCTTGAACAACCACTTCTTGTACAAGAACGACGAAACTTCTATGGCTAACTACTGCGCCAGCATTACCATGTACCCTTGGTTGCTGAACGGTACCGTCAGCATTGGCGGTAACTCGTCTCGACCTACTAATTTGAAGTCGTTCTGTGGTGGCTTCATCAACATGGTCTTCATGGTGTCGAGCATGCTCAGCGGCGCTTGTGCTACGCCTGAGTTCCTGATGTACATGGACTATTTTGTCCGTATGGAGTATGGTAACGACTATTATGAACATGCCGATAGGGTAGTTGACCTGTCTACCAAACAGCGTACCATCGATAAGATGATTACCGACTGCTTCGAGCAGGTTGTTTATTCTATCAACCAGCCTACGGGTGCACGTAACTTCCAGGCTGTGTTCTGGAATATCTCTTATTACGACAAGTTCTATTTCGAAAGCCTCTTCGGTGAGTTCCGTTTCCCTGATGGCACTGCTCCTATCTGGAACTCTGTCAGCTGGTTGCAGAAGCGTTTCATGAAGTGGTTCAATGCCGAACGCTTGAGAACGGTTCTTACCTTCCCTGTTGAAACTATGGCGCTACTTACTGAGAATGGTGACGTGAAGGATAAGGAATATGGCGACTTCACTGCCGAAATGTATGCCGAGGGTCACTCGTTCTTCACCTATATGAGCGACAGCGCCGACTCTTTGAGCTCGTGCTGCCGTTTGAGAAACGAAATTCAAGACAATGGCTTCAGCTACACTTTGGGTGCGGGTGGTGTTTCTACCGGTTCTAAGAGTGTGCTCACTATCAACTTGAACCGTTGCGTTCAGTACGCCGTTAAGAATAACCGCTCTTACTTGGAGTTCCTGGAAGAGACCATCGACTTGGTGCACAAGGTTCAGATGGCTTACAACGAGAACTTGAAAGACTTGTACAAGAAGGGCATGCTTCCTTTGTTCGATTCGGGCTACATCAACATCGCGCGCCAGTACCTCACGGTTGGTGTGAACGGTTTGGTCGAGGCTGCCGAATTCTTGAAGATTGCCATCAAAGATACGCCTGAATACCTCGAATTCGTTCAGTCGGTCCTCGGTCTTGTCGAGAAGTACAACAAGATGTACCGCTCGAAGGATGTGATGTTCAACTGCGAAATGATTCCTGCCGAAAATGTCGGTGTAAAACACGCTAAGTGGGACCGCGAAGACGGTTACTTCGTGCCACGCGACTGTTACAACAGCTACTTCTATGTGGTGGAAGACGAGGGTACAAATGTTATCGACAAGTTCCGTCTGCACGGTCGCAAGTATGTCGAGCACCTTACCGGTGGCTCGGCCCTCCACTGCAACCTCGAGGAGCACCTCAGTATGGCACAGTACCGCCAGCTGTTGAGAGTGGCTGCTGTTGAAGGCTGTAACTACTTCACTTTCAATATACCTAATACAATTTGTAACGATTGTGGCAAAATCGATAAGCGTTATCTGAAGGCTTGCCCTTCTTGCCATAGCGAGAACGTTGATTATCTAACCCGTGTCATCGGTTACATGAAGCGTGTCGGTAACTTCTCGGCTGCCCGTCAGAAAGAAGCCGCTAAGCGTTATTATGCTAACGGTGGCTCTGATTTGGAAAACGATGCTGAAGTACGTAAATTGCAGTATAGTGTTTCAGGAAGTGCCCGATGAGGTATCTTTGGCGATAAACATCTCGAACTGTCCGAATAACTGCAAGGGGTGTCATAGCGAATATCTGAAGTCGGATGTTGGTTCTGTCCTTTCTCCCGATTCGTTGAAGGAACTCATTGAACCTTATCTGTCCGATATCACTTGTGTGGCCTTTATGGGAGGCGACAACGACCCTGAAGGGGTCCTCTTGCTGGCGAAGTGGGTGAAATCGTTTTACGCCAACGCGTTAAAGACGGCCTGGTATTCCGGGAAAAGCGAACTCCCCGAGTTTGTCGACGTAAAGGCTTTCAACTACATTAAGCTGGGCCCTTACATTGCCGGGTTCGGTCCGCTAAGCCAAAAGACGACCAACCAACACATGTACAAGGTCGACGACGATGGCTTCCTCATTGATATTACTTTCCGTTTCTGGAAAAAATAGTTTTCTTAAATTATAGGGGAATTGCAACCGGCTGTTGCAGTTCCCCTTTTTGCTTTTCTCGTCGGTTATTGCTAATTTTGCTTAGAAATAATTGGTCGAGACGACAAGTTTGGGGTGCTTGGGTTCACCAGGCTGAGATTATACCCGTAACCTGATCCAGATAATGCTGGCGTAGGCGGTTTCTCTTCTTGGGTTTGTTCCAAAAAATCCGGTTCCCCCTTTTTAGATTGGTAATTATACATATTCAATAATGGACGATAAATTAGTTATTGCAGGTAAGGAGTTTTCTTCTCGCTTGTTTCTTGGATCTGGTAAGTTTAGTTCTAATGAAGTAATGGCTAAGGCTATTGAGGCTTCTGGCACCGAAATGGTCACTTTGGCTATGAAGCGCATTAAGTTGTCTGATTCTTCCGACGATATGCTACAGCATATTGCCAAGCCAAACATACAGCTGCTTCCCAACACTTCGGGCGTGCGTAATGCCGAAGAGGCTGTTTTTGCCGCTAAAATGGCACGCGAGGCATTCGGCACGAATTGGCTGAAGTTGGAAATTCACCCCGACCCGCGCTACCTGCTGCCTGACCCTGTTGAAACGCTGAAGGCGACGGAACAGTTGGTGAAGGATGGTTTTGTCGTTTTGCCGTATTGTCAGGCCGATCCGGTCCTCTGCAAACGGTTGGCCGAGGCTGGTGCCGCTACTGTTATGCCGTTGGCTGCTCCTATTGGCACTAATAGGGGGTTGGTTACACTCGACTTCCTACAGGCTATTATCGAAGAGGCTACCGTCCCTGTTGTGGTCGATGCCGGCATTGGTGCTCCTAGCGATGCTGCCAAGGCGTTCGAAATTGGTGCCAGTGCTGTGTTGGTCAACACGGCTATTTCTGTCGCTGCCAATCCGGTTGAGATGGCGGTTGCCTTTAAAGAGGCTTCTGTTGCCGGACGTCGGGCCTATCTGGCTGGTTTGGGCGCTCAGTCTGCCGATTTTTCCGCACAGGCTAGCTCTCCGTTAACTTCTTTCTTGAACGATTAATCAATAGTAAACATGAATATAGTGGTAAACGGCGAGAAGGTTGAAGTGCCTGGAGGTGCTTCGGTTAAGCTGCTCGCCGATATGCAGAACCTGCCCGACAAGGGCGTGGCGGTTGCTGTCAACAACGATATGGTGCCCCGCACCGAATGGGAGAACCGTCTGCTGAACGAGGGTGACGATGTTATTATTATCCGTGCTGTTTGCGGAGGTTAACAAGTAATTCAGGGTATAATGTTTAGTGACGTTATTCGTAAAATCGATTGGGAGGAAACCACGGAACGCATCATGTCGATGACCGATGCCGATGTGCGTAGAGCCTTGGGCAAGTCTAGATGTGATGTCGACGACTTCATGGCTATGATTTCTCCTGCTGCCGCTCCTTATTTGGAACAGATGGCGGCGCTCAGCCAGAAGTACACGCGCGAGCGGTTTGGAAAGACCATTAATATGTTCATTCCTATTTACATTACCAATTCGTGTTCTAACTCGTGTGTTTACTGCGGCTTCCATGTCGAAAACAAAATTAAGCGCATCATTCTCAAGGAAGACGAGATTGTCCGCGAATACCAGGCTATCAAGCAGCTCGGCCCTTTCGACAATCTGCTGATTGTTACTGGCGAGAATCCGGCTATGGCTGGTGTACCTTACCTCGCTAAGGCGCTCGACTTGGCCAAACCTTATTTCAATAATCTGCAAATTGAGGTTATGCCGCTGAAGTCGGAAGAATATGCTGAACTCAGGAAACACGGTATGAATGGTGTTATTTGTTTCCAGGAAACCTACCACGAGGCCAATTACAAGAAATACCATCCTAGAGGTCAAAAGTCCATTTTCGAATGGCGTGTCAACGGGTTCGACCGTATGGCCCAAGCTGGTGTCCACAAGATTGGTATGGGCGTGCTGATTGGTTTGGAAGACTGGCGAACTGATATTACCATGATGGCATATCACCTTCGCTATTTGGAAAAGAATTACTGGCGGACACAATATAGTGTCAACTTCCCGAGAATGCGCCCTTCCGAGAATGGCGGCTTCCAGCCGAATGTGGTGATGTCTGACAAGGAACTCGCACAAGTTACTTTCGCTATGCGCATCTTCGACCACGATGTCGATATCTCATACTCTACGCGCGAACCTGAGTTTATACGCAACAATATGGCGGCGCTTGGCGTGACGACGATGAGTGCGGAAAGCAAGACCGATCCGGGTGGTTATGCTTGTTATCCGCAAAGTTTGGAGCAGTTCCATATTAACGATGACCGTAAAACGGCCGATGTGGTTGCCGCCCTCCGTGCAAGGGGATTGGAACCTGTATTTAAGAATTGGGATTCTAGTTTCGACCACGAGGAGATGCTCTTGGCAAAATAAAAGAAAGAACGGGCGAGAAGTCACAACGACTTTTCACCCGTTTTTTGTTGTACCATACTTGTTAGGTAATGAGTCTGCTATAAAGCCAGGTAGACCTTTGATGGTCTCATTATTTAGAGTATATATTCTCTTGTTTAGGAGATAATTCTATTCCTTTCTTAAGGATCTCTGGAGAATACTGAAAGTAAATCCTATTGTTCTGCATGGACATGTATCCTGTTGTATCACCCTATATTTTTACTGTTGCTGTCGGATTTGTCCTATTTTGTTTGTGTTCCTAATTTTCTGCGGCAGTTTTCCTGCATTCTTGGCAAGCGTCATCGGACTTACTATCTCGTATTCTGAAAACGGTTCTAGAATTTCAAGTTCTTGCAATGCTCTCAATATCTTTATTAGTGCATCTGTCGTGATGGACTTTCCATTCTCTGCTGCTGATATAGTTGCCCTTGCCAATCCTGAAATCTCTGCAAGTTCTCTTTGACTATACCGTATATTTAATCTCATATTTTTCAAACAGGTTCCTATTGTTTTCAATATTGCCTCATTTGTAAAGAAGTAATCTATTTTGCTCATAATCTAATTTTTTTTTCAAAAATAGTTACTATTGTCTAAATATCTAGACAATATTGCGCTTTTTCTGATTTATTGTCTACTATTTTAGACAATAGTTCATGTTATATTTTACTCCCAGTGACTCGTTGTGAATTGCTTTAAAATTCGTACATTTAAGTAGGTATATACACCGTGTGAAAACATTCTGGGCGGGGCAACTCGTCCTTTTTTTGTTGCCACAAATCCAATCCCCGAAATTCTTTTTAGAAAAGAATACCCATCACTAAATTGTAGAATGGTTTTTCAATTGCGAAAGCGACTAATGGAATAAGTGTAACATAGGTTAGTAAGTTATTGATAAGGCTTATTAGAAAACCATTTATACGGAATATCGTGTTGTCTCTGATGGTGTTGTAATGCAGGTGACGAGTAGAATAAAGGATATGAAGGCTAAGAAAAACATGCGTCTGTGGTTCCATAACAGGTATAAATAACGGCCAGTGTTGGAGGTAATGAGGTTACAATACCTATAATTTTTATGGTTTTAATCTGTTTGTGGCTTCTTAAACCTAAGAAGTGGGGTAGTTAAAGATACAAAAAAGCCTTGCAAAATCATTTGCAAGGCTCTTTTATATTAGCGTGTCAGATTTATTAACCCAAGAATGCGATCAAGATACCTGCTGCAACAGCGGAACCGATTACACCAGCCACGTTAGAAGACATACAGTAGTTCAACACGTGGTTCTTTGGATCGTACTTCAAAGCGATATCGTTAGCAACACGAGAAGCCATAGGAACAGCGCTCAAACCAGTTGCACCGATAAGCGGATTGATCTTCTTTTTGGCAAACAGGTTGTAAACCTTTGCCAAGCAGATGCCGCCGAAGATAGACAAACCGAATGCACAGAAACCACCTGCAACGATACCGATAGTCTTCAGGTTCAAGAAGGCATCTACGGTCATAGTAGCACCTACGCAGAGTCCCAAGAAGATTGTTGCAGTGTTCATGATGCCGTTTGATGCTGTCTGGAACAAGCGTGATGTGCTGTTTCCAATCTCCTTAATCAGGTTACCGAACATCAGCATACCAATCAGCGATACTGCGTCTGGAACGATGATGGCCACGATGGTGGTGACTACGATTGGAAACAGAATCTTAAGAGCCTGCATGTTCTTAAATTCGGTCTTGTTAGGGTAGAGCTTGTCTTGTTCCTTCATGTTGATGCTGAGCTCTTCTTTTGAACAGGTCAACTTAACCACCAAAGGAATGATAACAGGCACCAATGCCATATAAGAGTAGGCTGCGATAGCGATTGGACCCAACATGTGAGGTGCCAACTTCAAGGTTGTGAAGATGGCGGTAGGACCATCGGCACCACCGATAATTGCTAACGAACCTGCTTCCTTCATATCGAAGCCACACTGGCTTGCAACAATCAATACTGCGAAGATTCCGAACTGTGCACCAGCACCGAAGATGGCCAACTTCAAATTTCTCAACATTGGTCCGAAGTCAGTCAACGCACCTACACCCATAAAGATGATTGGTGGAAGAAGACCAGACTTAATCAATGCGTAATAGAGCATATTCATAATACCAAGATCGTGCGCTATTTCAGGAATAGTCATGTCTTCGTAGATGTTCTGTCTGACCATTACGCCGTTTTTCAAGTATTCAACGCATCCCTCACCATCGGCTGCAATTACACCAAGACCTCCACCGGGGAAGTTGGCCAAGAGTACGCCGAATGCGATTGGAACTAGCAAAAGGGGCTCGAATTGCTTCTTTATACCTAGGTATAGTAAGACAAAGCCCAAGGCTATCATTACTATGTATGACGGATCGGCAATTAGCTTGCCGATGGCAGTCATACCATATATGTTTTCAAGAATATCCATGTTTTAATTACTTGATTTTCATTAATACATCGTCTTCTGATACTGCGTCACCGGTCTTGAAGCAGATTTCGGTGATAACGCCGTCGCGGTCTGCTGCAATTGCGTTGAAGGTCTTCATTGCCTCAACGTAGCATACTGTCTGGCCTTTCTTAACAGCATCACCAACGTTAACTGCAGGGTCGTTCGCATTCTTACGGAGGTAGAACTTACCTTCCAATGGGCTTTCCAATGGGTTGCCTTCGCCTGGGGCGCCTGCTGCTGCAGGTGCTGCGCTTGGGGTTGTGGCAGGAGCGGTAGAACCGTCGTTTGCACCGATAACAACCTGGTATTTCTGGCCGTTTACGTCTACAACCACGGTCTGAGGGAGGCTCATAGCACCGCCCTTGGCGCTGTTCTTTTCTGCTTTTCTCTTTTCCAAGTCAGCCTCGAAGTCTGCTTTTGCCTTGCCGCTGCGGTATGCGCGGTACTGTTCAGGGTGCATAGCCAATTCGAACAATTCTTCGTCGTCCTGACCGCAATCCCAACCATTTTTCTTCATTTCCTCGCGGAACTCGTCCAACTGGTCTGGATATTCGGCTTGTGGGTTGCCAGTGAAGAATTCGCGACCCTGTTCTTTGGCGAGTTCAACCAACTCTGGTGCCAATGGGCCAGGCAACTTACCGCTCTTGCCGAGCATCATGTTCCAAATATCGTCAGCAATCAAGCTCCAACGCTCCTTGCCCTTTTCCATTTGCATAACGTTCATCAGGGCTGCGTTCTTAACGTACTGGCTGAATGGGGTAACCAAGCAAGGATAACCCATCTTAGGCCATACGTAAGCCACCTCGTTGAACAACTTAACCATCAGCTGGTCTTGGGTCATCTTAGGTTGGCCGTGCTTTTCCTTGTACTTGTTCAAGCTTTCAAGGTTGTCTGCCAAGTCGGTCATCAAGCTACCCATCATACCGCCAGGAAGTCCAGGGGCGATAAGCAGAGAGTTCATATAGCGGTTGCGGTTTGGAATATAGTAGCCCAACCATTCGTCCATCATTTCCTGAATAATGGTACGCAGTTCCATATAGGCTTCCATGTTCACTTCCTTCACCTTGAAGCCAGCGTCCTTCAACATGGCCTGTACGGCAAGCACGTCGGCGTGTCCGGTACCCCATGAGAGTGGTTCCATACCTACATCTACGAAGTCACAACCGTTTTCGCAGACTTCCAGAATTGATGCCATGCTGAAACCAGGTCCTGCGTGGCTGTGGTACTGGATGGTAATCTGTGGATATTTGTCTTTGATGTTCTTGGTAATCTTACCCAATGAAACCGGACGGCCGATACCTGCCATATCTTTCAAACAGATTTCGTCGGCACCTGCTTCAATAAGCTTGTACGCCAAGTTGGTGTAGTACTCTACAGTGTGGAGTGGTGAAGAGGTGATGCAAAGGCAGCACTGTGAAATCATGCCGGCCTCGTGTGCATAACCGATTGATGGAATTATATTGTCAGGGTCGTTCAAACCACAGAAAGTTCTTGTGATGTCGGTGCCTTGTGCGTGTTTAACTTTATAGAACAACTTACGTACGTCTACTGGTACCGGACGCATGCGGATGCCGTTCAAACCACGGTCGAGCATGTGGGTCTGGATGCCGGCCTCGTGGAAAGGCTTGGTCCACTGACGGACTGCTTTGTTAGGATTTTCGCCATAAAGGAGGTTTACTTGTTCGAAACCGCCACCGTTTGTCTCAACACGGTCGAAACAACCCATTTTGACGATTACTGGGGCCGCTTTCATTAACTGGTCAACACGTGGAACATATTTGCCGGCCGATTGCCACATGTCTCTGAATACTAAGCTGAATTTTATTTCTTTAGCCATTGTTTTATTTGTTTGTTCCCCATTCCTTAGATTCGCATCAGCAGTTCGGGGTATTTGGTTTAATATTAGATTTTTTTGATGCTTTCTACTTTGCCTTTGCCTCCGGTTAGGGTATTGACGGCTTTGGCGATGATGTCTGCGGTTACTGCGTCTACTGCTTGAACAGAGGCGAATGAGGCAGTTTTCGGTGCCTCTTTCACTTCTTCTGGTACAAACTTGTTGACGAACAGTATCAGGCACTTGCCCACGTAGATGACAAGTAGCAAGACAATGAACACGGTAAACATTCCGATTGCCATCAATAGCAAGGCTCCGCTAAGTCCTTCGAATCCTTCAGAATTAGCAGCGGCAGACGCTAGTATCGATAATGAATTCATATGAATAATTATTTATTAATTATGCTATATTCGTATACAAATTTACAAACCATTCTTTAAAACTCTTATTTATATACGTGTTTTTTTAGAAAGGTATTTGCTTTTATTATATGTGGTGTTACAATCTGTAACTTATTACGGCCCTATTTTTAAATATTCCTCAAATATTCGTTAGGTTGCTGTTAAATCAGCATAAAGAGCGCAAGGTTAACAATTGTTATTACTGCAAAGCCCGCCAACAGCGGCTTCAAGACTCTTCTTTTCGACAAAAATATGCCGTATACCATTTTTATTATGTTGCTGCTTATTATAGCCTGGAATGTCGACATGATGATGACACTGTCGGCTATGTCGTATTTTGCCTGATACAGGTTGAGGATGAACGGCGTAATGTCGGTGGCACCTACCAATATTGACAAGGCCCTCAAACCTTCGGTTCCAAACAGCTGCAGGGTGTAGTGGGTGGCTATGGTGAACACGACGAACAATATCGCAAACAAGATGGCGATTTGGAATTCCAACGGGTTCTTGTCTTCTTCCTCCTCTTCTTCTTGAAGTTCTGCCTCGTCGGTCTTCGATGCCATGGCGGCTTTTGCCTTTTTCTGGTCTCTGAAGTAGAAGTAGCCGGCTACGGCAAGACCGCAAACAAACATGGCCGCAAACAGGAACCAGTAGTTGGTCAGCAACCGCATGTTGAAGATGGCCATCAGTATCATATACTTCACGTAGAGTGTGCTGACCGAGCAGAACACGGCGGTGGTGTACTGGCCCAACTCGTTCTCTTTGACCGTCGCTGCCTTTTTCGTCAAGATGACGGTTGTGGCCATGCTGCTGTAGATGCCTCCAAGCAATCCCGATACAATAATGCCCGACTGGTTGAACACGTATCGCTTGAGCAGGTAACTGATGTACGAGAATCCGGAGATGACGACGGTGGTCAGCCAGATGTTATAAGGGGTCAGCGCGATGCCTTCTACTATTTGTTCGTTGGGCAATACGGGTAGTATGACACCCGAGATGACTAAGAACTTGGCCAGATTCATAAACTCTTGCTCGTTCATCCTTCTTGAGAACTTGATGAAAGTGGCTTTCATCTCGTTAAGGATGAGCACGCTGACAACCAGCATAATGACAACCCACAACTGGGTTTTGTAGACCAACGGCCCTATGCTGTAGGTGATGAGTGCAATCAGCAGGCTGGTCATGCCGGTCTGGTCGAGCCGGAATAGTTTATAGCTGTAGAACAAGGCAATTAAGACAAATAGGGCACCCCCGCCAACTAAGTATACAATCATTGTTTCTGGCTGGAGGATGTACAGCGCATAACCTAAAATACCGATCAGGGTGTAGGTTCGGTCTGTACCCAAGTGCATGTTTTCGCTCTTTTTTGCGAAATGTTTCCTCTGCGATAGCCCTATTAATAGTGATATTACTAGAACAATAATGAAGTTAGTTAGTTCTGTAGGGAGAATTGTGTTTCCCATGTGTTTGTCTCTTTTGCTTTTAAAAAAAAGGGGGGAAATACTTCTTTCCCCCTTTTATTACGGTTATTTGTTGTTAGTCAATATAAGTAACAGAGTATCTTTTTGCTTTTTTCTCACCCATGACATAAATTCGGAACTCTCCTTTGTCATATTGGTACAACTTGATGTTTACTTTGTTATACTGCTTGTCGGCACACGATATGCTGACGTATTTCAAGTCCTTCTTGATAATCCACTTCTTAGGCTTCTCCATTATTTCATAGGCATCACCACCAATAAATATGCTGTTGTTGCTCAAGTCGATAGTGATCTCATTGTCAAGTGAAGACCATGGTCCCCAACTGTATGAACCCACGACATTGGTGGCAGCAACGCCTTCTGCGCCTCTGTACGATTTGAAGTGTACAACTTGTGCTGATACTTCTCCCGAGAAAAGTATGCCCAAGGTAAACGTAAATAATATTGTGGCTATATATTTATACATCTTTCTAAACCTAATGATCTGTTTCTTCTCAAAGTTAAGAATTTTTTTGTCATTTTCAAATCTTTTTCTCAATAATGAGCCTTAAAATAAATTTTTTCTTCGCCGATTACTTGGTATATTTGTTTGTTAGAATTTTTTAGATTATGGATTTGCACCCTTTGTTTCTTGAACGTGTAAGAAAAGATTTTGGAGATGAGGCCGATACGTTTGTCCGTGCCATTGGTTCCGATGCTGTTGTGAGCGTTAGGGTTAACTCTTCGAAACTTCCCGGTGTTTGTTTGGCCGACAGGGTGCCTTGGTGTTCCGGTGGCTTCTATCTGCAACAGCGTCCGGTTTTTACGCTCGATCCGTTATTTAATGCTGGCGCCTATTATGTGCAAGAGGCTAGCTCTATGTTTCTTGAACAGACGGTGAGGCAGCATGCGCATTTGTCAGACGATTCTGTGGTCCTCGATTTGTGTGCGTCGCCTGGCGGCAAGTCGACTCACTTATTGTCGCTGATGAACGGTAGGGGATTGCTGGTCTCTAACGAGTATGTTGGACAAAGGGTGGCGTCTCTTCGTGAGAATATTACGAAGTGGGGATTCCCTAATTCGGTAGTTACAAATGCTGCTCCTGCCGATTTCGGTAAATGCGACGGCTTGTTCGATGTGATTGTTATAGATGCTCCTTGTTCGGGCGAGGGTATGTTCCGAAAAGACGACCAGGCGGTTACGGAATGGAGTGCTGAAAATGTGGAGATGTGCGCAAAACGTCAGAGGGAGATCCTTAAAGATGTATTCCCTGCCCTGAAAGAGGGTGGACTGCTCGTCTACAGCACCTGTACATATAATGCTGCTGAAGACGAGGAAAATGTGGAATGGATCTGCACGGAATTGGGCGGTGAGTTCCTGCCGATTTCGGTCGATGCACAGTGGAATATTACAGAGACTCCTTTCGGCTACCATTTCTATCCGCACAAGACCAGGGGCGAGGGCTTTTTCCTTGCCGCTATCCGTAAAACTGCTACCGCTTTCTCGGTCAGGGTCAAATCGCAAAAAATCAAAGAACCTGCCGGGGGCAAACAAGTGAAAAAATGGATGACCGATGCCGAACAGTTCGTTTTCGGTGAGACTAACGATAAGATGCTTATTGCTACTTTGGCTAAGTTCCACGATGTGGTTTCCGTCTTGAAGGGTAACGTGAAGGTGGTGCAATCGGGTTTGGCTGTTGCGCAGGTGAAGGGCAACGACTTTTTGCCTGCTCCTTCTTTGGCGCTCTCTTCCTGCTTGCGGAAAGAGGAATTCCAGATTGTTGATTTAGATTGGAAGCAGGCTATGGCTTTCTTGAAAAGGGAAAACCTGGTCCTGCCAGATGCACCTAAGGGTTGGCTGCTCGTTTCCTTTAACAAGGTTCCACTCGGGTGGATTAAAAACTTGGGGAATAGGTCGAATGGCTATTTCCCTGCCGAATGGCATGTGAGGATGACGCCCGATATTAATCTTTATACTCCTTTATTCTAATGGCAATGAAGTTGACTTTTCTGGGTACCGGTACTTCTACCGGTGTGCCTACTATTGGCTGTGGTTGTGAGGTGTGCCGTTCGAAAGACGCGCGCGACAAACGCCTGCGTTGTTCGTCGCTTTTGGAGGTTGACGGCAAAAAAATTCTTTTCGATTGTGGACCCGATTTCAGAATGCAGGCGATTAATGCCAACATCAACTGGATTGACGCCATTCTACTGACACACGGCCATTCCGACCATGTGGCAGGGTTGGACGACTTGCGCACTATTCCGTACGCTAAATACCATTGGCATCTGCCTGAAGAGTTGGAAAAAGGGGAAGTGGAACTGCCAAAAATCAATATGTATGGCTTGAAGCGGACGAACGATTCGGTCCGGAAACTGTTCTTTTACTGTTTCCCGAAACCCGATAAAACCGGACCGCATTATACGGGTATGCTCCCTCTGCTAACGTTGCACGACTTGCCTGAACCTGTTTCGGTGTTCAAGGTTGCCGATGGCATCAGTGTACTCCCTATTCAGGCTATGCACGCCTATTTGCCTGTGTTGGGCTATAGAATCCGTAACTTCGCCTATCTTACCGACTTGAAAACTATTGAAGAGAGTGAGGTCGAAAAACTTTACGGTTTGGATGTGCTGGTTTTAGGCATGCTGAGGCATAATAAACCGCATGGCTCGCATCTCTCGCTTGATGAGGCGATGGAAATTGTTGACAAAGTGAAACCTAAGAGGACTTATTTTGTACACATGAGTCACGACATTGGTTTTCATGCCGATTTTCACGATCTACGCTACCATAAGTCGGGCGTGGTGGGTGATTTCCCTGTCCCTTCGAACTGCAATTTGGCATACGACGGGTTGGAAGTGGAAATTGCTGACTAGCCTTTCTTTTTCTTCTTTTTCTGTACACTCCAGCCGAATTTTCCTATTTCTGCTCCCAGCTGGTAGTAGTGGCCGTGGCTATAGGCTATCAGTTTCGCTTGGTCGAGGTGGAAGGTGTCGGTCTCGGGGTCGATGTACTTTTCGTCGGCCAACACGTTTACCACGTTTGCTATGAACATGTGGTGGGAGCCGAGTTCTACTATGTTCGCCACTTTACACTCTATCGAGAGTGGGGCCTCGTCTATGTAATAGCTGTTTATCTCTTCGGTCTTCTGGGGGGTCAGTTTCATTTCTTTGAACTTGTTGAAGTCCCTTCCCGATTTTACTCCGCACCAGTCTGTCGCCCTTGCCAGCTCCTCGTTGGTAAGGTTTATCACGAACTCCATATTTTTCTTTATTATGCCGTAGCTGTGCCGTTCCGGACGGATAGACACATAGCACATGGGTGGGTTGGTGCAGATGGTACCTACCCAGCTGGCGGTGAATATGTTCCGTTCCTCTTCGTCTGCTCCGCAGCTTATTAATGCGGCAGGAACTGGGTAGACCATGGTCCCCGGTTTGAATTTTCGTTTCATTCTGACGTAAAAAAAGAGGATGTATCTGGTTGTGGATACATCCCCATTTGTTTATTTTTCCCTGATGTAGATGTTTACAGGAGTTCCTTGGAACTCCCATTTGTCTCTCAGTTTGTTCTCTAAGAATCGCTTGTAAGGGTCGCGCACGTACTGTGGCAGGTTCGCATAGAACACAAACGAAGGAACGGCTGTGTTCGGAATCTGGGTCACGTACTTGATTTTGATGTACTTACCCTTGACACTTGGTGGCGGATAGTTCTCGATTAAAGGAAGGAAGAACTCGTTCAACTGGCTTGTTGGCACTTTCCTCTTCCTGTTCGCATATACTTGTTCGGCAACTTCCAGCACTTTGTAGATGCGCTGTTTGTTGATTGCTGATGTGAATACGATTGGAAAATCGGAAAATGGTGCCATTCGCTCTCTGATGGCTCTTTCCATTTCCAGCGTAGTTTTGCTGGTCTTCTCTTCCACAAGGTCCCACTTGTTGACCACAACAACCAGACTCTTGCTGTTTCTTTGTATGAGCTGGAAGATGTTCATATCTTGTGCCTCAATGCCGCGTGTGGCGTCAAGCATAAGTATGCACACGTCCGAGTCTTCTATGGCACGGATGGCCCTTATGACCGAGTAGTATTCCAAGTCTTCGGTTACTTTGCCCTTCTTTCTGATACCCGCGGTGTCGACCAAGATGAAGTCGTGCCCGAATTTGTTGTAGCGGGTGTTGATGCTGTCGCGGGTGGTGCCTGCAATGTCGGTGACAATGTTACGGTCTTCTCCGATAAAGGCGTTGATGATAGACGATTTACCGGCATTTGGACGTCCTACAACTGCAATGTGTGGCAGTCCGGCCTCTTCGTCGTTTTCGTCATCTTGCTTAGGGAAGGTTTCCATTATGCCGTCGAGCAAGTCGCCTGTACCCGAACCAGTGGTGCCAGAAATGCACCAAGGGTCGCCTAGTCCCAGTTTGTAGAATTCGGGAGCGGAGTAGACGAGTGAATTGTCGTCGACTTTGTTTACAACAAGGAATACGGGCTTTTTCGTCTGTCTTAGTAGCTTGGCCACGTCTTGGTCTAGTGTGGTCAAACCTGTCTGCACGTCAACAAGGAAGAGGATGACGTCGGCCTCTTCAATCGCAATGGTCACTTGTTTGCAGATTTCGCTTTCGAAAATGTCGTCCGAGTTGACCACCCATCCACCGGTGTCGATGATTGAGAACTCCTTGCCGTTCCATTGTACTTTGCCGTAAAGACGGTCCCTGGTGGTACCGCTTATGTCGTCTACAATGGCTTTTCTAGTTTGAGTCAGTCGGTTGAAGAGTGTGCTCTTGCCCACGTTTGGTCGACCAACAATTGCTACTATATTATTACTCATTTACGTCTCTTTTAATTGTTACTATTCTGGTTTGTAACCGAAGTTTTTGAGAATTCTGTCTTTGTTTCTCCAGTCTTTTTCAACCTTGACGAACATTTCCAAATAGATTTTCTTTTGGAAAAACTCCTCAATGTCTTTTCTCGCTTCCATACCAACTTTTTTCAGCATAGAACCGCCCTTGCCGATGATGATACCTTTTTGGGAATCTCTTTCCACATAAATGACGGTGTTGATATTGATCTGTTTGTCCGATTCTTTGAAACTTTCGACTACCACTTCGACAGAATACGGAATTTCTCGATCGTAGTTTTTAAGAATCTTTTCGCGGATAATTTCAGTGACAAAGAAACGTGCTGGCTTGTCGGTCATTTGGTCTTTCTCGAAGAAAGGAGGAGAGTCGGGCAGCATTTCCTTGATTCGCTTCAAAAGATAATCGAGGTTGAAGTTGTTTTGTGCTGAAATTGGGATGATTTCGGCTTGTGGAATCAACTTCTGCCATTTCTCAACAAGCTCTTCAAGCTTCTTCTGGTCGCTTAAGTCAATCTTGTTGATGACAAGGATGATAGGAGCTGGATTCTTTATTACTTTGTCGATAAAACTCAGATTCTTTTCAGCGTTCTCAACAACATCTGTTACATATAGTAGGATATCTGCGTCTTTGAGGGCACTTAAGGAGAAGTCTAACATGTCCTCTTGCAGTTTGTAGTTTGGTTTTAATACTCCCGGGGTGTCGGAATATACAATTTGGAAATCCTCTCCGTTCACAATGCCCATAATTCTATGTCGGGTTGTTTGGGCTTTCGATGTTATGATGGAAAGTCTTTCGCCCACCAATGCGTTCATCAATGTTGATTTGCCAACATTAGGGTTGCCTACTATATTTACAAAACCGGCTTTGTGCATTTCTAAATTTGTGACTAATTGAACTGCAAATATAGTTATTTTTTTCCAATTATCCCCTACTAGGGCTCGTTTGCCTAGTAGGACGCCTTTAACGCGTTTTGAACGAATCCGCAGTATTCTTGCAGGTTCTTGCTTTTTTCAATTTTCTTTCTCTCCCTTTTCCCCATTTCTGGTAGCAGGTACTCCCATACGGTTTTCATTTTTGCCAGTATTTGGTAGTCTCCGCCGTCTAAGATGTTGCTGTAGCCTTCTAACAGCATTTCGTGCAGTTCTCCAATTTTTTCTGCTTTTTCTTTCTGTGTGGTTGGAACACCACTAACAATCTCGTCGGCCAGGCATGGATTGGCCAGTAGGCCTCTTCCTATCATGAGCGCCCCGACTTTCGGGTATTGTTCCTGTATTTTTTGTGCGTCTGTCGTGGTCAGCAGGTCACCGTTGTAGACGATGGGGTGCTGTATGGAGTCAAGCATCTCGCCGAATGCGTTCAGGTCTATTTCGCCCTTGTATTGCTGACGTCCGGTGCGTGGATGTATGGTTACGTGTGAGAGAGGTGTGCTGTTGATGATGGTTGTCAGTCCTTTCCACTCGTAGGCGTCTTCCAGGCCTAGGCGCATTTTAAGTGAGAATTTCAGGTCGGGGTGCCGTTCGGTTACGCCTAGCAGTTCTTTTACCTCGTCGGGGTATGGAAGTAGACCACAGCCCTTGTGGTGTTTGGCAATCATTGGGAAAGGACAACCCAGATTGATGTCGAATTCCCTATAGCCGGTGTTGGCGAGCTCGTTGATGAGGTAGTCGGCCTCTTCGGCGTTCGCTGGCAGTATTTGTGGAGTGAGTACTCCTTTTTCTATCAGCTCGCTGTTGCGCTCGGCGCCGAATTCTTTGGCGTCGTGCTTCCTGATTCCGCCTTTTTCAACCCTGATGAAGGGGGTGTAGTATTTATAGATGCTGTTGCCGAAAAGTTGGTTGTGCGCGTTCCGGTATACAGAGTCGGTATAGCCTTGGATTGGTGCAAAAAGAATGTGCATATCTTCTGTTTGTGTATTTAGTCGTGCACAAAAATACGTTTTTTTGTGCTGAAGTCGTTTCTTTTGGCAACAGAACCGCTCTAGCTCGTAATACCTCAAATATTTTTCGTAATTTTGAGGATTAAATAGTCTCAAATTTCTTTTTAGATGAAGCACATACGCAATTTTTGTATTATAGCGCATATTGATCATGGAAAAAGTACATTGGCCGACCGTTTGCTCGAATGTACAAAAACAGTTACAGGAAAAGATATGGAGGCTCAGGTCCTCGATGATATGGACTTGGAAAAAGAACGTGGCATTACCATCAAAAGTCATGCTATCCAGATGGATTATACATACAAGGGCGAAAAGTATGTCTTGAACCTGATTGATACTCCGGGACACGTCGATTTTTCGTATGAGGTGTCACGCTCAATTGCGGCCTGCGAGGGCGCTTTGTTGGTGGTTGATGCCTCGCAGGGTGTTCAGGCTCAGACCATCAGTAACCTCTATATGGCTCTTGAACACAATTTGACCATTATTCCCGTTCTAAATAAGATTGATCTGCCGGGTGCTATGCCCGACGAGGTGGAAGACGAGGTCTGCGAGTTGCTCGGTTGTGAGCATAGCGAGGTCCTCCGTGCCAGTGGTAAGACGGGCGATGGTGTACCTGCCGTGCTCGATGCCATTGTGGAAAGAATATCCCCTCCGGTGGGCGACCCCGAGGCTCCGCTTCAGTGTCTTATTTTCGACTCGGTATTCAATCCGTTCCGTGGTATTATCGCATACTTCAAGGTTATTAACGGAACTATCCGTACCAACGACTTTGTTAAGTTCGTGGCTACCGGCGAGGAATATAATGCCGATGAAATTGGTATTTTGAAACTGAACATGGAACCTAAGTCCGCTGTCTCGGCGGGTAATGTGGGATACATTATTTCGGGTATCAAGACGGCTACCGAGGTTAAGGTGGGCGATACTATTACCCATGTTAAAGCGCCTTGTAAAACGGCCATCGAAGGTTTCGAGGAAGTTAAACCGATGGTCTTTGCCGGTGTTTACCCTATTGTTACAGAGGAATTCGAAAACCTGCGTGCCTCTATCGAGAAGCTGCAGTTGAACGATGCCTCTCTGACTTTTGTTCCAGAATCTTCTTTGGCGTTGGGCTTTGGCTTCCGTTGCGGTTTCTTGGGCATGCTGCACATGGAAATTATTCAGGAACGCTTGGACCGTGAGTTCAATATGGAGGTTATTACAACTGTCCCTAACGTTTCTTACGATGTGTATACTACCAAGGGCGAAAAACTTGAGGTGCATAACCCGTCTGGCTTGCCTGAAGCGTCGCTCATCGATCATATCGAAGAACCTTATATCCGTGCCTCTATCATTACAAGCTCCGAGTTTATTGGTCCAATCATGAAGTTGTGCTTAGGCAAGCGTGGCGAGTTGGTTAATCAGACTTATGTGGCGGGTAATAGGGTAGAGTTGCTCTACAATCTGCCTTTGGGTGAGATTGTGTTTGACTTCTACGACCGTCTGAAGAGTATTTCAAAAGGATATGCGTCGTTCGATTATCATCCGTTAGAGATGCGTCCGGCCAAACTGGTGAAGTTGGATGTGATGCTGAACGGCGACCCTGTCGATGCGTTGTCTTCTTTAACTCACGCCGACAATGCCTATGGCTTGGGTAAGCGTATGTGTGAGAAGTTGAAGACTTTAATCCCGCGCCAGCAATTTGATATCGCAATACAGGCGGCAATCGGTGCGAAAGTTATTGCCAGAGAAACTATTAAGGCTGTTCGCAAAGATGTAACAGCAAAATGTTACGGTGGCGATATTTCTCGTAAACGTAAACTGCTTGAAAAACAGAAGGAAGGTAAGAAACGTATGAAGCAGATTGGCTCTGTTTCTGTTCCTCAAAAGGCGTTCTTGGAAGTTCTAAAACTGGATGAATAAGATTGTAGATGAATTTCTTTAAGTTCTTTGCTCTATTTTTTTCGGTCCTGTTGTACGGCGATTTGTGTGCGCTGAATTTTATCCACGTCAACCAACTGGGGTACTATTCCGGCAGTAAGAAGATTGCCATTGTCTCTGAGATGGACGCTGAGTCTTTCTCGGTCCGTATGGCTTCTACTAACCAGGTTGTCTTCTCCAAACGTATGGAGGAACCGCGGATGTGGACCATGTCTGGCGAAAATTTGCAGTTTGCCGACTTTTCTTCTTTTAAAACACCTGGCCGTTATTATTTGCAGATTGGAACCGAACGCTCGAACCCGTTTACTATTGGCGATACGGCTGTTTACGATACCCTTTCAATGTGGGCGACGAAGGCTTTTTATTTGTGGAGGGCTTCCTGCCCGATAGAAAGCCAGTTCGCTACGTTTAGGGGGACTGATTACGCCCGTGAGATGGGACATCCCGATACGGTGGTCTATATTCACCAGTCTGTCGCGAATGAAAAGAGGCATGCCGAGTCGGAGGTCGCTGCCCCTAAGGGGTGGTACGATTCTGGCGACTACAGCAAGTATGTGGTGAATGCCGCTTTTACAGTCGCCTTTATGGGTATGGCCTATGAGGTGGCGCCTGATTACTATAAGAAACTGGACTTGAACATTCCTGAAAGCGGAAATGGTGTCCCCGATTTGCTGAATGAACTGAAGTGGGAGTTGGACTGGATGCTGGCCATGTTTGACGATACCGATGGCGGAGTTTATTTTAAACTCTCTTCGTTGCGTTTTTCTAAAATGGTTATGCCCAATCAGGATCTGATGGACCGCTATATGATTGGCAAGTCCACTTCTTCTGCTCTGGGTTTCGCGGCCTCTATGGCTATGGCTTCCCGCCTATATGCCCCTTACGAGGAACAGTTCCCAGGCTTTTCTAAGAAGGCGTTGGCTTGTGCCAAAAGGGCGTACGCGTGGGCGCTGGCCAATCCGAACAGAAGGTTCGAGAATCCGGCCGATGTGTTTACGGGTACTTATAGCGATGAGGATTTCTCTGACGATTTCTTTATGGCTGCGGCCCAACTCTTTATCACCACACATGAGCAGAAATACTACGACGATTTAAAGCTGGTCCAGTCTTACGGATCTCCTTCTTGGTATAATGTGAATTCTGTGGGCTTGTTAGAATTGGCAATACACCTCGACGAACTCCCTTCTTTTACCGATAAGGTGCAGATTAAGAAGAAGGCGCAGGCGTTGTACGACAACATCTATAAGCTTTATTATTACAGTGTCGGACGTCTGCCTCTGAAGCAGTTCTTGTGGGGCAGTAACGGCAGTGTAGCCGTTAACGGCGCCATTTTGGGTGTGGCCTATAAAATGACCGGTGCAGAAAAGTATCTGGAAGCCTCGCAAGCGGCATTAGACTATTTGCTGGGTCGGAATTCGCTCGACTATTGTTTTGTGACCCGTTTCGGATCAAAATTTCCTAAAAAGATTCACGATAGGAGGTCGCAAAGCGATAATATCAGACTGCCACTTCCAGGGTATTTGGTGGGAGGCCCGAGTCTTGACCAGCCGACCGACTGCGGACAAACTAATTATCCGTCGTTTATTTATCCTGCTAGGGCTTATTTAGACGATATCTGTAGTTATTCGACCAACGAGATTGCTATTAACTGGAATGCGCCTCTTGTTATGTTGCTAGGTGTTTTGATTGATCAATCGCCTAAAAACTGACAATTTTTCGGTCAGATTGGCTTGAAAATATATGATGTGTGCCAAATTGTCTTGTAAGGCAGTTTGGCATTTTTTTTGGTGATAGGGGTTTAGAATTAATTAATAATAATATGGAAAGAAAAGGTAGTATAGATGTTACTACGGCGAATATTTTCCCCGTAATTAAAAAGTTCCTTTATAGTGACCACGAAATCTTCCTTCGTGAGATTGTTTCAAATGCCGTCGATGCTAGCCAAAAACTGAAGACTTTGTCGTCGGTTGGTGAGTTTAAGGGCGAACTTGGTGAACTTAAAGTTGCTGTTAAAATCGATAAGGCTGCGGGTACTCTGACTATCTCCGATAATGGTATCGGTATGACCCAGGAGGAAATTGACAAATACATTAACCAAATTGCCTTTTCTGGCGCGGAAGAATTTGTCAATAAATATAAAGATGCCGCTCAGGCTATTATTGGTCACTTCGGTCTTGGCTTCTATTCTTCTTTCATGGTGTCGAAACGTGTCGACATCATTACCAAATCGTATAAAGAGGGTAGTCAGGGTGTGAAATGGACTTGCGACGGTAATCCTGAATTCGAGTTCTCTGATGTTGAGAAGGCTGAACGTGGTACCGACATTGTTATGCACATCGACGATGAGAATAAAGATTTCTTGGAAGAGTCGAAAATCAGTGATTTGCTTAACAAATACTGTAAGTTCTTGCCTGTTCCAATCGTCTTCGGTAAGAAGAAGGAATGGAAAGACGGTAAGGAAGTGGAAACTGACGAAGATAATGTGATTAATAATCCTACTCCGGCTTGGACTCGTAAACCGGCCGACTTGAAGGAGGAGGACTACAGCAACTTCTACCGCGAACTGTATCCTTATGCCGAGGATCCGCTGTTCCATATCCATTTGAATGTTGACTATCCGTTCAACTTGACGGGTATTCTTTACTTCCCTAAAATCCGCAACAATTTCGAGGTTCAGAAGAATAAGATCCAGTTGTACTGCAACCAGGTTTTTGTTACCGATTCTGTTGAAAACATCGTTCCTGAGTTCTTGACCCTGTTGCATGGTGTTATCGACTCGCCAGATATCCCTTTGAATGTGTCTCGTAGTTACCTACAGGCTGACCAGAATGTGAAGAAGATTTCTGGTTACATTACCAAGAAGGTTGCCGAAAGACTGGAGGAACTGTTCAAGACCGACAGAGCTGGGTTTGAAGGCAAGTGGGACGATTTGAAACTCTTCATTGAGTACGGTATTCTTTCTGATGAGAAATTCGCAGAAAAGGCCGACAAGTTTGTCTTGTTGAAGGATTCAGATAAAAAGTATTATACACTGGAAGAGTATAAGAACCTGATTGAGCCTAACCAAAAAGACAAAGACGGTAATTTGGTTTACCTGTATGCCAATAACCTCGAAGAGCAGTACGCTTGTGTACAGGCTGCCAAGGAAAAAGGCTACAATGTATTGTTCCTCGATGGTCCGCTCGACAACCACTTCATCAACCGTTTGGAACAGAAGAGCGAGGGTAAGGCTCGTTATGTGAGAGTTGACTCTGACACCATCGACAGACTGATTAAGAAGGAAGATGAGCAGGCTGTTGCTCTTACTATCAACCAGCAGAATGCCCTCCGCACAGTTTTCGAATCGTTGTTGCCTAAGACTGACAAGATGAATTTCTCTGTCGCTTTTGAGAACGTTTCTGGTGCGGAAATGCCTGTTCAAATTACTTTGAATGAGTTTATGCGCCGTATGAAGGAAATGAGCGCAATGCAGGGTGGTGGTATGAACTTCTACGGACAAATGCCAGACTCTTACTCGTTTGTGCTGAATGTGGCTCATCCGCTGGTTAAGGATATCCTCAATGCTGAAGAGGCTGCCTGTGGCGCAAAGGTTAATCCGCTTATTGCCGAGGCTGAGGAACTTGAACAGAAAAAGAAGAACTTGAAGGGTGACAAGAAGGAAGAAGACATCCCTCAGGAGGTGAAAGACGAAATTAAGTCGATTGAACAGCAGTTGGCTCAGAAGCAGGAAGCGCAGAAAGCCGCTTTCCAAGATTTCGCCGCTAACAACGAGAAAACACGCCAGTTGGTCGATCTGGCTCTCCTTTCAAGCAACCTGCTTAAAGGTGAGGCTATGAACCAGTTCATCAAGCGCAGTATAAAGATGCTTTAATTTGCTTACTTTCAGATTACAACACTTTTTTAAGAAAGTTTGATTATAAATAATCCTTTACATTTTCAATATGTAAAGGATTATTTTTTTATCTTTATAGAAAGAACCATAGATGCTTTTGAACCGACTAATAGTTGAAGTTAAATGTTTAATGATTTTGGTGGCGTTGGTCTTTGCCAATGCCCTCAATTGTCGTGCCCAAAAGGTTGGATTGGTTCTAAGCGGAGGTGGTGCTAAAGGCTGTACACACATTGGTGTGATACGTGCTATGGAGGAAAACGGTATTCCTATCGATTACATTGCGGGTACTTCCATTGGGGCGGTTATTGGCGCCCTTTATTCAATGGGATATTCACCTGACGAGATGGAATCACTTATCAGTTCGGAAGACTTTAAGGCCTGGAAAAATGGCCGCCTAGATGAAAAATCGGTCTATTATTTTAAAAAGTCGGAACCTACGCCCGACTTCGTCACTTTAAAGATGGAGGCTTCGGCGCCTTTCAGTTTGAAACAGAGTTTCCTGCCCCGCAGCATCATCAAGCCTACACAGATGAATGTGATTTTTGTGCAGTTGTGTGCGCAGGCCACTGCCGCGTGTGGTGGTGACTTTAACAAACTGATGGTGCCTTTCCGTTGCGTCACTTCCGACATCAATTCCAAAGAAAGCGTTGTTATTAATTCTGGTGACTTGGGCGATGCCGTAAGGGCTTCGATGACTTTCCCGCTATTGTTTAATCCGAAGGAGGTGAACGGCCGGCTCTTGTACGATGGCGGCATCTATAACAACTTCCCGGTTAATGTGGCCCAAAATGAGTTTAAGCCAGACTACATTGTGGGGGTTTCGGTGGGTGACGAGGTGACCGAAACCAATGTGAGAAGTAATATCATCGAACAAGTCGAAAACATGATTTTGGATAGGGATGAGCAATATAGGTCTTCGCCCGACTCGATGCTCATTATGAAGTTCAAATTCAAAGATGTTGGGTTGCTCGATTTTGCTAAGGTGCACGAGCTTAGTGCTTTGGGCTACGACTCAATGATGACGCATATTGACGATGTGCGCCGGGTTGTTCACACTTATGTGTCGTTAGATTCGATTGCGAAACGCAGGCAGGAGTTTAAAAAAAAGTTACCTAACCTTGTGTTCAAGGACGTGTGGGTGGAAGGCGGCAATCCGATGCAGTGCAATTATGTGCGAAGAAACATTGGCGGAAAGGCGGGTGAGAAATTCTCGTTCCAGACTTTTAAGTCCAATTACTATAAATTGATGTCCGATTCAAAGATAGAGGAAATACAGCCTTCTACTTCCTTTAATTCAAAAGACAGCACGTTCGATTTGAACTTGAAACTGACCTTAGATAATAATATGAAGTTGCAGGTGGGCGGGTTCTTGTCGTCAAATAATGTAAATCAGTTATATGCCGGCCTCTCTTACCAGAATTTCTTCTTGGTACCCATCAATTTGGTTTTAGATGGGCAAGTCGGCTCTCTATACAAGGGGGCTAGTTTTCGCTTGCGTTCCGACTTTTTGACACGGATTCCGATGTGTTTGAAGTGGAATACGGTCTACCATTCTTTTTCATACTACAATAATAAGGACATCATCTCTTTCTCGGCTGACAACGACTTGTATTATTGTTCGTCTGACGAGTATTTCTCGAGGGTGAAGTTGGTTTTTCCTTTCCTCCGTTCGGGTAAATTGGAGTTTGGTGCCGCTTTGGGTATTAACAGGTGGCATTATAAGGGATATTATACGTCTAGTGGTAATAATTTTGATATTACCGAGCAGCATTCTTATAATTTTTCTGTCTTGTTCGACCGCTCAACATTCACTGTGCGCCAATTTCCAATTTTGGGTATTTCTAACCGATTGGCATTTAATTATATAGTGAGCGATACGAGAGACGAGATCTTTATGTGGAACGGCTCTAAAAAGAGGTATTCCGAAGAGTCGGATGGATGGTTCCTAATGTCGTGGAAGGGACAGCGCTATTTCCGTTTGTCAAAGCATTTCATGCTTGGTGCTCATGCCGAGGCTGTTTATTCCTCTTTTAATTATAAACAGATTGAAAGTGAATTGATGAAGCCTGCTTTTCAGCCTACATTACATTCACGTATGGTCTATAATCCTTATCTGAGGTCTTATTCGTATGGTGCTGTAGGCGCAATCCCTATTTTACGGTTTTCCGACCAGTTTCATATAAGGTTTGAAAACTATTTTTATGAGCCTTTGGACCAATTTTTTGATGGCTTAAGCCATGCAACAAGTTCAAGTTCATTTTTAAGTGAGTTGAACTGTGTGTTACAGCTCCATTTCCTTACGATTAGTGCTTATGGTAACTGTTATTACACATTCCCTGATTTCGACTGGAATTTGGGCTTGAATATAGGTTTCTTGATATTTAATGACAATTTTGTTGAAAGGTGATAACCATCACCACAGCATTTAAACAGTATAGTTACGCATCCCTTAGGGGACGCACGAAATGTCTTTGTTTAGGCAATAAGAAAAAACAAGAAGAGGGTGTACTTGTTGGTACGCCCTCTTCTTGTTATATCCGGTTTGAAAAACCGTTAGTCTTTAGGACCTCTTACAAGGCCTCTTGTCGATTCCTTGACAAAAGAAGTGATGATTCTCTTCTCTTCACAATCTGGAATTTCGCTTTCAATCTTTTCAAGCGCGTGGGTTGTGTTCAAGCCCGACTGGTAGAGGATTCTGTAGGTTTCTTGAATTCTGTCGATTTGTTCGTTGCTAAAACCACGTCTTTTAAGACCTACAACATTCAAACCCATAAAGCATACGGGTTCGCGGCCAACGATGCAGTATGGAGGTATATCCTTGCCAAGTCTTGTGCCTCCCTGTACCATTACGTGTTCTCCAATTCTTGAGAACTGGTGAACAAGCGAGCCTCCAGAAAGAATTGCAAAGTCGTCAATTATAACTTCGCCTGCAACTTGCGATGCGTTTCCTACTATAATGTTGTTGCCCAAACGGCAGTCGTGGGCGATGTGGGAATAAGCCATAATCAGGCAGTTGCTTCCAACGATGGTTTTGCCTTTTGAAGCGGTTCCGCGATTGACAGTCGCACATTCACGAATTGTTGTGTTGTCGCCAATCTCTGCGGTTGTCTCTTCACCCACAAATTTCAAGTCTTGTGGAATGCCCGAGATGACCGCATTCGGGAAAATCTTACAATTCTTACCAATTCTTGCTCCCGGAAGAATTGTCGCGTGTGGCATAATGATGGTGCCATCGCCAATTTCAACGTTATCGGCAATGGTGACAAATGAGCCTATTTGTACGTCCTGGCCAATTTTTGCTCCTGGATCTATGCTTACAAATTGTTGGTTCATATGGAAGATGTTATTTGTTCTTTGCAATTTGAGCTGTAAATTCTGCTTCTGAAATAATCTTGTCTCCTACGAAGGCGTATCCCTTCATAGTGGCAATACCACGACGGACTGGGGTCAATAAAACCAACTTGAAGATGAGGGTGTCGCCAGGAACAGCCTTGCTACGGAATTTCACGTTGTCGATCTTCATGAAATAGGTAGAGTAGTTCTCTGGGTCTGGAACAGACTTCAAGACCAGAATGCCACCAGTCTGTGCCATTGCTTCAACTTGCAGCACACCTGGCATTACTGGCTCGTTAGGGAAGTGGCCGTTAAAGATTTCTTCGTTACCGGTAAGGTTCTTAACGCCAATTACCATCTTCTCGTCTGCATACATGATTTTGTCAACCAACTGCATAGGGTAGCGGTGAGGCAACATTTTGCGGATTTGGTTGATGTCGTATTGTGGTTCGTCGTTCGGATCGTATACAGGAACCATAGTTTCCTGACGACGGAGTTCCTTTCTGATTTTCTTGGTAAACTGTGAGTTTACGGTGTGGCCAGGGCAGGTTGCAATTACATGACCTTTGATTGGCAGACCAATCAGGGCCAAGTCACCAATTACATCCAGCAACTTGTGGCGTGCACATTCGTTGTTGTAGTTCAACGGAGTCTTGTTCAAATAACCAAGTTCGTTGACTGTGGTGTGCTCTTTGCCAAGTACATCGCAAAGGTGGTCGATGCTTGCCTGGTCTGTTTTCTGGTCATAGATGACAATTGCATTGTCGAGGTCGCCGCCTTTAATAAGGTTGTTTTGAACCAACTGCTCAATTTCACGTACAAAAACAAAAGTTCTTGCGTTGGCAATCTCGTTGCCGAAATTGTCTAAATCGTCTAGTGAGGCAAATTGGTTGCTAAGTATTGGAGATGGGTATGAAATGTGTACATCGATGCTGAACTTGTCGTTTGGCAGGATGACGATTGAAGACCCGTCTTCGTTCTTATATTCAATACGTTTTCTTACAATGTAGTACTCTCTGTTTTCTTCCTGCTCAACTGTTCCTACCTTGGCAATTTCTTCCATGTAGAACTTTGAACTTCCGTCGAGTATTGGAAATTCTGGCTGGTCGACTTGAATTAAACAGTTGTCTATTTTCGATGCGTAAAGAGCGGCCATTGCGTGCTCAATAGTGCTGACTTTTACACCATTGGCTTCTACTACGGTACCGCGTGATGTTTCTGTGATGAATTCTGCCAAAGCAGAAATTACGGGTTGTCCGTCTACATCAATTCTCTGAATTTGGTAACCTGTGTTTGCTTCTGCAGGGTTAAATGTTACGGTGGATTCTACACCAGTATGTAATGCTTTTCCTTTAAGGGTGAAAGATCCCTTTAATGTTTTTTGTTTATCCATTGGGATTGATCTTGTTAATTCTTATTTAGTTGTTTTTTGAGTTCTGCAACTTCATTCTTCAAGTCTCTCATCTCTTTAACTATGTTTGGTAAGTCTTTGAAGTGGATGAACGACCTCTTGAATTGTGCAGAAGGCAATGCGGGAGCTCCTTCCCAAGAACATGGTTCCGTTGTGTTTTTCATCATTGCCGCCCTCGCTGCCATAACGGTACCGTCTCCGATGCGGAGGTGTCCCACTATGCCGCTCTGGCCTCCAAACATACATCTTTGACCAATTTCTGTTGAACCGGCAATTCCGACTTGTGCCGCCATAACTGTGTTCTCGCCAACAGACACATTGTGCGCTATTTGAATGAGGTTGTCTAGCTTTACACCTTTCTTCAACAAGGTGTGTCCGTCCATCGAAGAACGGTCTATACAGGTGTTTGAGCCAATTTCAACGTCATCTTCAATAACAACGTTACCCAATTGTGGAATTTTGTGGTATACACCCTGCTCGTCTGGTGCGAATCCGAAACCATCGGATCCTATTACTGCTCCCGAGTGGATGATGACGTTGTTACCGATTACACAGTTCTTGTATATCTTAACACCGCTGTACAGTGTAACATTATCGCCTATAACTACATTGTCGCCAATGTATACTTGTGGATAGATTTGTGCGCCCTTACCAATTTTCACGTTTTCCCCAAAAACGGTATAGGCACCAACGTATGCGTCTTCGCCAATAGTGGTGCTTTCTGGCATTACAGCCAAGCTGTCGATGCCTTTTTTCTTAGGGTTCATGACTGTATCGGCCAGCTCTAGCAAGGCTGCAAGGGCTGAGTATGAGTTCTTTACCCTTATTAGGGTTGCTGATACTGGTTGTTTCGCAATGAAACTCTCGTTGACCAAAACCACGCTGGCTTTGGTACTATATATATATTCCTCGTACTTCGGATTGGAAAGAAAAGTTAATGTTCCTGGTGTACCTACTTCAATTTTTGAAAAACTAGATACTTTAACCTGTCCGTCTCCCTCTACTTTCCCTTGAAGAAATTCGGCTATTTGTTGCGCTGTGAACTCCATATTGTATTAGTATTAATTGGGGAATTCAATCCTCTAGTTTACAAAGATAGGACAAATTGACATAGAAATGAAGTTTTTCTTTCCAATATTGCTACTCTGTTTGGTATATTCTTTTGAAAATATAGCTTTATATAATTATTGAGTTGCCTAAATTGTAATAGCAGAAGTAGTACTTTTTCTCTACTTCTTTCGTGAGTTGCGAGATGTCTAATATCTCCGTAACTTCGGCTATATCTTTGACCTCTCCGTTTGGGTAAAGAATGTAGATAGGGCTGTTGTTGTTCTTGTGTGAATAGGTGTTCGTTGATACGGTCACCTCTGAAAAGAAGTAGTGGGCCTCTTCTTTCGTTATTCCCATTTTGGCTATGTACTCGTTCTCCAGACGCTCTATCTTTTCCTGGTCCATTGTCTTTTGACTAATGATTACTTTGAAAAGATGTCTGTTGCTTACGCATGAACTGAGTACCGATAATACTTTGTCGGAACTATTTTCCCACGTCTTTGCAACACTTATAATGTCAGTATCGTCGAATTTTACATAGTTTCGCAATGCCTCTCCTTCATTGGTGAAGTCGTCTAGTGTAGCCGTATGTTTTAAGAAGTACTTGAACCATGACGGACATTCGAGGTCATAGCCGGCATTGGTTAGGTCTTTTGCCCTTTTCAGCAAGTTTATTAATACCCGTTCGGCTGCAACCGATGTTTTGTGGTAATAGACTTGCCAGTACATAATGCGTCGGGCTATCAGGAACTTCTCTATGGAATAGATGCCTTTGGCCTCAACGCAGAGGTTGTCGTTCCACACGTTCAGCATCTTTATGATGCGTTCTGTCCCTACTGCTCCTTCTACAACTCCCGTAAAGAAACTGTCGCGAATCAGGTAGTCTAGACGGTCCATGTCCAATTGGCTTGATACCAGTTGGTGGAGGAACTTTTTAGGGTGCTTGTCTTGGAATATGGCGATGCACATGTCTAGTTTCCCGTTGAACTCTCTGTTGAGTTGCCTCATTATCTCGAGGGAGATGTCTTCGTGGGTGACACCTTTTGTGAACAGGTGTTCTAGCACGTGCGAGAAGGGTGCATGGCCAACATCGTGGAGTAAGATGGTGGCTAGTACTGCCTCTGCCTCTTCGTCTGTAATAACGTTGCCTTTACTCTTTAACTGACCGATGGCTTCATTCATCAGGTGCATGGCACCTAATGAGTGAAGAAACCGGGAATGTTGTGCTCCAGGGTAGACCATATACGACATCCCTAGTTGGCGTATACGGTTCAGACGCTGGAAATACGGATGTTGTATTATGTCATATAAAAATTCAGAAGGTATAGAGACAAATCCTAGAACCGGATCATTTATAATTTTCTTTTTGTTTTGTCCCATCTGAATTTTTGTATTAAATCATACCTCTTTCCTTTAAGCAGGCTGCCATCTGTTTCTGCAAGTCGAGTGCCGACTCTCTTGCTGCTTTGGCGAAGTTCTCGTCGTGGCTTGCGTAGATGATGCCGCGCGAACTGTTAACAAGCAGGCCGCATTTGTCGTTCATACCGTATTTTACAACATCTTCCAAACTTCCGCCCTGTGCGCCAATGCCTGGAACTAGAAGGAAGTTGTCTGGAACGATTTTTCTGATGTCTGACAGCATATCGGCTTTTGTTGCGCCAACCACGTACATCAACTTGTCGGCATCGCCCCAGTTCTTTGAGGTCTTGAGTACTTTCTCGAAGAGTTTTTCTCCGTTATTGTCTTCGGTGAACTGGAAGTCGAAGGCGCCTTTGTTCGAGGTCAAAGCCAAAAGGGTCACATATTTGCCGTCGTAGTTCAAGAATGGACTTACTGAGTCTTCACCCATGTAAGGTGCTACGGTTACGGTATCGAAATCCATCGCTTCGAAGAAGGTGCGGGCATACATTGCCGATGTGTTGCCGATATCGCCGCGCTTTGCGTCTGCGATGATGAATTTGTCGGGATAGTTAGATCGGATATATTCAACAGTCTGGTCGAGAATTTCCCATCCGTGGAATCCCAAACACTCGTAGAATGCGATGTTGGGTTTGTAGGCGACACACAGGTCGGCTGTTGCGTCAATTATTTCTTTGTTGAAGAATAAGATGGGGTCGTAGTCGCTGCTGTTGCAGTTGTTGAATAGATATTCTGGTATTTTGGTTGCGTCGGTGTCGAGACCTACGCAAAGGAAAGACTGGGTCTTCTTAATGTTCTCGAATAATTCTTCTCTTGTCATATTCGTATGTTTATTATTTAAAATACTTTTCTGAGTTAGCGTCTATCCAGTTGTTGACTTCCACTAGCAGTTTTTCTGAACTTTTGTTGAGCGCCCAGGCCTGCATTTGTGAAAAACTGATGGCGGTATTATAGTCTAGTTGCGGATATTTGTTGCCTACCCGTTTTACCAGGTTGTAATTGCATACGGTGTAGTCTAAATCTCCCTTTGCGACTAGTATAATGAGCTGCTCGCTTTGGTAGTTGTCTATTTCGTCAATCTGAATGGTATCTCCAATCTCTTGGGCCAGATTCCTTAAACGCGCTATGTATGGCGAGTTCTTGGGCATCGATATGTTGTGGCCTGGTAATTCGAGCTGGCTTTTGATGTACGGCACATATTGGTTGGCTGCATTGCTTTTCCTTTGGACCAATACCTGTTTGTCGAGGCAGATTGGGTTGGTGAATTGCACCGACTCTTTCAGTTCTGTTGTGACCGGAATCAGCCGGGCTACCATGTCGTATTTTCCATTTTTCAGTCCCTCTATACAGAGGTCAAGGTCTGCTTCCATCTCAATTTCGGCTTTAACTCCTAGCGATTTGCACAAAGCATCGACCATTTCGTATTGGACTCCCGTTATAGAGTCCTTTTTATGGTAGTAGCCTAGGGGGTTATAGCCCATGGCAACTCTAAGCACGCCTTTATCCTTTATCTCGTCCAAGTCTCTTATACCACTGTTGCAGTTAGACAGCGAGAGTACTAAAAGCGCGCCGATTGCAAGTTTTACAAACAATAGATATTGGACTGTCTTTTTCATCAAATGAACCTTTTAGTTTCTGAAATTAACCGAGATTCCGAATTTAATGTAGTTGGGTTCCAATGCGTAACCTGGGGTTATCAGATAATGGTTGTTGTTACTCCATATATGGTTTATATGGTTGTACTGGACGAATAGCCTGAACGTCTTCAGATGCATGCTCAGATAGGCGTCGTAGAACGGATATCCGCCAAGTTTTTCCTGGTTCTGTGCGTAGTACATGCCTGTTGCTGGTAAGTAGGCAGCCGCATAGTATTTGCTGTTGTAGCGCAAGTCTACTCCCATTTGTAGCGTCAGCACTTTAAAGAGTGGATTCGTCTTAAAATACAGGTTCGAGAACAGGCAGAGCGCTGGAAGGTCGAGCACTTCGTCGCTTGCGTTGGTGAACTGGAACGTAAGTTCGTTGTCGAAATGCAGGTACCATATCTTCATCAACTCCTTCACGGTTATGCGGGTGATCGATATGTTTGAACTCTCTTGCTCTGGTACGCCTTTGGTTCCAAAGTAAACGTAGTCGTTCAGGGTGGTCTCGTTAGCTTTGACTGTCAGTCCGACTTCTGGGGCTAGTTTTGCAAGGAAGGACGAGTCCTCTTTATAGAGGTATATCTTCTCTGCTCCAACACTTCCTTCTAAAACGGTCTTCTTCTTGTTGTCGAAGTTGTTGTCCCATTGCACTCGGTTGCCCATATAGTGCTCTTCCAAATAGTCTGGGCAATACTGCTCGTGCGATGCGTTTGCCTTCAGTGCGAACTGGTGTCTGCCGATGTTGAACTTCGATTTGATGTCGGCGTTCAGTGCGAAGGTTCCGCCTGTTTCTTTCTCGTCTTTAAAGAAGTACTCTCCGTTGAAGTTGAACTGAAGGTGTTCTCCTTTCCTTTTTGAAATGTTTGCGCCTAAACCCACTTTGGTCTTGGTGGTGGTGGTCCACACCTCTTCGCCGAACCGGCCAAGCGTGTCAGCTCCGAAGTTGTTCAGGGTTACCTTGTTTGCCTGCACAAGCGAGTTGTTGGCCATATAGCTGTTGATGTGGTCAATTTGCCCGTATTGCTTTTGTGTGTAGGTCAGGTAACCGGCCACACCGAATTTGCCGATTGTGTTGAACTCCTCGTTTAGTGAAAGGCCTACGGTGTGGGTCATTTCCCAATAGTGGAGCGAGTCGATGGTCGTTTTGTTGTTGATGTAGTGGTTTTCACCTATGCCGATTCTCTTGTATAAGCTGTCGGAATACATGCCACCGTTAATGCCAACCTCGTCTTCCTTATAGCGCTTGTAGTCGGCTTCGTTTCTAAAGGTGTAGATTAACGACGATACGGGTATAAATGTCGTGGTGGTAGAGTCTTCCGTTATTTTTACGGTCTTGTCGTATCCGAAGTGGAACTTGTAGTTCAGGTAAGCGTTCCAGTTAACCAGTTTCGAGGTGACGTCGTTGTTGAAATTGGTTTGGATGTTGTACGCATCGAGTTCACCGTAGTTTTTCGGGTCGGTAATCTGGCCAATTTCGTAGAAACCACCGTTTTCCATTGCCCGGTATCCGTTCAGCGATATGTTGGCCATCAGTTCGTGGTGCCTGTGTATGTAGCTGCCAAAGAAGCCGGCATTGTAGTTCTTGGTCGACTGGTTATCGTAAGAACCGTAGTTGTTCTGCCATTTTCCGTACATGCCCATGTTGAAATGTGGGTTGATGTTAACCGAGAAAATACCAGACAGGTGCTGCTGTTTTCTGTTGGTCAGACCTCCGCTATAGTACGATATGTTGGCATAGGGCACCTTTGTGTTGAAATACTGGATGTCTTCGGGCGCAGTGTAATAAAGGGAATAAGGTTCGAAGAATATAAAATTCGAACGCTGGACCCTGTCGCTGAAAATTTTGGAAATACTGGCTGTTCCAATGTTTCCCAAATTCTGGAAGGCTATTGTCCTTTTGAATGCTATATCGTTTGTACGGAAGTAGTCGACGGTTGTATCTAATGTTGATGGAGATGTCAAGCCCAGCGGACCTTTGGCCTGCCATACCTCTATTTCTTTGCCTTTCTTGCCTTTTGTGGCAGCCCCCGTTTCTGCACTATAGGCAGAAATGACGGTAAATAGAGTAACTATTGTAAGGAATATTCTTTTCATCGGTGCAAAGATAAGCAAAGTATAAGGAATTTGAAAGAATACAACATTTTGGTTTTGATAATTGTACAAACTAAAAAGGAGGAAAGAACTTTTTGTTCTTTCCTCCTTTTTTGTTCTTGAATTAACTTAGCCCAAATATGATTTAAGCAATTTGCACTTTGAGTTGTTTCTCAACTGGCGAATGGCCTTCTCCTTAATCTGTCGAACGCGTTCGCGGGTCAGGTTGAATTCTTCTCCAATTTCCTCCAAAGTCTTTGCCGGACAACCCAGACCAAAGAACTTTTTCAAGATGTCGCCTGAACGACCACCAAGTGTTGAGAGTGCTCTGTCAATTTCCTGACTGAGAGACTCGTCGGCGAGTCGGCTGTCGGTTGCTGGAGTATTTGAGTTCGGAATCATTTCCACCATGCTGGTGTCGCTGTCGTCACCGATAGGGGTGTCGATTGACACAGCCTTGGTTGAAGATTTCAGAGCTTCTTCGATTTTGTCGGTTGGCAGATTCAAGATTTCAGCCAACTGTGTTGAACTTGGCTTGAAACCGTGCTCCTGCTCGTAGGTGGCAACTTCCTTGTTGATTTTGCTAATCAAACCAACTTGGTTGAGTGGCAGACGTACCATTCGGCTCTGTTCTGCCAGTGCCTGCATGATTGACTGACGAATCCACCACACTGCGTAAGAAATGAATTTGAAACCCTTGGTCTCGTCAAATTTCTGTGCGGCTTTAATAAGTCCGAGGTTACCTTCATCAATTAGGTCCAACAAACTAAGACCCTGACTTTGATACTGCTTGGCAACAGAAACCACGAAACGTAGGTTTGCATTGACAAGTGTGTTGAGTGCTTCGTCGTCGCCTTGGTGAATTCTTCTGGCTAATTCAGCTTCTTCTTCGGCTGATACCATTGGTTTTCTGGCAATCTCTTGAAGGTATTTTTCAAGCGCAGCACTCTCTCTGTTGGTAATTGACTTGGAAATCTTTAATTGTCTCATGCTCTAAATAAACTGTTTTATATTGGGGCTTTTGGGTCTCCCCCCTATATTAAGTCCTAATTTATCGTGCAAAATTAAATAAAATAGTTGATTGGTGTGTTTTTTTAGAGGCAAAATGTGCTACTATTTGTCCCTAAACCAGACTTTTTTCTGCTTTAGACCACTTTTAGCGCATTGTCAACAACTTCACAAACTCCTAGTTTGCCGTTTATGACCGCTACTGATTCAATTATGCCCCTGTTGCAGAGCTTCCCGTCCGAGAGTCTGTAGATGTCTTGGTAAAACACGTATTTGAGGCTTTCTTTCTTCACATTTAGTTTGCATACGAATTTGTCTCCGCTCTTTAACGAGTTCTTGAACCTTAAATCTACCCGCACAACAACCAGGTCGATTCCTTCGTCGTGCAGCTTCGCAAAACTGAGTCCAAGCGTTTTAATGTACTCGTGCCTCGTGTGCTCCATATAGTGCTGGTAATTCGCATTGTTTACTATACCTTGCAAATCGCATTCATAGTCTCTGACTGTGAACTCTTCTTCGAAAATGTATTCCATATGTTTATTAATAGATGACTGTTATGCCCAGCCCGGTTGCTACTGCGATGGCTGGGATATACCATTTGTTGATTTCTTTAAAATTGGTCTCTATGCCTCTTTTTACGGAGTACATATAGAGGGCAAAGAGTAGTGAGCCGACGGCCACCAGTATGCAGGCCTTCCAATTCTGCTTTTGGCACAATTCTGCCATTAGCTTGTTCCAATTGATGAACAACAGTGATGCGCTAAAGGCGATGATTTTTGTTGTTAGGACAAATGCCGGTTGCTTCTTGCTGATGAGGGCCGATAAGCCTAGCTGGCTGATGCTGATGAGCGGAATTGCAATAAACAAGACAACCGCCCAGTCGTGAAATATGTCTCCAAAACCGGCTGCCTGGTTGACTGCCGAGCCTTTTGTCAGCCAGTAACTAGATTCGAACTTGAACAAGAAAAAACTGGAAACTATAATTGTCGCAATATCTACTATGAATAAATAGTGGCGGAGGTCGCTGTCATTATTATCCATTGATTGATGCTATTTGGTTGATAAGTTCGATGGTATGGCAGGCTACTACACCTGCGGTTTCCGTCCTTAAACGGCTCTCTCCTAGCGATACCGGCAGGTAGCCTTTCTTTATGGCTGCCGCTACCTCTTCTTCGCTAAAGTCTCCTTCCGGACCGATTAGTATGGTGACGTCGTTATTGGCTTTGTAGGTCGTGCACAAGTCTTTTTTGTCTTGCTCATAACAGTGCGCAATAAACAAGTCGCCCTTTCGGTCGCTTTTCATAAAGTCGTTAAAGGTTGTTTGCTCGTTGATGGTGGGGAGATAGGCTTTTTTCGATTGCTTCATTGCCGAGATCAGTATCTTTTCTATACGGTCTCTCTTTACGACTTTCCTTTCCGAGTACCGGCAGATTATTGGCGTTATTTCGTCGATGCCGATTTCAGTCGCTTTTTCTGCGAACCATTCTATCCGTTCTATGTTCTTGGTCGGAGCAATGGCAATGTGTAAATGAATAGGTCGTTTGTGATAGCCTTGGACTTCGTTTTCTATGACGACCTTGCATTTCTTGTGGTGAGCGATTGCTATTTTGGCGTGGTAGAACCCTCCCTGACCGTCGATGACTTCCAGTGCGTCGCCTTCAACCATGCGTAAAACTTTTACCGCATGTTGCGATTCTTCTTCCGGCAATGTTAAATCGTTCTTGATGTTTGGTGCGTAGAAAAGAGCCATGGTGTATCTTTTATATATAAACAGAATAAGAGCAGTCCCCCCATTGATGATAAAGGAACTGCTCTTTTATTAAGCTTTTTTACTTGTAGATTTCCTTTTTGCCAGCCAAAAGGGTGTTCTTCATCAGCGAGCAAATGGTCATTGGACCAACGCCACCAGGAACTGGAGTGATGAAACTGCACTTAGGCGCTACGTTTTCGAAGTCAACGTCGCCGGTCAGCTTGAAACCGGTCTTCGATTCAGCGCATGGAACACGAGTGGTACCTACGTCGATAACAACGGCACCGTCTTTTACCATGTCGGCTGTGACGAACTTAGGCGAACCCATAGCCGCGATAATGATGTCGGCTTCTTTACAGATTTCCTTAATGTTCTTTGTTCCGCTGTGGCATACGGTTACAGTTGCGTTGCCTGGGTAAGCCTTCTGCATCATAAGAGAAGCGACTGGCTTGCCTACAATATTGCTTCGGCCGATAACGACACAGTTTTTTCCTTTGGTCTCGATGTTGTAACGCTTCAACAATTCAAGTATACCTGCTGGAGTGGCAGATACGAATGCTGGCAGTCCGATTGAGGTTCTGCCAACGTTGATAGGGTGGAAGCCGTCAACGTCTTTCTTATAGTCGATAGCCTCGATGACCTTCTGCTCTGATATGTGCTTTGGCAAAGGCAACTGAACGATGAAACCGTCAACGTCGTTGTCCTTGTTCAATTTATCGATTGCTGCAAGAAGTTCGTCTTCGGTGATGTCTGACTCGAATGCGATTTTAGTCGATTTGAAACCACACTGCTCGCAAGAAAGAACCTTGTTTTTAACATAGGTCTCGCTACCGCCATCGTGGCCGACGATGATGACTGCCAGATGGGGAACTTTCCCGCCTTTTGCCTTGATTTCTGCAACTTCTGCTGCTATTTCCTGCTTAATCTGCATCGAAATAGCCTTTCCGTCAATTAATTGCATGTCTTATTCGTTTTATATTGTTTATTCTTTTAGTGAGGCATTCTAAACTTGCCCTTGTTTTTGGTAACCATCTTCATCATCTTTCTGGTTTCGTCGAACTGCTTGATTAAGCGGTTGACTTCCTGAAGGCTGGTTCCGCTACCTTTGGCAATACGGTTCCTTCTGCTGCCGTCGAGAATGCCCGGATTGCTACGTTCCTTCTTGGTCATTGAATAGATGATGGCTTCGATTCCCTTGAAGGCGTTGTCGTCGATTTCAACGTTTTTCAAGGCCTTGCCAATGCCTGGAATCATGGCCGCTAAATCTTTCAGGTTACCCATCTTTTTGATTTGCTGTATCTGGTTCAAGAAGTCGTTAAAGTCGAACTGGTTCTTCTCAATCTTGCGCTGTAACTTTTTAGCCTCCTGCTCGTCGTAAGCGTCTTGTGCCCTTTGTACCAAACCAACAATATCGCCCATGCCCAAAATACGGCCGGCCATACGTTTAGGGTCGAACACGTCGATGGCATCGAGCTTTTCGCCAGTACCGATAAACTTGATTGGCTTGTTTACGATGGTCTTAATGGTAAGGGCTGCACCACCACGGGTGTCACCGTCGAGTTTGGTAAGGATTACACCGTTGAAGTCGAGTCTGTCGTTAAATTCTTTTGCGGTATTAACGGCGTCCTGACCGGTGGTTGAGTCAACAACGAATAATATTTCTTGTGGATTGATGGCTTCTTTAATCGCAACAATCTCGGTCATCATTTCCTCGTCAACTGCCAATCGGCCGGCGGTATCGACGATGATGACGTCGCAACCTTTTTCCTTAGCAGCGGCAATAGAGCGTTTTGCAATCTCTACGGGTTGCTTGCACTCTGGCTCGGAGTAAACAGGAACGTTGATTTGTTCGCCGACAACCTTTAACTGCTCAATAGCGGCCGGACGGTACACGTCGCAGGCTACTAGAATAGGGTTTCTTCCTTTCTTGCTTCTGATGTAGTTCGCAAGTTTTCCTGAAAATGTTGTCTTACCAGAACCTTGAAGACCTGACATCAAAATAATAGCGGGAGAGCCCTTTACGTTGATGTCGGCAGTTTCGCCACCCATAAGGGCGATGAGTTCGTCGTTGACGATCTTCTTCATCATGTCGCCAGGCTTGACCGAAGTCAACACGTTCTGGCCGAGGGCTTTTTGTTTTACGTCTTCTGTAAACTGTTTTGCAATCTTATAGTTTACGTCGGCATCGAGCAACGCCTTTCTCACGTCTTTCAACGCTTCGGCAATGTTGATTTCTGTAATGCGACCTTCTCCTTTAAGAATTTTGAACGAACGTTCAAGTCTCTCTTCTAAGTTCTCAAACATATTGTTATTTCTTTCTTTTTATCTTTCTACGGGTTAGTGATGCTTGCGAAAAACATCTAGTTTGCAAAATTAGTAAAATTTAAAGAATATACCTTATTCTTTGACGATGGTTTGCTTTATGCTTAGCACAATCTCGTCGCTAATGCTTTCGTCGGTAGTCTCGTTCATGCTCAGCGGCGTGGCTTTTGCCTTTATGCTGATTGTGGTTGAACTGCTTATCAATAAGCCGGTCTCGCTGTCGAGCGTTAGGTCCGACACGATTTGTCCGTTGGCCTCCTCCAGCAGGTAGGCGATGCCTCCAATAGAGTAGCGGCAGGGCTTTGTCTTGTCTATTGTGTTAATGCCGCTTATTGTATAGGTGTTCCCTTTTTTCTCTTTTAAGGTGTATTGGGTTGCCGAGTTCCCGGCAAAGGTGCCGTATCGGCAGGTTGCTTTCAACCATGTTCCCTTGTCTTTGACGGCACTGTCGGGTGCTACCGATAAAGCGTTCTCTATCAGGCTCCTTACAAGGTTCTTACCGTATTCTTCGTTAATAAGGTAATTGTAGGTGACACGTTTGACACTGTCGGGTGGTGTCACAAAATCGTCGAAAAGGTGTGCGTCTATGGTGTCGATGCCGGCAACCGTGCCTGTTGTAAGGTGCTTTTGACCTAATTCAACCTTCACCCCTCGGTTGGTGGCCTGCCTCATGATGTATGACAGGGGCAGTCTGGGTTTTTCTGTATCTAAGACGGTGGTGCTGTCTTTTCTCTTCTTTTCACACTTTATGGCGGTGTATTGGAAGTCAACACACTCTTTTCCGTCTGCTTTTTTTTGCTCAATGCTGTATTTTATGGTTTGTTTCTGTGTGGTGTGATGCGATTTTTTGAACGAAGCGTCGCTTTCATTCACAAAGGTGTAGGTGTGCTTCCCTTCGGCCTTCAGAACAATTTTGTTTTCTGCTCTTACGGCGAGCGTCGCGCATAATACGATAAGGGTGAGTATGTTTCTTTTCATTCTTTTTTTTGCAAATTTAATGAATTTTATTCTCATATAGGCGCATTCTGTCGGCATAACTGGCATTCTGGGAACTGACAAAATGTCGTTTCTGTCGCATAGTTTTGTTTTATATCCTTTCTGAGTGTTAATTTTCCTGAAAGGAATACCAATTGCACACTTTTTGCGTTCATAGCATTAGATGAACAAAAGAAATTAAATTGAGTATGAAGAATTCAACGATTATTGTACCTGTCGCGGTTGCTGCGATTCTGGGTATTGGTTACACTGTTGGAAGAGCTCAAAACAACAATACCGACTCTTCTTCTATTACCGAAAGCTCGCATGTAGTGGGCACATATTCCGGACAATCTACCGATTTTACTTATGCTGCCGAAAACACGGTCAATTGCGTGGTCCATATCATGACTAAATATACCCCAAAGACATCTTCGTCTAGCGGGCAGCCAAATTTTGGCGGTAACGATATTTTTGAGTACTTCTTTGGCGACAGGGGTGGCTTCCAGCAGTTGCAGCCACAGCCCCGTTCTGCGTCGGGTTCTGGCGTCATTTTGGAGAAGGAAGGCTATATTGTTACCAATAACCACGTTGTGGAAGGGGCCGATTCTATAACCGTTGTTCTGAACGATAAGCGTTCGTATGTTGCCAAAATTGTTGGTACCGATCCGTCTACCGATTTGGCCCTTATTAAAGTGGAGGCCGATAACCTTCCTGCCATTAAAATCGGTGATTCTGAAAACCTGAGGGTTGGCGAATGGGTGCTGGCTGTTGGTAATCCGTTTAACTTGACTTCTACCGTTACTGCGGGTATTGTTAGTGCGAAGGCGAGAAACATCAATATCCTGAGCGGTGATATGAAGATTGAGTCATTCATTCAAACCGATGCTGCTGTTAATCCTGGTAACAGTGGTGGCGCTTTGGTCAACACCAAGGGCGAACTTGTTGGTATTAATGCCGCTATTGCTTCGCAAACAGGTTCCTATACGGGTTATTCGTTCGCTATTCCTGTCACTATTATGAGCAAGGTGGTGAACGACCTTAAAAAGTATGGCGTTGTTCAGCGTGCTCTGCTTGGTGTAATGGTACAGGATATTACCAGCGAATTGGCTAAAGAGAAGAACTTGTCGGTGCTCGATGGCGCTTATGTTGCTAATGTTAACGACAACAGTGCTGCGAAGGAGGCTGGCATTGAAGTGGGCGACGTCATTATTAAGGTGAATGGCAAGGCGGTTAAGTCGGTTCCTGAGGTGCAAGAGCAGGTTAGCAAGTTCAGCCCGGGCAATACGATTAATGTGACGGTGCTCCGTAAGAAGAAAGAGTTGACTATTCCTGTCGTTCTGAAAAACCAGATGGGCGATACTAAAATTGTCAAGCAAGCCAGTGTAACAGACTTGGGCGCTACTTTCGAAGTTACTTCCGACGCCGATAAACAGAAGTTCGGCATTTCTTCTGGTATTACGGTGAAGAGTGTTACTAAAGACGGTAAGTTTGCGGTTAACGGCATTCAGCCTGGTCTGATTATTCTTAAGGCGAACAACCAAACGGTTAATTCTGTTGAAGATTTGCAGCAGATTGTAGCCGCCTGCAAGAAGAACAATGGCCAGAAGTATAATGAGCAGGCTTTGTTTATTTCAGGTCTGTATAAAGGAAAATTGACTTATTATGCTGTCGATTTGAACTAACAATTTTCTTTCATATAGTTCATGTAGGAAAGGGGATACTCCAACTTCGGTGTATCCCCTTTTTGTATAGTGGCGGTAGCCCTTCACCGCTATTCCGATGCCAATTTATACGTCTGAAAGGTCTTTCTTTTAATGCAATGTGTTATCTTTGTTTTATGTTTTGTCTATGTTTTTGATTTTTAATTGGATTAATCGTCTTCTGTTCTAAAATAAATGAAAAATAGTAATACTGATATATACGTAATCCTGTTCGTGTTTTTCTCGTTAGCGGCAAGCCTTGTTCTTGAATACTATGAATTTACGGTTTTTAGTGCTATTTGTTTTATTAGTTACTTCTTTCTGAAAGTTTTTGTTTTCGATGGACGCAATACCGATAATAAAAAAAACAGGATGGGAAACAAATTATGGCATAGGTGCATTGGCAGATCTGATATCAATGGTAATGGCGGCCGATGGAAAACCGACTATGGAGGAATACCGTAAAGTCTGTTCCTATTTGGAAGGCTGTTTAACCACGGCTGACTATAGACTGGTTGTTCAAAAAATTCGGAGGGTCGAATACAATGAAAATAAGCTGATCCAATATGCGGCCGAAGTCGGCAGTTTTTATGAGTCGAGGGATTGCTTCGGCAAGCGTGTCGGGTCGTTCCGGGAGGTCGATGTTAACCGTTTGTACGAGTCGAAGATGTCTGGACTTTATTTTGTGTCGGAGCTTCTTTTTAAAACGGCTATTTGTGATGGTGGTATTACGGCTTCTGAGTGGCTATGCTTGTGCAAAGTGTTGGATACCTTTTTCCCGAAATCAAATAGCGATTTCTATTATTTTGTTGATAAATATGCGAAATATGAAACCGAGCCCAGGCCTAATTATAATAGGTCTTCTTCCGCTAAAAGGAGGAATTGTGAAGGTTTTGAAGAAGTGCGGAAAAAAGAAAAGAAACGGAAACGAAAAGGAAAAAAGGCACAGCATCAGCATCATGCTGAAAATGATGACCGTACTTTCCAATACGGCAACTACAAGTATCAACAACAGACCGATTCTCAGTATGGTACGGAATGGTCGTCGTCGGTAGCTGTCGACGCTCATTATTACTCTTTTTTAGGGGTTTCTACCGGTGCCAGCAAAGAAGAGATTAGGGCGGCTTACCACCGCCTAGCCAAGAGGTACCATCCCGATACCACTCAAAATGAGGATGAAAGAGAATACCTTACCGATCTTTTCAAAGAAATTCAGAACGCTTACGACAAACTGAAGTAAGTTTGTTCTAGCTGAAAAAAGCCTCCACGATGGAGTGTTGTTTGCAACACAACGGCATCCATTGGGGAGGCTTTTTCAAATTTAGATTGATTACAGGAAAAATTACCGCATAGAGTAGAGAATGCCTTCTCCTTTATTTAACGGAAAACGTTACTTCTGCACCGTTGTACGCGCTTTTGAAGATGTTTTTTCTGCCGACTTGTCTGCCTATAGTCTGTACGGAATAAGTGCCGACGTACATATCGTATATGAATCCCACTTGTTTGAGGTTGGGGTTGATGAACAGGTCGCCTTGCGAAATCATTACCGGTTCTGTCGTTTCCTCTCCAAAGTCTTTATTGATTGATCCCACTAGGGTGGTGTTTTCTATGTAGGGGTCCATATATATAGTCAGGGGCAGCATTTCTATAAATGCTTTAGCGTATTTGTTGTTCTTCATTTTGAAGTATACAAAATCGTTGTTGTAGCTCAATTTAACGATGGTGTTTTCCGGCACATAAATAGTGGTGTCGGAGTCGTTTTGTGCGTTTAACGTCCCCGACAAGAAGATTGTTAGTATAAAAGCTAATAATTTTCTCATGGTGTTGTCTTTATGTGTTTATAAATGAAAGGCACCTTTTTGAGAGGTGCCTTTTATTCTAGTTTATTTATCGCTGCTAGCCGTTGGAATAGCAGTTACCTTTTTAAACAGTTTCCAAAATGCCGCGCTTTGGTAGGCCGAAAGCGCCGATTGTGGTACCTCTAGTGTACATTTATCAAAATTTATGCCATTAAACGATTTCTCGCCACATTTTGGAGGTTTTACCGAGTAGATGCGTAAGACTTCCAGATTGTCGCCACAACCTAAGAATGAATTAATGCCAAGGCTGTCGATGGTGTTAGGCAGCGAAATGGCTTTCAAACTTCCGCACTCCTGGAAAACTTTTGTGCTAAGTTTCGTAATGCCAGCAGCCTCGTGAAGGTCTAGCGCCTTGATGTGGTCAAACTCGAATATACGTTTTCCGATAACGGCGGCATCGGCCAGATTCGCAGCTCCAATAACCTTGAGGCGGGTAATTTTCCGCCATTCCATTTCGTTCTTCAGCGTGTCGATGCTGCCCGGCGTCTTCACGTCGATAATGGTCCACGGTTCAAGCCAGTAGTTCTTTTTTGAGCTGTTGATGCTGTCTTGAATCGCCTTCTGCCTTAATTCGGCCTGCAGTTTCTCCTGTTTTTTCTTTTCCCTTATCTTGTCCTCGCTGCCGGTAAGTCCGCCACTGTTTTTTGCAATTTTAATGGTACTTCCAGCGCGCAGAATACCATCGCCCAATTCTTCAGAGTTTCGTTGGATGATGTCTTCAATCGTCGAATTGTTGTTCTTTGCAAGAGAGAACAGCGTGTCGCCAGGTTTAACTTTATAGGTTATAATGGAAATTTCAGGAAGATTGGCATCCAGCATACCTTCTTTAACTGGTACCGAGATAATCATGCCGCCCTTTATGCCGTCTTTTAAAGAAGGGTTCCTCTCTTCAAGTTCGGCTACGGTAACCTTGAATGCGTTTGCCAGACCTTCAATGGTCTCGCCTGTTTGCACCATATATGAAAAATACTTCTTACCGTTAATGACTTTAACGGCAGATGCAGGATCTATACTCCCTAATAGGAGTAGCGACAGACAAATCGTATTTTTAACTATGTTCCGCATAATCTTATTCTTATAAAGGTAGAGTAAATGAATAATGTATGTAGTTTATTCCGCTATTTGTTGAAATGGGTTAAAATGAATTGCTTTACTTTGAGTCCGATACTTCTTATAAATGTAAAGTTGGATCCGATGGTTAAATTAATAGATTCTTCTATATTATCAAAAGAATCCCACCCATAATCTTTCCGAAATTCCATTTCTGCGTCTACCGGAACTGTTATGACGCAGTTTTTCTGGTCGACACTGGCGAACGGACTAACGCCGCATTTTGGAGGGTTTGAAGAGTAGACCCTCACTTTTTTCAGGTTGTGACAGTTGGCAAAACCAAAGTCGCCTATGTTGGTCAGACTGTTGGGTATGTTTATAAATTCCAGTTTCTCGCAGTTGTAGAAAGCCTTGGCTTTTATCTGCTTCATCTTGCTTGGCAAAACAACCGATTTGATGTTCTTACAGCCGGAAAAGGCGCCTTCGTCGATGATTTCTATCGAATCGGGGAAGAAGAACGGGCTCTTTTTAGACTTTGGACAAATTTTGAGCGTCTTCATGTCTTTTGAATAGAGTACGCCCCGCACACCCTTATAGGTGGTATTCTGTTGGTCGACAATAATCTCTTCTAAGGCGTCGCAGTCGTCGAAAGCGTTGTAGTTGAGATTGTCGATTGAAGCTGGAAGTGAAATATTTTTGAGCTCGTTGCACTTGGTAAACGAGCGCTCGCCAAGGTCGGTACAGCCTTCGCTTACTATTACAGAGACGAGGCCCTTACACCCGTCGAAAGCGTAGTTGCCTATGTGCACAACGCCTTCTGGAGTGGTGAAGACCTGTTTCAACTGTTTGGTTTGGATGTATCTGACGAGGGTTTTGTCTACATTGTCGAAAAGAACGCCGCCGCGGTTCTCGTATCGGTTGTTACCTTGTGCCACCTTAACGTCTGTAAGTTTGTAGCAGCCGTAAAAGGCTCCAATGCCGATGTACGACACATTTTGCGGAATATTGATGCTTTCTAGGCTTTCGCAGCCGCTGAAAGAGCGGTCGCCAACAATTTCAATAGTGTCGGGTAGCTCCTGTTCTTTTAAGTTGGCGCATTGGTCGAACGCATGGTCGCCAATACGCTTGATGCTCAGGGGCAGGACGACATGCTCTAGAGACTTGCACTTCTCGAAAGCGTTGTGGTCGATTGAAGTCAGGTCTGTGACTGCTTTCAGGTCAATAGAGGTAATATTAGAATGACTTCTGATGTATTTGCCGAACAAGACAACATCCTCGTCACTCATAGGACCAACCACCTCAATCCCGCTGGCTGTGGCAAGTTGGCTGTTTGACAGGTAATTGTCGAACATTCCTTTTGTTTTCGTCTCTATTTTCACCCAATTGGTATCACAATCCATATCCTTGTTTCCTTTTTTGTGTGAAGTTACACTTTTTTTCTTGTATTTAAAAATATATTGTCCAACTATCGGACTTTTTAATTTTTCAAAAAGGGGCATTTTGTGCCCAATTCCGAAATTTCGCGTTTTCTTTCGCCCATACGCTGTTTAGCGTGTCTTACCGACTATAGTCGAAAAATGCCTAAAACTTGCTTATATGGCAAAAAAAGTGTAATTTAGAGCATTTTTAGAGAAAATAGTTTTTTTCAATGGAAGACATACAAGATAGAATTAAAAAGGTCAACATTGAAGAAGAAATGCGGTCTTCGTACATCGATTATTCGATGTCTGTTATCGTATCGCGTGCTCTTCCTGATGTTCGAGACGGTTTCAAGCCGGTTCACCGCCGTGTCCTTTACGGTATGAATGAACTGGGTTTGACGTATTCCAAACAAACCAAGAAGTCGGCCCGTGTTGTTGGTGATGTACTCGGTAAATATCACCCACATGGCGACTCTTCTGTTTATGGCACATTGGTCCGTATGGGCCAGGAATGGATCCTCCGTTATCCGTTGGTGTTCGGCCAGGGTAACTTCGGTTCGGTCGACGGCGACTCTCCGGCTGCCATGCGTTATACTGAGGCGAAGCTTCAGAAGATAGCGGAAGAGGTAATGGCTGACCTTGAAAAGGAAACCGTAGACATGCAGCGTACCTACGACGAAGAGAACTGGGAACCGACTGTTATGCCAACGAAGATTCCGCAGCTTATTGTCAATGGTTCGTCGGGTATTGCCGTAGGTATGGCTACCAACATGGCCCCTCATAACTTGGGCGAGGCTGTCGACGCCTGTGTGGCATATATCGACAATAACGATATCACCATCGATGAACTGATGAAGTACATCAAGGCGCCTGATTTCCCTACCGGTGGTATCATTATGGGTATGGCTGGCATCCGCGAGGCGTTTGCTACAGGCCGTGGACGTATCGTTATACGCTCTAAGGCCAATATCGAGACTGACGAATCGGGACGTGAAAAGATTATCATTTCCGAAATCCCTTACATGGTCAATAAAAAAGAGCTTATCGAGTCGATAAGCGAAATGGCCAAGGATAAGAAGATTGAGGGTATTGCCTATATCAACGACGAGTCGGACAAGGATGGTATGCGAATTGTGATTGAAGTGAAGAGAGATTGCAATTCGAATGTCTTGTTGAACAAGCTTTTCAAGTTCTCGCAGTTGGAGTACGCTTTCAATGTGAACAACATCGCATTGGTAAACGGTCGTCCGAAGCTGTTGAACATGAAGGAACTTATTGCCGAATTCGTCAAGTTCCGTCACGATGTCATTACCCGTAGAACCAAATACGAACTTCGCAAGGCGCAGGAAAGAGCCCACATTTTAGAGGCTTTGATTGTCGCTACCGATAATATTGACGAGGTTGTACACATCATCAGGGCTTCTGAAACCACCGATATGGCTAAGCAGGGCTTGATGAAGCGCTTCGATTTCGACGAAATACAGGCTGATGCTATTGTTCAGATGCGTCTGGCTGCTTTGGTTAACCTGAATGTCAACAAGCTCCATAACGAGTACGACGAGTTGATGAAGAAGATCGACTACTACAATCAGGTGCTGGCTAGCTTCGAGATGCGTATGGGCATCGTTAAGGATGAACTTAACGAAATGAAGGCTAAGTTCGGTGACGAGCGTAAGACTGAAATCAGACCAGATGCTAGTGAAATGAGTGAAGAGGACTTCGTCGCTGACGACGATATGGTTATCACCATCTCACACCTCGGTTACATTAAGTCGACCAAGTTGTCTGAATTCAGAAGCCAGGGCCGCGGTGGCGTAGGTTCACGTGGTAGCAGCTCGCGCGATGCCGACTTTATCGAAAGCATCTATCATGCGTCGATGAGGAATATGCTTATGTTCTTTACCCGCAAGGGACGCTGCTACTGGTTGCGTGTTTACGAGCTTCCTGAAGCAGAAAAGAACGGAAAGGGTAGGGCTATCCAGAATTTGTTGAGCATCGAGCCTGACGATAAGGTCGATACTTGCATCAAGGTGCGCTCTCTGAACGACGAAGAGTTCAATAATTCACACTATCTCATCTTCTGCACCAAGCAGGGTATTATTAAGAAGACCCAGTTGTCTGCTTACCAGAATGTCCGCGCTAAGGGTGTTAACGCTATCAACCTGAACGAGGGCGACGAGTTGGTTGACGTATTGTTGACCGACGGCAAGCAAGAGATTATTCTGGCTAACAAGAACGGACGTGCAATCCGCTTCAATGAGGAAACCGTTCGCTCTATGGGTAGAACTTCGACCGGTGTTCGCGGTATCAAGCTCGACGAGGGCGATGACGAGGTAGTTGGCATGATTTCTGTATCAGACGCCACTAAAGAGTCTATCCTCGTTATTTCTGAGAAGGGATACGGCAAACGCAGCATGATTGAAGACTATCGTGTTACCAACCGTGGCGGTAAGGGTGTCAAGACGCTTGGCATTAGCGACAAGACCGGCAAACTTATTGCCATCAAGAACGTGGTTGACGAGAACGATGTTATGATTATCAATAAGTCGGGTATCGCAATCCGTTTGGCTATGACCGATGTCCGTGTTATGGGCAGAGGCACACAGGGTGTTCGTCTGATTAATCTGACTAAGCGTAACGACGAAATTGCTTCTGCTTGTGTAGTGGAGCATGCCGATCCGGAAGAAGAGGATGAACTGGAACAGAACAACGAGAATGTAGAAGGAACTGCTACACCAGAGGAAAACGGCGCTGCAGAACCAAATACTGATAACAACAATTAATTAACAACATAATGAAAAAAAGAATTGCATTAACATGTATGGTGCTTGCAGTTGCAGCATCAGGCTTCTCTCAGAAGAAGATGGTTGGTAAGGCAAAGAACGCCTTGATTGAACCAGTTGACTTGGTTGAGGCTAAGACTTCTATCGATGCGGCTATGTCAAACGAAGAGACCTCAAGCGACCCTAACACTTATGTGGTTGCCGGTAAGGTTTACAAAGCTATTTACAACGCTGAGGTTAAGAAGAAGCTGCTTAACCAGCCATACGACGAGAAGTTAATGACTACCAGCTTGTTCACTGCGGTCAACTGTTATACCAATGCTGCCGAACTTGAACAGGTTCCGGACGCTAAGGGTAAGACTACTGACAAGTACGACAAGGAAATCAAAAAGTCGTTCAAGGAATTGCAGGACCCATTGATTGCCGATGGTTATACTGCCCTCCAGCAAAGCAATTACAAGGCTGCGTTGATGTTGTTCGAAGGCTATATGAGCATCCCTAACTGCTCAATTATGCGTGAGGAACCAGTTGACACTACTTACAACACAGTTCAGTTCTTGGCTATCAATGCCGCATTGTTGAACAAAGACAACAAGAAGGCCATCAAGTACATGTCTGAATTGAAGGATGCCAACTACTACAAGGGCGCAACCATTTACGAATGGATGGTCGACGCTTTGCAGGCTGAAAAAGATACTGCCAAGTCGCTCGAAATTTTGGAAGAGGGCTTGAAGAAGTATCCTACCAACTCTTATATGATTGGTAAGCAGGTTAACTACTACATTGACCATGGTAAGAAGCAAGAGGCTATGAACTATCTCGACAATGCTATTGCTGCTAATCCTAAAGATGTTGAATACCTCAACGTAAAGGCCAGCATTTATTTGTCAGACAAGAACTTTGCCGAGGCTTTGAACCTCTACCAGAAAGCTTGTAGCATCAATGCCAACAAGGTGGAGTCTGTTGAGGGTGTTGGCGTAACTTATTGCGCAATGGCTGTCGACGAAGACCAAAAGGCTGACAAGATTAAGTCTGACGCTGCTTGGAAAAAGGCACGTACAGCTGCTGAAGACACCTACAGAAAGGCAGAAGAGTACTTGGAAAAGGCAAAGGCTATGTACGAAAAGCCAAACAAGGACAACCTCTACTGGTTGGGTATTGTGTACAACCGTCTTAAAAAGGCCGATAAGTACAAAGAGATTCAGAATTTGAGAAACTCACTCTAATCGGTAGTTCTCCATTCATTATAAAGCAAATGACAGAATGTATATTTCTGTTATTTGCTTTTTTTGTTGCCGTGCTTTTTGTAATTTCGCATGAATTTTTAAAAAGAAACAAATGTTAACCGTAGAAAAGATAGGTGGAACCTCGATGACCCAGTTCGGTGATGTGTTGAACAACGTCATTTTGGGAAAGCGTTCCAAGTCAGAACTCTATAACCGTATTTTTGTTGTGTCGGCCTATGGAGGCGTAACAAACTGGTTGCTGGAACACAAGAAGACTGGCGAACCTGGTGTATATGTGAAATTCGTAAACAACGAAGACTATTCTAAACACCTCGACGATTTGTGCGAAAAGCTGATTCAGTTGAACCGCACTTTCGAAAGCATTGGCTTGAACCAGGCCGAGGCCGATGCCTTTATCAAGAACAGAATTGAAACTGCCAAGAACTACCTGCTCAGCATGCACAAAGTTGCTGCTTCTGGTTACTTGAACAATAAGAACATTTATTTGGCAGCGCGCGAAATTTTGGCTTCCCTCGGTGAGGCCCATTCAGCGTTCAATTCTGTGAATATTTTGAAGAACAACGGAATCGATGCTACATTTGTTGATTTGTGTGGTTTCGACGATTCAGAGTGCCTGACCATTGACCAGCGTATTGAGAAGGAATTCAAAAATGTTGACTTCAGCAAGACGTTGTGTGTAGCTACTGGCTATACTAAGGGCATTGAAGGCATTATGCGTGAGTTTGACCGTGGTTACTCTGAAATTACCTTCAGCAAAATTGCCGTTGTTGTTAAAGCCGATGAGGCGATTATCCATAAGGAATTCCACTTGAGTAGTGCCGACCCTAAATTGGTGGGTACCGACAAGTCTATTCTGGTGGGCAATACCAACTTTATGGTTGCCGACCAGTTGGCCGATGTGGGTATGGAGGCTATTCACCCTAAGGCTTCTAAGCCATTGGAGAGAGCTGGTATCAATATCCGCATCAAGAACACGTTCGACCCTGAAAATCCGGGTACCCTTATCAGTCGCGACTATGTGTCTCCAAAGGCAAAGATCGAGATTGTCAGTGGTACCGACAAAGTGTTGGCTGTTGATGTGCACGACCCAATGATGGTGGGTGAGGTTGGTTTTGACCTCCGTATCATGGAAATTTTTGCAAAGCACAATGTCAGCTATATCTTGAAGTCAACAAATGCCAACAGCATTACAATGATTATTAACGACAAGCCTTATGCGCAGCCGCTGATTGATGAGTTGAGCAGCGTGTTCTATAAGGTGACCGTGAAGAAAGTGGCTTTGGTTTGCTGTATGGGCTCAAACATTGCTCATCCGGGCTTCCTTTACCGTGCGGCAAAAGCGTTGAGCGACAACGATATCAATATCGTAAGCTTTGGCCAGTCTTTGCGTCAGGTGAATATGCAGTTTGTAGTCGATCGTGAGAAGTACGGGCAGGCTGTTATTGCTCTGAACGAGGCGTTGTGTGTTAATCATTTCGAAGCGTAATTAGCAGAAATGCGGAATATATAAGGGGAGGGTGGTAGCACTCTCTCCTTTTTTTGTTCCTTAAAATCGCCTCTGTTTTTTGGCTAATAATGCAAAAAATATGTAATTTTGAAGGAATATATCTGTATAAATTTAAATTTCTATAAAATGCAGTTCAAAAGAAGTATAATAATCACGGGTGGTGCTGGTTTTATTGGCAGCCATGTGGTTCGTCTTTTTGTAAACAAGTATTCCGATTATCGTATTATCAATATCGATAAATTAACATATGCAGGTAATTTGGCTAATTTGAAGGATATTGAAGATAAGCCGAATTACGTCTTTATTAAGGCCGACATTTGTGACTTCGAGAAGATGAGGGAAATCTTCATGCAGTACAATGTTGACGGTGTGATTCATTTGGCTGCCGAGAGCCATGTCGACAGAAGTATTAAGGATCCGTTCACGTTTGCACAAACCAACGTAATGGGTACGCTTTCGTTGTTGCAGGCAGCAAAAGAGTATTGGGAGCCTAACTACGAAGGGAAGCGTTTCTACCACATCTCGACCGACGAGGTGTATGGCGCTTTGAAGATGTCGAATCCGGAAGGCGTGAAACCTCCTTTCACTACCACAGCTTCAAGCTCGGAGCACCACTTGGCTTATGGAACCGACTTCTTCTACGAGACGACCAAATATACCCCTCATAGCCCATATTCGGCTTCTAAGGCCAGCTCAGACCACTTTGTACGTGCGTTCCACGACACGTATGGCATGCCGACAATCGTTACCAACTGCTCGAACAACTATGGCCCATACCAGTTCCCAGAGAAGTTGATTCCTTTGTTCATCAACAATATCCGCAACCGCAAGCCTCTTCCTGTTTATGGTAAGGGCGAGAATGTGCGCGACTGGTTGTTTGTTGAAGACCATGCCCGTGCCATTGACGTGATTTTCCACAACGGTAAGATTGCTGAAACTTACAACATCGGCGGTTTCAACGAGTGGAAGAATATCGACATCATTAAAGTGGTAATTAACACGGTTGACCGTTTGCTGGGTAGAAAAGAAGGCGAGGATATGAATCTGATTACCTACGTGACCGACCGTCTCGGACACGATGCCCGCTATGCTATCGATTCTACCAAACTGCAGAAGGAACTTGGTTGGGAGCCTAGCCTCCAGTTTGAAGAGGGTATTGAAAAAACTGTCAAATGGTATCTCGAAAACCAGGAGTGGATGGATAACATTACCTCTGGCGATTATCAGAATTACTATGAAAGCATGTATAGCAACAGATAATAGGTCTGTTGAATGAATTATAGTGTTGCAGCTTTAACTTGCCCAAATTCTGGTTCTTGGGCAAGTTGAAGTTTCGCAACATTTTTTTAGTTGCCTTTTTTTCGAAGAATCCAGCTGTTTTCTTATAATTATGATCGTCTTCTGTTGGTCGTTCAATAGGGAAAAGAACGGTGTGATTCTCAATCTTGCACATCTTTAAACAGAAATGTTTCTTTATTTCTGTGGTAGATTTGTGCGCTTTGAAGTGATTAAGTACAACAATCAAAAAATAAATAAGTATTATGCGTAAATTATTCGTCCCAATTGTGGCGATATTGTCATTTTGTTCTGCATCAGCTGCAGTAACATTTGAGTATGACGAATCAACGAAAACCCTAACATTTTCAGGAGAGGGAGAAATGGATGTGTATACCACAGACGTTTTTGGTGATACATACATTGACCCTGAATGGAGATATCTAAGAGAAGATGTGGAGAAAGTAATCGTCAACGAGGGTGTGACTGATGTTGGCGAACAGGCTTTTATGAGTTTCGAAAATCTAAAAGAAGTCAAACTGGCTTCTACGGTCGAGGCTATTGGTGAGGCTGCGTTTGAGGAATGTGAGTCGCTCAGTGCCATTCAATTGCCAGAAGGTTTGAAAACAATAGAAGAAGAGGCCTTTTATGAGTGCAGATCACTGACATCTATCTCCATTCCGAAGAATGTCACTAAACTTCCAGACAATGCGTTTAAGTATTGCTCCGCTTTGAAAAGCATCGACCTGGGGAACGTTACGGAATTTGGAAAGGATGTTTTTGCGTATTGCGGCTTTGAAACATTTGTGATTCCACAAAACATAAAGGTTATCACTGAAGACATGTTCTTTGCGTGCAGACAACTGAAAACGATTGATATTCCTGAATGGGTGGAGAAAATTGAAAGTGGTGCTTTCTACTATTGTGAATTGGATACAATTAACTTTCTAGGAGAGACATTCCCTATTATGGAAGGCTACAATAACTTTACTATGAATACTAGCCTTACTGTTTACAGAATCAATTGTAATGCGTATAGCCAAGATGCCATCGATGATATCGAAAGCCGTGGAGCCTATTACAATTCGAAAATCATTCCAATGTGGCCAGAGGGTATAGATGTATATTCAAGCAACAATGTGTATGGTCCGTTGACCATCACACCTGTCGATTGCGACAAAAATCTCTACAAAATTTCCGTCGATTTGTGGACTTTCTATCAAGTTACATGGGAGGGTACTTACAATGTGCCAGCTGAAGATTTGCACAAAACAGAAATCATCGTTGATTTATCGGAACCAACTACCCTCATTGCCAATATTGAAGATTCCTTCAATCCAAATATCAATCTTCTTGTCTTAAGCGATGGAGGTGAAGGAGATATAGCAATGACCATCTTAGAAGAGACAAAGAATAGCCATACTTACAAATTGGTCGCTACGCCTGACGAGGGTTACGAATTCCAGTGTTGGAAGTCATCTATAGAAGGCCTGTTGACAGAAGAGCAGATGAAATCGGAAACTATAACATTCACCATAGACTCTAATTGCATGTTGACTGCCGTATTTGCGCTCAAAGACAAAGAGGGGGTTGACAACATCGACGCAGACAACATTGTGGTGACTGCTACCAATGCACGCATTTCTGTTAACAGAGACGAGTTTAGAATCTACGATACGCTTGGTCGTGATGTGACAAATGCCAATGGAAATCTAACTTCTGGGGTTTACCTCGTGAAATGCGAGGGTAAGTGTTTCAAAACAGTTCTGAATTAAAAATATAGCAAGAGTTTGGGACATGCGGCTTTGTGTGTCCAATTCAAAAAAAGAAAAGGCGGCTGAATTAATTTTCAGCCGCCTTATTTTTATGGCTTATTCAGCCTCTTTAATGTCAATCTTAAGGTTGAGCTCGTCGAGCTGTTTGTCGTCGATGGTGCTTGGTGCATCAAGCATAACGTCGCGTCCACTTGTGTTTTTAGGGAATGCTATCACGTCGCGAATGCTGTCGAGTCCGGCAAAGATGCTGACCCATCTGTCGAGACCATAAGCAAGACCGCCGTGAGGAGGTGCGCCATACTTGAAGGCGTTCATCAGGAAGCCGAATTGTTCTTGTGCGCGCTCTTCGGTGAAGCCTAAGATGCGGAACATCTTGTCTTGTAGCTTAGGGTCGTGTATTCTGATGGAACCACCGCCAACCTCAACACCGTTACAAACCATGTCGTAAGCGTCGGCTCTGACTGCTGCAGGGTCGGTGTCGAGCAACGGAATATCTTCGTCTTTCGGATGTGTGAAAGGGTGGTGCATAGCCATCAGACGGCCTTCCTCTTCGCTCCATTCGAACATTGGGAAGTCGATCACCCAAAGGAGGGCAAACTTGTTCTTGTCGCGGAGTCCGAGTTGGTTACCCATTTCAAGACGCAACTCGCAAAGCTGTTTGCGTGTCTTCATAACATCTGGACCGCTGAGGATGAGGATGAGGTCGCCTGGCTTGGCGTTCATCTTTTCCTTCAAGTCCTGAAGGACATCCTGGCCGTAGAACTTGTCTACGCTAGATTTTACAGAACCATCTTCCTGGACGCGGGCGTAAACCAATCCTTTCGCGCCAATTTGTGGTTTCTTGACGAAGTCGGTCAGTTGGTCGAGTTGTTTGCGGGTGTAGCTGGCGCAACCCTCTGCGCAGATACCGCCGATGTATTTGGCTTCGTTGAAAACGGCAAAGTCGGCCTTGCCGTCGAAAACTTCTTTAAGTTCCACGAACTTCATACCGAAGCGGAGGTCTGGTTTGTCGCTACCGTAGTACTTCATAGCGTCGTCCCAGCTCATTCTCAAGAACGGCTCGTTCAGTTCAACACCCCTGATGGTCTTGAAAAGGTGTTTGGCCATACCTTCAAACATGCTGATGATGTCTTCCTGTTCAACAAACGACATTTCGCAGTCGATTTGGGTGAACTCGGGCTGACGGTCGGCACGAAGGTCTTCGTCGCGGAAACACTTTACAATCTGGAAGTAGCGGTCCATACCGGAAACCATCAGCAACTGCTTCAGTGTTTGAGGGCTTTGTGGCAGTGCGTAGAACTGGCCCGGGTTCATACGTGAAGGAACAACGAAGTCGCGTGCGCCTTCTGGGGTAGAACCAATCAGCATTGGGGTTTCTATTTCCAAGAAGCCTTTGCTGTCGAGGTATCGGCGGACCTCCATCGTCATTTTGTGGCGAAGTTCGAGGTTTGAACGGACATTAGAACGTCGCAGGTCGAGGTAGCGGTACTTCATTCGCAAGTCGTCGCCACCGTCGCTATTTTCTTCAATGGTGAACGGAGGGGTGAGCGAAGCGTTGAGCACATTCAGCTTGCCGACGATGATTTCAATTTCGCCAGTTTCCATGTTTGTGTTCTTGTTGCTGCGTTCTGCTACTTTACCCTCTATTTGAATAACGTATTCACGGCCCAGCTTGTTCGCTTCCGCACAGAGGTTGGCGTCGATTTCATCGTTGAAAACCAGCTGGGTGATGCCGTAACGGTCGCGGAGGTCAACGAACGTCATACCTCCCATTTTGCGGGGGCGTTGTACCCATCCGGCCAAAGTGACTGTTTGGCCAACATTGGCGAGGCGCAACTCTCCGCATGTGTTTGTCCTGAACATATTTTAAGTGTTGTTTTTTTTGTTTCTGTTCTAAACTACAAAGATACGTGTTTTTATTATACCCGTGCTTTTATGGGCGCAATAAGTTTCAACAATACAGCCCCTTTTGCGCAGATAAATTCTATTGTTCATAACTTGGTCGCTGCGATGCCGTTTTTTTGAATCAAATTTTGATAATTTTGCAAGGAGTGACCAATTACGGGTGGCTCCTACAAAGCAAAAAGAATAATTATATAATTATGGTAAGTACAAAAAGTTTGGTGTCTATATCGCAATATGACAAAGAGAAGATTCTAAGCATATTAGATAGGGCAGCACAGTTTGAACAGAATCCTAATCAGAAAATACTGGAAGGCAAGGTGGTGGCTACCTTGTTTTTTGAACCGTCGACCCGGACAAGGCTCAGTTTTGAAACTGCGGCGAACCGTTTGGGGGCGCGTGTCATCGGTTTTTGCGATGCCTCTACTTCTAGTACGACTAAGGGAGAAACGTTGAAAGATACGATAACGATAGTTAGTAACTATGCCGACGTTATTGTTATGCGCCATTTTATCGAGGGTGCAGCCCGTTATGCCAGCGAAATTTCGAAAGTACCTATCATTAATGCGGGTGATGGCGCTAACCAACATCCTACACAAACGTTGCTCGACTTGTATTCTATCAAGAAGACACAGGGCCGTCTCGATAATTTGAAGGTGGCTATGGTGGGCGATTTGAAGTACGGCCGAACAGTCCACTCGCTGATTAACGCTATGTCGCACTTCAATCCGACTTTCAAGTTTATTTCTCCGAAGGTGCTGGAAATTCCAAGCTCGTACAAACTTTTCTGCGATGAAAAGGGTATCAAGTACGAGGAAACGTCGGAATTGAATGAGGAGGCAATTGCCGATGCCGACATCCTTTATATGACCCGTGTGCAGAAGGAGCGTTTTACCGACTTGTTTGAATACGAGAAGGTGAAGAATGTGTATGTGCTGACCAACAAACTGCTTGAAGGTACAAAGGACAATCTGAAGATTCTTCATCCGCTGCCTCGTGTCGGTGAAATTGCCGATGAAGTCGACGAAAATCCGAAGGCTTATTATTTCCAACAGGCTCAAAACGGACTTTATGCCCGCCAGGCCGTGATTTGCGACTTATTAGGAGTCTAAATTTGTAGATTTATGGGACAAGACAGCTCAAAAGAAATGAAGGTGGCAAAACTGTGCAACGGTACAGTTATTGACCATATACCATCAGATAAACTCTTTAAAGTGATCTCGTTGCTCGGACTGGAGCATTTCAGCAACCAGGTTACTTTTGGTTACAATCTCGAAAGCAAGAAGATTTCAAAAAAGGCCATTATTAAAATTTCTGACCGATTCCTCCAGCCCGAAGAGGTGAACAAGGTGGCGCTCATCGCCCCTAAAGCCAAAATCGTCATCATTCGCGATTATGAGGTGGCCGAGAAAATACAACTGGAGTTGCCCGATGAGATTTGTGGCGATGTGAAATGCCTTAACCCTAAGTGCATTACCAACAACGAGCCGATGAAAACGCGCTTTATTGCCATAAACAAGGCTAAAGGCTTGTTTATGTGCCACTATTGTGAGCGGGCGGTCAGCACCGAAGAGATGCTTTTAAAGGAATAAAATTGAAGGCGGCGTTTTTTTATTTCAAATAAACCGCCTATCTTTGCCGTAGAATTACAGCACGATACCATAAGTTGTGGGTTTCAGTGTTCTTCTTATTAATGGGGTTGACTGGACTTGACAGCGGGTAGAGACGGTATGTAAGCATGCAGTGCGCTGGTGGCTAGCACTATAATCTGGAGACCAAAAATTTAACTGGCGAAAACAACTACGCTCTCGCTGCCTAATCGAAGCACAGT
>ODAI014662657.1_pt1 | contig 78600 bp, 67 predicted proteins | sample 1539321 | NCBI WGS metagenome assembly ODAI01 (sample SAMN02144231, study PRJEB22623) | gut metagenome | biome: sheep rumen | host: Ovis aries | place: New Zealand | reverse complement strand
GCCAGCGTTCATCCTGAGCCAGGATCGAACTCTCACGTTTAAAAGTTTAATCCGGCTAAGAACTTAAGCTTGGCTTTTCGTTCTGTCCGTTAATTTACATTTTTCTGAATTATTCTCTTTAGAATCTTTCAGGGTTGCATTACTGTTTACTTGTCAAAGTGCTTTGTTGTTGCTGTCCTCAGCGACAGCTTACTTAGAATATCACAGGCCTATAGCCGTGTCAATAACTTTTTTTTAAATTTTTTTATTATTTTATAAAACTTTTTTAAAACAGCCCTTTAATTTTCCCAAAAAGCCCTAACCATGCGGCTTGGAGCACTGTCAATAGTTTTATACCTGTAATATACTCAACCAGATATAAAATCGCTATCGCTTCGATTACTCCGAGTACGGCTCCGAGAATTCTATTAAAGCTCCCAAGCACCGGAACTTCCTTCATCTTTCTCAGGCTTTCTCCGATACCGGTCATAACCCTGTATACAACAAATGCCACTATCAGATATCCTATCTTTGGAATTATTCCTCCAAAGCTCTTATCAAGGACATTTTCTGTTATACCCATAATGAAATACACAGATGCAAATGTTGCCAAAACAGCAATTAAGCCTGCTGCTTCCGCAACCAGGCCAACATTTGCTCCATATGATATTCTCCATAAAATAATACAGATCACCGCGATTGTGATCACGATCTGTGAAATATCTATGCTCATAAAAACCTCTGTCTGTGCTTTCTTTTTAACACAACGATATCATTTTCACTTAAGCACCAATGTATCAATACTTTCTCTTGTTGCCAAAATAAAGTTACTCTTTGATCCTGTGGGTATCATTGTCCTTACAGGCTCTTCAAATTCCCCTTGATACTTAATTCTTCCGTTCATATCCTTTATCAGATATTCATTTTGATTATAGATAATGATCTGCTTGTTGCTGAAAACAATTTCTGCACTGTCTATGTCAAAATATGTAGTAAGAACGCGATTTCCCGCAGTGTTATACACCTGAAGCCTGTATGCTCCCTTATCGGAAGCTTCGGCAAACACAAGGCCCACGTATGAATCGTTGTATCTAACCGACCTTATCTCATCATCTTCTATCACTTCTTCTGCCTGTTTCTCAGGTTTCTGCGCGCCCGAATAAAACATGATCTTATCGGTCGAAACAGAAAAAGCCTTATCGGCGCTCATAAACTGAACGAACGGTGCAACCGAGTTATCATAGTTATATGAGCTGACAAGGTGCTCAGAAACATTTTTTCCGACATCTCCAAAATTATAAAAAGCAACTTTTGTCATTACTCTTCCGTTTTCTGGACCAAGATAAGACACGCACAGAAGCTGTCCGTTCGGAGATAAACTTATTTTCTGAGGGTATCCGTATCCCTTCATTGTCGTTTTGAATCTTGCAAGTTCTTCTCCCTGGGCGCTGTAAAGATATATCCATGCAACATCTTCTCCATCGAGAACTGCAGCAACAACGCCCTGCGATGATACACAAAAATCTCTTACAGGCATATTGGTATCTACTTTTCCAAGCAGCCCATTAATATCGCATACATAAATTTCATGGCCGTTGTCATCGCCTATAGCTATAGAATTCATACACGTTCTGGCTTTGGGATTCTGCATCTGATAGGGCTGTGTCCATAGTGCTTTTCCTGCCGAATCATAGCAGCTCACTCCATCTTTACTGCACCTCACCATATGTCCGCCGAGGCTTACAATCCTTGTGTCATCTTCAATGGATATCGGCACTCCTTTTACAGTTATAGCCTCAGAATATACCTTGTCACGCCAGCTTATATAAACAACCGAGACAAGAACCGTGCACGATACGGCAATAACCACCGCCCTTATAAAAACTTTGAGTTTGTGGCTCCTGATCTTTTCCTTGTAAGAGGTCTGCCTGCCGGATGCACCGCTCTTTTTTTTGCTATTCAATTTACCGGCATATGCACTAAAATCACGTACTTCCGCCAAGACAAACCTCCATAATATCAGTTTTTCCGCCGGATCACCGATTTCATCAATGATTCACTAAATCTTTGCTTTATACAAACTGATAGATTGTTGTTGTATCATAAACTTTATCAGGGCCAAAAACAGGCTTGGGGAAGCCTTCCTGATTGATAGAGTTGGGGTAAAACTGTGTTTCAAGACATACACCCTCTCTGCTCTTGTAGTTCACTCCACCCTTGCAGTTTTCTCCGCTAAGGAAGTTTCCGGCATAAAGCTGAACTCCCGGAAGATCTGTAAAGCATTTCATTGTTATTCCTGTTTTAGGCGATGAAAGAACCGCGATCTCTTTAATGGATCCGTCGGCATCATCGACAACATAGTTGTGATCATATCCACCTACAGCCTTGAGCTGAGCATTGTCTGCCTCAATATCTTTTCCGATTGTCTTTTCCGCAAGGAAATCAAAAGGAGTTCCGGCAACATCCGCTATCTCACCTGTAGGAATAGCTGCAGAATCAATTACGGGTGTATAGTGTGACGCATTGAGCTTGAGCGTATGATCGAGGATAGATCCCGAATTCTGACCGCCAAGGTTAAAATATGCGTGGTTTGTCATATTGATAAGTGTATTGGCATCACTTGTTGCATTGTAATGAATAGACAATGAATTGTCCTCAGAAAGTGAATATGTAACCTCAAAAACTCTGTTTCCTGCAAATCCAAGATCGCCGTCTGCAGCTTTAAGAGTAAACTTAACGCAGTCATCACCTTCTACGGCGTCCCATACTCTCTTGTGGAATCCGTTATCCATATCGGTGTGAAGATTGTTGGGTCCGTCATTAACAGGAAGAAAGAACTCTTTTCCGTCAATCTTGTACTTCGCTTCACAGATTCTGTTCGCTGTAGGTCCTACTGTTGAACCAAGGAAGCATGAATTCTCGAGATATCCCGCGATATCATCGTATCCAAGGACCACATCAACAAGCTTCCCATCTTTATCGGGTACAAAAATATTCTTGATAGTAACGCCAAAGTTGATCACAACAACCTCAACATTATTTTTGTTTGAGATATGATACTCAAACACCTGCTCCTTATTTGGTGTTTCTCCAAATAACACTTTTTTTACTGCCATTTTTTACATTACCTCCATAATTTGTGAACCTTACAGTTCTGTTCTACCTTCCAAAGCCCTGAGCAAAGTAACTTCATCAATATATTCCAAGTCGCCGCCCACAGGAACACCGCTGGCTATTCTCGTAACCTTGATTCCCGTCGGCTTTATAAGCTTACTTATATACATTGCTGTTGTTTCACCTTCAAGACTTGAATTGGTCGCTACAATAACTTCCTCAACATCTTCTGTCTGAAGCCGCTGCATCAGCTCAGCCAGCCTTATATCCCCCGGACCAATTCCCAACATCGGAGAGATCGCACCATGCAAAACATGGTACACCCCTTCGTACTTCCCGGTTTTCTCATATGCAGCCAGATCTCTGGCATTTTCCACAACCATAATAATCTTGTGATTTCTGTTCTGATTGCCGCATATAGGGCAGATATCTTCATCGGTAAGCGTACAGCACACTTTGCAGTAGTGTACATTTTCTCTCGCATTTGTTATTGAATCGGCAAGCTTTTTTACTCTGTCCTTAGGAAGATTGATTATATAAAAAGCAAGCCTCTGCGCCGATTTTCCACCTATTCCCGGCAGTGAAGCAAGTTCATCTATCAGCCGATTAATATGTCCGCTGTAAAGATCCATCAGAAAGGAAATCCTCCGCCTAATCCGCCTGTCATTTTGCCGATCATGGCTCCGCTTGCTTCATCAGCCTGCTTCATAGCCTCGTTGACTGCGGCAACTATCATATCCTGAAGCATCTCGACATCATCGGGATCAACCGCATCAGGTGATATAACTACACTCTTCAAAGTCTTGTTTCCGAAAACAGTTGCCTCTACAGCACCGCCGCCGGACTTTGCAGTGAACTCTTTTGTCTCAAGTTCCTTCTGACTTTCCTCCATCTGGCGCTGCATTCTCTGCGCCTGTTTCATAAGATTGCTCATGTTTCCGGGCATTCCGCCTCCGGGGAAACCACCTCTTTTAGCCATTTCTAGTTCTCCTTTTCATCATCTTCCATAACTATATCAAAATTTATAGCTTGCAGGTTTACATAATTTTCTTCAAAAGTCTGCTGCGGCTCAATGTAGCGTGTCTCAAATGCCACATGCTTGCCGATAGAATTATCAAGAACATTTTGAAGATCCTCAGCCGACTGTCCCGAAGAATATTTATCGGCGAGTTGCTTGTTGTCAAAAACAATCTGCAATGTATCATTGTTTCCAAGACTGAGCTTTGCCCTCTGCAGATATGTCTTCATGGGATTCTCCATTCCCGCGATAACTCTGGGCCAGTTTGTGACTATTCTCTTTATATCATCGGGAACCGCCCTATCCAGTACCTTTTTCTCTTTTACAATATTAGTATTTCCCGCTCCGGATACAGAACTTGCCGCAACAGCTATCTGTCCGCCCTGAATCCCCTTTAAAAGCTTTGTGTTCTCTTCATCATGCTTTTCAAGGAGCCTTAACCTGTCCTCAAGAGAATCCTGCCCCGGCTCCATCTGCGGTTTACACATCTTGATAAGCGTTATCTCTATCAGCACTCTCTTCTGCGTAGCAAATCTAAGCTGAGAAGAAAGTTCTGAAAAAATCCTGATATATCTGAGAAGGACATCTACATCAACACCCTCAGCCTGTTCCTTCAAGACCTTGAGGTTGTCGGTTGATATGTCAACAACATCTTCCATCTGATCCGAAGCCTGGATAAGCATGAGATTACGCAGATACCACACAAAATCATTAACAAACTGCGAAAGCTCTCTTCCCTGGACAACAACATCTGCCAATATCTTAAGCGCTTCATCCGCGTTTTGACTGTATATTGCGGAAAAGAGCTTGCTAAACACTTCCGTATCCACCGCTCCGAGTACGTTTAGAACCTTGTCGTAGGTAAGCTCCTCGCCATAATTAAACGCAACGCACTGATCCAAAAGACTCAGCGAATCTCTCATTGAGCCGTCCGCCGTCTTTGCAATATATCTGAGCGCCCTCTCTTCAACAGTGATTCCTTCCGAATCCACAACTTCTTTAAGACGTTGCTCGATGTTATCCACAGTTATCCTGTGGAAATCATATCTCTGACACCTCGAAAGGATTGTGATGGGAATCTTGTGAACTTCCGTAGTCGCCAAAATAAACATAACATATGAAGGAGGTTCCTCAAGTGTCTTAAGAAGCGCATTAAAAGCGCCCGTAGATAACATATGTACCTCGTCTATGATGTATACTTTGCGTTTTCCCTTTGTTGGCGAATAAGAAACTTCATCAATGATCTCTCTTACGTTATCAACACCGTTATTTGATGCGGCGTCGATCTCGATCACATTCATGCTGTTTCCCGCAGCAATCTCCCTGCACATCTCACACTCACCGCAAGGGCTTCCGTCTATCGGATTTTCACAATTAACGGCTTTTGCCAGAATCTTGGCAACAGAAGTCTTACCTGTTCCGCGTGTTCCGCAAAACAGGTAAGCGTGTCCGACTCTGTCAGATCTGATCTGATTCTTCAGCGTGGTTACAATATGATCCTGTCCTTTTACATCTTCAAAAACAGGAGGTCTGAACTTTCTATATAGTGCAACATAACTCATCTACAATAATTGCTCCAAACAAAACTTTTATTAAATGCTCAATCTCCGAAGCAAACGCCCAAAGCCTTTGCCTCTTTGATTATTCCGGCATCAGGCGAAACAGATTTAAGCTTGCCCGCTATCTCCTTAAGCGGAACTTTAACTATTTCTCTGTTCTTATAAGCCACCATATATCCGTACTGCCTCTTAAGCACAAGCCATCCCGCTTCCGCTCCGAGTCTTGAAGCAAACACTCTGTCATACGGATCGGGTGCTCCGCCTCTTTGCATATGTCCGGGAACGGTAACTCTTACTTCATGCCCTGTCTTTTTCTGGATTGCTTCTGCAATCTCATATGAAACAGAAGGATATTTGCGATTGGCAACCTTCTCTTTATATTCTTTCTTGGAAAGCTTGGCGTCCTTCTTGGAAATCGCGCCTTCCGCAACTGCGATGATCGTAAATCTGCTACCGTGCTCATCACGCGCTCTTATCGCGTTGCATACCTTGTCTATATCATAAGGAATCTCAGGTATAAGGACAACATCCGCTCCGCCGGCTATTCCCGCATTCAGCGTAAGCCATCCGACCTTGTGTCCCATTACTTCAATGATAAATACTCTTCCGTGTGAATCGGCCGTCGTGTGGATATTGTCGATAACACCGGTCGCTATATCAACAGCACTCTGGAAACCAAATGTCATATCCGTTCCCCAAAGATCGTTGTCAATAGTTTTGGGAAGAGACACGATATTAAGTCCTTCCTCACTCAAAAGATTAGCAGTCTTCTGAGAGCCGTTTCCTCCGAGAACCACAAGACAATCCAGCTTTAACTTATAATAGTTCTGCTTCATTGCCTCTACTTTATCAAGTCCGTTCTCATCAGGATCCTTGATCGTCTTAAAAGGAGTTCTCGAACTTCCGAGTATTGTACCTCCTTTTGTAAGTATGCCCGAAAAATCTCTGGAAGTGAGCATACGAAAATCGCTGTAAATAAGCCCTTTGTAGCCATTCAAAAAACCGTAGAACTCAACTTCTTCTCCGCTATTGGCGATGCATTTCACAACACCTCTCATAGCAGCATTCAAAGCCTGACAGTCACCACCGCTTGTCAACATCCCGATTCTCATCATAATGAATAGGCCTCCTCCTATTTTTTATCGCATACTACCGTTAATTATACAAAATAATATTCTCAATGCCAAGTTAATACCGATTGACGAAGCCCTGTTGAATCAGTATAATGTAAAACGTTACGGAGTCGTATCAAAGTGGTCGTAATGAGGCGCACTCGAAATGCGTTTGTCCTTTTTGGGCACGAGGGTTCGAATCCCTCCGACTCCGCTATATAAAATTGAAAAATGCTGTTTTAAGCAGTATTATCTTTTAACCATTCAAAAATGAGAGACCTTGCAAAAACTGCAAGGTCTCTCATTTTTTATTATGGCAAAAGCACATATCCCACTATACATTCATGCGGACTACTTAAGGAATGCATCGGGAATGTACAATTTAACTGAATTTGAATAGATAACAAAAAGTATTATCAGGAACATCAATATTACTGCAGAGTAAAGATACAGCATAGCGTTCTTGTTTCTCTTATATTTCTCAAATACAATACCGAATACCATACAGAGCACCACTATTCCAAAGATAAGATAGATGCCGATTCCAAGCATTGCTTTGATCATAGTAAAGAATATTGCAAGTATTATGCAAGGTATCATAAATGCAGACTTGATACCCGCGATCGCAACAGCTTCCTTAAACTCGATATCGATATTCATCGCTCTTCCGGCAGCGTACATAAGAAGCGCAAACACTACCGCAAGAAGTGCCGAGAACAGCATAGCAAGGATAAAAGATCCTCCCGCTGAAAATGTATATCCCGACAGATCCATGAAAGGAAATACCTGTTCCTGCATCTCGTTATTGATCTTACAGATCACAACCGCAACGAAAATTGATGAGAACAAAATCTGAGCCACCATAAAGATGAGCGCAGATGTAAAATTCTTTCCTGCCGCAAAACTTGCTCCATTTGTTACAGGCTTGCTGAACAGATCGACAAATCTTGCAAATGCCTCAGATGCATCCTCTTTAATCGCAACAAAATCTATTTCAGGAGCTTTTGCCTTACGCTTTGCTTCGGGCTTTTCAGGCGTTTCAACCTTTGCTTCCTCCTGCTTCTTTTCTTCCTTAACTCCCAAATCGGAAACCATGCTAAACACCGGCTTAACAGGTGCTTTCTCCTCAGCCTTTTCCTCTACAGCCTCTACGGTCTCTGCGATTTCTTCAACTTTTTCCTCTGTCTTTTCTTTTACTTCGACTTCTTCCTTAGTCTCCTCTTTCTCTTCCTTTACCGCAGCCTTAACTTTTGTCTTTTTTACAGCCTTCCTTTCAACTTTTTCCTCTGATGCGGTTTCATTTGACTCCATCTCTTCAGCAAATGTTTCTGTCTTTTTTGCGCGGGTAGATTTTCTTCTGGGTTTAACCTTACGCTCCTCCTCGCCAAATTCACCTTTATCCATCAGATCAAAAACTTTTCTTATCTCATTATTGGCTTCACGTTTATTCTGTGCTTGCGCGCATGTACAAAGTTCTCCATCCGCAAGTTCTTTTCCACAATATTCGCACACACCCATCTCTATTACCTCCTGCTATCCAATCCCCCTCTATCGCATGCCTCGAATAAAGTGTCTGATAGCCTGTTTCTAAATTGATAAATATATTTTACTTGATAATTAACATTTCAAGTATATTCATGTTACCATTCTTGTTACCATTACGTCAATATGTAATTGTAATAATCTACGAAAAATAATACCGACTACAGACGAAATCGCCTATAATCGGTATTTTAATAAAATTTATTCTGTTAAAAAGTCGTTATCTTCATTTCTTCCACATATCGCTCAAAAAATACATAAGTGCAGACCATGTATACACCGAATAGTAGTGTCCTCTGTCGTCCAGCCCATTCTTTAACAACTCTTTTGCCTTAGCTTTATCAACAAGAACAAATCCGTCAAAGCACTCCTGTCCTTCTGCTCCCGACTGTGTAAGAGCCGACAGATCATGGCCTTTTAGAACAACTCCGACAAGCGCATTGCTCTCATCCGTCATTCCGGGCGTACTGAACAAAAGAGGATTGATAACAAATATTTCATCGTTGGTCTCATCAACAACTATTCCTGTTTCCTCATGTATTTCCCTTATCGCTGTCGTGATCACGGGAGACTTGGCACTCTTATCTTCCGGATCCACAAGCCCAGCGGGAACTCCAAGCAGGAATCGTCCGACAGGGTATCTGTATTCATATGAAAGAAGAAGCTTGGGCTCATCGCCGTCTTCAATTATCACAACGCAGCTGACCGCATCGGGAACCATCTTCGCAAATTCTTCCTCATTCTTGACAGAAACAAGCTCCTCAAGCGGCCTTCTTGTCGCATCAAAATAATGTCTGCCCTCTTCATACTGAAGGTCGAAAACCCTGATAAAACCTTTATCCAGAACAGTTTTAACTTTTTCTTTTGTAATCTTTGGTCCTTCCATAACCCACCTCACATCTGATGTCTTACCACTTTGTATTCATCATTGTCCTGATAATACGGGCAATCCTTGTTGTTTCCGGACATAAGCCTATAATAATCATCTTCGTCCATATTGACCATGCATGTATAACATTCCCAGTCTTCATCATATACATAATTGGCACAAGTATCACAGATCATACGAAATCCTCTCTCATGGGATTAAAGATATCAAGAAGAACACCTTTTTCAAGGCAAACGCAGCCGTGCTCGACGCTATCTGTCTTAAGCATGGTATCTCCGGCTTTGACAATCTTTTTTATCCCATCAATCTCAAATTCAAACTTTCCGCTCACAACATAAGTAATCTGCGTATGCGGATGGTGATGAAGGGCTCCTATAGCACCTTCCTCAAAAGTATTCTCAACGCACATCAGGTCTTTGCTGTACGCAAGAACCCTTCTCACTACGCCATTACCCTGATCCTCAGGCTTAACATCATCATAAAAAACCCATCTATCGTCTAACATAATTTAATCCTCCGGAAATCTTACACATTAATTTCAATCCCATAATATCAGAAATTCATCGCATCAACAAAAGAATCGTCAAAGTCTTCTTTATTGGCGAGCACAACCTCCGTTGCACATTCACTTATCTTATTCAGATTAGATAAAGCTTCCTCTTTTCTTCCGGTAATAATCTCAGAAAGCAATTTCACTGCGCCTTTTAGTGCACTGTTCCCGATACTCTCGGCTTTTCCTGCAAAGCTGTCGGGAAAAAGCCTGATATACCTTATCCTATCATAATTAAGATTCGTTCCAAATCCGCCTGCAACATACACCTTGTCAGGAGCATCATCTCCTACAAGTTCTTTAAGTCCTGTGTAGACCGCGCCCTTTGCAAGCTGGATCATTCTTATATCCTGCTGAGTCACAGTCAGTTCAGCGTCGTCCGTAAGGGCAAAGCCCTCGTCAAAAAACTCATCTGCAAGAAGCCCGCTCTTATCGGCAATCCCATTTCGTACAAGCTCAGAAACCGCCTCCATTATGCCCGTTCCGCACAGTCCTATGGGTGCTCTACCACCTATGGTACTTATTTTCGTAAAAAAGCCGTTGTCGCGGCTACCATCTATATAAACCCTGCATATCGCGCCGGGCACGGACGCAGTTCCGCAGGATATTCCGCCGCCTTCAAATACGGGGCCTGCCGCGGTCGAAGTCACCTTAAGATTCTTTCCGTCAAAAAAGGCCATCTCCCCGTTGGTTCCAAGATCCAAGAGCAGTTCTTTTCTATTCTTTTTATTTATAATATCTGAATAGTATATTCCCGAAACAATGTCCGCTCCGACAAATGCAGATATTCCCGGCATTGTCACAAGCTTTGTCCCAAACATCTCAGTTTCATATACGCAATTATCAACCGGCTTATACGGATATTTTCCGAGTCCCTCGATATCAAGGCCTCTGAAAATATGAAGCATCGTGGTATTTCCCGTAACAACTATCGCGGCCAAGTCTCCTGAAGCTCTTTTACCAAGTTTTTCAATCAATGCTGAAATATCATCAAGCACCAACTCTCTGAGTTCATCAAGCTTTTCCTTGTTTCCCACACTACCTAAGCCGGACGCATACGCAATCCTCGATATAACATCCGCGCCGACACGCCTCTGATGATTTATCCCGCCTGCCGTATCTATTATTTCTTTTTCCCCGTCAAGCGACACTCCCACAAGCGCCGCAGCGATCGTAGTCGTACCGATATCAACAGCGATCCCGTATCTGTCATATTTTTTCTCGGAAAAAGAGCTCTTTGCGGTCTCTGCAACAATATCCTCTTCGGAAGATTCCACGCCATCTATACACACCTTGCAATCCGTTTCAAGACTGCACCTGCACAAAAGTCTTACGCCCTGCGCAATTTCTTTTTCACTTAAAAAACTCTTATCGAGTGTATTCGGATAAGGCGCGCCCTCCGTGAATCGCACTTTGCACTTCCCGCATCTGCCCACTCCGCCGCACGGATAAGATGCCTCAAAACCCGCATCCGCAAGAAGCCCTTTTAACTGCTTTCCTTTAAGGGTTTCAAGAGTAACATTATTATTTTTGTATTCAATGCCGATCCTGATTTTCTTCACTCTTACCACCGCGCAAACTGTTTTTTTCTACTTTAGAGTATCATACCATTATTTTCCCGATATTATAGTTTTTTAAGATTAAATGTGCGAAAATATTACTTGTAAACTCACAAAAAATCTAAAATAAACAGAGGTTTTCCACAATATACTCTGAATTTTAGTTATGAAAGGAGACAGTTATGGGGCTTATTCAAGCAGCAATGGCAGCCGGAGGCAGCGTACTCGCCGATCAGTGGAGAGAGTATTTTTACTGTCCTTCATTATCAAACGACACATTACTTACAAAAGGTGAAAAAAAAGCCGGTCGCGGCTCTAATAAAAAAGGATCCGACAACGTGATATCAGACGGATCCATCATAGCAATCAACGAAGGTCAATGCATGATCCTTGTGGATCAGGGGCAGATTACGGAAGTCTGCGCCGACACAGGTGAATTTGTATATGACGTTTCAAGCGAACCTTCTGTTTTTTACGGCGATCTGAGCGAATCGATCATAAACAGTTTCAAGGAATTCGGAAAAAGAGTTGGATTCGGAGGAGTTGCTCCCAAAGACCAGCGCGTATATTTCATAAATACAAAAGAAATCCTCGGAAACAAATACGGCACGGTCAATCCCGTTCCATTCCGCGTAGTTGACACAAATATCGGCCTTGATATGGATGTAAGCATCAAATGTCACGGCGAATACAGTTACAGAGTTGTTGATCCCGTTCTTTTCTACAAGAACATCTGCGGAAACGTGGAGGGATCTTTCACCAAGGAAAAAATTGATTCGCAGCTTAAGAGTGAGCTTCTCACAGCTCTTCAGCCCGCATTTGCAAAGATCTCCGAGATGGGCATAAGATACAGCGCGCTTCCCGGTCACACAACCGAGATTGCAAACGCTCTCAACGAAGTTCTTTCAGATAAATGGGCAGGATTCTACGGAATCACCATTACAAGCTTTGGCGTAAGCTCTGTAATCGCAAACGAAGAAGATGAAAAGACTATAAAAGAGCTTCAGCGCGCAGGCGCACTAAGAAATCCCAACATGGCCGCCGCCACTATCGCAAGTGCACAGGCACAGGCTATGCAAGATGCAGCAAAAAACACCGCAGCAGGCCCTATGATGGCATTCGCGGGAATGAACATGGCTCAGCAGGCAGGCGGGTTGAACGCAAACCAGCTCTTTGCTATGGGAGCGCAGCAACAGCAAGCACAACAAGCTCAGCCCGTACAGAACCAAGCTGCCGCAGAATCATGGACGTGTTCCTGCGGTTCTGTGAATACAGGTAACTTTTGTCCAAACTGCGGTTCCAAAAAGCCCGCAGCAACATGGACATGTTCTTGCGGAACAGTAAACGACGGAAACTTCTGCACAAGTTGCGGTTCACCGAGACGCTAATCTATCGAGGATAATATGGCTTTACAAGAATACGAATGCCCCGCCTGTGGCGGGGCTATGGAATTTAATCCCAAAACCCAGAAGCTGAAATGCCCGTATTGTGATTCTGAATTTGATGTAAAAGACTATGTGGCAAACCACAACTCAAACAGCACCGGGACTGCCGCGGAAAGCACATCCGAAAACGGCGGGGAAAGCGAACCGCTTTTTATCTATACGTGCGGATCATGCGGCGGAGAAATCATCACAACAGACTCACTCGGATCCACAAAGTGTCCCTTCTGCAGCAATAACGTTGTTGTAAAAGAGAAATTTACCGGCGAATTTAAACCGGACTACATAATTCCTTTTGCAAAGACCAAAGAGGACGCCGTTAGCACCTACAAAAGCTATGTGGCTGCAAGAAAACTTATACCGCCGGTCTTTGCGGAACAGAATCACATAGATGAGATACGCGGAATTTATGTGCCTTTCTGGCTCTACGATGCCACCGAACATTTCAGCGGCGAATATAAAGCAACAAAGCATAGAAGGTGGTCAGATTCAAGATACTATTACACCGAGACCAAGTATTACAGCGTGCTTCGTGAAGGTACCGAAAGTTTCAATCAGGTGCCCGTTGATGCTTCAAAGGAAATGCCCGACGATCTCATGGATTCCCTTGAACCGTTTGACAGAAGCAAGATGATCTCATTTAACATGGGCTATCTCGCAGGATTTCTGGCAAACAAATACAATGTCAGTTCCGAGGAATCAATCTCAAGAGCACTGTCGCGAATGGAAAATACGACTACTTTTGACTTCCGGCAGACAATTTCGGGATATGACTCGTTAACGCCTGTGAATGTTTCGTGCAATACGGTTAAATCCTCTCACAAATATGCCCTTTATCCGGTGTATATACTTAACACAAGCTGGAACGACAAAAACTATCTTTTTGCCATGAACGGACAGACCGGTAAATTTGTGGGAAAGCTTCCTTTCAGCTTCACACAGGCCTTGAAATACTATATACCGTTCGCACTTGGATTCACTGCGATTGCTTATATTGCACTGTTCTTTTTTATGTAACTTCGCTATACCAAAGGGTTATTACAATAAAACAATATGAAAAAAATACTTTCAACAAATAAACATATACATATATTGGGGCTTATCTGCACACTTTTTATCTTCCTTTGTACAAGCCTTATGACTTACGCGGATCAATCGCCTCTTTGGGACGATTACACGGTTCCCGCTACAAGACAAAAAGAAAGACTTCTTGATGAAGCAGAACTTTTAAGCTCATCCGAACAGGCTGAAATACTGGGTAGGCTTAACGAGATCAGCGAAAAACAGCGCTGCAACGTAGTCATCCTCACCGTCAATTCACACCCCGGAAGCATCGAAGCTTTTGCTGACGATTACTTTGATTACAACGGCTTCGGCGCTGATTTTAACGACACGGGAATTCTGTTTGTCCTTTCAATGGAGACAAGGGAATGGGCAATAAGCACAGCCGGTGACGGAATTCCTGCTTTCACCGACTACGGTCAGGAAGAAATGACAGATGAAATGCTGCCCTATCTCAAGGATGGCAATTATTTCGGCGCATTCGAAGTTTATATTGATACAGCCGACCGGTACCTTGATCAGTTTCATGCAGGAACTCCGTATGATATCGAAAGCAGCTCAAGAACTGCATATGATTCCAAAAGCAACTATGATCCTAAGAGTCACATCTTTCTGAGCATCATAATAGGACTTGCTACCGCAATCATACCTATCGCTGTTATGGCAGCCAAGCTAAACACAGTTCATATCAACAACAGCGCCTCGGAATACCGCACCCATGACGGAATTCATATGAATATCCACACCGATACATTCCTTACAAGCCATGTCTCAAGAACAAGAAAATCCGAAAATAACGGTTCAAGAAGCCATTCGGGAGGTGGAAGTTCTTTTCACACATCAAGTTCCGGTCACTCTCACGGAGGCAGTCACGGTCACTTCTGATATAATTTGTATATTTATTTTTTATCATTTCTTTATTAACTGTTTTATGTAAATAAAGCCTTCTTTGAGCTATACTAGATATAAGGTCAAAGGAGGCTTTTTTTGAAAAACTATGCAAAGATGCAAGCAGCCATTTTGGGCATATTGGCTATAGTCATAATGGCTTCTTCCATCTTATTTCTTGGATCTGCGAAACTTAATACCCCTCCAAAAAAAGATATTGTTCAGTTGGACTCCGGCTGGACTATTTCGCATGGAAAAAAGACTTATACTGTAGATTCTCTTCAAGATGCAAATCTTGGCATGGTAAACAATAAAGAAATTGTTATTTTGGAAAGCACTCTCCCTAACTCCGAGATTTATCCCGCATCAATCCAATTCCGTTCCATTCTTGCCACAGTTGATGTATATGTAGACAATGACCTTATCTATACATATGGTCATCTTATTGCCGATGATAAAAAAATGGTTCCCAAGATGCAGAACTTTATTTCTCTCCCTACAGGCTACTCCGGAAAAAAATTAAAAATCGTGATGGTATCCTGTGAAGATGAGGCCTTCTCAGGCTTTTCAAACATATACTTCGGCACATTCAGCGACATATCAACCTATCTTCTCCAAAAAAACAGACTCTCCCTCATAATAGGAGCCTTTCTTTGCATTTTTGGTTTCATATTGTTAATACTGGCTCCAATCCTTACTTTCTCGGATTTCCATGACTACAGTATTATCTTCAGTGCCCTCACTTCGCTTTCAATGGGCATTTATATTTTGTGTTACAACGATATATTCTGGTTCTTCACAGATCACGCAAGCATAGCCAACTTTTTGGAATATTTCTCTCTTTTCTCCATTCCTGCCGTTAACGCAGGCTTTGTCATGTCCTCCAAACAGACCAAACACCTGCTGCTTTGCAAGATCTTTTTGATTGTTGATGTAGGCTTCATGATCGTAACCTCAGCTTTCCATGTTTTAAACATTATCCACATATGCAGATTTATCCTGTGCCTCCACATACTTGCCATTGTGGAAGGTCTCTCTATCATCGGCTCCATTGTAATTACGATTATATCAAGAGCCAAAAGCAGAAAAGAATTTGATACAAGGATATATTCCACAGATCTGCTCATTGTCGGATTCATCCTTTTGCTCGGCTGTTCAATGATAGATATCATCAAGTTTAATGTCCTTAAATACCTTAAGATGGGCGAAGTCAATGCAACAATAAGCTTCATGACGATAGGCTCCTTTTTCTTCATGCTCTGCCTTTTGATCAACTACTTCTATCATTGTATTGAATATATCAACGAATCAACAGTTCAAAGCCAGCTTGAAGGTCTTGCATACACAGACTCTCTGACCAGGCTTTCAAACAGGGCCAAGTGCGAACTTTCACTTGCAAACACAAAAGGCCGCTACACAATAATCAGTATCGATCTCGATTATCTGAAATATACAAACGATAACTATGGGCATTCTGCAGGCGATACCTTGCTTAGCGGCTTTGCAACCATGTTAAAGAGCAGTTTCATAGATGCTTCGCTTGTCGGAAGAATGGGCGGCGATGAATTCATTGTTGTGCTTCCCTATATTGATGCTTCAAGAAGAGACACCAATCTCGCAATTCTATCGGAACTTATGAATTACAGAAACGGAAAGAACAGTACAATACATTACTCTGCCTCCTGGGGATATGCGGAAAGTCTGGATCCTTCGCTTAACAATCCCTCTGCACAGCTTGTTTATCTTCTTGCAGATAAGAGAATGTATTCAATGAAAAAGAAACATCACAACGAATCACTCGGCAGATTATACAGTGACCTTATGAAAAGCCAGGTAAGCAAGGAGGTGAGCCCAAGTAATGCGTAAACGAATTTTACCGATCATTGTGCTCAGCAGTCTTACTGCCCTCGTAATATTCCTTGCATGCTTTTGGTTTCTCGATATGACTCATGACTATCCTTCCGTTCAGTTCAACTCAAACTGGACCGTAAGAGTAGGAAATGAAGAATATCCTCATGTAAAACTAACAGAGATCAACAGCCTTTTTTCAACTACCCCAAAACGTGGTGACACTGTCATCATGTCGCTTAACATGCCGTTTATTGGGGATATTCCGCTTCCCGCCATTGTATTTAGAACAAATTATTCCACGATCAAATGCTACCTTGACGGAGAACTCATATATGAATACGGAACGGCCAAATATGAAAACAACAAGTTTGTCGGAAGAAGATATCACTTTATAACTCTGCCCAGACACTATAGGCGCAGCTATTTATCTTTTAGACTTACAGCATCCGAAAAAGACGCCTTTTCATTCTTTGATCCGGTATATTTCGGGAATTATCCGGATCTTTTGACATTCATCATCAGCAATAACCAATTTGTGATTCTTATCGGAATGTTTCTCATTATATTTGGTCTTTTCCTGCTGACACTGAGTCTTCTGTTTGTTACGTACCTGCCGGAATTAAAAATACAGCTTTTTGCATCAATCCTATGTATAAACATAGGATTATATCTCATGTCTTATTCAAACATGCTGTCATTGTTTATAAACAATGATATTGAGACGGAGCTCGAATATATGACACTTTGTCTCTTTGTTCCGCTGTGCTACATAATCCTATACTTTATGAAAGAGATAAAGCTAAAAAAGACAATCATAGTTTTATTTATCGCAAGCTTGATAATACCGATTTTTCAGCAGGTGTTATACTATACGTTTTCCATTCACATGAAACGCACCCTGATATTGTTTGACATAAACGCACTTATAATCTACGGTCTGATAGTCTATTGCTTTATCAGAACAATAATAAAAAAGAAAGCCCTCTTTATCGAAGATATGCAGATGGTCGGAATGTTCGTACTATCCACTTCGGGCTTCATCCACCTTATAGGTTATACACTGACAACAACTCGTATTTTGCCCGCTCAGACAGCAACATTCCCGATAATAGGCCTTGGCGCGATTATCTTTGCCATGTCGCAGCTGGCATATTACCTGCTGTACATCACCAAATCTTTTGCCCGAAAAAAAGAACGTGAATCGCTTGTCCACCTTGCCTACGCAGACGGACTGACAGATCTCCCCAACAGAGCAAGCGCGGACAGGACAATGAAAGAGCTCGATAAATCAAAAAACGATTACTGCATCCTCAGTATCGACTTAAACGGACTAAAACCTGTAAATGACAAGCTGGGCCACCCCGAAGGTGATAAATATATTTTGGATTTCTCAAAGATACTCACAGGAACTTTTGAAGAACACGGAATGTGCGCCAGAATTGGCGGAGACGAATTTCTTGTAATAATAAAAGACGCCGGTTCACTCGATATCGACGATCTGATAGGTCGAATGAACAGCGCCCTCGATGTTATGAATGCAATCTATCCGATATATACAAGAAGTGTCGCAGCTGGTTACGCATACAGCCACGAATGTCCCGAAAAAAGTTCGCACGAAGTCTATCTTCTTGCAGACAGACGCATGTATGAAAACAAAAAGATCATGCACGAAAAGCTTGGAATAGATGCCAGATTATGATTCACACAGTTTGGCATTTCTGAGTGTACAATACTGATACTCCCCTTCTTTGTACAGATCAAAAACTCCTTCGACCGTTATCGGATCTGCTTCTTTAGGGTAGTTATCGGGATATTTGTAATCCTCTGTAAGCTCAAATTCAACACCCTGCGAGCAACACGCCGTTGCATCTTTTATGATGCACGCAAAGTAGCGCTTACCCGTATCCTCGGCAATGTATTCGGAATAATTTCCTGTCATCTTGATAGTTTTTCCGACAAAATTCTCCGGATAATACATCATGTTGTAAACGGTTGTATATATCATTGTCGAAGACTGCTTGGTAAGATCGACATAATCGCCTTCTACATCAATCTCCTCTGCTGTATGAAAACTTGATGCAGCCGCAGAACTGTCTGAAGCGCCCAGGATATCATCATAAGAAGCATCTTCATCCTCTTCTTCATATTCGCCGTACTCTGCGATCAAAGATGACATATCACTTGCCGCATTCTGCTCCGCTATCAAATCGTCTATAGTTTTGGCGCCGTTCCCCGGCTTTGATCTCGCCGCGTCAGAATAATCCGCACATCCCGAAGTAATAAGCACGACCAATGTCAATGCCGCTATATATCTCATTTTTTTCATCATGCTTTTCCTCCTGTTCCTTTTCCGATAAAATATGCCACTGCAAAAACAAAAACATCAACCGCTACAATAGTAGATCCGACCGGCGTTCCGGCAAGCATCGATATAAGCATTCCGGCTATTGCGCAAATAACTGATGAGATAGCCGAAAAAATCGTTACGCTCCTGAAATTCTTTAAAATGCTCATCGCTGAAAGCGCAGGGAATATCACAAGTGCCGATATGAGAAGCGAACCTACAAGGTTCATTGAAAGCACTATTATCACCGCGATCATAACTGCAATGATGAAATTATATGCATCCGCTTTTACACCTGTGGCCTTTGCAAAGTCCTCATCAAAAGTAACCGCAAATATCTTGTTGTACATAAAAAGAAACAATGCCACAACAATGATCGACAACACCACGCATACCATTACTTCCGACATCGTAAGCGTAAGTATAGACATCGAGCCAAACAATGTGCTGCACACATCTCCCGAGAGATTCGCCGAAGTAGAAAATTTATTTATGATAAGATAACCGAACGCCAGCGCTCCTACTGAGATCATCGCTATCGCGGCATCTCCCTTTATCTTTGCGTTATTCCCATTTCTTAAAAGAAAAACAGCACAGACTACAGTTATTGGCAATATTATGGCGGTCTGATTTGCAATCTTCAGCACACTTGCTATTGCCATCGCACCAAAAGCCACATGCGATAGTCCGTCACCTATAAATGAATATCTCTTAAGAACAAGTGTCACTCCGAGAAGCGACGACGACAATGCTATAAGTGTTCCGACAATAAATGCATAAACAACAAACGGATATTGAAAATATTCCACTAACTTTTCTATCATGCAAGCTCGCCTCCTTCCATATTTTTCATGAATAACTCAGAGGCATTACTCGATACATACTCTTCTTTGGTGCCAAAAAACAAAGTTTTCCCGATATGAAGTATGTGACTTGCATACTTTACGGAAGCGGCTATGTCATGCGATACCATAATTATCGTAACTCCGCCGTCATTCAGTTCTTTTATAAGTTCATACATCTCATATGTAACTTTGGGATCAAGTCCGGAAACAGGTTCATCCAGAAGCAGCACCTTGGTGGTGGCACAAAGAGCCCTTGCCAGAAGAACTCTTTGCTGCTGCCCACCGGATAATTCCCTGTAACATCTTTTTTTCAGGTCGCTTATTCCCATCCTCTCCATATTCTCACGGGCAAGCTTCCTCTCTTTTTCCGTGTAAAAAGGCCTTAGTCCCATACGAGACTGACATCCCGAAAGAACAATCTCAAATACGGATGCCGGAAAATCCCTTTGAACAACCGTCTGCTGAGGCAGATAGCCGATCTCATTCTTTTTTAGCCCATCGCCGAACAGAATCTGTCCTCCAACAGGTGCCTGCAATCCCAGCATTGTCTTCATAAGAGTCGTCTTACCCGAACCGTTTTCTCCGACAATGCACAGATAGTTTCCTTTTTCAACTTTGAAATTCAAATTATCAACAACCACAGTCCTATCGTATCCAAGCGACAATTTCTGTGCGGACATGAACGACATTATAATACCTCCTGCCTTATTTGAGCGCTTCCTTAAGCACTTCAAGATTTCCTTCCATTACAGAAATATAAGTTACTCCCTTTGCCACATCATCGGAAGTTGTCGACTGCAAAGAATCCATTGTAAGGATGTTCTGGTCTTTTTTAGCTGTACTCTGCTTTACAGTATCGGCAATCTTCTTATCCTTGCCTTCGATGGTAAGGATTGAGCCAAGTCCGAGTTCGTCCACTTTCTTTGAAAGGAATGTTATTGTTTCAAAACTTGCTTCAGTCTCTGCTGAGCAACCTACAAATGCTGCATAATAATCAAGTCCGTAATCATCAACAAGGTAACGGAACGGGAAACGGTCTGCAAAAAGAATTGTCTTTTTGCTGCCTGACTTAACCGCATTCTCGTATTCTGCGTCAAGAGCTTCAAGCTTTGCGATGTAGTCGTTTGTATTCTTCTCGTAAACATCTTTGTTGGCTTCATCGACAGAAACCATTCCGTCTTTTAAAGCACTGCAAAGTTTTTCCGCATTCTTAAGTGAAAGCCATACGTGCTCGTCGTACTCTACTTCTTCGCCTTCCTCATGTTCTTCGCCCTCTTCATGTTCGTCCTCGGCCTCCATGCCTTCAACGACCTCTTCTTCCTTGATATCATCGCCAAGTACGTCAAGAAGATTGATAACTACCATATCCTTATTTGTTGCTTCCTTAAGTGCATCATCTACCCATTCATCTGACTCTCCGCCAACATATACGAACATGTCACAGGTTGAGATCTTAGCGATATCTTCTGCTGTAGGCTGGTAGCTGTGAAGATCCACACCACTGTCAAGAAGCATTGTTATCTCTGCATTTGCGGGATTCTCTCCTGCAATATTCTTAACCCAGTCATACTCAGGGAAAATAGTTGTCACAATGCTGATATCACTGTCTCCTGCTGCCTCAGATACCGCTTCCGAAGCGTTTCCTGCAGACGATCCTGCAGCTGATGTTCCTGCGGCTGATGCATCCTGTGCATTTCCATTTCCGCATGCGCAAATAATGCTGCTTGCCATTACGGCTGCAACCAATACTGAAATATATTTCTTCATAATATTCCTCTTTCTTATTCATTATTTATTCTTGGATAAAAAAAGATCTTGTAGCAGCATACAGCGCTACATAAAAGAGGCTGCTTCAATTATCGAGACGTACCTTGAAGCTTACAAGTGTAGGGTGAGAAATATTCTCATTTTCTTTAGGCAAAATAATCGAGACGATCATTACCGCAACTACACTTATAGCGAGATGTATAATACCTGTAGAAATCTGATTAAGGAACCGCTCACACCTTGCAATATTGTGACATACAGGGCACTCCGCGCCATGACACTCATGGTGCTGTTCCTTAACTATATATATTGTAGAAAAGAGCATGGTAAAACTGAGTGCTACCGCTACAAATACCGCTATCACTCTGCGCAAATTATTATGTTTCTCACCTGCGCCATTATAATTCATGCTTGCTTCTCCTAAAACTTCCTCAAGTTTAGTTCATTGTCCGCAAAAATGTCAAGCCGTATGGCCGGGGGAAGTTTCAGGCGAAGGTTGTGCCTTTTTATTACTATATATTTACGCTTAATCATTGCAAATATATGGGAGTGACTTATATTTTAATTATAGACAGCAAAATGACTATTTTATTTAGGCCACAGATAAACCGTTTCTTTTCACAAATCTTATCTGTGTCAAATTTTGAAGTAGTCTCGTAGAGTGAAGTAGCAGTAGTCCGCTGATAGGCTTACCCGGTATTTGATTAAGGAGAAGAACAATGTCATATACAATGACACATATATTGTTGATGCGACTGCTCCGGATGAAGTGCATGCGAGCCCTAGTGTAGTTGTTTTTGAATGATTATAATATCAAAGGGTAATGTAGTAGGAGACACTGATATAGATAATGGGAGGAATCATGAGCGGAATATTGTACGCAGTCGGAGTAGGTCCCGGAGATCCGGAGCTGCTCACGCTTAAAGCGGTTAAGATAATGGAAAAAGCTAAAGTTATAGCATGTCCTTCAAAGAATAATAAGCCGGGAGTCGCTTATGCTATAGCGGCGCAAGCGTGTCCTTTCTTAACTTCTAAGGAGATACTTTCTCTTAATTTCCCGATGAATAAAGAGAATCTGTCAGATGCGCATAAGAGTGCCGCAGAAACTATCATTGCAGAATTGGCAACAGGAAAAGATGTTGCTTTCCTGACTTTGGGAGATCCCTGTTTATATTCAACTTTTTCATATATTTCCGAGATGGTAAAAAAAGCCGGTTATGAAACTCAAGTTATAAACGGAATTCCTTCCTTTTGTGCCGCAGCCGCCAAAACAGGCCTGTCTATTGCAGAAGGCGACGACGCCGTACTTATAACAGCAGGTGAATACAAGCCATTTGACGGCACTTTGATAATAATGAAAGCCGGCAACAAGCTTAAAGAACTTAAGTCTCAGATACAAAGCTGCGAAAAAACTGCATATCTTATCGAAAACTGCGGAATGCAGGATGAAAAAATCTATTCCGGATTGGATGCAATTCCCGATAAATCCGGATATTTTTCAATCTTGATCGTAAAATAAAGTAAATGAGATATTGCTTTTTTCCAAAAATAAAAAATGAATCATTATAACAAATAATATTTCACAAGGCTCTGCAGAAGTGCAGGAACTTTTCCATATCTTCATAATTTTTTCATTGGCATGATACTATCGCTGAGCATCAAAAAAATGAAAGCATCACAAAATTGATGCTTCATCCCTCAATTATATAGTCTGTAAAGCATCAAAAAAACCGGAATGTACCCGTTTTGATGTTTTGAACATGTACCACAGTCTGCAAAAGCATCAAAGAATATAGATATTTATATTTTTGATGCTTTTAGCTCACTGACATGATTGTAGAATGAAATTTTAAAATCGTTGAGTGACATGATTTTAAAAAAATTTCTAAAATTTGAATGTTCATCTAACCCCTCTTATCTTTGTAACCCCATCTTCTTGGGCTTTTGCCAAATTTCGCTTCGATATCTTTTTGTTTAGCTTATACCCGCCAGCATTAAGAAACAATTTTTCCCGATCTATGCTTGGGCCGATAAATACTGATTGGAAGGGTTCTTCTCCACCTGTGATCACGTAAGAATTATCGGCTATATCAAAGCGGAGCGCTTCATCGCAAACTTTTACAACGCCTTTGGCACGGGCTATATCGCCGTAGCGCTTACTTAGAAGGTCTTCACAAAAAACAGCAAGTGCACCGACAGAATTAAATTCCATAAGATCAAATGTCATCTGTTCAAAAGCAGGCTGAGCAATGTTATCTCCATTGTCTGCTCCGAAACCATAACCATTATCATCTGCCAATCCGGCCCCATAACCGTTACCACCGGCAACTCCATGGCAGATTCCGCCGACAACTACATGCGCTTCCTCGTCCGACATAACCTCAGTCCACCAGTCCTCGCTCTTACCGTCCTGATAGGATTCTGTAATCTTCGCGCCGGGATTGATCTCTCTTATCTTCTCCTTGACTTCCTCCAGCTCATCGGCGCTCATTCCCTCTGTCTTGGAAAAAATAACATGTCCCGCATTTGCGATCTGATCTTCCATAAGATTCCCGTACTCACGAATATTTGCAAAAAAAGACTTCGCAGCCACTATTACAATAGGACTTACGGGAATAATCTTCTCATAACGGACTTTCTCAAGTCCCGCAAGAATACTGCTTAGTTTTGCAACACCCGACGGTTCCACAATCAGATACTCAGGTGCAATCCCTGTTGACACGGTAAGGATTGAGTATAAAAAAGAATCCTTCTTGCTACAGCAAACGCATCCCTCCATGAACTCCAGAACCTGCATGTCCTTGTTATCTGCAGAAGCCGATATTTCGCGGCTGTCCAGATTTATATCTCCAAATTCATTTTCCAATACCGCGGTGTAGCGCTTAGTATGTTTCAATAATTCTTTTATGAATGTAGTTTTTCCGGCTCCCAAAAAACCTGTCACTATCAGTACTCTCATATGATCATCGCCGATATTTTGGCGTATTCTCCTTCTTAATACATGGATAGCAAGAGCAGTCGCAAATTTATCATCTAAATCTGCGACTGCCATAATTACAATCAGTTCAAATAACCATCATTCTTTTACCAGCTTAACAACAGGCTTGATAAGGTCTGCCGGCTTATCTTTCATAAGCTGCAATGCTTCGGGAATGTGATCCCATCCTTCAAATATATGTGTTGCAAGCGGGCTTACATCGAGTCTTCCTGAAGATACCAATGCCCCTAGTTTCTCCATACGAAGTCTTCCACCCGGCATAAGTCCTCCACGGATCTGCTTGTGTCCCATTCCAACACCCCAGTCGGTTCTGGGAATGCTGATATAATCGCCGCTTCCGAGATAGTTAACGTTACCGATAAGTCCACCCGGCTTAACCGATTTAACTGCCGATTCGAAAGTATCAACATTACCGCCCGCAATTACTACTCTGTCTACACCTTTTCCTGATGTAAGTTCCATAACCTGATCTTCGATCGATCCGTTTTTATAATTGATAAAGTCGGTTGCCCCGTACTTCTTGGCTGCTTCCACACATTTAGGACGTGTACCTACCGCAATGATCCTCGAAGCACCTCTAAGTGACGCCCCGGCTACACTCATAAGTCCGACAGGTCCGATACCGATAACAAGAACCGTGTCACCAAACTGAACATCAGCAAGCTCTACCCCATGGAATCCTGTTGGAACCATGTCTGAAAGCATGCACGCATCTACTATATTGATGTTTTCAGGCAAATGTGCAAGGTTTCCGTCCGCGTCATTAACGTGGAAAAACTCTGAATCCAAACCATCTTTAAAGTTGGAGAACTTCCATCCTGCAAGCATTCCGCCTGAGTGCATGGAAAATCCGGCCTGAGCCTCAAGCGAACTCCAATCGGGTGTGATAGCGGGCACCAGAACTCTGTCACCGGGCTTAAAGTCCTTAACAAGTTCACCTACTTCCACAACTTCCGCACAACCTTCATGTCCAAGGATCATGTTATGACGATCACCAACAGCACCTTCCCATACTGTATGTACATCTGAAGTACATATTGCAATGGCAAGCGGTTTGCAGATTGCATCGAGCGGTCCACACTTCGGAACGTCTTTTGTAATCCATCCGACCTCACCGATCTTAAGCATTGCAAATCCCTTCATTGTCTTCTGCTCCATAAGATGTTCTCCTCCTTATTTAATTATGCTAAATTTAGTGTTGATACCATCTTATATGAAAAATGCATAAAACGTCAATTATTAATCGTGTTTTTATGTGCATTTTTCCGCATTTTGTAAAGACGCACGCAAAAAAGGGAAGCTCTTTTCACAAAGCTTCCCTAGAATCCGTTATGTATTTACAACCTATTGCATCATTTGTTAAGTGCTGCATCCAACACTTCAACGACACTCCTGTATTTCTTATTCGCCTTATCTCTGCCAAATCCTGCATTATGTCCGCCTGCAAGGTGCTTTATCATATCCGTCTTGATCTCGATATAGCTGCTGCCTGAATCTGCCGCCTGCTCGGGATCGGACACTTCGGCGGGTAAGTAAATAAACTCCGTCTCATTTACTATGCTCTGAAGCTTCTCCCAATCCTGCTCGGTTATCTGCTGCCTTTCACTTGAAAAACCGCCTTCAGGCAATTTCCCTTCAAAGAGTTCCTTGATCTCAAGATTCTCGGTCTCTTTTATCATATAATGTATCACCGAGCAATCCGATGACACTACGTACATATCGATATCCTGTCCGTCCACGGGGCATACAACATAGCTGACCTTGCTTAGATACAGGTCTTCCGCACCACCGCTTTGGCATCCCGCAAACAAAAATACACAAGCTACCGATATAAGAAGCATGGTAATGATATACTTCTTTTTTTCTGTCCTAAACATAATTACACCCTTTCCTTTAACCAATAAGCCGGCTCCCCTACCGTTATTCGCTTATCTTACTATTCTGAACTCCCATATATTTCGGCAATTATGTGACCATTCTGTATAGTTTTATTTTTCTCAAAAAATATTTTGCCAATATGTATAACGGCACACAAATAAAGAAAAACGCAATAATAAACGATAATACAAATACAAGATCCTTAGGCATAGGTATCTTTTTTATTACAAACAAAAGAAGCATATGACCCACGTATATATCCAAAGTATAGCTTCCCATCCGATACAGTATATCAAAAAATCTGAATTTGGCAATTACGCAGCTGACAAAATAAATCGTCGCCATTCCCGTAAGTCCGCACGCCAAGACAGAGAGCTCAATTCCAAGCGTATTAAGCGAAAACGGCATATCGTCAAAGCCATAGACAAGATCTGTTGAATATACTCCGGAAGCCAGCACTGTTGCTGCTATCCATACAACGAAGCAAAAGAGAAAAATCACGCCACGCTTGACCTGCTTAACCTCGCCTATCTTCGAAAGCACATCATATTCGCTGCATATATATCCCAAAAGCAAGAACCCGTACAGCCATTTTATTTTCCACATACAGAAAATTGTAGTGGTGCAAAAGACAATCAAAAGTGCCCATACAACCAAATTTATAACCACTCTGAGCGCCTTTTTATCCACAACTTTGTGGATAAGTATAAAAAGCATATGTGCAAAAAAGAGCTGGATGAAAAACCACACGCTTCTTGCATATATAAAGACCTGTACGGCGTCATCCAAAAGAGCTCCTATATCCATGCCCTTTCCCGCTATCAAAACTACAGCATTTGCCGAAAATGCAACGCAAGACCACACAATATACGGAATGACCAATCGGAAAAATTTCTTTTTCACAAGCTCTTTTTCCGAATATTTCTTAAGTTCCTTATAAAGAAAAAAGCCGCTTACAAAGTAGAAAATCGGCATATGCACAAAGCTGATAAATCCCGAAAATACTCCTACTGTATTTGAAGCCACATGACCACAGACAACCATGACGATCGCTATAGTCTTGTATATATCTATTTCTTTTAATCTGTTTGTTTGAATCTGTTCTTTCATTGGTACTTCTTGTCACATGTTGTTATATTTCAATATCCAAGTAATTTTATCATCCTGACCTCTCTTGTTCATCTAAATTTTTATGAACATTCTGTCAAATAATGTGCATATCCTGTCATTTCATAATACGAATATCCGTAATTGCGACTTCATCTCCCGTAAGCGCCACGTAAACTTCTTTATATTCATCATGGAAAGTGGTCGTATTTTCTATTGAGATGCCAAGATTCTCAGTTACTGTTGTGATCTTATTTCCATGTCTTTCAAACAGCACATAGCAGTCTATGCCTTCTTTTGTCGTCTCTTTCCACTTATCCCATCCCTTGAAATCGTCTTTTTTCTTCATAAATACCTTGTTTTCCGCAACGTCATCATCACCCGACACTTCGCCGTTTATCTTTATCATTGCGTATTCGAGATATCCTTCGCCGCCGATTTTTCCATCCGCCGAGTAAAAGAGTACTATATACGGACAATGCCACACAAGATTGGCTGACGGAAGACTCATGGAATGGAAGTAAAGTCTTACTTCATCTTCAAGCTCGATTCCCTCCGTTGATACAGACCTGGTTCTGTCAATCTGAATATTCGGAAGATCCGACTCGATACGATCCGTATATCTTATGATATCCGAAATTCGCTCTATATCGCCCTCGCCAACCTTTTTGTCAGTCTCGACAACGGATATATTTTTGATATAGCAGTTTTCACCGGTAAGACCGAGATATGCTTCTTTGGTATTATCGGGAAGGGAGATGATTGCCTTCACCTTGTGATTCTTGTGCTTCATCTCAAGCGATATGTGATCGTCATATTTTGCCATGACTATCTCATACTGCCCTTTTTTCTTATCCTTCTTTATAACCTTTCTCTTTTTCTTCCTTTCCGGAATCTCGACAGTCTCAATTTTCATGTTTCTGGCTACCGTGGAAACATAATGTCCGTCCGGCCAGATTTCTCCGTACTCAATATATCTGTATGCATTTATTGCTTTTATACTCCTATGAAAACGCTTGTCATAGGAATCAAACAAAACAATTGAAGGCGACGAGTACTCACCCTCCTTCAGTTCAAGCATGTCGCAGTCAAAATATATCTTTTTAACAACATCGGTTATATGAACTCCAAGCGTAACCTGCTCTTTGTATGCCTTGCAGGTAATCTCCGATTCCATAACCCTGTCATCTTTTTTGCTCGAGTTTTCTCTATCCATTATATGGAGCATTATCTTTGAATAGACAGGATCGAACTGCGTTCCCGACATCTCGACAAATTCCTGCCTTACCATGATATAAGGAAGCGGTTCGCGATATCTTCTGTTGGAAGTCATGGAGACATACGCATCCGCAACAGCAATGATTCTTGCAATATCAGGTATTTCCTCGCCCTTCAGTCCTTCGGGATAACCGCTTCCGTCATACCTTTCATTGCTGTAAAGAACTCCGTCTCTAAGAGATGGATATTCCTTAATATCAGATAAGATCTCTCCGCTTATTATCGGCTTTCTCTTAAGTATCTTTTGCTCTTCCTCAGTAAGGTTGTTCTGCTTCTCGATAATATTATCCGGGATACCGACCATACCGATATCATGAAGAAGTGCGGCATAATACACAGCTTCACACTTCTGCTCCTCCATGCCCGAGCGCATGGCGATCTCTTTGGCAAGATCGGCGACTCTCTTGGAATGTCCCTGTGCATATTCGTCTTTATTTTCTATTGCCTTTACAAGAGCTGATGTTGTCTGCTCAAACAGGCGCTTCATGCGCTGCTCGCCGTCTTTCAGCTCGCCCACTTCAATCTTGTGCGACCGTATGACTGCCCGATTTACATCGATGTAGCTAAATACATACAAGAATATCGCAACCATGACCATGAAGATATCAACAATAGATATCCCAAACGCAAATATCTGAATAATTCCCGCTATAACAGGTGTAAAGATGCAGAGTACGATAGAAACGCGTGCCAATCTGCTTATAGCCTTTTGAAACTCCATTATAACCGTGAACTGTATAAGCGGACACATCACAGGCATAATGTAACACAGCAAAAACAGTGATCCTCTGTTATATATATTTCTTTCATCAATGTAATAGATCCATCCGGTAAAATGCGCGATTACTACAAAAATTATCTGTACAATCGCCGCAACATTCACAAATCTAAGTCTTTTGAGCATAGTTTTTTGATTTGCCTCAACCCTCAGCAGATCGACTATGTAAAGATTCAGTCCCAATATAACCACCGGAGTCATCGCAAATACAAGGAAATTACTGAGCCTGACCATAATATATCCCGTCATTGTCGTATTCCCGGAATAGATATACGACAAACGATCGAAGAAAATAAGAATTGCCGCAGATGACTCTACAGTAAAGATTATCACTCTTCTTTTTTTATCCAGGAACTGCGTAAAGAACAGCAAAAATGCAAATGCCATACACGCAGAGGAAAGTCCCAGCATAATATCCAATTGATAAGTCTCTATAAACTCAAACATTTCCACCTGCTCCTTGTACTATACTCCATGCAGAACAAAAAACTCTTTAAGCTTTTCCAAAAGATCCTCTTTCTTTATATTCTTCAAAAAATATCCCTCAGGCCTTAGCTCGACAACAGCCATCACACTTTCCTTATCGCTTTTTCCCGTAAGGAAAATGACGGGTATGGAAGACGTCTCCGGATCGCTCCTTAGCATCTCCAGAACCTGCGGCCCGCTTGTTACCGGCATCTCATGATCGAGGAGTATCAGATCGACTTTGCTTTTTCCAAGATACTTGATGGCTTGAAGCCCCGAATTAGCCATGAATACTCTGTATGTATCTTTCAGCCACTGCCTTACAAGAGAAAGATACTGAGGATCGTCATCCACGATAAGTATGCTCTTTCTGTACTCTCCCGATTCGGTTTTATCAAAATAATCCCTTATTGCCTTAATGAATTCATCATTGTTGACCGGTCTTGAAAACGTCTTATACAAAAGATCGCCGCTCAAATGCTTTGATGTATTGTTAAGGTCTATCTGCTCGCCTATAAGGATCAGTTTGCTTCCGTTCTCTTCCATGGTATCGGTCAAAAAATGCAGTGCATCTTCTCTGGGATTAACTTCTTCATCCATGTAGAGAATATATAGCGGTATGTCATCTCCCGAAGCATTAAGTGCATCAACGGTGAACGGGACAAAGCTGCATTCAAGCCCCAAATTCTGCACCTTCTCGATGATGGCTCGCAGAATAAATGTCTCTTTTTCTCCGGTGAATATGATTTTTTTGCCTGATAATATTTTTCCCATTTTGCTCCTTTATTTAGTAGCATTGATCAGTTTTTCCATTCCGTCCCAATCAAACAGCTTGAACAACCTGCTAAGCTCTTTAAAGAACTCAGCATCCTTATCGGGAAGTGAATACTTCATTATACTTTCCAAAATCATTTCAACAGAATCATAGTCCATCTGAGGTATCAGATCGGCCAGCGCTCCGTATGCATCTTTCAGCTCCTCCTCGGGAACCGGCTCTTTCGAAGCATCTGTAACAGTTGTCTCCTTTATTCTTCCAAGTTTTTCCTTGAAAGAGACATACTCATTCATGAGCTTTTCTTTATTACCGTCTATATAGGCAATATCATTGTTATTGCCGGCCTCTTCCATCTTTTCCGCAAGTCCCGCAAGTCCGAGCGCTCCTATGATCCTCGCGGAGCTCTTAAGAGCATGGACCTTGATCGTAAACAGCCTTATATTTCCTTCTTCATACGCATCATTTATTATTCTTGAATTCTCATCGATCGTATCCAGGAAAAGATCCAGTCCGAAAAGATAACTCGATATTCCTCCCGAATTCTTTATTCCTTCCTGAACCGAAATACCTTCTACTTCATATATCCAAAGCATCTCGGCCGGAAGTTCCGTAAGTTCCTCAGTCTGATCCACACTCTCCGATTTCTCCATCTTGTTCTCGGCGATGTGCTTCATAAGAGTGCTTTCCAAAGTCTCTATATCAACCGGTTTTGCAAGATATCCGTTAAATCCCTTCGACTTATAAAATTCCTCACCCGAGACCGAATTCGCAGTAAGTGCATATACCGGAAGATTGGACTTTATCTCCCTGATCTTAGCAAGCGTCTCTATTCCGTCAAGCCCCGGCATCATGTGATCCAAAAGAACCACATCAAAATCGCCGTCTTTTACCTTATCTATGGCATCCGCACCGCTTTCGGAAGTTGTCACAAATACCTTGGTTGCTTTCAAAAGACCTTTTATAACACTAAGGTTCATAGGATTATCATCAACAACCAGCACATCTGCATCAGGCGCGATAAACTTAGGAACGTAAGGACCACTTGCCTTGCTTTGATCATGCTCGATAAATATGCCAAGCGGTGTGGCGTCTACGATCTTCTGCGATAATATGAAGATAAACTCAGAGCCTTCTCCATATATGCTGTCGCAAAAGATATTTCCCCCCATAAGCTCCGCAAACTTTCTTGAAATATCAAGTCCAAGGCCGGTACCTTGTATACCGCTGTTTTGTTCTTCATCAAGTCTTTCATATGCGGTAAAGAGCCTGTCCATATCTTCCTTTTTTATTCCCATTCCCGTATCTTTTACCGAAATGCGGATAACCGCCTCTTTATCATTGCGCTCTTCCATCGACACATTCAGCGAAAAGCCTCCGACCGAAGTATATTTAACGGCATTGGTAAGGAGATTAAGCACAACCTGCTTAATCTTTTCCGCATCTCCGTACATTCTCTTAGGAAGAATCTCATCAATGACCACATCAAAGCTTAGCGCTTTTTCCGTAGCCTTGATCCTTATCATCGATACAATAGATCTAAATAGCTCCTGCGTATCATATTCGCGCTCGACAAGATGCATTTTTCCCGACTCTATCTTGGATATGTCAAGAAGGTCATTAATAAGACCAAGCAGCGATTCCGATGCATTTCTTATATCAAAAGCATAGTTCATGACCGACATAAAATAACCTTTTGGTACATTTGTCGGATCTTCTCGCATTATCATTTCATTCATTCCCATGATTGTATTGATAGGTGTCCTGATCTCATGGGATATATTGGCAAGGAATCTTGACTTTGCCGTATTCGCGCTCTCTGCCTCTTCCTTTGACTTTTTTATCTCTTCATACTGAGTCCTAATTACGGTAAGCCTCATTACCTGCCATACGATAAAACCTGCCAATGATGCCACAAGTATTACAAGTATGAGCCTTATTACCACCAGTTCAAAAAGCCTCGGAGCCTTTCTTATGCTGAACACCTCATCCTGAATGACCTCCCCTCCTCCGCTGCTTAATATCTGAATATGAAATTTATAGTTTCCATACGGAAGTCCTGTATATTCAAGTGCGGACAGTTTACTTCTTGAAGTAATAACTCCTCCATCGGGGCCGTCTTCAAGATACAGGCGCACATCGGGATTCATCATGGAATAATCCATTACCGATGCCGTTATCTGCACACGTCCGTCCGAAGCAGGTATCTGATAAACTCCTTCTTCGTCCTGCTCGACTTTCACGTTGTCACAATATATAGACTTTACATCCATCAATACTTCAAGATCGCCGCTGTAGTACTTGTTTATATTTACTTTGGTCACTCCGTTTCTTCCGGCCATGTAAAGATTGCCGTACTGATCCTTATATCCGAAAGAATTGCTTGTTATCGCATACGGAAGTCCGTTGGCTATTGTGTATATCTTATAATCGGATATGGCATCTTTTTCCATATCATCTGCATTTACCACATAAACACCGTAAGATGACAATATCCATGCATTATCATTGTCATCAAAGTACATGTCGTAATTGTTGTTATAAGGGAAAGATGTAATCTGTGTGACCAGACCGTTTTTCATATATTCAATGGAATTGGAAGTAATGATCCAGGATATATCTCTCTTTTCATCTTTTATGATCCTCATTACAACATCACTCGTCAGACCGTTGTTTCTGCCGATTTTTTTGATATCATCATCTTCGATTGCATAAATTCCGTCTCCGTCAGTACCTGCAAGAATCGCGCCTTCATCTGTTTCCGTCACTGTCAAAAAAACTGTGTTCTTGATACCGGCATCGGCACCTACCGTACGAACAATCTCGAAATCTTTTATAACGGCAAGTCCCCCGTTCGTACCTACAAGCAAACTTCCATCTTTTCCGACAGTCACACACCTTATCTGATTGCTTGGCATCCCGTCATATGAAGTAAATGAAATTATCTCGCCATCCGGCTTATAGCATACAAGTCCGAGGTCATGCGTATATGTGGAAACCCAAACATTTCCGTCATTATCCTCTGTGACACACCTGACTCTTGCATCTCCTATATACACAGACAGCTCATTTTCTATCGGAACGTTGTCTTTTCCAATGATATCAAGACCTGTCTCAGTGCCGATATAAACATCCCCGTTATGAAGGGCAACAGCATTGGTCACTCCGGTAAACATTCCCGCAGCGTGTGTAATGTCGATGAAATTATTGGCAACAACTTTCATGACACCAAGCGTTGATGAAGCCACCCAGAGGTTACCCTGATAATCGGCCGTTACCATCTCGATTCCACTGTCAAAAGGTACATTGGTAAGTTCTTTAAACGTATAGTCCGTGTCAATGTAACCTATCATACTTGTAGATGACACCCAGACTCTGTTGCAGTCATAATTGAGCCAATGCACATTACTAAGCGGATCCAGCGATATCCTGTCCAGATTATTGATTGAATCACCGAATTTTCCATAATATAAAACGTTTCCCTCAGTTCCGTAATATACTTTTCCTTTGTCATACGGATCGACGAGGATTGTCGTTATCTTTTCAAGCCCGAGGTCTATGCTTTCATACAATTCAGTAATCTCACAATCATCTATCGCAAAAACTATACCGTTTGAAGTCTGTCCGTATATTCTTCCGTCAGAGTCCTTATCCAGCTTAAGGATACGCTCTTCAGTTATTCTTTCATCCTGAAGAACGCGAAGCGTATCGGTCTGATCGACATAGCATAATCCTGCGGTTGTTCCGATAAAAATATTCCCATTGTCATCTTCTTCAAAAATTCTGACGGATGATGACGTAAGGCCTTCTTTATATGAAAAATACATGCTGTCTGCCCCGTCAAGCACCACTACACCGTTATCGTTTGTTCCAACCCAGATTCTTCCCCTGCTGTCTTCAAAAAAAGCTCTTGAACTGGTAAGGTAAGAAGGCTCATCGATCCTGTCAAAAGTCGAACCGTCATAGCGAACAACTCCACTATAGCCGCCAATCCATATATATCCGTCACTTGCACCCATGAGAAACATTGCATCGGAAGTCGGAAGCCCATTCGATGCATCATATATTTCATAAGAATATGAGATGTCCGGAATCTGTCCGGTTACCGCATATCCTCCGCCATAGTAAGAATGTGTGCCGACTACCGTGTCATACTTGGCATATACGCTTATATGCATCAGTATCATCATGCAGCCTGCCACTATAGCCATGAATGCAATTTTTTTGAATCCATTCTTCACAGGCAACCTCCATCAAACCTTCTGATTATACTTATTAAGGATTACCTTTATCTCAGGAAGTGCATCCATAAATACCTCTACACACTTGGGATCAAACTGAGTTCCCGCACCCTCGCTTATGATAGCCAGAGCTTCATCCAGCGGAAATGCCTCCTTATAAACACGCGGTGAAGAGAGCGCATCAAAAACATCTGCAACGGCCATGATCCTTGCAGAAAGTGGTATAACTTCTCCGTGAAGTCCTTCGGGATAGCCTTTTCCATCCCAGCGTTCATGGTGGTATGCAGCCATATTCCTTGCCTCTTTTAGGTATACCTCACCTTTTACAGTATTTATTGCCTTCTCGATAATCTCTCTTCCGGCCGTTGTGTGAGTCTTCATTATTTCGAACTCTTCAGGCGTAAGCTTACCGGGTTTATTGAGGATCTTATCGGATATGTTGATCTTACCGACATCGTGAAGCGGTGCGCTTCTTACAACATCGGACTTAAACTTTGCACTGATCTTTTCGGGATAATATCCTTTCTTTTCAAGCCCCTCGACAATGATCTTTACATATTCGGAAGTTTTCTGAACATGCGCGCCGGTATCGGAATCCCTGTTCTCTACAAGGTCTGCCATTGTGATAATTAGTCCGTCCTGCATCTTCAGCGTTGCCTCGGAAAATCTTCTTACACTTCGAATCTTCTCCGTCTGATTTAGCGCCATGTCACAAATTATCCTGTACATCTTCTCAATCTCATCTCCGGTCTGAATATCAATTGCTCTCATCTGTCTTACAGCTTCATCGAGTTCAACCTGATCGTCCCCTGCCTTGATAAAATTCTCAACGCTCTTCTCTATGCTGTTTATCGGATATACCATACCCATTCCGGTACTCCACAAACCAAACGCGATTATCAGGATAAAAAAAGATGTCATTATGAACAACACGCGCAACATAAAATCACGCATGTAGTCTGAAACAAACGCAAGCGACGTTTCCGCTGCCGCATATCCCATGCAAATTCCGTTTTTGTCAATTATTGGATAATATGCAGCTATAAACCAACCTGAAACGGATGAAATTTCAACAGGCGCGACCACTTCTCCTTTAAACAGCGATCCGACATACGGTTGCATATTCTCATCAAATTTCTCTTTTTCTCCCGGGATATGTTTTTTGACACCTTCGGGAACTATATCAAATACGATATACCAACCGTCACTGCTGAGCTGATTTATATAAATACGATCTACTCCGGTGATTCCTTCTTTGATCCTTCTAAGTGCGCTCTCAGTCTCACCGTACGCATCCGCATATATTCCTTTGGCAATACATTCGTCTATGATATTGGGATCGACGACTTCGGATGCAAATTTTGCCGCATTCAGCGCAATTTCTGCCTTCTCCACTTTTGCGTTTTTAAAGTATAATGTTATACCAACGATTCCCATTATTGCGGTAAGTGCAAATGAACACCCAAGAAGCATCACTGTAATCCTGATCCTCAGAGAGTTTAAAGAGGACAAACTAAGTGAACCTATTCTTTTTACTTCATTTATCGATAACGGTTTCTGCTTCCATCCGCTGTTTCTTATATTTATGCATGTTCTTTTGGGAATAAAATGCACCAAAAGAAGCGCCGCAAAAATTGATACGCCCTTATCCAGAATATTCAGCAAAAGATTGATAATAAAATAGGACCAGAAGTCTCCGACTCCAAATTGTATTGTAAAAGCCTCAACCAAGGCATCGATTGACTGAGTCTGCGGCCTTCCCATGGCTCCCCACTGAATAACCGCACCGAGGGCACCGCTTCCTATTCCGACCACAAATACAAATATGAGTATCTTTTTTATATGATCAAACTTTTTTTCTCTGTTAAACCACGCCGTATAGATTGCTACAAGTGCGCTTATAAATCCGAAATAAATTGCTTCTTTGTTGAATATGGTGCTGGCCGCATTTGTCAGTACAGCAGTCACTATTCCGGGAAAAATTCCTCCGATCAGCGATACAAACATAGTTCCGACAGTATCAAGATAAACCGGAAGACCGTACATGCGGGTAAAAAATGACATCACCACATTCATTAGAATTCCGCAAAAAACGGTAAACACACTTAGTAATCTATTATGACCTGTTTTTTGTAAAGTAATCTTCAACCCCTATACCTCCAAAAAACGCAAAATGCCAAAAGATGGAACAAATGTCATACATTCTCCATCTCTTGGCATATCATAAACATATATAGAAAATCGCAAGATTCGACCTTGGAAAAAAAGCATAATTTCGTCACCCTAAAAAAATGCAACATAAAAAAACGAAATATTCAAGTTTTCGTAAATATTTTAGCACGTTTTGGGTATCAGCACGAATCGTTGTAATATTCTTTATCGTTATTTAATATTTTATAGCAGTTGTTTACAATTCTATCTCACACCTAAAATAGTCATGTTCCTTCGCAGAAAACCGCACAGCGAAGCCATATTTTCTCGCAACCTGCTTCACAACGCGGATTCCAAGGCCGTGTTCGGGAAGGTAGGCATTCTTTATTCTTTTGTTAAGTGCCTTGATCTTCTGCTCCGATGCGCCATGCCCGTTGTCACATACAACAAGTCTTGCCTTATCTTTACCACGCTCGGATAGCGCAACATTTATCTCGCATCCTTTTTCATTATGAACGATAGAGTTGGTAATGAGGTTCTCGATCATACGCCTTATCAGCATAACATCCGCCAGAATACTGTAGTTTTCGAGCTGCTCATCCACTTGCAGGTCAAAAGAGTAATCCTCATAAGTATTTATATAATCGCACAATATTTCTCTCAAAAGCGATGTGAGATTTATCTTTTCATTGCTCCATTTACCCGTTCCCGCTTCCAGCTTGTTCTCGGTGTTAAGATTCCCTATCAGGTCTCTTATCTTGAAACATTGCTTTTCCTCAACGCTGCCTTTTTCCACAGAACTCATAACTATGCTGAGCGGAGTCCTTATATCATGCGAAACTCCGGCGATCCACTCTGTCCTTGCTTTCTCTCTTGCAAGCATCCACTTACGCGTTATCAGAATCGGCAACAACAGCAGGATAAGCATATTTGCAACAAACATATATGGACCGAATCTTATCAAGCTCTCCATGGTCTCCATATTTGCTTCCACAACATACTTCCATATACTTCCCTTGGGATGGCCGACCACAAGAATTCCATCGTCCCGCGCCCAGTTATACACAGGATAATCATTCAGATACCAATGTGAAAAAGAAGCCACCTCTTTTATCCCATAAGATTCGGGAATCTCCGCCGGCTTATTATAATTCCAGATGACGCTCCCCGATTCATCGATTATCATGGCAAAAGAATCTGTACTGTCCAAACGGTCATACACGGATTGATCCACATTGTATTTACCGCCTTCATTAACAATCTTCTCAGATATTTTTTCTATGTGATATGTATCAAGATATTCTTTCTGTTTTTGTACACATATAAAGAACATGACCAGAATGTCGATCACGATAAGCGACACAAGAACCAGCATCATGGAAAAGATGTATCCGGATAATTTTTTCATTACTTTCTTCCTCTTATGTTAAGCCTGTATCCAAGCCCGCGGACTGTCTGCAAATACTCAGGAGTCGACGGATTCTCCTCAATTTTTTCCCGAAGTCTTCTGACATGGACTATCAATGAATTCTCAAGGCCATAGCTTCCGTCCGGCCAAAGCGTGTCCATCAGTACATTCAGCGACACAATCTTCCCCCGGTTATCATACAGTTTGGAAAAGAGCTGAAACTCTTTTGCGGTCAGCTCCGTATCACCGTCAGGTCTTATCACGATTCCCGATGAAAGATCCACTTTTACCGCCCCAAGGTCGACAACTTTGTTCTCCGTCAGATGATAAGTCCTTCGCAAGATCGCTTTAATCCTAAGAAGCAGTTCCTCAGGCGTATAAGGCTTTGTCACGTAATCGTCCGCACCGAGTCCCAGTCCCTTTAATCTGCTTGTTTCCTCATCCCTTGCAGAAAGAAAGATCACAGGAATATTAAGTCCCTGCTTCGTCCACTGCTCATAGAGCATAAGGCCGCTGATATCCGGCATCATTATGTCAAGCACGACCAGATCGACCTGATTTTTCCCTATAATTTCATCTGCTTCTTTTCCGGTTGAAGCGCGCAATATATTTTTAAATCCGTCCTCTGACAGGAGTCTTTCATTAATCTCCGATATTTGCTTCTCATCGTCCACGAGAAGGATGCTGCAATCTGTTAAAACCATAGTCTTTCCCTCTTTTTCTTTTCAATAATCAGTATACACACATATCTTTCGCAATGAAATAACCGCGCCCCATGCGTAAGGTAATCGTAATGTAGCTGTCATGTTCAGGTAATCTTGCCTTTTTATACTGTACTTATCAACAATATGCGGAGGATAAATCATGAAGAAATATATAATCGAAACTTACGATCTTTGCAAAAAGGGAGGACGCAGATTCAGGGTAAAAGACGTAAATCTGGCGATTCCAAAAGGATGTATATACGGGTTTCTTGGGCCCAACGGCGCGGGTAAGACCACCACAATGAAGCTCCTTCTGGGGCTTATACAGCCTGACGGCGGAAACATCGAAGTCCTTGGTCAAAAGATGTCTCCAAAGAGCAGGTTTGATATAAATATGCGAACCGGAAGTCTCATAGAAAGTCCCGGATTCTACGGACATCTCACCGGTCAGGAAAATCTTGAGATAATCGCAAGGTACAAGAAACTCGGCGCGGATGACATCAAAGAAGCACTTAACACAGTCAGTCTCTTCGACAGAAAAGATGACAAGGTAAAAAACTATTCTCTTGGAATGAAGCAGAGGCTTGGAATCGCGATGGCTCTTATGGGAAAGCCCGAGCTGATCATCCTTGATGAGCCGACAAACGGCCTTGATCCTGCAGGAATAAATGAGATCAGAAATCTGATAATGAGCATTCCCGAAAAGTATGGTTCAACTGTCATCATCTCAAGTCATCTTCTCTCCGAAGTTGAACAGATTGCCGACTATGTGGGAATTATAAATAAAGGAAAAATGATCTATCAGGGACTCTTATCTGAACTGGAAATCGGAGACGCTTCTCTTGAAGAAGTCTTCCTCGAAATGACAAAAGGAGCTTAAAACATGGGCATTATAGGTAATTTTTTTATAGAACTAAAAAAACATAAACGCCGCTGTAATCTACTGTTATTCATTGCGGTGATTGCAGCCGAGATGGCCTTTTTATTCGGAAATTTCCACGGAAAAGAAGGCATTACCGACGGATGGATGCTTCTTTTTTATAATATTCCCATCATAAACTGCGTGTTTTTCCCTGTGACGATCGCGGGATTTGCTTCGCGGCTTATGGACATTGAACACAAAGGCGAAATGCTGAAGTGCTTATACACTTTTTCCACACCGCAAAAGATCTTTTTCACAAAATATCTTTATGGTGCGATATCCACACTTGTCCTAGTCGCAATGCAATGCGGATCGATCAAACTCTGTTGCAGGATTTTGGGGTTTGAAAGTAATTTCCCACTTAAGTACCTGCTTATCCACGGAATTATCACTTACATAACCTGCATGACTCTGCTAAGCATACACCTGCTGCTTTCATTTTTTTACAAGAATCAGGCTCTTGGCATTTCTGTGGGAATTCTTGGAAGTTTCACCGCATTTTTCTCATTGTTCCTTCCGGAATCGATTATCCAGAAATTCATTCCGTGGGCAACTTTTGTGACATCGGGCTTTATCACAATGGACTGGAACCGCGACACGAGAGAAACTCATTATTTTCTGAATAATCCGGACTTAACCTCGGTATTTATCTGTACCTTTTGGATAGTTCTTTTAACCTGTATCACACTTGTACTGCTCAGAAAATCCGGTGTTGAAGAAGCGGAAAAAATAAAGAGCACGCGAAAGACAAAGAAAATAGAACTTCACAGACGCCCTGTTGAAATTCTGAAACTTAAGGATTCTCCTGCATGGATTGCTTTTTTCATAGTTCCTGCCATTTCGGCTGCGATCGGAACCATAAACTATCTCGGTAATCTGAGCATCTTGAAAGAGGGATGGTACTCATTGTGGACTCAGCACACGCTTTTTTTGTGCTATTTCTTCATGCCTGTGATCATCGGAATATTTACGGGATGCATCTGGCGGGTTGAACACAGCGGAACAAATATGAACCTTTTAATGACTCACCAAAGGCCTGCAATGATAGTACTCGGCAAATACGCGGCCACTTGCTTTATCACATCTGTTTCGCTGATCTGGGTTGTTGCCTTGTATCTTATCGCAGGCTCGCTGATACACATTGAAGGCGGCTTGCCCTCAGGGCTCCTTATGTGGCTTGGCATGGGCATTCTAAGTTCATGGGTTATATGCGCCTTCCAGGTTCTTGTTTCACTTGTTATAAGGAACTTTGTCCTTCCTATAATCGTCGCATTCCTTGGCGGTTTCGCAGGACTATCGTGTATTGCAAAGGATATGCCTTACCTGACACCGTTTTCTTTATTCGACCTCGCCATGAATCAGCGGGAATTGGGAGCTGCGAATATCGGCGCATTTGCACTCTCTTCTGTGATATTTATTTTGGTGTTTATCATGATCTCTATCTTGTATCTGAGCTGCAGCGATGTAAGGTCGAATGAATAGATTTTTTTGATAAACTTTGCAGACTTTTCACAAACGATGGCGCGCAGATACACCTTAAAATTTCCATCTGCGCGCCACTTATTTTTCAGCAACTACATAGTCACCATTTTTATAGTTTCTCATGGACTTAGTGATTCTAAATCCTGCCTTCTGCAGTTCTTTTACCAGTGTATGCATATAAAACCCATGCGTAACTACCGCGCTGTCACAACCTGCGGCATTTAACAGCTCGACAAATTTTCTTGCCCTTGATCTCGTTTCTTTTCGACTTTCAACTTGCCTTTTAATATTTAGGAACCATTGGAGTCGTCCCGTTATATTCCAAAACCACAACGGCAACTTAATCTTGCAATTAAAACTCGAACCAAGCGGAACTTCATTTATAAGTTCAGTGCATATAAAATCTTTATTTCCAAATATTTCTTTTGCCGTGTCTTGAGTTCTGGGTAATGCGCTAACGTATATCTGCTGAGCATTTATAAAAGGAATATCATAAGACATCCGAATTATCGGCGCCTTATCATACCGATCACAAGCTCTATCAAACTCGCCTGAACTGTACATTCTTTCCCATTCAAAGTCCACCGTTCCATGTCGTATTATAATTATTTTCATTTATCTCCCGAGAATCCTTACAAGGGTTCCCTCTTTCATAATTATTTGTTTTTCCTGTTACGATCTGATTTCATACATATCATTTTCATTTCCGGAACACCAATGCTCTTTGCTATAACATCGCACTTGGTCATAAGAAGGAAATATATATTTTGATCTTCATTGCTTAGGCACTCATAATTTGCCTATCTTTTCAATCCAATATTCTCGCCAATAACAATTGCCTTTGAGTCAGCACCATGACCTATTTCCGATGTTTGAGCCACCGGCAAAGTTTCCGGAATGTGCTCCTTCAACAGGTCAAATACGCTTTGTGTCGCTCCCGACTTCTCAAACTTAGTAAATGTTCCAAGTAAAATACCTGTCACCTGATCAAATACCCCCATCTGCTCAAGCTGCGAAAAAAGCGTAGCAATTTGGCTGATTTCACCGCTATATGCCTCCAATAACAGAACCTTTCCCGTCATATCCGGCCAATACTCTGTTCCGGCCAGTTTTAGGAAGCATCTTATATTTCCTCCCACGACAACGCCGTTCATCTTTTCCCCTTGAAGAAAAGAATATTTAACATCGAACAGATCGTTATTCTTCTCGGAAACATAGTCTGCAAAGCGTTTTCTCTGTAGTTCTGCTTCAGCATAAACCGTATTTTTTACCTGATATAAAACGGAAGTTTTTCCTGTCTTTGTGAAAATCGCATTGATTATGGTTGTAAGATCGCTGTATCCCCAAAAAGTCTTGTCGGTGTTAGCTATAAGCTTCCAGTCCAAATACTTCAAGATACCGTTTGCCAAGTCTCCGCCTGAAATGTCATAAATTGCCTCAATTGAATCATCTTTGTAAAAACTCATCAAATCTTCTGCCCGTTCTTTATCCGTTCCGCTAAAAGAATCTTTCTTCGCATAAATATGCTCTGCAAACACAGCTTCTATCCCCAGTTCACCAATAAAAGCTTTTAGTTCTTCATTCTGTTTTTTCCATTCTATAAATTGCCCATCGGAACAAGCCGAAATTCCAACTCTCATATAGCCACTCCTGAAACTATGATAATTTATATGCCATTGACTTACTTATCCATTCCCAACCACTGTATAAATGCTGTCTTATCGCTACTGTTATATCCGGCTTTTTCATAAAAGCGAAGAGTCTCCTGCTTCTTTGAACCGGTCAAAAGCATCATCTTATAGCAGTTTTCTTTTTCTGCAATCTGTCTGGCATATTCCAAACACTCTCCGGCATATCCCTTTTTCCTGTAATCTTTATGCGTTACTACATTTTCAATAAAGGCATATGGTCTGATATTTCTTGTCAGATTCGGTATGATCACACATACACAGGATGATACAATCAAACCATCGACTACATTAACAATTAAATGATGATTTGGATCTTCGATAATTTGGCACCATGTTTTCTTAAGGTGCTCATCTTTCTCAGGTATACTGTCTTCATGCAGATTCAAATATAATTCAAGTATAGCTTCCAGATCGCTTAGCTCCGCTTCTCTAACCATTATTTTTCTCCAATCTCATGACCTCTGCATATATCTCTTCAATAATCGGTGATTTATATTCAATATATTTATCAATATCTTCCGGATAAAGCTTTGCAGCCTCCAGTTTGATATTTCCATATTTTTCTCTTGCAGCCTGATGTGTTCTCAAATAATCTCTGAATGCAAGATGTCTTTTCAACTCTGTGGAATCTTCGGGACAAACATACAAATGATGTGTTAGCAAATGCTCTTTTCCCTCATAGGAAAAGGCCTCGCGTCCTTCGATTCCAAGATTACCTTCATGAATATAACCGATGCTTTTTAGTGCACCGATTGCATTTTCTACGTCTCCCGGTTTTACCACTACATCAATGTCGATGATTGGCTTTGATGCCAAGCCCTCAACAGAAGTGCTTCCAACATGCTCAACTGCTAATGCACAAATTCCCAGTGCTTCAGCAATCTCATTTTTTATATCCACAAAATCCTGCTTCCATTTCTCATCATATGGAAGGACTACAACATGTTTGGTTCTCATTTCTAACACTCTTTCTGCCCGGATGTAATCTTATTATATAACCCTTATTGCGACGTCACCTCATGAAACCACCTTATATCTAAGCCTAATATATGAATTTTCCAGCACATCGCATCCTATCAGGCTTAACACTCCCAGTTTATCAAGCTCATTTTCCTTTGTCAGTGCGGCACCATCCACAAGAGTTGATGTCTCTTTTCCACCAATCAACACCGGAGCAACGACGATATCCACATAATCAAAAATTTTTTCACGAAGGAACATTCCGTTCACTGTTCCCCCACTTTGAATTGTGATTCGTTCGCATCCGTGATTTTTCTTCAGTTCAATCAAAGCGTCTTCAAGAGATAAGTTTTCTTGATAAATGATATGAAGATTATTCGCCTTAATATTAAATGCAGGATGAGTCTTGTTAGTCGTGATCAAAACAAACTCTTTAGACCTTGCGCAAAAGTATTGAACACCGTGCTCTGTCATATGAGTGTTATCTAATAGCACAAATGAAACAGGTGTCTTTTCAGGCATAGGCTTTTCATAGTATTACCTTTCTTAGATTTGTACACTACAGTTCTTTTTTCCAATAGCGATAGCCATATCAACGTACATATCTGGTTTCGCGGTAATTACATAAGAACTCCTATTCCTGCGCCGCAAGTTTCGCATATAGATTCAATGATTAAGATAGCGTTCTCTACTTCTTTAAGGCATCTTTTTTGACTAATTCATGGATTTGTGATGCTCTGTTTCCCAAAACTCCGGGCGATAAGCATCGAGATTGAAATAACCATGATTTTCCGATGCTTCACAGCGTGAGATGCTGGCGAAAAAGCATCATAATATAAAGAATTCAATAGAATTGTTGCCCTGCTTTAAAACAGCAGGGACAGCACAAATGGCTCCGGATGGAATGAATCTTTTTTATATAATTTTATGTATTCCTCTATCTTCATCAATCATTTTCCAATCTTTCCTTGATTATTTCGACATTCTTTTTAACCGGAAGGGTTCCGTCGAGCTCGATTACTTCGCAACTAATCTTGCTGACACTATCTTTAACCTTTTCATTCGTTAATTGTCTCAAAATGGATTATATCAACTCTCCACCATTAACCAAATGTCATTTCTAATAATTCTTGTGCAGCATCCCTACTCTTAACTCGCATCAGATTGTCATCAGCCTTTGCCCGTGAAAGAAAATTCATGCTTCCGTACCATACTATTTCATCATCTACGATGGCAAAATGTTCATGCATATGATCCTGGAGTCTAACCTTTATGCCACAGTTTTCTAATATCTGCACGAGCGCCTTTGTATCTTCAATCTTCTCTTCCGGATATCCTTCGGGATCAAGTGTAACAACAGTGATCTTCACCCCATTTTCTTGCCTTTGCTTTATAAGCTTTACAAATGCATTTACCTTAGCCCGATTTAGTCCCGGACTGGAAATAATCACATCTTTATTCGCCTCCAGCAAATCTCTCTCATACACTTTTTCATATGTATCTATATCAAAGATTGCATTTGCATTTTGTTTTTCTACAATGACATTATTACATATTTCGTAGCCTATTTTATTATATGTTCTTAGGCGTTTATGATACATTTTTTCAAGGACACGAATATGGGCATCTACATAATCGTAAATTATCACTTCCGTCTTTGTGTCATAGTCTCTATGAAGACGTCCGGCAAACTGTTCGATATTTCCTTCTGCTGCCGCAGGCATAGTAAGCATCATTGTATCAAGTCTCGGAAAATTGAAACCCTCGCCGATATACTTATCAATCGCAACCAAGACAACTGATTCCTCATCCGGAACAGCCCGCATTTGCAATCTCATTTCGTCCTTTGCTTTTCTACTGCCTCCACCTTGTAAAAGATAGACATGGTCCGCTTTCCCTTGCAATCTCTGATACAAAAGCTCCGCGTGTTCCTTATACTTTGTCAAAACAAGTGGGGTTCTGCCGTTTTGAACACATTTTTCAACATCTATAATAATCTGTTCGTTTCTGGAATCACATTCAATAACCGCTCTGTTTGCTTCTGTAACCTTGAGATCAGACGCACTAACCAGCCTTGTAAATCTTGGATAAACAAAATGATCAATGCCCTGTTTTTCTGCTCTCTCTTTGGCTGTATAACGGAATCTGATAGGACCAAACTGCATAAATACCTTCTTTTCAAGTCCATCCTCACGTTTTGGCGTTGCAGTTAATCCATAAACATACTTTGCCTTAGCAGATCCCACGACATCCTCAACCGTCTGCGCCGCTCCATGGTGGCATTCATCCATGATTACCATTCCATACTGCTCAATAATCGGATTTATATCATCGCCCTTACCCAAAGATGAGAATATGGCAACATCAATAATTCCCGTCATGGAATTATGTCCGGCATATAGCTTTCCAATTATGCTTTTTCTCTTCTTCACCCTTCCTGTCTTGGTATGATATTCGGGCAATTCAGCATTTATATCCAAGAACTTGGTTAAATCCTCTATCCAGTTCTTTTGAATTTCTGTATTATGTACCAGGATAAGGGTATTGGTTTTTCTTTGCGCTATCATATATGCACCTACAACCGTTTTGCCAAAAGAAGTAGTCGCAGCAAGAATACCATTATCGTGTTCCAGAATAGCCGATGCTCCCCTCATCTGCTCTTCATACAGTACTCCATTGAAAGAAACATCCAATGGCGTTCCGGTGCACCTATTATCTGTCAGCGAAAAAGGAATATCCACCTCATTGAATCTATCAACAACAGAATCAAGCAAAGCGCGAGGAATACAAATGTAACCCGCGTCATCGTAACCGCAGAAAACTATTCGCGGTATACCTTTTGTTGATAATCCCATTGCCGCCTTTTTATAAAAATCCGGATTGCTAAAAGCTGCCATACGCCGCAAAGCATTCTGCATTCGCGGTTTCATGTTCTTTGCATTGATGTAAACCTTGTCTGCAATTACAATCTCTACAGCAGAAGAAACATCTTCTTTATGCAACGGGTGTTTAGACTTATCCCAGGGCTTAGTATTGCTTGAAACCACAGTATCCGCTTCAAACTCATTACTAAGAACACCAAAAATACCTTCTGCTGACCATTCTTTTATCCTTTCTTCTACTGTTTCAGAAGAAAGTTTTTTCACCTCTTTTAAGCACTCCCATTGATTCGGATAAGCATTCCAATTTTCATCAATAAACGCGCTATTTCCATATTTCAAAGCCTGCCCCTGCAATGGCAGTGCTACAAGATTACCAAGTCCCGGCTTGCCAGTTTTTGTATTAATCGGTATATGATCCTGAGCAGGAAGCATTCTGTCATAATACTTGAAACTTCTCATATTAACAGACTCAGCGCCTTTAGTTAAAAGTGCTGTCCCAAATCTCCTTGCTGTAATGGCAAGGATTGGCTTTTCAAAAAACATCCATATATGCGCACCTTTTCCGGAACGTGAACGTTCAACCAAGACAGGAACATCATTATTTTCACAAATCTTTCTGAATGCATTAACCTCTGTCATCCAGTCCTTATCAAGGTTGGCACCGTCATCTCCGCCGATTTTGTCGTCATGACAATCAAAATCAAATACTAGAAAATTAACTGTTTCATCAGGAAACATCGGGTATAATCCAATTACATCCGAGGCATCTTCCTTAGCACCGATTAAATGCTCAAACAGCACCTGCCCGGTCAATTCCTTATATCGCTGATTCTGGCATTCTCCACAATTGAACTGAGAAATATTCTTTTTAGGACAAATTCCGTCTTTCCAAAAATTCCAGCATTGCGTGTAATAACCGTGCTTTCCGGTTTTCTTGTTAGCATTTCCGGATCTTTTGCTATATACATCATTCCTACCCTTGAACAAATGATAGTAATACTGGATATGCTGCTTGGTAATAGTAACCGGAAGAATACGGGCACCTTGATTTTCTTCAAAAGCCAGATTCCTGTCCGGTGACAAATCATCTAACTCTTTTGCCTCCCGTTTGTATGAAATCCCAGCATTATCAAGAAGTCCGTGCAAATATTCAATTTCATTTTCAAGTTGACTTATTCTCGATAAGTACTGTTCTTCGTTCATAGCCTTCACACCCAATAAAATTTTTTACATACTTTTTTCATCATGTTGTTTTGAAACTTAACTAACACAGCAAGGCGGATTTCTGTAATTTCATTCGAGAAGTCATAATTTTACGATCCTCTTAAATTTACTCAGTGATGGCATCTGCTCGCGCATAAAGCGTCTTGCGCCCCGCTCCAATTCTCACTAAAGTTCCATCTTCAACAAGTTTCTTCAGCGCTGACTCTACAGAAGAACTTCCCAAACTAGGGCACCCAACAAGGACTTCTTGTTTTGAAAACTTACCTATACGTTCGCTGACATATGCCTTAACAACATCATATGACGTGCTCTTAGCTCCGGACGCATGGGAAATAGATACTCTTGCTTCAAATTCCTTATAACAAGAAAGGATGATGCTGAGCATATATTTGATAAATGGTTTCGAATCGTTAGTTCCTTCATGCCATCCTTGATCCGCCTTTTGAAGTGCATCATAGTATGCCTCTTTGGTATCAGCAATTGCTTTTTCAATACTGATATACTGCCCAACCATGTATCCACTACGATAAAGCAATAATAATGTCATCAATCTGCTCATACGACCATTACCGTCATTAAACGGATGAATGCACAAAAAATCAAGTAAGAAACATGGTATAAGAATAAGCTCATCTACCAACTCTTTATCTATTGCCTCTTGGTATTTTTCACAAATAGCATCTATTGCCGATGGCGTCTCGTATGGCTCAAGCGGCTTAAACAAAACTACTTTCTCACCTGTTTCGAGTATCATGTCAATTTCATTAGGTGTCGTTTTAAACTGTCCACCATAATTCAGATTCGTATACTTCAACAAATCTCTGTGCATTTGAAGAATATAATTACTGCGTACCGGTATAACATCATAGTTTTCATGAACAAGATTCAGCACATTACGATAACCAAGTATTTCTTCCTCATCCCTATTCTTTGGTGCTGTTTTATCTGCCATAAGCTGTTTCAATCTGGCATTCGTTGTAATAATACCTTCGATCCTATTTGATGCTTCGGTGCTCTGTATCTTAGCAATTTCAATAAGCCTATTAAGCTCAACCGGCTTTTGCCGTAAGTACAATTCCTGCTTTCCCTTATACTCATGAATCTTTGAAATATAAGATATTATCTCATTGTCCCAAGTTCTATCTGCAAGATAAGAATAATCAAATTGTCTCATCGGCTAATACTCCTTTCTCCCAAGGAATACTATTATCGCCCAATTTTGCATCTGTTTTGGGAGATATTTATCATTGTTGGGAGAATAATTCTACTCCCAATTATATATTTCTTTCTCCCAAATCACAATCGATTTTGGGACATACTTGTAAATTTCATCATCTTCCTCATTTGCTTTTTAAGGCATCTTTTTTGCCTAATTCATGGATTTATGATGCTCTGTTTCCCCAAAAACTCCGGGCGATAAGCATCGAGATTGAAACGATCAAGATTTTCCGATGCTTCACAGCGTAAGTTGCTGTCGAAAAGGCATCGGAATACAAAGAATTCAATATAATTGTTGCCCTGCTTTAAAATAACAATGGCAGCGCAAGTGGCTCCGGATGGAATGCATCTTTTTTATACAGTTTTATGTATTCCTCTATCTTCATCAAGCATTTTCCAATCTTTCCTTGATTATTTCGACATTTTTTTTAACCGGAAGGGTTCCGTCGAGCTCGATTACTTCACAAGTAATTTATCAAATTGCCAACGGGACATCACACTAATCTCTATCAATCTTTTCCACATCTACTTTACAAAAAACACTTGTTAATAATGCTCTCAATTTCATCCGTCCCCAAAGGATTTGTTGTAGTTTCCTCTGTAATAATCAGATTGTCACCAAGAATAATCCCATTTTTCATCAAAGACTTTATTTTAAACACCGCCTGTCTGGCATATTCTCTGTCATCCATCATTCCTCTGTGCTCCCAATAAATTTCTTTCCGCGTCTTCACATTCAATACAGTAAAGTCAGGATAAAAAATCCTCCCATTTGGAAGAGTCTTCGGACATTCATACTTATATGGAATTTCCTTCTCTGCCAACATGTTAGCAATGGTCAATTCCGACTTGGAGCGCACTCGTTCACCTTTAGTGGTTTCATACATCGGGACATAATCAGGGATTTCTTTTCCGACATATGGCATACTCTGCCATTTTGAAGCATAATCTTCATCTGACATATCAATGGGTTTAATGTAGCACTTTATTTGCGACGGTAGATCGGAGTAGAGTCTTTTTATCTTTTCTGTAATATTATCAGATTTCTTCAGTAACAATTCAAGGTTCTTTCCTTCAATCCTCAGTAATTTCAAGACTTTCTCCTGATATGACTTCTGAAGAAATAATTGTATGGTGTAAGTATCTGATTTGTGAATATACTTGCCGCTTTTGTCAGATTTGTTTGCTCGAAGATAAAACTGAATCCTATTTCCACTCTTCACAACATGAATAATACCGGGCGGTGCCTTCTGTAGTTCTCTTTCAGCTACAAGTTGACGCTCTGAAATCTCCTTATATCGTCTGGTTGCCTCATCATATAATGATGTGTTCCGAAGTAAATTATTGTTTCTGCATTGTTTCATGTGAAAATCCTTTCTTGATTTGTTTTATAAATTTTATTTGGTAATAGCAGTGGTGGTATCTGCAGAGTGATAGGTAAGGGAATAAGCCTGATTCAGGTTAGTATGATATATTGAATGAAATTACAGAAATCCGCACTAACTGCGGATTTCGTGAGAAAGTGATTCAGGAGTCAACCAAGCCTCATCGACGAAGTCGATTCAAATTGGTTTGGTTGACGCATTCTTGAACTTGAGAATAAGCATCGAGAATGGTGCATATTAAGATTTGTGATGCTCTATAGAAGGAATCTTCTAGGTGATGAGCATCAATTTCAGATGATTACAATTATTTCGATGCTACACATAAATGAAGTACCATGTCCAAAAGCATCAATTCTAACATATTCTTAGATTTTTGATGCCGCCGGCTTCCGGAAAGCCGTTTCCGAAAGCCCTTAGAAACTTAGAAAGCCTAAAAGCCCGTAGAAAGCCGAAATGTCGATAAGCGTGAAAAACGCAAAAGGCATCTTTTTGGACTAATTCATGGATTTTTGATGCTCCGTTCCCCCAAAACTCCGGGCGATAAGCATCGAGATTGAAATAATCATGATTTTCCGATGCTTCACAGCGTGAGATGCTGTCGAAAAGGCATCGGAATATAAAGAATTCAATAGAATTGCTGCCCTGCTTTAAAACAGCAGGGCCAGCACAAAAAATTTTACTGTTGTAACTATAGTAAACATCAAATATATCTGCCATTTACTATAGAACCACCATCAGTTGCGATAATTTCACCGTCACTCCAGTTCCACTGTTCCCGGCGGCTTAGAAGTGAGGTCATACATTACGCGGTTAACGCCCTTAACCTCGTTGATGATTCTGCTCATGACTTTCTGGAGGACTTCGAAAGGAATCTCGGAAGCCTCGGCTGTCATAAAGTCTACGGTCTCAACGGCGCGGAGAACGATTGCATAATCATAAGTTCTCTCATCACCCATAACGCCTACGGAGCGCATATTTGAAAGTGCCGCGAAGTACTGATCCGGAAGCTTCTCAAGTCCCGCAGCCGCAATCTCTTCTCTGTAGATATAGTCTGCATCCTGCACAATGCGAACCTTATCGGCTGTAACTTCGCCGATGATACGGATGCCAAGTCCCGGTCCTGGGAAAGGCTGACGGAATACAAGATACTCGGGAAGTCCGAGCTCAAGTCCGGCCTTACGAACCTCGTCCTTAAACAATGTCTTAAGGGGTTCGATAATTTCCTTGAAATCAACGAAATCAGGAAGTCCTCCTACATTGTGGTGTGACTTGATAACGGCTGACTCACCGCCAAGTCCCGATTCTACAACGTCAGGATATATTGTTCCCTGCGCAAGGAAGTCAACTGCACCGATCTTCTTGGCCTCTTCCTCGAACACACGAATAAATTCTTCACCAATGATCTTACGCTTGCGCTCAGGCTCTTCTACACCTGCAAGCTTTGCGTAATATCTGTCCGCAGCATTCACACGGATAAAGTTGATGTCGAAGTTTCCTTTTTCACCGAATACGCCTTCAACCTCATCACCTTCATTCTTACGAAGAAGTCCGTGATCAACGAATACGCATGTAAGCTGCTTACCGATTGCCTTGGCAAGGAGCGCTGCAAGAACAGATGAATCAACACCTCCCGAAAGAGCAAGAAGAACCTTGCCGTCTCCTACCTTAGCCTTAATATCTTTAATCGTATTCTCAACAAAAGAGTCCATTCTCCATGTACCTGCAGTTTCGCAGATATTTCTTACGAAGTTGTGGAGAATCTCTTTTCCTTTGACTGTATGTAATACTTCGGGATGGAACTGGATAGCGTACAGCTTCTTCTCTTCACAAGCTGCTGCAGCAACGGGACAATCCGCTGTATGTGCAATGATTTCAAATCCCGGTGCAGCTTTGCTGATATAGTCAAAGTGACTCATCCATACGATGGTATCATCTTCAACACCTGCAAATAACTTATCCTTTGAACCATCAATAAATGTCTGTGTCTTACCGTACTCTCTGACAGGCGCTTTCTCAACCTTACCGCCAAGCACATGCATCATGAGCTGTGCTCCGTAGCAAAGTCCCAAAACAGGAATGCCAAGCTCGAACAATTCCTTGGTATATGTAGGCGCTCCATCCTCATAACATGAGTTGGGACCTCCCGTCAAAATAATTCCCTTAGGCTCCATCGCCTTTATCTGCTCTATCGGAGTGCGATATGAATAAATCTCACAATAGACATTACATTCCCTGACACGACGAGCTACAAGCTGATTGTACTGTCCACCGAAATCAAGAACTATTACTTTCTCTTCTGCAGTCATGGTTCCTCCCGAAAAAAATTTTACAACAATAATTATGCTCGATTATACACTATGGTATAAAAGCTAACAATTGGCACATCACACAAATCTTCTGACACAGATGATCGGTCTGTACATCGCTGAACTATACTTAATTCCCGTCTTCTGCGTACTTGCATGAACAATCTGTCCTCCGCCTATATATATTCCGACATGCCCACCGTAGTAGATAACATCTCCCGGTTGTGCATCCGAATATGACACTTCCGTTCCGTAGTTTCCCTGCTCCCATGATGTTCTGGGAACAGATATTCCAAACGCCTTGTAAACGGAATATACAAATCCCGAACAATCTGCGCCGTTTGTAAGACTTGTTCCGCCGGAGACATATGGATTTCCGACAAACTGGCAAGCATAGCTTGCAATATTAGAGCCTGAACCGCCTCCCGAAGGTGCCGGTGGAGGCGAAGAGTTTTTCGAGCCACCTGATGGCGAGGACTCTCCCGCGTTTCCTCCGCCACCTCCGCTCTCTGATTTTGATTTCTCAGCCGCTTCGGCAGCCTGCCGTTTTCTCTCCGCTTCCTCTGCTTCACGCGCAGCCTGTGCTGCTTTCTTGGTCTCATTGACCTCATTCTGCTTGGATGCAATCTGTTTCTGAAGAGCCGCCATATCAGCCTGCTGGCTCTTGATCTGTGCCGTATATAACGCAGCATCCTGTTTGGCTTTAGCAAGCTTTACCTCGTAATCAGAATATTTGGCCTTATACTCTTTTAGGACTTCTTCCATCTGATGCTGCTCTTCTTCCATCTCGAATTTGGAAGTTTCAAGCTGCCCCTTCTCCTCTTCGAGCTGTGTCTTTGCCTTATCGGCAGCCGTCTTCGCTTCTACATACTCTTTAAGCTTTTCCCTGTCATATTCATAAATCTGCTCAATATACTGGGCTTTATTAAGTGCATCAGAGTAGTCAGCCGCAGTCAAAAGAATCTGTATATAAGATGATTCTCCCTGCTCATATAAATACTTTATTCTCTTAAGCATTGCTTCATACAAGGTATCTTCTTTTTGCTTCGCATCCTCGTACTCAGCTGTTTTAACTTTTATCTGTTCTTCAGTTCTCTCAATTTCTTCTTTAATAAGATCTATATCAGCCATCATGGAAACAATTTCGTTTGAAGTTTCATCCATGGCTGCTTTTGTCTTTCCCTGGTCTGCGGCGATCGAATTTACTTTGCCGTTGGCGTTATTGAGATTTTTCTGATTCTCATTCTTTTTCTTCTCAAGCTCTTTTTTCTGATTCTTTAATGCCTGTTCTTCCTGCTCCAGCTTATTCTGTTTTTGCTGTAAATCAGTACTGGTGGTAGCCCTTACAGGGTCCACCACCAGCATACTAAGGACTAAGGAAAGAGCTATCGCAGAAAAAAAGTAATCTTTTCTCATTTCATCCTCCTTGTCCCTCATTATTCAGTAACTCTATATAATTATAACACGTAACACCAAGAAATTGCTTGATTCTGCAAAATCAAAGCTCACAATTTCCGACTGTTCTCGGGAATGACTCAACGTCTCTGATATTTCCCATACCTGTGAGATACATTACGCAGCGCTCAAATCCAAGACCAAAGCCTGCATGTCTTACGCTTCCATACTTTCTGAGATCGAGATAGAACTGATAATCGTCCTTCTTCATTCCAAGCTCATCCATACGCTTTTCAAGAATCTCAAGATCATCTTCTCTCTGGCTTCCACCAATGATCTCTCCGATTCCGGGAACAAGACAATCTGCTGCTGCAACAGTCTTTCCATCGGGATTGAGCTTCATGTAGAATGCCTTGATATCCTTAGGATAATCTGTTACAAATACAGGCTTCTTGAATACTTCTTCAGTGAGATATCTCTCATGCTCTGTCTGAAGATCGCATCCCCATGATACCTTGTAATCAAACTTATCATTGTTCTTTGAAAGAATATCAATAGCTTCTGTGTATGTGATACGACCAAACTCGTTACCTACAACGTTGTTAAGTCTGTCGATAAGTCCTTTGTCGATGAACTCGTTAAAGAATGCCATCTCTTCGGGACAATGCTCAAGGACATAATTGATAACATACTTAAGCATGGCTTCCGCTGTATCGCAGTCATCTTTAAGATCTGCAAAACACATCTCAGGCTCGATCATCCAGAACTCAGCGGCATGTCTTGTCGTATTTGAATTCTCCGCACGGAATGTAGGTCCGAATGTATATACGTTCTTAAATGCAAATGCATAAGTCTCAACATTAAGCTGTCCGCTAACAGTAAGGTTAACCGGCTTTCCAAAGAAATCCTTTGAAAAATCAACAGCTCCGTCCTCAGTCTTGGGAACATTGTTAAGATCGAGAGTTGTTACCTGGAACATCTCTCCGGCACCTTCACAGTCACTTCCCGTAATAAGAGGTGTGTGAACATATACGAAATTTCTCTCCTGGAAGAAAGAATGAATTGCATATGCAGCCACCGAACGAACCTTGAAAACTGCCTCAAAAGTGTTTGTTCTTGCACGAAGATGAGGAATTGTTCTAAGGAATTCAAGAGTATGTCTCTTCTTCTGAAGAGGATAATCAGAAGTAGAAGTTCCCTCAATCTCAACTTCCTCAGCCTGCATCTCGAAAGGCTGCTTTGCTCCGGGTGTTGCAACGATTGTTCCTGTTGCGATGACAGCAGCTCCTACGTTGAGCTTACTGATCTGTGCAAAGTTTGAAAGTGCATCCGAATATACGATCTGAAGCGGTTTAAAAAATGTTCCGTCATTCAATACGATAAATCCGATAGCCTTAGAATCACGGATACTTCTGATCCATCCTCCGACTGTCACTTTCTGTCCGACATATTTATCTTGTTCCGTAAATAACAATTTTATATCTGTAAGTTCCATGACATCCTCCAATAAAAAATATTTCCCATCAAGCAAAACGGTCTATCAATTAGCAGGCTCAACCACATTTGCATTATCCACAAGGAATCCCACAACCTTATCTGCCATAAGACCTTCCTTAATGGTTTTGGAATCAACGTCACCCTTAAGTTCATCAAGTGAGCTGTATCCCGTACTTCCTGCATCAAAAGCTTCTTTCAGATAATTCTCAACATCTTCGTCAGAGATCGCCAAGTTTTCATTCTTTGCAATTGCTGCGAATGTTATAAACTGCTGAGCAACCTCATTTACCATATTCTTCAAAAAAGCATCGGGATCTGACTGATCCGGAGCAGTATTCTGCATCATCATACGAACAATATCACTTGCAGTGGTAGGCTGTCCGTATGCAGTATACATCTGAGCATAATTCTCGAGCTGCTGATTTTCCTGAATAAGGTAATAATTCAAAACTTCCTGAGGAAAATCTTTATACTCTGAAATCTCAATAACTTTATCAATTACCGCTGACTCAACATCTGCCTTATGTGTAGCCTCAGCTTCCTCTGTGAGCTGCTTTTTTGATGTTTCCTTAAGCTGCTCAAGATTTGTTACGCCTTCCATTCCAAGACCGGCTGCCCACTCATCTGTAGGCTCTTTAGACTTTTCACTGATTTTGTTAACTTTAACCGTAAATACTACCTTCTTACCTGCAAGATCTTTTGAACCGTATTCTTCAGGGAAAGTAAGGTCAAGGTCTACAGTGTCACCAAGATTTACTCCGACAAGTCCGTCCTCAAATCCGGGGATAAACATGCCTGAACCGATATCAAGATCGAATCCCTGAGCCGTTCCGCCTTCAAAAGCAACTCCGGTGTCGGCATATTTTCCTTCATAATCAATATTTGCAATATCACCTTTCTGTATAGGTCTGTCCGTAATCTCTGTTTTGGCCGGATTGGCTTCAATAAGATTATTGATATATCCGTCAACATCTTCATCGGTAACAGATGCAGGAGCAACCTCAACAGTCAAGCCTTTATACTCACCCAATGTGATGTAATCCGAAGGATTTATTTCATCAAGAGCCTTAACTTCAAGTTTGTCCAGATTCTGCAAAGATGCAATGTCATTAGATCCCGCTGTTGCAGCAGCCTCTGTAGATGAACCGCCTGATGCCGCATCGCTTGCAGCCTCTTCAGACTTTGAGCCGCATGCTGTAAGGGATGTTACTGCCATTGCCACAACCAACAATACAGAAAGATTCTTTTTCATAATGCTTTCTCCTTAAAAAAATTTGATATATTCACGGCTACCATTCTCATGAATATAGTATCTTACCATTACATATCAAAACAATATTTCTTATACTACCACACCTTCCAAAATGATTAAAGTATTTATTTGCCTATCTTCCTAAAGAATGCTACAATACTTTTTGCTATGATATAGTATATTCATTTTCGGAGGATAATAGATTGAGTACCGGTTTAATTGTATTTATCGTAATAGCAGTAATTTTAGCTGCAATAATCATTGCACTTATTATAATCGGCAGAAAAGCCCAGAAGAAGCAGGAAGAGCAGCAAGTTCAGCTCGACTCCATGAAGCAGAGCATGTCCATGCTTATCATTGACAAAAAGAGAATGAAGATAACCGAAGCAGGTCTTCCACAGGCCGTTATCGATCAGACTCCCAAGCTTCTTCGCAGATCTAAACTTCCGATTCTTAAGGTAAGAGTCGGTAACAGAGTTATGAGCCTTATCTGCGATGAGAAAATTTTTGATTCCGTTCCCGTCAAGAAGGAAGTTAAGGCTTCTGTCAGCGGTATCTACGTAACAGAAGTTAAAGGCCTTCGCGGTAAGACTGTTACTCCCGAGAAAAAGAAAGGCTTCTTTAAGAACCTCGTTGCTAAGGCTCAGGAAAAAGCCGGCGCCAAGATGGTTAAATAACAATTACTTAAATCGCAAAAGCTCTCAAGGTTGGAACTTCCGGCCTTTGAGAGCTTCTTTTTTCTTATCTTTCCTTAATTTCTATTATCATTTTGGAGTCGGATAAAATCTCATCTCCTGCTTTAATCATGTATTCCGCATAAATTTCGCCGATCACACCGTTTTCTTCGTTTTTAAAATCAAGGCTCTTGGTGATAACTTCCATCTGCATCGATCCGTACGGTGTCTTGTAATCCATGACATATTCTTCGGCGCCAAATACCATCTTCGAATTCATAGCGCCTGTGCGCACGATCTCTACGCACTTTAAATCGGCAGGTACAGTGACCTTGTTGGCCACCTTTATTCTCTGGCCGCCCACATCCTGCACTTCATCATATTCTATACATACAGAGCCGTCCGAAAGCGCCTCGTAGATTCCTCTTGAGTTTGTATCAATGCGCTCTTCTTCGTTTCCGTCTCTTATGTGGATTCCTGCCACATTTATATCAACTTTTTTCTTCATATTACTTTCTCAGTCCTCTTTACCGGGATTAATGGGTGCGGACAAAAAAGTTTCCGGAGCAAGCTTACTTTCAACAACTGCCCTGTATCCTGCTTCTGCCGCGTCCTTTTTGTCGAATACGCCAAATACGGTAGGGCCGCTTCCTGTCATGAACGCACCGACAGCTCCCTCTTTTCTCAGTATCTCTTCAAGTTGTCCCACTTCTTTGTACTTGGATGCGGTAACTTCTTCAAGAACGTTTCCTATAAGAGCGCACATTTTATTAAGGTTGCCCTCTTCTATTGCGGCTTTAATTCCATCAATATCGGGATGTTTTATACCTTCCCTGCTGTCAAGCTCTTTGTACACCCAACCTGTCGAAACGTCTATCGCAGGCTTTGCGATTACCAGGTGGCAAGTCGGCATGTCGCTTATAGCGGTAAGTTCCTCTCCAATTCCTTCGGCAAGCGCTGTTCCACCGATTATACAGTAAGGAATATCTGCTCCAAGAGATACCGCAAGCTCACAAAGCTCTTTTTTACTGAGATTAAGTCCCCATAATTCATTTAAAGCAAGATATGCTGCAGCACCGTCTGTACTTCCTCCGGCCATTCCCGCAGCTACGGGAATCCTTTTAACAAGATGCATGGTAACACCTTGCTTCACATTGAATTTATCTTTTAGCTGTCTTGCAACCTTGCAGATAAGGTTTCTTTCATCAGTTTCGATTTTATCTGTAGACGCGGTCAGAACTATCTCCCCGCTGTCATTATCTTCAAATGTAAGCGTATCGTACAGATCAACATTCTGCATTATCATCTTTACGATATGATATCCGTCCTCACGAACTCCCGTAACATCGAGTCCGAGATTGATCTTTGCATATGCTTTTCTCTCAATCTTCATAAATCATATACTCCAAAGTTATTTTTCTACATCTTCTCACTCCAAAGAAGCAAACTCAAGGAAAAAATAAAAAATTTAAAAATTTTCGATATTTCACTAAAGTTTTTTATTAAAATGTCGATAAGGAGATTAGGTAAACCATAGTTTCGTTTCAGCGCGGTATTTAGTACCCTGTCGCAGAAAAGGAGTTCGATATGGGCGTAAACGGAATTACCGAGGTTACTAACAACATCGCAACCACCTATGCTTCATCAGTCAGTCCGTCTGTTGACGAAAAAAACAAAAACGATGAAGTAAAGGAAAAAACTCAAGCTGCAGCAGTGTTCGAGAAATCTGAGGAAAAAGATACACAGAACGTATCTTCCAAAGAAACCGATCGAACCAAGATCATCAAACAGATGCAGGCAGATGTAGCAATGCGCCAGCAGCAACTTTTGAACATTGTTCAGAAGATGATGGGCAAGCAGGCCAAGGCCTACGGCATCGCCAATTCTGACAACGATGAAGACTCGATGTGGAAATTCCTTGCAAAAGGTGATTTCACAGTGGATGCAGCAACTAAGGCTCAGGCAGAGGCTGACATTGCCGAGGACGGTTACTGGGGTGTAAAACAGACCTCCGAAAGAATCCTCGATTTTGCCACCACACTGGCCGGAAACGATCCTGAAAAGCTTGAAAAAATGAGAGCTGCTTTTGAGAAGGGTTATGCTCAGGCAGAGAAAACCTGGGGCGGTGAGCTTCCGGAGATTTCAAAAAACACCTTCGACGCAGTTATGAAAGGCTTTGACGAATTAACCGGCAAGACAATGACTGAATAATACGTTGCTAGTAACAAAAAAGGACTGTCACTTTAGATGATCACTCATCTAAGTGAAGTCCTTTTTTCATGTTATTCATATGTTCTTCGTATATTTTTGCTTCCGACCTTGGTTCTTCCGATGCATCGGTACTTGCCGCCTCAGTAACAGAAGCTGCAGCGCTCTCTTCAAGTTCCGCCATCCGCTTAATCCTCATTACCGAAACATTTGTCGCAACGCCGCTAAGCATATCATGTGCCCACGGACTGACCGTGCATATGAAAATAATAAGAAAAACCAATGCGATCAACGCACCTATTGCATATAATAACGCTTCCAATATCTTCTTTATAATCATAATCTTTCCTTTACAGACCGCTTCCCTGCGTCCCCTTGTCTGTTCGTTTTTTATTCTAACATTACAATATAAAAAAACGTTAAAGGATTGATTATATATGGATAAAAGAACTATTTATACAATCTTACGTATGTCGTTTATGTCCTTAACATCGTACTTCTTCATGTACTCTTCGATACCATCCACAACTTTTTCCGTCGTGTAAGGATCGTGGAAGTTCATTGCTCCCACCGCAACTGCTGTGGCACCTGCCATGATAAACTCGATTGCGTCCTCGGCATTTGCGATTCCGCCCATTCCGATAATGGGGATATTTACTGCATGAGACGCCTCATATACCATTCTTACGGCAACAGGCTTGATCGCCGGGCCGGACATTCCTCCGGTCTTATTTGCAAGAGCAAACTTTCTCTTATAAATATCAATCTTCATTCCTGTTATGGTATTTATCAGAGAGATCGCATCCGCTCCCGCAGCTTCTGCAGCCTTTGCCATTTCAGAGATACTGGTGACATTGGGGCTGAGCTTCATGATTATCGGCTGCTTTGCCACCTTCTTGATCTTCTCTGTTATGTCATAAAGCGCATCTTTATTCTGACCGAAAGCAATGGCTCCTTCCTTAACGTTAGGACATGAAACGTTGATCTCAAGCATATCTACACGCTCTTCATCGCCAAGTCTCTCTACAACTTCCAGATAATCTTCTACAGACTTTCCGCATACATTTACAATGACCTTAGTGTCATATTTTTTCAAAAACTCTAGATCACGTTTTGCAAACACATCAATTCCGGGGTTCTGAAGACCTATCGCATTAAGCATACCACCGTATACTTCCGTAACTCTCGGAACCGGATTTCCGGGCCACGGCACATTTGCAACTCCCTTGGTCACAACTGCGCCAAGCTTATTTAAATCTACAAAGTCCGAGTATTCCATTCCCGAGCCGAATGTTCCCGAAGCTGTCATTACGGGATTCTTAAATTTCACTCCTGCTATTTCAACTGTTGTATTCATATCACATCTCCAAATCGTCAGCATCAAAAACCGGGCCGTCGGTACAAATTCTCGCATTGTGAACACGAGAATGATCGTCTATCTCTTTAGTCTTGGTTATACATCCAAGGCACGCTCCCACTCCACAAGCCATTCTTTCTTCAAGAGAAAGATATGCCTTGGCGCCAACCTCGGAAGCATAGGCCTTTATCGCCCTGAGCATAGGCATGGGACCGCATGCAAAAATAACATCGCACTCTATCTTTTCTGCTTTCATTGCATCAATGACATTTCCCCTTGTTCCTACACTGCCGTCTTCGGTTGCTATGTACATCTTTGCATACTTTGCAAATTCATCAGACAAAAACGTCTCACTGTTTCTATATCCCATAACTGCGCTGACATCTTCGCCGGAAAGCCTCTTTGCTGTCTCAAGAAGCGGCGGAACACCGATTCCTCCGCCCATTACAACCACCTTTTTTCCCTTGGCAACATCAATCGGAAAGCCATTTCCCAAAGGTCCGAGGATATTGATTTGATCACCTTCCTTGCAAAGCGCGAACTCTGCAGTTCCCGATCCTACAACCCTGTATACGAGACGAATTGCAGATCTGTCTGTATCAACCTCGCATATACTGATTGGTCTCGGAAGTAACGTTGATTTATTTGCAGGATATACTCCCACAAACTGACCGGGCCTAACATCACCTGCAAAGGGCGTTTCAAGCCACATATCATATATTCCGTCCGCAAGAAGCTTCTGACTTAGAACCTTAGCTTCTTTTTTCATTTTTTTAGCCATTAAGAACTCTCCTCATCTATCTATTTGCAAAAAAATTACTGCTCTAAAATATATTCTTCATCCCCAAGCTTAAGGACATCGCCTTCAACAAAATATTTTACCGCTCTTGAGGGATCGTTATCATACTGTATACGCTCTTCATTCCATACAAACCATTGATTCTCGCCGTTTCCGACATTATATATTCCGGAATTGTCACTGTAAAATACAATATAGTCTCTCCACTTATACTGCATCCTTGAATCCCGATAATCTTCCTCAACCTCGTGAACATATACCTTTGCTTTTCTTCCCGTTCTTCTGGGTTCTGAAAAATCTGTAAATTTTACATATTGATTTCCATGATTATCGACAATCTCTTTCCATTTTTCGTAGGAAATCTGATTTGACGTATCCCAATAAGGATTTTCATCGGAATAAAAATATCTTATCCTATCTGAATTTACGATATATTCATCGCGGATTCCCTCGACAATTTCAAGATTATCCTCATTGTATCTGTAAAAAGTGACAACCTCCAATATTGATTTTGAAGGCATCATAGCAGCTCTGCTGTCTTCCTTGATTATCGTTCCGTCTGTTCCAAAATAATATATTTCATCATCCTCAGTTTTTAGAACATGTGCCATTACACTTTCCTGTAAAGTAAAGATATCAAAAATAAGTGTATGATATCTGTCTTTTCCGGAAATATCGGTATCCTTTATACATTTATTGGCACCAATGATCAGTTCCTTTACTCCGTCACCGTCCAGATCCTCTATGACATATCCGTATCTCAGATCTTCGACCTCACTCATGTATGAATTATAAGCATTTGAAGATACATCAAGACCTTTCAGATCACCTTTCTCGACACAATATCTTATATCATCGATAAATTGCTCATACGATCCATATTTCTGTTCGTCAGCGTCATCGGAAGCACCTTCTTCAGCGGCCATGCCGATCTCACTGCTAAGATCCGAGCTTCCGTCCGATCCGATTATATCAACGGCATCTTCAGCTATTCTGTCACTCGCTTTGCTACCGTTTATCGCACTCGCTTCAGTTTGACATCCTGTCAAAAATGTAGTCATCATCAATGCTACAATAAAACTTTTCTTCATTCTTTCATTCCTTTATTACTCAGCTTCGTATACCACTTTTCCACAGCATATGGTATATAAAACACGCGCCGGAAATTTCTCTCCCAAAAACGGTGTATTTGTTGCCTTTGAATAGGTCTTATCAAACACCCATTCCGTCTTGTTGTCAAATATCACAAGATCTGCATTGCCGCCAACCTTCACGCTGCCAGCATTAAGGCCGTAGATCCCTGCGGGGCATATCGTCATGCGCTTTAATAACTCAGGAAGTGTCATATATCCTTTATTCACAAGTTCTCTTATACCCAGCAAAAGAGATGTCTCTATTCCTGTTATTCCGCTTGGAGCCTCCTTTATAGGCTTCTCTTTTTCTTCTTTGGAATGAGGAGCATGATCTGTAGCGATCATCTCTATCGTTCCATCCTTAAGCCCTTCTATTATCGCAAGCCTGTCAGACTCAAGTCTGAGCGGAGGATTCATCTTCGCCAGTGTTTTGTGCTTAAGAACAGCATCCTCTGTGAGCGTGAAGTGATGCGGTGTTGCCTCGGCATATACCTTTACGCCTCGCTTTTTGGCCTGCCTTATAAGGTCAACCGATTCAGCGGCACTTATATGCTGAACCGTTATCTTTGCCCCGGTCCTCTCAGCGATATCTATATCTCTTTTAACCATGGAAATCTCGGCTTCTCTGGGAGATCCCTTGATTCCAAGCTTCTCGGCAACGGCTCCCGCATTTATGCCGTTATCTGTTATAAACTTCGGATCCTCCTCATGGAGACTTACAACCTTATCAAGCGCCGCAGCTTTCCTGCACACAGCCTCCATTATCTTTTCATCCGTAATGGGTTTTCCGTCATCTGTAAAAAGAACCGCTCCCGCATCCAGGAGTTTTTCCATATCAACCTGCTCTTTTCCCTCCATATTCATAGTAACATTTGCGCAGGTATATACGTTTATTCCGGTCTTTGCGCCCTTTTCAAGCACATACTTTATTGTTTCAACATTATCCATATGTGGATTCGTATTTCCCATCATTACAACGGAAGTAAATCCGCCTCTCGCAGAAGCTCTCGCTCCCGTCTCGATATCTTCTTTGTATGTAAAGCCGGGATCTCTAAAGTGAACATGTCCATCCACAAGCCCCGCGGTTACTATCTTTCCATCCACATCTATCACTTGATTTGCGGAATCATGCAAAAGATTTTCCACTTTTCCACAACCCTTATCCACAATATCCACAATTTTTGCACCATCTATCACTATATCTTTATATCCTTCAAAGCCCGATTCAGGCTCTATCAGATAGCCGTTCTTAATTATAAGCATTAAATTTCTCCCTGTTTATTGGTACTTACTTTATTACCCTGCCCCATTATACGACAAAATAAATAATAATGGCATTAAATTATATGGTAAAATATGTTTTGAATCTGAGAATTATTTTAGAAATGAGGTTTTACATTTTATGATACGTTTTATCGCTACAATACTCTTTATCGTGATATTCCTTATTGTGAGCATCCCGATCCAGCTCGTTCTTTTGATAATAAAAAAGTTCAATCCCTACGCTGTTAAAACAGCTTCACTTAAGATTGTAGGCTTTGCTTTTAACGTTGTCATGCTGATATGCGGCGTAAAAACCACCGTTATCGGCGAAGAAAATGTTCCCAAAGATAAGTCGGTTTTGTATGTCGGAAACCACAGAAGCTATTTCGATATCGTCGTTACTTATCCCAGAGTTCCCAGACCTACAGGATATATCTCAAAAGATGTCATCAAGAAGATTCCGATCCTCGGCTATTGGATGATGTTCCTTGACTGTCTCTTCCTTGACAGATCTGATATCAGAAAAGGCCTTGAAATGGTTCTTTCCGCAATTGATAAAGTAAAAAACGGTATCTCAATATGTATTTTCCCTGAAGGAACACGAAACAGCACCGACGCGCCAATGCTCGACTTCCACAAAGGAAGCTTCAAGATTGCGCAGAAATCCGGCTGCCCCATCGTTCCCATGGTAATCAATCATTCACGTGACATATTCGAGAACCACATTCCTTTCATCAAACCCACTCACGTAGTGATCGAATACTGCAAACCTATCGTGATCAGTGAACTCAGCAAAGAGGATCAAAGAAATATAGACGGTTACGTAAAGAAAATTATCGAAGATACTTACTTAAAGAATGAAAAACTACCGCTGTAAAAAAGTGCAACTTCTTGGCGAGAAGATTCAGCTAAGGGCACAGCGGCATATACATCCGGAAATGCGCAGTTCTCGTACGAGCGTATGATTTTTACAATTGAAAAAACACAGGAATGCTGACTTCTCTGAGCAACGACGAAAGGAAGCATTCCTGTGTTTTTGAAATTAATAAAAATCAGCGCGCAGACGAACACAAGCATTTTCAGATATATGCCGCTGTGCCCTTAGGCGAATCCCCCAATGAAGCCTTATCCTTTGCTGCCTTTTGATCCGCCGCCAAGTTTTACTCCCTCAAGTACGTTTGTATCAAAAGAGTAAACTACTTTGTGGTTCTCTCTGTCAGCCTTGAGCGCAAGCTGGATCATATTGTCCAAAAGATGCTCATATTTCATTCCAAGAGGCTCCCAAAGGTAGAATGAAAGCGATCCCGGAATAGTATTGATCTCATTGAAATATACGTTGTTTGTCTCCATATCGATCATAAAGTCGATTCTTGAAACTCCCGAACAGCCAAGTGCAATAAACGCATCAACCGCCATCTTTCTGATCTTGTCACGCATCTCATCGGAAATATCTGCAGGAATCTTTCTCTTAAGAGAAGCCATTCCCTTGCTTCCGCCTGTCTTTGCCCCCTTTGCGGAGCCCTTTGATCCGCCACCGATGTACTTATCTTCGAAACTGAGAATCTCATCAGAGTTGATAGGCTCTTCGCACTCAGAAGCTTCCGCAGACTCATAATCTCCGAGAACTGAGCAGTTTATCTCTTTAAGCTTTGAAATAGCGTGCTCAACAAGAATCTTCTTGGAGAACTCAAATCCAAGGTCAAGAGCTTCAAGAAGAGATGCTCTGTCTGACGCCTTCTTGATTCCGATACTTGAACCAAGATTAAGAGGCTTGATGATAACGGGATAATCAAATGTCTTCTCTATCTTTGCAACAAGTGCATCGACATCTTCATAATCCTTCCATGTATAGCATTTGCAATCAAGAACAGGAATATCATTGTCCTTAAGCACAGTTTTCATAACATACTTGTTCATTCCAACAGCAGATGAAAGAACATCGCATCCTACAACGGGAAGACCGAGAGTAGCAAGGAATCCCTGAAGTGTTCCGTCCTCTACGTTTGTTCCGTGAACTATAGGAAATGCAACGTCAACCTGAGTCATAACGTTGTTACCAAACTTTTTCATTGGATATCTTACAAGATTAACCTTATCATTTTCTTTTACCCATACAACCTGTGTGCTCTTTGCAAGGAGCTGATTGATATGTGTATATTCTTCTATTTTTCCGATATCATCGCCAACATAGAAGTCATTGTTCTTTGTAATATAAACAGGCACTACATCATATTTTTCCTTATTGATAAATCCTATTGCCTGAATTGCCGAGATGATTGAAATCTCATGCTCCGTACTTTTTCCGCCGAATAAAACCGCAACTTTAAGTTTCATAGTATCCGTATCCCTCTTTCATTATTTCTAAATTTGATCATGTATAGTTATCGGGAAGATCGTTTTCAAGAAGTATTACTTTTTCTCTTCCCGCTTCAAGCTCGTACATAAGCTGTGTAGCTTCCGTAAGGCCGTTCTTTACAAAAAGCTTGTCCTCGGCAAATCCCGCACCGAGCGCTCCCTTTTTGATCGCATGTGTCTGCTTCTCGCCGACAAGTATGATATAGTCGCACACATTTGCGGCCTGTCTTCCGAACTCTTCGTTGTACTCGTCCTCTTTTTCCCCAAGTTCTACCATTCCGGGAGTGACAAGTATCTTGACTGAGTTATCAAAAAGAGCCAGTGTTTCAAGCGCAACTTTTGCTCCGTTTGGATTGGAATTATATGCATCATCAAGGATTGCAACAGCGCCGTGTCTTACAAGCTCAAGTCTATGCGGAACAGGCTGTATCCTCCTTACCGCCATTTTAAGCTTGTTCATCGGAACACCGAAACTAGCAGCGACAGCGATCGCGCCTGCAATGTTCTCAACATTATGTCTTCCGACCAACTTCGTATTAAACTCAGCCGTCTCGCCATCGGGTGTTGTCACATTAAATGTTGTTCCCGCGCCCGTAACGGAAATATCGGAAACTCTGTAATCGCAGTCATCGGAAACACCATAGGTTATAGCATCCTTATATTTCATGTTTGCTCTTATGATCTCATTGTCACCGTTTGCAAACTTAAGATGCTTTCCCTTTCCTGCATTTCCTTCTTCTTTTTCTTTTTCATCAACAGCATCAAGAAGTTCATACTTGGTGCTGACAATATTCTCAAGTGAATGAAATGTCTCAAGATGCTGATATCCTATCGATGTAAGTATACCATCATCGGGATGAACTATATCCGTTATTTCTTTTATATCATGCAGATGCCTTGCTCCCATCTCGCAGACAAATATCTCATGAGTGGGAACCATCTTCTCTCTGATAGTTCTTACAATACCCATCGGAGTATTGTAACTCTCGGGAGTCATGAGAACTCTGTATTTCTCAGAAAGAAGTGTTGTCAAATAATACTTTACACTCGTTTTGCCATAGCTTCCCGTTACACCGATTATACGAAGTCCCTGATGCTCTTTGAGAATTCTCTTCGCATCATCGATAAACCACTGATTTATCCTGTTCTCAACAGGTTTATTTATAAGATTTGAAAGAGCAACAATAAGAGGTAAAAAACCTATATATGCCGCGATAAATGCTGCTGCAATCGCATGTTTTCCGGCACTCCAGTCAGCCCCAAGCGAAACGCAAAGTACAGCTACAAGAACCGTTATCACAAACAAAACGGTGTATGTCACAAAAAGTCTCTGAACCCTCTTGGTAACTACAAACTTTTTCTTCGCTTTCCTCGGAATATACATAACTGCCATAAGCACAAGAAAAACAATCGCCAGAACAAAAAGACCTATCGCAGGCTTGTTCATATCAGTCTCTTCAACTGCTTGCGCATACTCAAAGAATCCCGCGCCGAAAATGGCTGCGGCAGCACCGGCGTGCAGTCCGTATTTGGTCACCGTAGTCTTTAAAAATCTAAAATACCCCTGAAACTGATAGCTTGACAGCTGAAGCATATGAGTGTAGTAACGAAGCCCCAATACTGCAGCGCAAAGGTATACTGTAAAAAATATTATAAGCATTGCTCCCAAATATCCTTCTCCTTAATTTTTGATTCCGAGAAAACTTCCAAGAATCTTATTGTATACATAGAGATTATCAAGAAATGAATAGTGACCTGCTCCCTCTATGACTGCAAGTCCCGCATCCGGCATAAGTTCTTCCATCTTTTGGCCGTCAGATAGCGGCGTAGCCGTATCCTTATCACCCCATATCAAAAGAACCGGCTGAGTAACGGAAGGCATACTTGGTACCATATCTTCATTTACAGCCATTACAAGACTCTTTCTCATAACCGGCGATGCTGCAGCGTAGTCTGCACTTCCAAATTTCTTCTGAAGTTTATCAAGCGCCTTTGGATCAAGCTTTAAAAGACCGCTTTTTGTAATGAAATTCTTATAGAATTTGTATCTCTTCGATCTCTTTAACTGAGCTTTAGTCTTTACGGGAATAACTCCGGCAGAATCTGTAAGTATGATCTTTGGAATGGTAAATCCCGGAGAAAGCTTTCCTTCATTTATTCCCGAGGCAAGTTTAATGATTATCCTTCCGCCCATGGAATGTCCTAAGAAGATCACCTCTTTGTCATCGGGATAAAGAACCTTGATAAAGTCGATCACAAAATTCATAAAATCTTCGACGCTCATCGGTTCCTTGGGCTCATCGCTCTTTCCGAATCCGGGCATATCCATTGCAACAACATGATATCCTCTTTTCGCAAAATTAATAACCCCCGCAAAAAGATCGATGTTGGAACCCCATCCGTGAAGCATAACAAGTAACGGTCCCGTTCCTTCGTCTATGTAGTTTATATTTAGTCCATTAATATTTACATTCATTTGGTTTACTATAGCACCATGACATTACCCATGCAAATCCTACAGTTTGCAAAAACATTGCAAAAAATGCTCTGGTAAATTAATGTGCTTTTTCTCTTCCTTTCATTCTGGTGTGCTGAATTGTCATCGTGTCAGCACACTAGTACACTAAGCATAAATACTAAAAGTGCGTCAGCCTGAGGGTCGTTTAGGATTCCGATTCCGGCTTCATCCGCATACGTTCTTTCCGTTGTATCCGTTACATAATTTACTGCTCCCTGATTCATCCCCATCAGAAAATGCGCATGATTCTCTATTATCGTAGTGTACTCATGGTTATATATTATATGATCGGTTATAGTAAGACATCTCATATCCTCCAACAGTTCATTAAAGGATTTTACATCAGTCTTTGTCACCAGATACGCCGATTGCGTTGCTTTTTGTGCAATACGCTCAGAGCGCACCATAAGTAGTTTCATTAAATACTCGCATCTACTCACATCAACTTTCTGACTTGTAGAAAGATAGACCACCGAACCGATCAGTATATTCTCATCTTCATTAAAAATCCGGTCAAATTCAGGCTCGGCGAAGTATTCCTCAAGAACCGTCTCATAGCCCAAACTTCCCGTTGCTCTGTATAATTCAGCCGCAGCCTTAAATACCGTTGTATTATCCTGCGCTTTCTGGTTATTGAAATAACAGCTCCAGGCTCTGTCTGCCGCCTTAAGACACGTGGTGGCAAACTCGCCGTCATATTTCTGATAGATATAACTGAACTTTGCAAGTACCGAGGCAAAGTTTATAGTGGCATCCATCGAGACAGGTGTGACGATAACAGGATATGTCATCACATCTCCTCCGCCCGAACTGTCGGTAAGCGCCGCCCCATACTCTCCGCCGGTCTTTGCATCCTGCATTTTTAAAAGCCATTCAACTTCATATCTGACTTCATCCAGAATATCGGGTATTTCGTTTCCGCTCTCGGGAATTCCCGCTTCATCCGTAAACGCAGCTTCATTCATCTCAAAAGCAAGAAGCAGATTCTCCGCAACTTTGCATCCGACCGTTGTATCCCTGTCAGCCTGCTCGTCCATATGCCATCCGCCCGTAACATCTATCTCAGTTTCAGGATGATCCTGCAAATGCGCAGGAGTTGTATGACAGGCACTGTGCGCATTTTCTCCCGCATAATCTTCGGACAATGAAGTTCCGCACCTGTTGATATAATATTTTTTGCATGCCTCGTTAAATACGTCTGCATGCGCATCTTCCGATATGGCAAAAGAATATGATTCCCCGATTATATCTGCGGATACATAATATTTTCCCGCTTCCTTAAGGTCGGTGAAATATCCTATGCCCGTATATTCTTTTGTGTCATCATTATAAACAGACTTCACAACATCGCCTGTATATTTTTCCTCTTTTGTTCCCAGCTCTTTTATACTAAATGTCTTGGGAAGCTTCTTGCCATGCAAGATAACTGTTTTGACAGACTCAGTATTGTAGCCGATCTGATCTGCAAGTACGCTCGGTATCTGATTCGGGACAGCATACTCTCCGCTCGCTGTTGTCTCAAACTCTTCCGCGTTTGCTTTGGTTGTATCAATCTGTTTTTCAGCAGAAGAAGCGCCGCAGCCTGCGACGCTTCCAATAAGCGACAGTAACAATACTGCCGCAATTATTCTGTTTTTCCGCCCCATAACAGAAAACATACAAATACCAGTCCCTTTTATTTAACTCTGTTGTAGTTTATAAGGCAACCGTCAAGGATTATCTGTCTTTCATCGTCTGTAAGATTTCCAAGTTTAAGTTCAAACTCAGTTACGCTGTCCCCTGCAACAGCATATGCCTTAATAACTTCATCCTTATTCTTAACCGCATCTCTGATTCCCGGAAGGAAGATGTAGTCTTTGTTCTTGAAAGGAAGTTCACCCTCTTCAATAACAAAAGGAAGCATACCCCAGTTAATAAGGTTTGAACGATATCTCTTTGTTGCATATTCATTTGCGATGTTTGCCCATCCGCCAAGTACCTTCTGGCATGATGCAGCCTGCTCTCTGGCAGAACCGTCACCCGGCTTTACGGCGAAAATTGTCGATCCGAATCCAACATTGTCATTGTTAACTCCGCTGAACTTCTTACCGATCACTTCCATTACGCCTTTGAGCTCGCCCCAGGCAGCAATGGGATCTTTGCCCTCTACAAGAGCATCCTGTGCAGCACGCATCTCTTTGGCAAGTCCTACATATGCAGGATCTTTTCTTGATAAAGTAAACTCGGCAAGTCCGAGAGGATTTGATCTGTATGATGAAGTCTCTCCTGAAGGGATAAGCTCATCTGTTGTTGTTACAGGATCATGTATCTCTGATACAACTCTGAGCACCATATTCTCAGGAAGCTCTGACATCTTAGGCCAATCCTTGATATTGGGTCCGAGCTGAAGCTCAACCGAAGGATCTGCAACTCCGTGTGAATCAAATACACGGTTCTTATAAATCTCACTGTCAAAGTGATATTTGTATTTCTTGAGCTCTCCGTCAAACTCTGTTGCAGGTGTAAGAACACCCTGATTAGCTGCTGTTGCGGCAATAGATCTTGCATCCATAAGTGCAACAGATGCAACCTGACCGTTCTGAACCTTAGAACCTTCACGGTTAGGGAAGTTTCTTGTTGAATGCCTGATACTGAACGCATTGTTTGCGGGTGTATCGCCTGCACCGAAGCAAGGTCCGCAGAATGCAGTCTTAAGGATTGCGCCTGTCTCAAGAATTGTTGCAGCTGCGCCATTCTTAACAACTTCCATAAAAATAGGTGTTGAAGCGGGATATACACTGAGTGTAAATCTGTCATTTCCGATGAAGTGGCCTTTAAGGATATCTGCAGCTGCGCAGATATTTTCAAATCCACCGCCCGCACATCCGGCGATAATTCCCTGCTCAACAATAAACTTTCCGTCTTTGATCTTATCCTGAAGTGAATACTCTATGCTGTCACCAAAGCTGACTCTTGCTCTCTTTTCAACATCTGCAAGAATATCCGCAGCATTGCGGTTAACTTCTGCGATCTCATATACATTACTGGGATGGAAAGGCATAGCGATCATAGGATTGATAGAGCTGAGGTCTACCTTAACAATACCATCGTAATATGCAACCTTTCCGGGCTTTAACTCTTTGTAATCGCCTACTCTTCCATGAATCTCATAGAACTCTTTGATAGTATCATCGGTCTGCCAGATTGATGAAAGACATGTTGTCTCGGTGGTCATAACGTCAACACCGATCCTGAAATCTGCGCTGAGCTTCTCAACACCCGGTCCAACGAATTCCATAACCTTGTTCTTTACATATCCGTTTCCGAATACTTCTCCGATGATGGCAAGTGCAACGTCCTGAGGTCCTACGCCCTTCTTAGGCTCTCCCTCAAGGTAAATTGCTACAACTCCCGGCATATCAACATCGTATGTCTGTCCGAGAAGCTGCTTAACAAGCTCAGGTCCGCCCTCTCCGATAGCCATTGTTCCGAGAGCTCCGTATCTTGTATGTGAATCGGATCCAAGAATCATGCTTCCGCCTGCTGCAAGCATCTCTCTTGCAAACTGGTGGATAACCGCCTGATGAGGGGGTACATAGATTCCGCCATACTTCTGAGCCGCTGTAAGACCAAATACATGGTCGTCTTCGTTAATTGTTCCGCCTACTGCGCAAAGTGAATTGTGACAGTTTGTAAGCACATAGGGAATAGGGAATTTCTCAAGTCCCGATGCCCTTGCTGTCTGAATGATTCCGACATATGTTATGTCGTGTGAAGTGAGTTTATCAAACTTAACGCATAATTTTTCCATGTTTCCGGAAGTATTATGCTCCTTAAGTATTCCGTATGCTATTGTATTCTCTTTTGCACTCTTTGCCGCATCTTCCGATACACCGTTAGATGCAAGAACCGCTACCGCCTCCGCATCATCAGGCACTAATGTGTTACCGTTTATAAGATAACACCCATGTTCAAGTGTTGTTACCATTACCGTTCCTCCTACCCGTTTTTACAGGCGTTATTTTATCATAGTTTTCATCTTCTTTGTATGATATTTATTAATGTCCGTTCTTCGCTTTATCGGCATCATAAATATTCTGCAAATATGTTTTTACTTCATCCACTCCCGCAGCCTTAAGCGCCGTTCTGAATTCATTGACTTCAGCCTCCGGTGTACCTTCATATCTGCCGTATGTGATTTCGGGAATATACTTATCACACACCTTGGTCACTTCTTCGATCGTATTGTTTATGTTGGTCGTCATAAATCGATATCTGTCCCAAGGATAATCTATTGCAATCTTGTTATACTCTGCCTTGAGTTCGTTATAATCATCCCAGGCGTAGTTTGAATCGGCTTTTTCATAGGAATCCCTTCTTCCCCACCAGAAGTTGGTTGTTATTCCATCTTTTTCATCGTTATATCCGTTTGGTCTCTCAAGCATGTCTTTTTGATTTATCTGATACTGCACACCTTCAATTCCATATCTTATAAGCCTGTAGCACTCCACATCATTCCTCAATATGTCGTACACCATAAGAGCTCTTTCCGGGTTCTTGGACTTTGATGAGATTGCCATTGCTCCGTGCAAAATACTTGTCTTTACCAGGTTCTCTTTTCCAAACCAGAAGAACTTAAGCTTTGCCTCAGGCTGATAGATTTCCATATTCGGTTTTATCGTTGTGTAATAGTCTTCCGTCGTTGCAAGGACAACCGATGTGTCTCCGTTATAGAAAGCCTCGTAATTATCCTTGTAATCCTTGAAATCACTTCTCCATACACCAAGCTCATTCCATTTCTTCATGATCTTGGCATAGTTATAAAGATAATTTCCCGACATGTACGGCGAAACTATCTGGCTCTGAGCATTCTTAAAAATGCCCCATACTCCATATTCGCTAAGTTCGTAGATGGGAATATAGTTACTTTCGGACATAATATATCCGAGAGCCTGCTTTGTTTCTTTTCCGTCAGCATCCCAGAAAAGCTTCTCCGGATTCTGCTCTCTGTACAATGTAAAAAATTCATCAAGAGTGTCCCAGTCCTGTATCTCACCGATGTTGAAATCTCTTCCGAGGTCATTACTCTTGGCTTTTTCTACATTTTTTACATCATCCAGTCTGTAAACAAAACCATAGTTTATCCACTGAGTGTACTCATTTTCCGGGATAAAATATATCTTCCCGTCATATGTGCAACAATCCCAATCCATGGATGATACATATTTGTATGTCTGCGGACAATACGTTCTTAACATATCTTCGGAAAGGGGCAAAAAATATCCTTTTGCAGCGTTGGGCCATGCATCAAGCCAGTCGCCTCCCGCAGCAATGAGGTCTACGTTTACATTTCCCAAACTAAGCGTCTTGTTGTAGTTCTCCAAATAATCGTTCCAGCCGATATAATAGATATCCAGCTTCGCATTTACCTTCTTTAAAAGGAGCTCATTAAGCTTGTCCAGCACCTTCTCAGTCATTCCGTTTATAGGTTTGTCGCCTATCGTCAGATAAGTAATTGTAACCGGCGGCCCTGAAACATCTATGTTACGGTATTGAAAATCCGAAACCACTCTTTTACTGTTTCCACAGCCCACTGTGCTAATTGTCATTACCGCTGCCATAACCAGCGCGAGTATCTTCCTTTTCACTTAAAGATTCCCTTTCTGCTCTTTCTCAGCTTTGTTTCTTGCTCTCAGCTCTATAAAAAAATCTTTCAGCAGTTTACTGCATTCATCTTCCAATACGCCTTTTTTCACAACGACCTGATGGTTAAAATCCGGATTGTTCAAAATATCCATAACCGACCCGGCGCATCCCGCCTTGGGATTCTCCGCTGCCATTATGACTTCTGGGATTCTAGCCTGCACTATGGCGCCCGCACACATCTGGCATGGCTCCAAAGTAACATACAGCTTACATCCCTCAAGCCTCCAGTCCTTTATCACCTTCCCCGCCTTGCGTATAGCTGTTATTTCCGCATGCGCAAGCGACGTTTTATCTGTGTTGCGCCTGTTATATCCACGTCCGATTATCTTATCTTCATAAACAATAACGCATCCTATCGGAACTTCTCCAAGAGCATATGCTTTTTTTGCCTGACCTATGGCAGCTTTCATATACTTGATATCTTTAAGCTCATCCTCAGTGTAATTTCCCTTATTCACACCTGCGGACTTTGGCTGCATTTTCATAAATGTACTTCTTTCTTACTTTCCTGCGATTACAATGATTTCCTACTAAAATGGTAGTAATTGTTTTTTATTTTTGTTATCATAATCATTACAATATTACATGATGTCAAGATTCACTTTTGACATCTACATCACTATATTATACCAAATTATCTGTAAAAAGGGGTTTTTTATGCGAATATCCACAAAGGGAAGATACGCTTTGAGAGTAATGATCGATCTCGCCAGCTTTGGAAATGGCAGTTTCATTGCGCTTAAAGACATTTCTCAGAGACAAAACATACCGATAAAATATCTGGAACAGATTGTGTCTATTTTAAACAAAGCAGGCTACCTCACCAGTATGCGCGGAAGCAATGGCGGATACCGTCTCTCCAAGAGCCCCGAAGAATATAATGTCGGTACAGTCCTCAGGACCGTTGAAGGAACTCTGACTCCTGTCGAATGTGTCGCCTACGAGAACGGAGTGACCTGCCCCCGTTCCGATTCATGTAACTCTATAAACTTCTGGAAAGGTCTCGATGATGTTGTAAACAAGTATATTGACAGCTTCACTCTTAAGGACCTCATCCAACAATAACAAATTGACATTACGGTCAAAAAAAAGTATAGTAATCAGAGCGGTCTTGTGAAGGGTGCATGTAGCAGTCCTTCTGTACAAGCGTGGGTCTTATGCAATGAAAATCTGCGAACCGTGTCAGGTCGGGAACGAAGCAGCACTAAGCAGAACCTTTCATGTGTTGTAAGGTCGCCTGCGCTACGTCGGAAGTCAACGTGCATGTATCCCTCACAGGACCGCTTTCTTTATTGTCATTCTCTTTCTTTAAGATATTTCATGTAATTAAGGACCATAAGCGCAATCTTGAAAGTAAGCGCATCATCAAATTTCCTGACATCAAGTCCACAGCTCTTTTCAAGCTTCTCAATTCTGTACACAAGCGTGTTCCTATGTACAAAGAGCTGTCTCGAAGTTTCCGACACATTGAGGTTATTTTCAAAAAACTTTGCTATCGTATTCAAAGTCTCTTCATCAAGATTGCTCGGAATTTCCTTATCCTCAAAGATCTCATCGATAAACATTCTGCAAAGGCTCTCCGGAAGCTGATAGATAAGTCTTCCTATTCCGAGTGTATTGTATCCGTTCGCCCTACACTCAGCATTGAAGATCCTTCCGACTTCAAGTGCCATCTTTGCTTCTTTGAACGATTTGCTGAGGTCTCTGATTTCTTCAACTATGGTTCCGTACGCCACTCTCACATTTAAAAGAGCTTCTGTACTCATCATATCTACAATTGTCGTGGCCACTTGGTTGATATCATCATATGACTCATTTTTCCCGAGTGACTTTACGATGATAATACTGTTCTCATCTACCGCTGTTACATAGTCACCGGACGTTGGCGAAAACATACTTGTCAAAAGTTCTCTTGCGCCGTTATCCTTTGTTCGTCCCGTTTCAACCAGGATTATGGTTCTTGGCGCAGTCACTTCAATCTTAAGCTTCCTTGCCCTGTTATACACATCTATCATGAGCATATTATCAAGAAGGAGATTCTGGAAAAAATTATTCCGATCAAATCTTTCTTTATATGCAAGAACAAGCGCCTGAAGCTGGCTCACTGCAATCTTTCCCACCATGTATGCCTGCTCATTGTCGCCTTTTGAAAGCAGAATATACAACGGATCTCCCTCGTCCATAACCTTAAAAAGATGTATATCGCCTATAACCTGCGAATCAACAGGAGACGCTGCAAAACTTGTAATTATGGAAATATCTGAAAATCCAAGTTCACTTGTAGATGCCACAACCTCTCCGCCTAAATCCATAACACATAATTCTACTTTGGTTATGGCTCCGAGTTCACTTATACTTCCTTTTATGGTCTGTGTTGAAATCATGCTTTCTCCTTTCAAAAGAAACTACCTTAAGTATATCACAAAAGGAGCCATGCGTTTGCATGGCTCCTCAATAGACTAAACTCAATATTAGTTTGTGATTGTCTCTTCTGTCTCTTTATCGAAGATGTGAATCTTCTCAACATCAAATGCGAACTTAACCTTGTCGCCGGGTCTTGCTGTTGTACGAGCATCAACTCTTGCAGTAATAGGGAACTGATCAAGATCGAAGTACAGGTAAACTTCTGCACCAAGAAGCTCGTATACGTTGATTGTTGACTCAAATACAGCCTTAGATGTGCTAACAACTACTTCTGAATCATCAACATCCTCAGGACGGATACCGAATGTTACAGTCTTTCCTGCGTAACCACCCTCGATAACCTTCTTAGCCTTTGCAGGAGGAAGCTCGATAAGCTGATCTGCTACTCTGAGGCTTGCTGTGTCACCTGAAACAACAACTTCAGCATCGATGAAGTTCATCTGAGGTGATCCCATGAATCCTGCAACAAAGAGGTTAGCGGGCTTCTCATAGAGGTTCTGAGGTGTATCAACCTGCTGGATAAGACCGTCCTTCATAACTACGATTCTTGTACCAAGAGTCATAGCCTCTGTCTGGTCATGTGTAACGTAGATGATGGTTGTGCCAAGTCTCTGATGAAGCTTAGCGATCTCAATTCTCATCTGTACACGAAGTTTTGCATCAAGGTTT